>ERZ827037.1-NODE-1-length-371017-cov-6.538621_pt1 | contig 371017 bp, 312 predicted proteins | sample MGYA00519924_ERZ827037 | MGnify/ENA primary metagenome ERZ827037 (study PRJEB31778, sample SAMEA3449250) | human gut metagenome | biome: human gut; feature: human-associated habitat; material: faeces | place: United Kingdom | collected 2010/2012 ... | reverse complement strand
TCACCTGACCCTCCTTGCGGTAGGTCAGGTGTTGCAACGATCACTAGAACCCGCCCCCACACCCCTAACCGCTAGGGGGGGGGGTGTTGGAAAACCACATAGCGAACGTGATCGGATAGTAACTACGTTCATTTTGACGTCTCGAATAACGGGACTAATTTGCTCTGCAACCGGGCGGCCAGTCATCTCGGCATTGCATCTCGACGGACTACCCCTGGGTGTAGCGTGTTGGGGTTGCTTTGAGAGACCGCCTGATGCGTTGTTGCGGTCGATCAGCGAGAGTGGAGTATGCACGTGAGTGGAATGAACGGAGCTCAGGGAATCAAAAATCGTCGCGGCGAATTGCAGCGGGTATTGAGCCGTGAGGAATCATACGTGGACGGTAAACTGAGCCACACGGCATTTATTTCCATCGCAATCCTGACCTTTATTACCTTCGTGGGCAACTTCACGCAGCTGCAGCTGAGTTCCGCGCTGCCGATTATCGTTTCCGAATTCCACGTCTCCGTAACCACCGGGCAGTGGCTCACCTCCGTGTTCCAGCTGGTCATGGGCGTGATGGTGCCGCTGACCGCGTTTCTGACCCGACGCTTCTCCACCCGCCAGATCGTCATCTGCTCGATGGCGGTGTTCACACTCGGCTCCGTGCTGGCATGGTTGGGGCCAAACTTCGTATGGGTGCTGGTCGGGCGCGTGCTCGAAGCTGCCGGCACAGGCGTGATGTGGCCGGTGCTGCAAATCACCGTGTTCTCCATTTACCCGCTGTCTCGCCGCGGGTTTGCCATGGGCACGGTGGGCATGGCCATGAGCGTGGCGCCAGCCATCGGCCCCACCTTGGGCGGCTGGCAGACCGATGCCAACGGCTGGCGCTCGATCTTCCTGACCATGACCATCATTGGCGTAATCTCGCTGCTGGCGGCCATGTTCGGACTGCATAATTTCGGTTCACACGACCCTTCGGCCCGCGCGGACTTCTTCTCGGCATGCCTGTCGGTGATCGGCTTTGGCGGGCTTATGTTCGGCTTCACCAATTCAGAGACCTATGGATTCGCGGCACCGGTCACGTGGGGGCCGATGGTTGTGGGACTGGTCGGCATTGTCTGGTTCGTGCTGCGTAACCTGCGCGCTGGCAAGCGGTATCGCGAGGCCGTAGCCAAGGACGAGTCGGCACTCCCCCAGCCGCCGCTGCTGGATCTTGAAGTACTGAAGAATCGGTCCTTTACCGTCGGCACCATCACGGCATCTCTGGCGTTCTTTGCATTCAGTTCGATTCTGGTCATCATGCCGCTCTACATCCAGACCGACCGTGGGTATTCTGCCACGATGAGTGGTCTGATCATGTTGCCGGGCGCTATCGGCCAGTGCGTCTCCCAGTTCTTCGGCGGCCGTGCGATGGATCGATTCGGCGCACGACCCGTGGCTTTGTTCGGTTCGATTGTGTTGACCCTTGGCACCTTGGGCATGTCGCTGGTGGCGATGGATACGTGGATCTGGTGGGTGTCAATCTGCCAGTTCATCCGTCAGATCGGCATGGGTTTCCTGCTGATGCCGATTACCACGTGGTCCCTGAATTGCCTGAACGGGCCGAGCGAAGTGTCCGCCGGATCATCGGTGACGAATACCGCGCGTCAGATTGCGGGCGCTGTGGGCGCACCCGTGTTGGTGATTCTGATGGAAACGTTTGCCGCTTTGCATAAGCAGGGCGGCGCCTCCGCCGTCGCCGCTTCGATTTTCGGCATTCAATGGGCGCTGCGCATCTCCGCAATGATCTGCCTGGCAATGGTGTTGATGGTGTTCTTCGGCGTCAAGGGCGACGGTGCCGGTCGTACGCGAGACATTATTTCCCTGCGTTCGCTGCGCGAACGGCGTGCGCGGCGTATGGCTGCGAACTGACGGCAGATCCAACCATTCTCAACATAATAAGAAGCCCCGGTTCCAGCACCGGGGCTTCTTATTATGTTGTGCTATCGCAGGATTTCAGCTGGAGTCTATTACGCCCTGCCCATCAGCGTCAGGACAATCAGCAGCACGTTGAGCGCCACAATCAGTGCCACCACAATCATAAAAATCACGTGCTTGACGGTTCCATCAGCCCACTTGCCCATGAGTTCCTTGTTATGCGTGTATCGCATCAGCGGAATCACGGCGAACGGGATGCCGATGGAAAGCACCACCTGGCCGATGACCAGCGCCTGAGTCGGGTCCTTGGCGAACCACAGCACAATCAGTGCCGGCACCAGCGTGACCACGCGGCAGGCCCACATCGGAGCGTTAACGTGCAGCAGACCGTGCATGATTTCCGAGCCGGCATACGTGCCGACCGACGTGGAGCTCAGCGACGAAGCCAGCAGGCCGATGGAGAAGATCGTGCCGATCACCGGGCCGAGCACCTGCGTGATCGCCCGCTGTGCGCCGTCGATGGAGTCCGTGCCAGACATGCCATGCAGCGAGTTGGCGGCGAGCACCAGCATCGCCAGATTCACGGTGCCGGCCAGCAACAGCGCCCAGGCCACATCGATTTTCGAGCCTCTCAGCTGCGTTTTGATTGACGGCTTTTCGCCGCCTGCGTAATGGTCGTTCACCAGCGTGGAGTGCAGGTAGATGGCGTGCGGCATCACGGTGGCGCCCAGAATCGAGGCGGCCATCAACACCGAGTCGGCGCCTTGGAAGCGTGGAATCATGCCTTTGACCACTTCGCCGGGGTTCGGCGGGGCTACGAACAGACCCGCGATGAAGCCGAATGTGATAATCAGCAGCATCACGATGATGATGCGCTCGAACGTTGTTTGCGTCTTGCCACCTTGGAACCACAGCATCACCGTGGAGATTGCGCCGATCACCAAACCGCCGATGAACAGCGGCAATCCGAACAGCAGGTTCAGGGCGATGGCGCCGCCGATCACCTCGGCCAGATCGGTGGCAATGGCGATGACCTCGGCCTGCATGAAGAACATGAAGCGGCCGGCATCGCTCATACGTTCACCCAGCAGTTCCGGCAGGGATTTGTTGGTCACGATGCCGAGTTTTGCGGACTGATACTGGATGAGCACGCTCATGGCGTTGGCGAGCACCAGCACCCACACCAACAGGTAGCCGTATCGCGCGCCGGAGGTGATGTTGGCCGCCACGTTGCCAGGATCGACGTAGGCCACGGCCGCCACGAACGCGGGGCCGAGGATGCTGGCCAGCGCATGGTCATGCGGCTTTTTCTTGCCGTTTGCCACGGTTCCAGCTCCGGCTCCGACTCCGGCAAGCTGGCGTTCCTTCTCGATTTCCGGTGTTTCCTGTTCGATGTCTGCCACGGCGTTCGTCATAGTGGTTGCCGCAGTGGCATCTGCTGCGGTGTGTGTTACTGCCATATCGTCTGTTCCTATTCCCTTCTTCCTTCATACCGGGCTCAGTTATAGCGCGGGCATGTTTCCCACGTCAACAGACGGACAATCTGCGGACGATTGATGGATGACTGGCGGACTGGCAGCTGGCATTTCCTGCCATCTCGCTCATGAAATGTGAAAAACCGCCGAAAACTCGCTCATGAAATGTGCCAGACGGTAGAAAACTCGCTCATGAAAGTGTAAAATCATTGATATAGCAGTAATTCGGAAAGGGGCTCCTCATGTATCTCAAACGCAAAGCCGATGCCTATCTCAATGCATGGAAATCCGACCCGAATCGCTCCCCGCTAATCATCAAGGGCCCTCGTCAAGTAGGCAAGACAGAGACTATCGATTACTTTGCCGCACACAACTACCGTTCGGTAGTGGAAATCAACTTCGTTGAGGAACCGAAATATCGCGCAATCACTGCGGACGGTTATGGCGCGGATACCATCGTCCGCAATATTTCCCTGATCGACCCAGCTAAAAAGTTCATTCCGGGCGATACGCTCATCTTTTTCGACGAAATCCAGGCCCATCCTGATATCGTCACTGCACTGAAGTTCTTTAAAATCGACGGCAAATATGATGTGATTTGCAGCGGTTCAATGCTGGGCATCAGCTATAAGCAAATCGAAAGCAATAGCGTGGGATATAAGACCGACTACGAAATGCGATCGTTGGACTTCGAGGAATTTCTGTGGGCTCGCGGATACGATGAGGCCGTCATCGAAAGCATGTTCACCCACCTGTGTGATGCTACGCCATTCTCTGAAGTGGAAATGAACGTCTTCTCCACGGCATTTATGGATTACTGCGTGCTTGGCGGCATGCCTGCGGTTGTCGCCTCCCATATACGCACTGGCACGTTCGAGGGAACACTGCAATTGCAGCGCCAGCTTATTTTGGACTACCAGGAGGATATCCGCAAATACGCGCAAGGACTCGATCAGGCACGAATTCTCAACGTGTTCAACCATATTCCCGTGCAACTCGCCAAGGAAAACAAGAAGTTCCAAATCAGCAAGGTTGCCAGCGGAGCGCGTTTCAAAGACTATCGAGGATGCGTGGAATGGCTTGAAACCTCGGGAATGGTGAATATCTGCCGATGTATGTCCTATCCTGAACTGCCGTTGAAAGGCAATTATGACGAAAACAAGTTCAAGATATATTTCGGCGATACCGGTCTGTTCGTAGCGATGCTTGACGACGAGGCCAGTGATGATCTGCGGGCCAATCGTAATCTTGGTGTCTATAAGGGTGCTATGTACGAGAGCATCGTCTCTGAAGCGCTACGGAAATCCGGCTATGACCTGTACTACTACAAAAAAGAGGATTCCACACTGGAACAGGATTTCTTCGTCCGCACGCGCGAATGGCTGGTGCCGGTGGAGGTGAAATCGAAAAAAGGCACCGCCAAATCCATGCGGACGCTAATCGCTTCGGATTCTTATCCGGAAATTCAGTTCGGCGTGAAACTATCCGCCGGCAATATCGGTAGTAGCGAACACGTGTTCACCGCACCATACTTCACCACATTTTTGCTCCGACGGCTCCTGCGCGCTTATGACGAGGGGCAGGCACCTATGCTCAACAATCCTGAGCGGTAGCCCCTATTCGTCTGCGGGCACGGCCTGGCCCGGGCAGGTGTGGAGGACGGCGAGCATGGCGTCCTTTTCTTGGGAGGTGACGGTGAGCTGGTACTTGTCTTTGACGCCAATCTGGCGGGCCACGTAGTCGCAACGGTAGTCGGCGTTGGTGGGTAGCCAGTAGGCGGCGGAAGCCGACCCCTTCTCCTGATTGGCCGGGCCGTCGACGGCCAGCAGGTTGTAGGGGTCATTGCCGAATTCATGGCGTTTGGCAGTGGACCAGTCGCGCGCACCGGATTGCCAAGCGTTTTCAAGGGCCACCACATGGTCGATCTGCACTTTGGCGCTGGTGGCGCGGCCACGTACAAAATGGATGGTCTGAGCGGTGTACGGATCGGCCAGTGTGCCGGACTCGACCACACAGGAACCGGCGTATTTGTAGGTGATGTCCGTGAGATCACGGGCGAGCACGTCGTCGCGTACGTCGCAGCCATTGCCGTCGACGTCGGTGGTACGGAAACCGAAGGAATCGCGGTCGTAGCCGGAGGAGCTTTGGTTGTCGTCTACGGCGAGCGCGTTCAAAGTGTCGGCGGCTGAACCGGTGGCAGTGTAGCCACCGGTGATTTTGGCCGCGTCGGAGCTGACCTGCGGCAGTAACAGGCCGATGGTCACGCCGATTGCTACGGCGAGAACGATGAGAATCAGCACGCGCTCCAGCGGCCCGGAGGCGTTGAAACGACGGCGGAAGTGGGCGTTACGACGTGCCATCAATCACGCATAGGTGAAGGTGAGGGGGTCGTGGCCGGCGCGGGTGGGGCCGTCGAGGGCGTCGATGGCAGCGTGTTCATCGGCGGTCAGGGCGAAGCCGAACAGGTTGAGATTCTCCTTCTGGCGGTCAGCATGCACGGACTTGGGGATGATAATTGTGCCGTTTTCGATGTGCCAACGCAGAATCACCTGGGCCGGGCTGACCTCATGGGCGGCGGCGATCTTCTCGATGGTGCCGTCGCCGGCGTTGAGGTCGGCGCCACGCGCCATCGGCGAGTAGGCCTCCACGGCGATGCCGTGCTCCTTGCAGAACGCCACCACTTCGCGCTGCTGCCACGTGGGGTGCAGCTCAATCTGATTGACGGCCGGCCATGCGCCGGTCTCCTCGTGCAGACGCTTCAGATCGGCGGGCATGAAGTTGCATACGCCGAGCGTGCGTGCCATGCCTTCGTCGCGCAGCTTGACGAACGCCTTCCAGGTGTCGGTGCTGCGCCAGTCGAACGGCGTGGGCCAATGGATCATGTACATGTCCACGTAATCGAGCTGGAGGAGTTTCAGGGAGTTGTCGAATGCCTTGAGCGCGGAATCGTAGCCCTGCTGGGAGTCGCGCAGCTTGGTGGTGACCCACAGGGTCTCGCGCTTGGCTCCCTTGTTGTATCCGGAAGCGGCGAGCGCACGACCCACGCCGGCCTCGTTGTTGTAGCCGGCCGCACCATCGATATGGCGGTAGCCGGCTTCCAACGCGGATTCGACGACGGGGACCACACCCTCATCGTCGATACGTAGCACGCCGAGACCGACTTGCGGAATGGAATGACCGTCTTTCAAGGCGATGTCCGGCACGTTGGCGGGGTTGATGTGTCCGTTGGTCATGGCTTGTGATGCTCCTTCATGTACTGCAACTACACGCCACTGTACACGGTTATGCAGGCGATGTGCGGGTGCTGCAACCAAACGGCATGATTGCGCCCGGCCTTCCGTGTGGGAGAGCCGGGCGCAATCATGACAACATCACGCTCTACTCCTGCGACCGGCCCTCGCCCTATTGTTCCCGGGCGCGAATTTGCCCCGGTACAGGCGTCAATCGATTGACGTTTGCACCGGGGCAGAAATCGTTGTCCCGGTACGCAATTTCGGGCCATTTTCGAGAACCAGGACAAGACAATCCCCAAAGTCCACATACCCCGACAAACAGAATCGGCGGAATACAGCCAATCCCGAAATCAACATACTGTCCCGGTTCTCACGTAGAACGATTGACGTGCAAACCGGGGCAACGGGAATTGTCCCGGTACGCGAAAAACACCCGTTTTCGCAAACCAGGACAGTGATTTCTGTCCTGGTACCCACATCAAACGATTGATGCACGAACCGGGACAGAATCGCATCGCTGCGCCGAGACAGACGCATCTGACAGCCGACAACCGATAAACGACAGCCGACAGATGGCATCTGGCAGCCGGTTGCCGGCTGCCGGCAACCGCATCATAATGCCACATCAGTCTCTATCAGGAGCGCTTACGACGCAAAGCAAGCGAGACCCCGCCGGCCACGCCGAGAACGACAACCGCAAGACCCACGGCAGTCACCGCGCTACCGGTATTGCTCAGCACACCAGTGATCTTGTCGCCATTCGCACCGTTGGTCTTATCGCCCTCGCCCGTATCGGGATTGATAGTAGCCCCGCCATTACCCGCACCGTCCGAGCCGTTGCCGGAACCACCTTCGGCCCGAGCGGTAACCGCAACCGTATAGGTTTCGGTGACATTCGGATTCGACTTGAGCGTTACGGTAACCTTCGCCGCATCAGCGGGAGCGGAGAAATCGTAATCGAGCGTGAACTGGTCGGCGGAAAGCGTCACGTTGCCCATGCCTGCGGAATAGTTGCCCACGACCTTGAGATCATGGTCGGCATCGATGGCATCGCCCACCTGATAGGTGGTTTTGCTTGGCGTGACGGTCAGGCTGGAGACCTCCTTTTGGGCGAGGCCGGCAATGGCATCGGCAACAAGCTTGATCACATCGTTCACGTCCTGCTCGGTGTAGGTGCTGCCGGCAAGCAGCACGTCAGCGGCGGCAAGCGCCTGATCGAGTTTGGCGAGCGACTCGTTGGTGTACTCATCGCGATTGATTTTCCCGGCTTCGGCCACGGCCTTGTCCAGGTTCTCCGTGGATGGCTTCACCGGAGTTTCGGTCTTTTTGACGAGTGAGACCTTGTCCACATTGCCCCATGCGTCGGCAGGCAGGTTGCCCGTGATGGTGATGGTCGCTGTGCCATCAGCACCCACGGTGACAGGCACGGTGGCGGTATCGAACTTAACCCAACCGTTGAGTTCCAGCGCATCGGACGTGGTCTTGCCACCCGTTGTGGCGGAGAGGGCCACACCATCGGTAATAGCGGCGTTGTCCGCTGCCGCGCCTTGGCTCATGGCGGTCAGCACGTATTCGCCAGGCTCGAGTCCGGTGATGGTCTGCGTGGCGGAGAAACTGTAGGCATCGGATGCCCAAAACTTCAGCGCGCGCTTGCCGTCGGCGGCGTTGCCACTGTCTTCGGTGATGGACGCACCGGTGCCGGCAATGGTCCAGTTCTTATCGTTCTCAGCGTTCTCGAAGCTGCCGTCCGTTACGTAATCCTTGGCGGGAGTGGCGGTGACGGTGACGGTGACGGTGACGGTCACGTCGTGGCCAGCGTTGGTGGTGCCGGTGATGGTGTATGTGCCTGCGCCACGAATCCAGTCAAGCGCAGCGGATTGCCAGGTCACGGTTTCGGTCTCGTCCACCCCATCCTGATAGTGTGCGGCCACCTCACTCGGCAATTGCGCTTTGATCGCGTCGATGGAATCCGAGTCAGTCGCGGTAATCTCCACTGGATCTATCTTGGTGAACACATGATCGGTGACGGCACCGGTGTGAATGTACTTGAACGTCGGCAGAGAGGCGAGCGCCTTGCCATCGAAATCGAACAAAGCTTGGTTATCGACACCTGAGCCGCCCCAGTACAGGCCGGCGTCATTGGGATCGTATTCGCCGGCCGCTTCAGTGGCCCAGCCGCCACCGTACTTGTTCCACGTATCCACCAGTTCGGCGTTATCCTTGCCGCCGGTGCCCACGGGCACCCATGCGGGCTCCCAGTAGAACACACCCAGGCCGTCGTTTTCGCCATCGCCATCATTGTCGCCGATATTGTTCACGGCCTCGGCGACCGCGCGAATCTCATCGGCCTGGCCTTGCGGGCTGATGTCGTATTTCTTGAGGTTATCGGCGGTTACTTTACTGGGCACTGTGTTGGAATCGTCGTCGCCATCATCCAAGGTGTATGCCCACGACGTTTCCGCCACCATCACATCTTTCTTATAAGTGGAGGCCACGTTCTTGAGCACGCTGGTGAGGTTTTCGGTGGTGCCATGCCAGAACGGGTAGTAGGAGCTGGCGAACACATCGTAATCCACATTGTGGTTGCTCAACTGTTTGGCGTAAGTGGCGTAGGTGCCGGCTTTCTCCGGGTTGGTGAAATGAATGACGACCTTGGCTTCGGGGAGCACTTCGCGTATGGCTTTGGAACCTGCGGAGAATACTTTGGACATGCCGTCCCAGCCGGAGATGCCGGCGATTTTCGCAGTGGTTTCGTTGCCGACCTGCACCATGCCGACGTCCACGCCGGCTTGTTTGAACGTGGTCAGAGTCTGCTTGGTGTAGTCGTATACGGTGTCGGCGGTTTTGTCCGCGTCGCCTTCAAAGGATTTCCACGCCTTGGGCACCTGCTGCTTGCTGGGGTCGGCCCAGAAATCGGAGTAATGGAAGTCGACCAGCACTTTCAGCCCTGCTGCCGTGGCTCGCTTGGCCATGGTCAGTGCGCGATCGGCGTTGACGTTGCCGCCGCCATATCCTTGGCCGTCTGCGGTGAACGGATCGTTCCACACACGCAGACGCACATAGTTCACGCCGGATTCCTTGAGCAACGTGAACAAATCCTCGACCTCGCCATTGGCGTTCTTGAACGTGACGCCGCTTTCTTCCAGCGAGAGCATGGATGAGACGTCCATACCGCCGATGAAATCATCGCTTAAGCCTTGGATGGCCTTGACCGAGACGTCGGCTTTAACTGGTTCTTCTTCGGCGGCGTTTACAGTGAACGTGCCTCCTGCGCAGAGCATTATGGCGGCCACGCCGGATGCCATAATGCGAGTAAGCGCGGTATTTCGGCGCATGCTTTTTCTCCTTTGAATGGTGAACGCTCAGAACGAACGCCCAGTGATGCTTGGCGCTTCCTTTCCTTATGCGCCACGCGGTACAGCTGTGTACCACGCAATCGCCACCTTAGCACTTTATGCCGTGTTGGTCAACCGGTGTATCAACGCCTCGTACGGCCCAGTACAGCAACACCAGCATTACAGCAATGTCGTTCAGCGTGTGGAGGCGCGGGCGATGACCTGGGATTCGGTGGTGAGCAGTTCGGACTTGGTGATGCTGCCGTCGATGCGTCCGAGGATGCGATCCACTGCCGTGGGAGCCGTCCAGTCAAGGCGGGAATCCATGGTGGTCAGCGGAATCTGCAGGTAGGGGGCTTCCTCGTTGTTATCGAAGCCGATGACCTGCACCTGCACGGGCACCTCATAACCAGCGGCGCGCAGAGCGGTCAATGCGCCGATGGCCAACTGATCGTTCAAGGCAATCACACCGTCGAATGGCACGCCGGAATCAATGAGCCGCTGGGTCACACGGGCACCGGCTCCGATGGTCCAATCCTGATCGGTGTTGCCAATCAGCTGCGGATCCAAGGAGAGCCCACGCCTACGGGTCTCTTCGATGATGCCGCGCAGACGCAGCTGCGCGTTGCCTTCTACGGCATTCAGCAATGCATCTTCGTCGTAAACGTCACGGGCACCGATCACTGCAAGTCTGGTGGAACCGCGGTCATACAGGTAGCCTGCGGCCATGGCGGCTGCGGATACATCGTCTGGGGTCACGTGATCCACAATGCCCCACGTGGTACGCGCGCCAACGATGACCAGCGGAAAATCAACCTTCAGATCATCGGGCGAAATGTTTTCCACCTCGCTCATGGAAAGGATCATGCCATCGGACACCGTGGAGTTGAACTTCTTCAGCAGATCGCGCGCGCCTTTCGCGGAGCCTTCCGCATACGTGGTGACGTATACGGAATAGTCGCGCTGACGGGCGGCCTCGATGGTGCGGTTGGCGAGCTCGGCCAGATATGGCGGAATCAGCGAAGGCACGGCGAGGGTGATGAAGCCGGTGTGATCGCGCTTGAGGTTGCGGGCGGCCACGTTGACTCGGTAGTCGAGGTCCTTAATGACCGACTCGACCTTGGCACGGGTCTCATCTGTCATACGCCCGGAGCCATTGATCACGTTCGACGCAGTTTTGAGCGATACACCGGCGGCCTGAGCGACATCGCGTAGCGTCACTCGACGCTTGGCTGTTTTCTCGTCGCTCATGCCGCACTCCTCTATCCGGACAACATTGCCATTCTAGCGCGGTTTAGCAGGACGTTTTAGCGATAAGAATGGCGTTGCGGTTCAGCGTATATCCAACGGCGTCAGTCTCGCAACGGTGGGCGATGATGGGATCACCTTCCACACCGTTGATGGCGACGGGCTGGTTTGAGCGGTTGAGGTAGAAATCGAAGCGGGTGGAGCCGTCTGCGGATCGGCGGATGGTGTGCAGGATGCGGGGATCTGTGGTGGGATAGGTTGGAGTTTGACCACTCTCAGTCGGCTGCGCCGACAACTCCTGCCATCGGGAGCCAAGTGCTTTGAGCAACTGGGCAATGTCGTGACGGTTGAGGTCGCAGCCCACGTAGATGGCGGTACCGTTGCCATAGGGGCGGCTGGTGATGGCGGGGGTGCGCTCCAGCTCCCAGTCGGCGGCGGACTTACCTGCGTAAGAGGCAAGCACTGTGGTGTCCGCGGCTACGGAAGTCACGTCGTTCTGCCACAGGCGGGTCGTCAGACCATTGGACAGGCTGATTTCGCTGGGCTCGCCTTCGGCTTCTTCACCGAGGATGTTGAATTCTTCGGAGCGGATGCCGAGCATGTCGCGTAGGAGCCCGTTGCCGGCGCCGGGGTAGCCGCCGAGGCCGATGTGGAAGTGCTCGTCGATCAGGCCGGCGGCATAGCCGACGATGACGGTTCCGCCGGCCTTCGCGAAGTCGGCGATACGGAGAACGTCTTCGTCGGACAGGCTGAGCACGGTGGGCAGCACGATGGTTTTGTAGCCGGTCCAGTCGTAGGCGAGCGGCACCACGTCCGCGCGCAGCCCGGCATCCAGGAAGCCGCGGTACCAGTCGCGCACGTCGTGCCAGTGGTTGAGTTTCATGCTGGGCAGGGTTTCGGAGCGTGTGGCCCATTCGGATTCCGCGCTGAACAGGATCGCCGTGCCGGCACGCTCGAGCTCAGTGCCCTGCAGCCCGGCGTCGGAGAGGGTCTTCAGCGCCTTACCGAGCTCGCATACGCCGCGGAAGACCTTGGAATCGGCACCCGCGTGGGGCAGCATGGCGGAGTGGAACGCCTCGGCGCCCGACTTGGATTGCCGCCATTGGAAAAAGCAGATGGCGTCGGCGCCCATGGCCACGTGGGCCAGGGAGTCGCGCATGAGTTCGCCGGCCCGTTTGCGTGTGTTCAGCGGCTTCCACTGCACGGCTGAGGTGGAGTGCTCCATCACGTACCACGGCTTGCCCAGCGCGAGGGAGTCCATGAGCGCGTCCGAGCAGGCGAGTTCGTCCAGGTGGGATTCGCCCTCATGGAAGTAGTGATCGTTGGACACGAAGTCCACCTCATCCGCCCATTTGGCGTAGTTCATGACGCACTGGTCGGTGGAGACCATGAAGTTCGTGGTGAACGGCTTGTCGGGGCAGATCTGCTCGATGGCGTCGCGTTCGGCTTTGTAGAAGTCGAGCAGCATGTCGTTGCCGAACCGCTCGTAATCCAACTGCTGCGACGGGTTGACCATGGCGTCGCAGCCCATGTGACGTGGCAGCAGCACCTCGTCGAAACTGTTCACGTGCTGCGACCAGAAGGCCGTGCCCCACGCCTCGTTCAACGCGTCGATGGTACCGTACTTGGCCTCGCACCACGTGCGGAACGCGGCCAAGGCGTTGTCGGAGTAGTCGTAGCGGTTGTTCCAGCCGTATTCGTTGCCCATGTGCCAGGCGGTCACATACGGGTTGTCCTTGTAGTGTTCGGCAAGTCTGCGGCACAGGCGCAGCGCGTATTCCTTGAACACCGGGCTTGTTGGCTGCCACGACTGGCGTGAGCCCGCGTTGACGGTATGACCATACCGGTCTACCGGCAGCACCTCTGGATGGGATTCGTACAGCCACAGCGGCGCGGCGGCTGTGGCGGAGGCCAAGTCCACGGCGATGCCGGCTCTGCCGAGCCTGTCGATCACATGGTCGAGCCACTCGAACGTGAACGCGCCCTCGACCGGCTCGATCTTGTCCCAGCTGAAAATTGCCAGCGATACGACGTTCACGCCGGCCTCACCCATGAGACGGATATCCTCGTCCAGCGTCTCCTCGGGCCACTGGTCCGGGTTGTAGTCGCCGCCGAACGCGATGCCGCGGCCGGATTCCGTCAGCAGGGACGGCCACCTAAATGCTCTATGAGTAGTCATATTAATCAAATCCTTTATTGTATCGGTTTGCGGGAAGTGCTGTGCTTGCAGGTTGTGAACACCAGAGAGGCCGCCCCCGCTGGCGGGGCTGTCAGCGAAGCTGACTGGGGGTGGTCGCCAGTCGAATCCCCATATGACCACCCTCAGTCCGCTCCGCGGCCAGCTCCCGTCAGAGGGAGCCAGAGGTTACTCCTTGACGGCGCCTGCGGCGAGGCCTGACTGCCAGTACTTCTGCAGGCACAGGAACGCAATCACCAGAGGGATGATCGTGATCAGCGAACCGGTAATCACGAGGTTTTGGATAGCTTGACCGCCTGCGGTTGAAGCCTGGTCCTTCCACTGGTTCAGACCGATCGTCAACGGGTACCAGTTGGAATCCTTCAACATGATCAACGGCAGGAAGTAGTTGTTCCACGTCGCTACAATGGCGAACAATGCAGTGGTCACGATGCCGGGTGCCAACAGCGGCAGGGAAATCTGGAAGAAGGTGCGGAACTCGCCGGCACCATCCACGCGCGCGGCTTCAAGCAGCTCATCCGGCACGGCCTGATCGGAGAAGATCCACATCAGATACAGACCGAACGTGGATACCAAACTCGGGATAATCATCGACCACGGGGTGTTCGTGAGGCCCATCTTGGCGAACAGCAGGAACTGCGGCACGGCCAGCGCGATACCCGGCACCGAAATGGCGCCGATGATGATCACGAAGCACAGCTTACGGCCGGGGAAGCGGAACTTGGCCAGCGCATAGCCGCCCATGATGGCCAGCAAGGTGGCACCGCCGGCGCCGACCACCACATACAGAATCGTGTTGACGAACCAGCGGCCGAAGATACCGTCCTGATAGGTGAACACCGTGGCGATGTTGTCGAACAGGGCGAACGTTTTGCCGAAACCGAGGCCGAACGTCGAAGTGAAGTCGGACTGGGTCTTGGTGGCGTTAATCATCAGGTAGACAAACGGGAAGAGGCAGTAGACCGCGAAAATCGCGCACACGATGGTCAGGGCCATCGAGCGGGTCGGGTTCGCCGGGTTGGAGAAACCGGTTTTGGCGGCGCGCTTGCGCTCGGCCTTCTCGTCGGCGTCGATGCGCTTCTGACGCTCCTTCTCGGCCTTCTTGGCGGCCTTTTCCTGAGCCTTGAGATCGGCCAGGGTCATGGTTGTTGTTGAAGTCATGGTTGCAGTGCTCATAATTACTTCATCTGCTCCTTCATACTCTTAAGCTGGACGACATACGCAATGGCCATGGTGATGATGGCCATCACGATGGCCAGAGCTGCGGCATAGTTGCTCTGATTGCCGGTGAAGCTCAGGTTGTAGGCGTACATGTTCGGCGTGTAGTACGTGGTGATCGCGTTGCCCGGAACCATGTTCTGCAAAATGCTCGGCTCGTTGAACAGCTGGAAGCTGCCGATGATCGAGAAGATCACCGTGATGGCCAGCGAGCCCTTCAGCTCCGGCAGCTTGATCTTCTTAACAATCTGCCACTCCGAAGCGCCGTCGATGGAGGCGGCCTCATACAAGCTGTGTGGAATGGTGCTTAGGGAGCTGTAAAAAATCAGCATGTTGTAGCCGGCATATTCCCACGTGTTGATGTTCGCGATGGATGCAAGCAGCACGTCGGGGTTGAGCACATCGATGTTGGTGCCGAGGAAGTCGTTGAGGGAGCCGACCAGACCGTATTTGGCGCCATACACGAAACCCCAAATCATGGTGGAGACCACTGCGGGCACCGCATAGGGCAGGAATGTGGAGATGCGGAAGAACTTGGTGCCATGCAGCTTCATCGAATCCAAAGCGAGGGCCATGGCTGCGGCCAGAAACAGCATGATCGGCACCTGGAATACGGTGAAGATAGTGACGCGGCCCACCGAGCTCCAGAACTGCGGATCCTGAATCAGTCGGGCGTAGTTCTCGAAGCCGACGAACTTGGTGCCGCCGACCATCTGCTTCTTGAAGAAGGAGATGTAAATGGCGTACACAATTGGGATGATGAACACGAAGACGAACACCACGGCGAACGGCCACATGAACTTCCAGCCGCGCCAGTCGGCCTTGTGCTTGTTGACGCGGGCCTCGGCCGTGTGCAGATCCGCCTCCTCAGGCAGGATTCCCACCGTTGGCTGCGGGGCTGCGGCCATTGTTTGATCGGACATAATCGATTGCTTTCTTGGAATACGGATTGCTGTGCTGCGCCCGCTACCAGGGGGTCGCTCGATTGGAGCGGTCACGTCAGGCGAGGGCACGGGAAAGCGGGGACACTGGGGAGCATCCCCGCTTTGGGAGATCGGGCGGCTAGGCGGAAGGAGAGTGGCCTAGCCGCAGGTTTTGATTGTTGGTCAGTGCCGGATGTACCGGCAATAGATCGGTTGCGTCACTTGACGGTGACGTTGTAGCCCTGCTGCTTGCCTTGCTCGGCGAGCTTGTTGGCATAGTTTTCAAGCGCCTTCTCCAGGGTGATGTCGCCGGAGTAGGCCTTGGAGACTTCGTCGCCGTAAGCGGTCTGGGCGTACGGGTTGTACGGCAGGTACTGGAACTTCTCGGTCGGGCGCTGAGCCGCGGCGGAAAGGACTTCGTTGACGTTCTGACCGCCGAAGTAGTCGTTGGTCTTCTTGTTGGACTCGGTGGTCGGGTCGGTGAAGGAGTCGGACCGGAGGATCTTCTTCAGGGACGGGAAGGTACCGGTGTCGGCCATGGTCTGAGCGCCCTCGCCATGAGTCATGTACTCAACGAGCTTGTAGGCAGCGGCCTGGTTCTTGGACTGCGAGGTGACGGCAAGTGCAGAGCCACCGTCTTCGGCGGAGACTTCCTTGCCTTCCTCCCACTGCGGCAGCTGGGCGACGCGCCAGTTGCCGGCCTGATCGGGGGCGCCGGTCATGAGGTTGATCGGCATCCAAGCGCCGATGGTCAGGGAGGCGAGGGTGCCATCGTTGAGCTCGCGGTTCCAATCGTCGGACCAGTTCGGGGTCTTGGCGTCCACGAGGTCTTCGTCGATGAGCTTCTGGACGAATTGGATATAGCGCTGCATGCCCTCGTCCTTGGTCATGTTGATGGTGATGTTCTCGCCATCGACCTTCCACGGCTGGGCACCGGCCTGCCAGATCTGGGCGGTGAACGGCTGATAGTCGTTGGAGGTACCGGCCAGATTGGTGATGTAGGAGCCGGTGGCACGGATCTTCTTGGCGGCCTCGTAGTAGTCGTTCCAGGTCTTGATGGACTCGCCGTCCACGCCGGCCTTGTCGAACACTGCCTTGTTGTAGAAGAACATTTCGGGGCCGGAATCAATCGGCAGAGCGTACGGCTTGTTGTTGTACTGGAGCTTGTTCCACGGGCCGGCGGCGAAGTCGTCGGCGAGTTTGTCGGCGCCGAATTCGCTCAGGTCCACGAGGCCATCGGTGACGGCGAACTGGGTGACGGTCGGATCTTCGAGCATCACGACGTCAGGGGCGCCGTTGCCTGCGGCGATGGCGTTGGAGAGCGCGGTGGAGGTCTTCTCGGCGGTGCCGGTGTTGTTGAACTTGACGGTGATGCCGGGGTTGGCCTTCTCGAAGTCAGCGAGGATTTCCTTCATCGAGTTGCCGGAATCCCAGCCCCAGAACACGAGTTCGGCCTTGTCAGCGTCACCCTTGTTGGCGCCGTTGTCGTTGCTGCTGCCGCAGGCGGCGAGACCGACGAGCGTGGCCACGGCTGCCGTTGCCGCGATGACCTTCTTGGTGTTGCGCATGTTATCTCCTTCTGGACCATTGGAGTTGACTTGCGGGTGGTTGGCTTTCTTCCGACTGGCTTCCGGTTTTCGTCCGGTTACTTCTCGGTTATCTTCCGGCTGTCTTTGGCTGCCTTCCGATTGTTGACGACTGCCTTCCGATTGCCAAAAACGAATCGACTGCTGCGTTGGATTTCAATTCGTTTGGCCGCTTGCGAAGTCTCCTCTGGCCACCTTTCCTTGGGGTGTTTTCTTTGGTACACCCGTGTACCAATACCTAAGATGATACACCTGTGTACCAATTTGTCAAATCACCCGACACGCCTGATTTTTTTCGCCTTTTCCATGCTTTCCACGTGAGCAAATCTCCAGTCGAACAGCGACTTGTCTCAGAGGCTCTTCATCCCCTCCCCCAACGTGAGTAGGTCCCGACTCTCAGCACACCACCAAATAACGCGCAGCATGCTCGTGAGTCCCCAACACCCACACACCACGGCGCGATTCCACCACTCAGCCGCCTCACCAGTGCCCACATTTGTAGATATTCAACGCCATATGACAAGAATCTGACTAGTATGAACAGGCACCCCCCATAGCTGTATTGAGAGGAAAAGCACATGGCGGGCCTGTTTCAAGCTGCTTCCAAGCAGCGCAATCCCTTGGGAACAACCATACGTACTCACGGATCGGGCAAATATACGTTCGGTCTGGCCTTAAGCGCCGGTCAATATCCGCGGTCTGCTTGCCTTTTCCTATCAGCTCCTCGCGGTATGCGGCATCTTCCTGACCAATGTCATCAACTACATCATCGCCTCCTACGGTTCCAGAAGCTGGGATGTCAACGCCGGTTGGCGTTGGATGCTGAGGCTGGGTGCGATTCCGGCCGCCGCGTTCCTGCTCTCCATGGTGCGAGCACCGGAAAGCCCACGATTCCTCATTCAAGCCGGCAAAACCGAAGAGGGATTCGCGGTGCTCGAGCACATCATCGGCACCGAACAGGCACGCCTTCGCACTGACGACATCCATGCATCGGTCAAACTCGAAACCGAAATGTCGCATGAATTTCACGACCTGTTCCGCCCAGGGCTGCAGAAGGCGCTCATCATCGGCACTTTGATCAAGGCGTGAATGCTGCGTTGCGTTACTGCATTGCCATGTTGCCATGTTGCCGCGTTATTGCATCGCTACGTTGTCACGTTGTCGCGTTATTGCATCGCTACGTTGCCACGTTGCCACATCACATTGCATTGCCGCATTGCTGCGTTGCCGCATCACATATCGCAACACAAACGCAGCAACGCAATGACGACCGGAGATGGCATCGCCGCCACCCGCGAGGAACCGCAGTGCAACGCGGTAACGTAACGCAATGCGATGTAATTCCCGCGTAGTTACAGGCAGTTACAGATTGAGTACCGCATCAGCAATGCGCATGGCGGATTCGCGGTGGGAGACCAGCACCACAGCCGCGCCGCGCTCCTTGTCTGCATGCTGCTCACCCACGGCCATAGCGTGAATGGAACGTAGAATAATAGCCTCGTTCAAAGCATCCAAACGGCTGGTCGGCTCGTCGAAAAGCACCAGATCAGCATTGCGCAGGAACACACGAGCCAAACCGATACGCTGGCGTTCACCTTCGGATAGACGGTCGCCCAACTCGCCTACCTGAGTATCAAGGCCATCGGGCAGGGAATCAATGAGATCAAGCACGGAGGCCTTGGCGAGAGCCTGACGCAAACGAGCGTCGAGACCGTCAGATGCTGCCACCTGAACGGCATCGCCCTCTGCCGATTGCGCCGCCAACCGCTGCTGTCGGGAATCAACGGTCTTGGCACCCACTTCCCCATTGCCTGCAACATTTGCAGCTTCAACCTCGGACTCAGGCAAAGCAATCAGCAGATTGTCTCGGATAGAGCCATCAAACAGGTGGGTTTCCTGGCTCATCATGGCCTGAATACGTCGGCGAGCATGCACATCGACCTCGGGCAACGGCGTGCCGGACAACGTCACCTGACCGCGCTGCGGATCCCAGTAGCGCAGCAGCAGCTTGAGCATGGTGGACTTGCCTCGGCCGGACGGCCCCTGGATACCCAGCACGCCATGCTGCGGCACGTCAAGCGAGAAGTCGGACAGGACTTCGCGCTCCCCCGCATATGCAAAGGTGACGTCATCAAGACGCATGCCCATATACTCCTGCGGCACAACAGTGCCGTTCTCGGTCACAGCGGGCACCTCGTCCATCAGTCCGAACAGTCGGCTAGCGGACGCGAAGGTCTGAGTCAGGTTAGCGGGCAAGGCGGCGAGCGCCAAAGTCGGTCCGAACGAGCCGGCGAACAGCACGAAGGCGGCAATCAGAGCCGGAATGCTCTGCGGGTTCGCGCCGGCACAGGCAATAGCCACGGCGACCGAAGCCGCTGTGAGCACAGCCACCAAGAGTCCGCTGATTCCGGTGAAACGGCCGTTGACCTTGCTGAGTTTGGCGTGATCCTTCCACAACGCATGGGTACGGTCCTCGATGGCCTGCGCACGTTCCTCGCCGCGACCAAATCGGATGATTTCGTCCAGGCCGCGCATGTCATCGAGTATCACATCGTCGAGTTCTCCGGCAGCGCCACGGATGGCAGGGCCAAGGTTACGTACGCCGGTGGCAAAGAATCGCGGCACAAGGATGCCGATAACCAGGTGGGCGGCAATCAACGCCAGCGCCATCCATGGGCTTAGGGTGGCGGCCACAATCGTGTAGATGATGGTGGAGGTTACCGCGATGGCCACCGGACTGATGGTGTGGGCAAAGAAGATCTCAAGCAGTTCCACATCGGTGGTCAGCATGGCGATAAGGTTGCCCTTACCTTTGCCCGCGAGCTTGGCCGGCGCCAGTCTGCGCAACGCGGCGAACGCCTTGGAACGGAAGAGTGCGAGCAGATGGAATGCCACATTGTGGTTCAGATATTGTTCAATGTATCGGGTGATGCCACGCAGAAGAGCACAGATAATCATCATGATGACGGCGGGCGCAACACCCATGCCCCACACCGGATTACCGGTAAGTGCAAATGCCGCGATAATGCCGAACACGGGCAGGAAAGTGGCCGAAAGATGGCCGATGGTGCCGGCGGTGGAGGCCGCTGCCATCAGTCCTGCCAGAGGTCGGGCTTCCTTAAGCAGTCGCCTGATCACTTGGAATGTGCTCATTTTGGAAGACGAATCGCTATTTGCAACACCAGCCGGAGTCTCAGCCGAGGCCTGCTCACTCCCGCCAACGGAAGCCGTCGGCAAAGCTGACTGCAGGCGGTCAACCGTCATACCCGCCTCTGCGCTTACGCGCGCTGCGCCACCCTCAGTCCGACTGTCGTCGGACAGCTCCTGCTTGCGGGAACCAACCTGCAGCACACGCCGAGCATGGCCTTCTCCGAAGTTCTCAATATCTGCCTGCGTGGTAAACAGCTTGGCGTAGACGCCGTCCGCCGTCATCAGCTCGGTATGGGTGCCCCTCTCAACCGACTTGCCGTGTTCGAGCACCACCACTTGATCAGCGTGTTCGGCGTTGGCCATGCGATGGGTGATCATAATAACCGTCTTGCCGCGGGATTGCGCCAATTCGCGAATTGTATCCAGGATCAGCTCTTCGGATTCCATGTCAACGCTGCTGGTCGCCTCATCGAACACAAATACCGGCGAATCATGCAGGAGCGCGCGGGCGATGGCGATGCGCTGGCGTTGGCCGCCGGACAGGTTGGCGGCATCGGACTCAATCGGCATGCCCAGTCCGTTCGGCTGTGCGTGCACGAAGTCGGCAATGCGCGCCTGCTCGAGCGCGGACCACAGACGGGAGTCCACGGAATCCGGCGAATCAGGAATCTCGTCATCGGGCAAGGCCATCAGAAGATTCTCGCGCAATGCGCCCGCAAACAGATGACTGCTGGCACCAATCACAGTGACGGCTCCGGCCAGTGTTTCGCCTGACAAATCGGATACCTCGACACCGTTCAGCGTGAGCGAACCTCGGTAACCGGCCAGTGTACCGGCGAGCAGCGAGGCGGCCGTGGACTTGCCGGAACCGGAGATGCCAACAATGGCGGTGAACTGACCGGGCCGTGCGGCGAAGGTGATGTTGGTGAGCGCAGGAGCGACGGCGGAATTGGGGCTGGTTTCACCTTGCTTATCGGTCTTTGCGGATGCGGACTTGGAGTCGCCGTGCCCGGCATCATCATAGGAATAGCCGACGTGGTCGAAGCGGACCGTCAGACCGTCGTCAGCGGAATCGGAATCGTTGGCCGGCAGGGTCGCCGTGCCATGCTCGGGCTCCGGGGTGTCCAGCAGAGCGAAGATGCGCTTGGTGGAGGTCATGCCGTTCATCGCCACGTGGAAGAACGAGCCAAGCTGACGCATGGGAATAAAGAATTCGGCGGACAGCAGCACAATGAACAGCAGACCGGTAAGAGACAGCGGGTAGCCCACCCCGAACGGGATGAGATAGTGCAGGCCGTATGCCGCGTAGGCAAGCACACCAGGCAGATGTGAGGCCAGTGCGATTGGCGACCAGCCGGACGCACCATTGGCAAAAGCATCGCCAATATGCGCGTATTGCCATAACGCCACACCGATGCCGGCCGCAGCACCGCCGTAGGCCACTATGTCCATGGCGGTCAGCGAGCGCAGCTGGATCTGCAGCACGCTCATGGTCATGACGCGGAAGCCTTCGGCTTTCTTGTCCATCTCGATGGCGGCGCGCTCGTCGGCGTCGAAGTTTTTCAGGGTCTCAAGGCCTTGGAGATTGTCGAGGAACGCGGCGCCCATATCGGTGTAGCGCACCCAGTACTTCTTGAAGGCGCGGGCGGCGGTCATGGAGACGATGCCGGTCACGATGATGATGAACGGCGCGCAGACCAGCATGACGGCAGCGGCGGGCACGTTAATCGGCGCAATGGCCACGAACAAGGTGATTGGCGCAAGAATCGCATAGAAGAGCTGCGGCAGGAACAGTTCAAAGAAGCTTTGAATCTGTTCAACACCTTCGCCGGCGGATTGCACCACATCCGAGGTCTTGATGCGGGTTTTGTAGGACGGGCCGAGTGCCACCATTTTGCGGTACAGCTTGGAGCGCAAAGCGAGCTTGACTCGTTCGGCGGCTTCGGTGCCGAGACGGGTGGCGTGCGTGGTGGCCGTGTAACGGACCGCTATACAGACCAGCGCAAGCAGCACGTAAATCATGACGTCGCCAGCCATGGGCAGCACATCCGCGCCGTGCCGATCAGACAACGGCACGGGGCAGGCCGCGCCTTGCGAAGTGCCGCCGCATTGGAGCAGCGGCGGTGCCACAGCGGTCAGTAAGCTGTTCAGCAGCATTACCAGCGACAGCATAAAACCAATGTTGGCAAGCAGACCTACCCACATCAGGGCCACTTTGCCAGCTATGAGTTTTTTCAAGCCAGGCGCCAATTGGAACAGTCGTTTGTCGAACATGGTCCGCTTCCCCTTGCCGTGTTGTTGCGGTGTGCCCTCGTCATGTGTACCTGCGCTCCACATTCCGCGCAATCCCATTCACCTTAAGCGAACGCCCTCGCACACGCCAGACTTTTAAAGTGAGAGAGGCCACAGAATTATCGATTGCGGAGTGCGCATGCTAGACGCGCCAACCAAAAAAATATGCTTCGATATCAGGGGCTGAAGCATCCACTACACCCAATACGTGCATTTATCCGTTTCGAGGAGGCTCATTTTTGCGTTTGCCGGAGGCCTACTTCCGTTTCAAGGGGCTGATTTCGCATTTGCCGGAAGTCTATCTCCGCTTCGAGGGGCTCCTCATCCATGTAATCGGAAGTATAAACGGCTACACGTCAACGTCATTCCGCCGTTTTAGGGCCGTGTCTACTTGGGCATCAGCCCCTCGAAGTGGAAGTAGACTTCCAGATAAGGCAAAATCAGCCCCTCGAAGCCGAGAAAGCACGTTTCTACGGTGTCAGAAGCCGACGGAACGCAAAAGGGTCGTCTGCACGCAGATGACCCATATGATCAATTCGCCAATAGACGCAGCAAACGCGGCCTAGTGCTGCTTTTTGCGCGGCGACCAGTGCTTCGGCGGCGGCCGTACTTATCGGACAGGAAGCCGGAGAAGCCGGCGCCGATCACGCCGCCGATCATGATGGAGCTGATGACCAGACCCTGCAGGGCCGGGCTCAGCGCGTACTTGTCCTGCAGGAAGTCGATGGCTCCCGAAATGGACACGGTGTCATAACCGTAGAGCAAACCGGTTAGACACGGCGTTGTATACAATCCACAAAACCAGACAGACAACTTCTCCATTGCCCACAACGCGCGCAACCTTACGCCAGCGTAACCTAACTTGTCAGAATGGCTCGATTTTGTCAACAGCCATCACGCAACGCACGTAAGGACACGGCCCGCTTATGCTTGACCACTACACCACGCCTGGCGAATCCATCGAAATCCGCGACAACCAGACCATCTACTCCCTACTTACCGATCGCCTTGCCCGCACCGGCGCGGACACGGTAATCGCCGCCAAGAAAATCGGCCCCGGCCGCTGGCAGAACGTCACCACCGGCGAATTCCACGAGCGCGTGGTCTCGGCCGCCAAGGGCCTGATCGCGCTCGGCATCGCCAAGGGCGACGCGGTGACCATCTTTTCCTCCACCCGTCTCGAATGGGGCATTCTCGATTTCGCACTGGCCGCAGTGGGCGCGGTAAGCGTGCCGATCTACGACACCGACTCCGCCCCGCAAGCCCAGCGCATCATGAACGATTCGGCGGTCAAGCTGGCCTTTGCCGACAACCGCGAGCGCTTCGACCGGCTCGACTCGGTCAAGGACCACTGTCCTGCCTTGAAGCAGATTCTCATGATCGAGGGCAACGCGCTGGGCGCGCTCGAAGGTCTGGGCGTGGCTGTTTCGGACGAGGAACTGAACGAGCGCGTGGCCACCGTGCGCGCCGACGATCTGGCCACCATCGTCTACACTTCGGGCTCCACCGGCAACCCGAAGGGTGCCGAACTGACCCACAAGAACTTCGTGTCCATCACCATCTCCGCCTCGCAGGCGTTGCATGAAGTGGTGCTTGACGACCATCCGCGCCTGCTGCTCTTCCTGCCGCTGGCCCACTGCTTCGCGCGATTCATCCAGTACGCCTCCATCGCCTCCGATGACGGCGTGGTCGGTTATCTGCCGGACACCAAAACCCTGCTGCCGGACCTGCGTTCGTTTGAACCGACCTACCTGCTGGGCGTGCCGCGCGTGTTCGAGAAGGTATACAACGCCGCCTCGCACAAGGCCGGTGCCGGCTGGAAGGGCCGCCTGTTTGTCAAAGCCGCCGAGGCCGCGCGCGTCTGGAGCCGCAAGGAGCAGGCCGGCGAGCAACACACATTTGCCGAAATCGCCGAGCGCGCCAAGTACGAAACGCTCGTCTACCGCACGGTGCGCGGCGCTCTGGGCCCGAAGATCAAGTACGTGGCCTGCGGCGGCGCACCACTGTCGCTCGATCTGGCGCATTTCTACAACGGCATCGGACTGCCGATGATTCAGGGTTATGGCATGACCGAAACCGCCGCCCCGTTCGCCGCCACACGCGTGACCGACAATGTGATCGGCACCGTAGGCCAGCCCGCGCCCGGCTCCTCGATTCGCATTTCCGACGAAGGCGAACTGCAGGTCAAGGGCCCGAACGTGTTCCGCGGCTACCACAATCTGCCGGAGAAGACGGCCGAGGCGTTCACCGCCGACGGCTGGCTCAGGACCGGCGACTTGGCCGAGATCGATGATGAGGGCCGCATCATCATCACCGGCCGCATCAAGGACATTATTATTACTGCCGGCGGCAAGAACGTCTCCCCCATTCCGCTGGAGGAAGAGATCGCCAAGTGCCCGATCGTGGAGCACTGCGTGGTGGTGGGCGACCAGCGCCCGTTCATCGGCGCGCTGGTGACGCTCGATCCGGAGTCGCTGGCATTGTGGCTGCCCGCGCATGGACTGTCCACGGAGACGCCGGTGGACCGGCTCGCCACGAACGCGGCGGTGCGCGAGGAGATTCAGCAGTACGTGGACAAGGCGAATGCGACGGTCTCGCGCGCCGAATCCGTACGCAAGTTCGCCGTGCTGGACACGCAGTTCACGCAGGAGAACAAGTGCCTGACACCGTCGCTGAAAGTGGTGCGCCCGGCCGTCAATCGCGTGTTCGCCGATGTGATCGACAACGAGATCTACAACGGCAAGCGGTGAGACGCGCGGTTCGTAATCCGACACAAAAAAAGGGCCTTTTGAACCGCACCCCGATTGTTGGACTGGAGTAATCCAGATTCGATGATCGGAGGTGCGGTTTCTCATGTCCAGGGATCGCAGGCGTCATTATGACGATGATTCCATGCGGGTCGTCGCCGGGGTGCCGCCCGGCCCAGGTGGGTCATGCCCGGGTCAGTTTCTTGCTCCTGAGACGCAGCACGACATCGGCGGAGTTGGCGACGCGCTTGGAATGCGTCACCACGATCACGCATTTGCCGAGCTGATGGGCGGCGTGCTGCAGCAGATGAATCACCTCGTCGGTCATCTCCGGGTCGAGGCTGCCCGTCGGCTCGTCCGCGAGGATCGCGCGGCCCGGGGCGACCAGCGCGCGGCCGACCGCCACCCGTTGACGCTGGCCGCCCGACAGGTGCATGATGTTGCGCTTGGATTCCTCACGGCTCAAACCCAGTTCCTCGAGGATCTTCATATCGGCCTTGGCGCTGACCAGCCGCAGGTTCTCTTCGGGGGTGAGGTAGTCGATCAGGTTATGGTCCTGGAACACCAGGGACACGTGCTCCCGGCGGTGCTTCGCATAGCCCGATGCGGCGATGTCCTCCCCTTCGAAGCGGACCACTCCCCGGGAGGGGGCGTCCAGGCCGGCCAGCAGCGACAGCAGCGTGCTCTTGCCGGCGCCGGACGGGCCGGTGATCGCATACATCTTCCCGGATTCGAAATCCGCGCTGACATCCGAAAGAACACGGATCTTCGCCGCGCCGTAGGCGTAATCGACATGGTCCAGTTGCAGACAGTTAGACATGATTGGTGACTCCTAACGCATAGAGGAAAGAATGGATTTCGGGGATTTGGACAGCACGGCGGCGCATGACACGGCAAGAGCCACGGCGATGACCGCGCATCCGAGCAGCAGGATGAGCATCGTCTGCTCAGGCGGCAAGGCCTCCACGTGCAACGATTCCAACGGCGCGACGCCCGAATCGCGCAACAGTCGGGAAGACACGTATCCCGACAGCATGGCGCCGGTGCCCAGCGAACACAGGGCGGCGACCGCCGCCATGAGTCCGGTTTCGATGGCGAGTTGTGCGACGATCCGCATCTTGTCGATGCCGAGGGCCAGAAGCGTGCCTATCTCATGGATGCGTGAGCGAATCCAGAAGACCAGCGCCATCGCCAGCACCAGTACGTCCGCGAGGCAGACGGACAGCAGCACCATGCGCACCAGATTACGCACCGTCTGCACGGATTGCAGGACGCCGGAGAGCCGGGCCGAATCGTCGGTGACGTCGTACTTGCCGCCGGCCATGGTCTTGGCCCGTCCAATAGCCGCGGACAGGTCCTGCGGATTATCCGACAGGCATCGGATCATGTCGATCCGGTCGTTTCCGGTCAGAGCGGAAGCTACTCGCCTACCCGAATAGATGAGGTTCTCGGAAGTGTCCGAGGGCAGGGGGCTTTGGGCCTGCACGTTGCCGGAGAAGATCCCGGCCACACGCACCGTGGCGTTGCGCCCCTCCTGCCGGAGACGGAATGTCGAGCCGACCGATAGGCCGTTCTGCATCGCGAAGTCGCGGTGGACCAGCACATTGTCGCCGTCGCCCGAGATATGGCGGCCCTGCTCCAGGCGGTACAGGCCGCTCTGGAATTCCTCGGACAATGAGGAATCGGTGGTGCCCAGCACGCTGACCTGCATGGCCAGATCGGAGTCCAATCGGGGGCCCTGCCGGGGCATGACCGGGCGCGCGCCATCCACCTGCGCCAAGGTCTTCGTCGCATAGGCGGTCTTCGTCACACCGGGGATACGCGAGAACCGGCTCGCCTCCTCGGCGCTAATGGGATTCTCGCCGGCGCTGACGGTAAACCCTATGCCCATGCCCGCGCCGATGCCGTCGGACATGGTACGCAGGGCCGTCGAGACTCCGACCTGCGCCACCAGGCTCGTGAAGACCATCAGCATCAGCAGACCGATGATGCCGCTACGTACCGGCTTGCGTACGATCGCCAACGTGGCACGCTTCCACACATTCATGCTCATCATCGAATCTCCGACAGGTCTCGCGGCGATTTGCGCAGCATCGGCATGCACGCCACCGCGACGCACACCAGCATCACCGCCAACAATCCGAGCGCCACGTACAGCATGGCGGTCCCGTCGACCGACACCGTGAGCGAATCCAGGGTGCGCACCGACATGCTGGATTCAAGATCGCCGCCGACCTGCCCCATGCTGCTCAGCTCCTTCGCCGCGGAGGCGTTCACGGAATGGAGCGCCGTGGCGCCGAGCCATTGGGCCATTCCCTGCGCGCACAGCCAGCCGAGGGCGAGGGACGGCAGACCGATCAGCACCATCTCGGTGAGGTATTGGGCGACCAGGGAGGGCTTGCCGACGCCAAGGGACACCAGTATGCCCATCTCTTGACGGCGGTCGTTCATCCACAGCAGCAGCATGAGACTGAGCACGAGCACGGCCGAGACGGTCACGCCGATCAGGGCGCCGCGCATCATGGAGCGCACGCCGCGGGCGGCATGCAGCATGCTCGATGAATACTGGTCGTTGCGCGTGATCTGATAGTTGTTCCAATCCACCGGGAGTTTCTTCGCGGCATCCATGGTCTTCTCCACGTCAACGCCCTTGGACAGCACGAAGGTGGCGTCCTGGTATATTTCCTTGCCGTCCTTGTACTGGTACAGGTCGCGTGTGGTATCCAGATCGGTGTAGATGGTGTTGGCGGTGAGTTCCGCTCGGCTGGATACCTTTCTGGCGCTGTCGCCCTTGAATATGCCCACGATGGTGGTCTTGACGGTCGCCGTCGAATGTGATTCGTTGTCGGCGTCATAGGCGTTGGCCTTGAGCGTGAGCGTGTCTCCGACTTTGAGCCCGTTGGCTTTGGCGAGATCCTCATGGATCATCGACGTGTACTTGTCGGAGGCCTTCAGATGTCGTCCTTCGGCCATGCCGAGCGTGCGCGACGTGAACACGTTGAGTTTCGACGAATCATTCGTGCCCATGACGTTGGCGGCGTTGCCAAACTGCTGCTCCTGGGTCGCATCGTAATCATCGCCGCCGGGGACCTTCGCCACATTCGCCCCCACGAGATCGGCGGTGGCGTTCTGACGGACCATATACGAATCGACCCCGGGCAGTTGGGCGATCCTGCGCACGTCGGCGGGGCGCACCATGCCGCCTCCGCGAGGCGTGAGCATGCTGCCCTGCATGTTGCTGGACAGCACAAATCCACCGACCGCTTCCTTCTCGATTCGTCCGGCGGCCTGTTGAGCTGCCCGAGAAACCGCGATCGTGGATAGCATGCTCGCCGTTATGATGGTCAGTATTATAAGGAGCACTATGGTTCGCACTCGTTTTCTGAGCACATAGCGCACCGACCGTGCAACGAACGTCATCAATACCTCCTGTGGGACTTGGGCTTTTCGCCCAAAATGCGAAACATGCCGCGTTTCGCCGATTAGTTAGCCGCGACGATACATGATGCACCTCAAGATACGGGAGATATACGCCTTGAGCGAAAAACGGAACAGCGGCGAATGTCGGTTATTCTGGATTTTGGTCCATCTCGGGCCGCGTCGATGCGTCGGCCCGCGAGAAATCAGGCTCGCGCCTCACCTTCGAGGCGGCGAACACAAGAAGCGGCAGAGCGGCGAACGCATAGTTCTCGCATTGGATGTACAGGTATGCGACCAGGACGAGCCAGCAGATGACGGTCTTGTGCCAGACGCCGGATTCGCCCGAACCCGCGCCGGCAACGCCACCACCACTATTACCCCCGGCAACATCAGCAACGTCGGCAACGTCGGCGACACAAACACCGTGCGCCAGCTCGTCGGACGATGCGCCATCCGCACCGCCACGGCATACCGTCCTCCCGCGCGTCATGCAGACCATCGAGGCTCCGACCAGCATGGCCAGCCCGATCAGCCCGTATTCGGCGATGACGCTGGTATACGCGCACATCGTCCACACCGTGTCCGCGTTCACGCCGGCCGCGAATCCCGTGGCCGCGCCGCCGTTCATGCCAAGACCGTCCAGCAGCCGTCCGGCTTTGGCCGCGCCGGCCCACACCGCATTGATGATGTTGCCCGCGCCATAACCGGTGAGCAGCGTCCACGGATGGGTGAGCAATCCGCATATCGGATCGAGGCTTTGGTAGATCCGCGCGAAGAACGAGCCGTCTCCCTCGGCCCCGTTTTCCGCGATGGCGGAGAGTCTGGAATCCGCCAGCACACCCAGCAGGCCCAGTGCGCATGCGCCGAGAATCTGCAGCATGCCCCGGACGCGGCGTGCGCCGTCATGCCAATCGGTGCGCGCCACAAGGGCGATCAGCAACGCCACGACGGAATCGATGACGATTCTGGTGCCGGCTTGCATGAGCACCGCGCCGACGGCATACGTGACGATGAGGTCACGCAGCCGTTTGGCGTAGATGCGGTCGCGCCCGCGCATGAGCCACATGAGCGGAAGCAGTATGCCGAACAGGTGCATGCCGATATAGCTGGGGCTCGGCGAACAGGAACTGCGGACGGCCGCCGCCCCACACCGAGTTGTCGCTGATGTATTGCCGGTACATGAGGTGCGAGAAATAGTCGGTCAACGGTTTGGCGTGCAGACGGATGGACAGCCATTGCACGACGCCCACTCCGAAGGAAACCCAGTATGATGCGATGAGAATCCGCAATGGCGTACGCCACGGAATGCGTTTGATGTCGAACGCAAGGGCGATCGCCCCCAAAGTGGCGAGCACGCCCAGCAATCCGGTGATGCTCATGAACGCGGCGTTGAGGTGGATGCCGAACTTCAGCCATCCCGGGATGGACAGGATTATGCAGGCCACCGGTAGGAGGAACATTGGCAGGTACCGGTTGGCTGCGATGCGCAGTTGCCGCCAATTGCATAGGCAGTACACGGCGAACAGCGCCGGACTGATTGGCGACCAGAACGGCGCGTACAGGCCAAGCGTGGTGCCGTCCACCGGAAGAAAAAGCAATGGCCAGCAACAGCCAAATGACGTTGCGTTCCTGCGATGTCAGAAATCGCAGGAACGACCGGTATTGCGGTCGGCCATGATGGTTGCCCGCGTCGATGGTGTCGTTGCGTACGCATGCCTGGTTCATGTGATTCTCCCTCCCCGTCAACCTTACTCGTTCATCATGATGCGCGGACGGGGCATGCTTTCCCCGCTGAAAGTGCAATGGCCCGAACATTGACAAGGTCGCACCGAATGCCCCCATCATTGGCACATTGTGCGATCTCGTCGCGGCTGGCTGACGAAATAATGTTGGCCGACCGGTTACATTGGTTCGGTACAGTGGCGGCATTATCGGCCACTGAATCAAGCGATTCGCGGCAGAACGACGAAAACAACACCTGGGCGAAAAGAGGCAGGCATGACTACGAATCGACCGCTCATTGCGGTGACCCCGCTGATGGATTACGGGCGCGATAGTCTGTGGATGCTGCCCGGATATATGGAGGCGATAATGCGGGCCGGCGGTACGCCCGTCATGTTGCCGCTGACCGATGACACCGACATTCTTGCGCAATGCGCCGAACGGTTTGACGCGTTTCTGTTTACGGGCGGGCCGGATGTGGGACCGATGGTTGGTGCAGCGGCCTCCGCCACCGGCCGTAGCGAGGTGCTCTCTCCTGAGCGCGACCGAATGGAATCGATTCTGCTGCCAGCTGTAATGGCTTGGGACAAGCCGATTCTGGGCATCTGCCGTGGCATTCAGTTCATCAACGCAGCGCTGCGCGGCACGTTGTGGCAGGATCTGCCAAGCCAGCATCCGAGCGATATCGAACACCATATGAATCCGCCGTACGATGCGTTCGGACATAACGTTTCCTTGGTGCCCGGCACTCCCCTGGCTTCATTGTTCGCAGGGCAGACTGAGATTGCGGTGAATAGCTATCACCATCAGGCGGTTCGTGAGCCTGCTGCTGGACTCGAGGTCATGGCCGTCGCGCCCGACGGCGTGATCGAGGCCCTGTACCGGCCGGCAAGCCACTTCCTGTGGGCCGTGCAGTGGCATCCCGAGTTTCTCTACAAGGTAGATCCACGCTCGCAGACGATTTTTGATGCGTTTGTGGGGAGTTGCCGATAACAACAAAAGGGGCTGCTCCGGTTTCCCGGAACAGCCCTTTTTCAGCGGTAGCAGTCAGCAGACTGATTTAGTCATCGGTGCTGGCTTGCCAACGCTGATTGGCGCGTGCGGAGACCGCCGTCCGAAGGCGAAGGCGCACGAAGGTACGTCAAACCTGAGGAAAGGCGGTATACGCTCCGCCAATCAGTGCTGGTTGTTGAGACGGTGGTACATCTCGGACAGCTCCAGTTCCTTCTCGAACTGGCGAGCGGTGGTGTTCTCGTCGATGACGGCGAGCTCAACACCGGCGATGCGGGCGAAGTCTTCCCAAGCCTCACGACCAACGGAGGTGGTCATGCAGGTGTGGTGAGAACCACCGGCGGTGATCCAGCACTCAACAGCGGTCTTCAGGCTCGGCTTCGGCTCCCAGACGGCGCGGGCGCACGGAAGCTCCTTGAGGGAGCCCTGCGGCTCAACGACGTCGACGACGTCCATGAGCAGGCGGAAGCGTTCGCGAACGTCGGACATGGAGACCACGACGGCGTCCTTGGCGGGCTTGCCGGAGAAGACCAGGCGGACCGGGTCGGCCTTGCCGCCGATGCCCAGCGGGTGGATCTCCAGCTTCGGCTTGGCGATGGTGCCGATGGACGGGGAAACCTCGAGCATGTGGGAGCCCATGTCGAGCTCGTCACCCTCGGTGAAGTTGTAGGAGTAGTCCTCCATGAGGGAGGCGCCACCCTCAAGGCCGTAGCCCATGACGGCACCGATGCGCACGAGGACGGCGGTCTTCCAGTCGCCTTCAGCGGAGAAGCCCCAGCCGTACTCGGACGGGAAGCGCTGCGGGCCAACGCCCGGCAGCTGCGGCAGAGCGCCGAGGTCCTCGAAGTTGTCGACGCCGGCGGTGCAGCCGTTGGCGCGCATCATGTTGACCATCGCGGCCTCTTCCTTGGCGGCGATGAACAGGGAGTCGTACTTGGCGTCCAGCAGAGCCGGGTCGACGTCGTACTTGGCCTTGTAGTCCTCGATGATCTCCTTGACCTGGTCGTCCTTGACGGCGTCGTACGCAGCGACGAGCTCGTTGACGGCCCAAGTGTTGATGGAGGCGCCGAACACGCGCTCAGCCTCGGTCTTGTCGCCCTCGGTGACGGCGACGTTACGCATGTTGTCGCCCCAGCGCATGACCTTCATGTTGTTGGAGGCATCCCAGCCGGCGCAGGCGCGGGCCCAGGTGCCGAGCTTCTCGGCGACCTCGGGATCGGTGTAGTGACCGACGACAACCTTGCGCTTGATGCCGAGGCGGGAGACGATGTAACCGAACTCACGGTCGCCGTGGGCGGCCTGGTTCAGGTTCATGAAGTCCATGTCGATGGTCTCCCACGGGATTTCCTTGTGGTGCTGGGTGGCCAGCTGCAGCAGCGGCTTGGTCAGCACTTCGAGGCCGCGAATCCACATCTTGGCCGGGGAGAAGGTGTGGCACCAGGTGATGACGCCGATGACGTTCGGGTTGGCGGAAGCCTCGACCATGAACTCCTTGACACCGTCGGAGGACTTCAGGGTGGGCTTGAGGACGATCTTGGCCGGAATCTTGCCGGTGTTGTTCAGGTAGTCGACCATTTCAGCGGAGTGAATGGCGACCTGGCGCAGGGCTTCTTCGCCGTACAGGTCCTGCGAACCAACGCCGAACCAGATTTCCTTGCCCTCGAAGGGATTTTCCATAACCATAGGGTTACTTCCTTTACTTCTTTGTTTATGGGGGTTTGTTTAAGTTTCATTCGCCGACCGAGGCTCCCCTCAGTCAGCTATCGCTGACAGCTCCCCTCAGAGAGGGGAGCCAAGACACCACCGTGCTGGCGGAGTCAGCGCTGATTTGATGTGTGTGTCCGCAAGGCGCGGAAGGCGAAGGCGTACGAAGGTACGTCGGGCCTTCCGTAACGCGGCGGACACTCCATCAAATCAGTGCTGACCGTAGACGTTCTGGTAGCGGTCGTTGAGCTTATCGATGTCGGCCTGGTCGATCTCGATGATGTCACCGAGCTGACGGGCGGCCCACATGGTGTGAGCGACTTCCTCGGTCATGGCAGCGGCCTTGACGGCGCCTTCAGCATCCTTGCCGATGGTGAAGGGGCCATGGTTCTGCATGAGGACGGCCGGGGACTTCGGGTACTTCTTGAGGGTCTCGACGACACCCTTGCCGATCGCCTCGGAGCCGATCAGACGGAACGGGCCGACCGGCACCGGGCCGCCGAACTCGTCACCCATCATCGTCAGGCCGCACGGGATGTTCTGACCAGTGGCAGCCCAAGCGGTGGCGTAGGTGGAGTGGGTGTGCACGACACCGTAGACGTCGGGCATGTTGCGGTAGATGTAGGCGTGGGAAGCGGTGTCCGAGGACGGGGCTTCGGTGCCGTCGACCACGTTGCCGTCAAGGTCGCACACGACCATGGAGGACGGGGTCAGGTACTCGTAGCGCAGGCCGGAGGGCTTGATGACGAACAGGTCGGCGGTGTGCAGACGCTGGGAAACGTTGCCCGCGGTCCACACGACCAGGTTCCACTTGATCAGCTGCTGGTGCAGGTTGGAGACGACCTCACGAACCTGCTTGACCTCGGCGCGAACCTCGGGGCCGTAATCAGCCAAAGTTGCCATTATTGGTTTTCCTTTCCACTGTGATGGATGGACGTTTTTTCAAAATCTCAAGGACCTCCCTCAATAGAGGGAGGTCAGAAAGGCTTACTTATCTTCGAGGTTGATGGTTTCGATGGCGGCGTGCTCGATGGGCAGGCCCTTGGTGAAGCGGGCGAAGAAGTCCTCGAAACCAACCACATCGGAAGCCACCGGCTTCTCAGTGGTGGACTGGGCGTCCTTGAACACGCAACCGTCAAGGAAGTCAGCGAGGTTGCTGTGATCCTCGTTGGTGTTCCACAGGTAGTTGGCGAGCACGGCCATGCCCCAGGCGCCACCTTCGGCGGCGGTGGACATGACCTTGATCGGGGTGTTGAAGGCAGCAGCGAGAATCTTCTGAGCCACCTTCGGAGTGGCGAAGATGCCGCCGTGGCCCACGAGAGAGTCGACCTGCACGCGCTCCTGCTTGGTCATCACGTCCATGCCGATCTTGACCGGGGAGAACGCGGAGAACAGCTGGGCGCGCATGAAGTTGCCGAGGGTCATGTTGGCTTCGGGGCTGCGGGCGAACAGCGGGCGACCTTCAGGCAGACCGGCCAGGAATTCGCCGGAACGGAACGGGTAGTTCAGCAGGCCGCCGCAGTTGGCGTCCACGTCGTCGGCGATGGCCGCGCGGAACAGGGTGCCGTACAGCATACCTGCGTCAACCGGCTGGCCGATAGCCTTGGCGAACTGGCCGAACAGGCCGACCCAAGCGTTGAGGTCGGAGGTGAAGTTGTTGGCGTGGCTCATACCGGCCAGATCGCCGGCCGGGGTGGTGACCAAGTCAACCTCAGGGTGGAGGGCCTTGAGCTTATGCTCCAGAACCACCATGGCGAAGATGGAGGTGCCGGCGGAGACGTTACCAGTGCGTACGCGCACGGAGTTGGTGGCTACCATGCCAGTACCGGCGTCGCCCTCAGGCGGGGCGAGCACGATGCCGGGCTTCAGGGCACCGGACGGATCGAGCAGCTTGGCACCTTCCTCGGTCAGCTCGCCAGCCGGAGTGCCGGCCACGAGCGGCTCAGGAAGCAGGTTCTCCAGCTTCCACGGCTGGGCTGCGACCTCAGGCAGAGCGTCGAACTTCTCAATGAATGCGGTTTCGTAAGTGTGAGTGGTCGGGTCAATCGGGAACATGCCGGAGGCATCGCCCACGCCGAGGACCTTCTTACCGGTGAGCTTCCAGTGCACGTAACCGGCGAGTGTGGTGAAGTAAGCCACCTTGGAGACGTGCTCTTCCTTGTTGAGCACGGCCTGGTACAGGTGAGCGATGGACCAACGCTCGGGGATGTTGTACTGGAACAGCTCGGAGAGCTTCTTGTGAGCTTCGGAGGTGTTGGTGTTCTGCCAGGTGCGGAACGGCACCAGCAGTTCGCCGGCCTCGTCGAATGCGAGGTAACCGTGCATCATGGCGGAGAAGCCGATGTGGCCGACGTGCGTGAGCTTCTCGCCATAGGCGGTCTCGACGTCGTTGGCCATGGAGGCGTAAGCGGACTGCAAACCGCCCCAGATCTCCTCGGTGGTGTAGCTCCACAGACCATCTTCCAGATGGGAAGCCCAGCTGTAGTCGCCGGAGGCGATGGTCTGGAAGTTGTCGTCGATGAGGACGGCCTTGATGCGGGTGGAGCCGAATTCGATGCCCAGCGTGGTCTTGCCAGCGCGAATCTTCTCGGCGATGTGGGCGACCTGCTCGGCCGCGTTGTCGGTTGCTGCCATATCTTTCCTTTGCCTTGGAGCGCCGGCGTTGTTATCCCCTTCCTTGGGGAGGGTGTTAGCGCTCACAATTTCCAAAAAACATTGTACCGACAACCCGCATTCGACACAACTTATGCCGTGTCACGCATCATAACGGTTTGATAACAGCGCCAATTTACCGCCGAGGAGCCGGCCCCAAGGACCGCCGGGCACGCACCTCGGCGGGAATCAGCCCCATGCCGTGCTGGGTGGTCAGGAAGGTCGGCTCGCCGCCCTCCCCCAGCAAGCGCAGCGTCTCTCGCATGGCGGCCACGCCGAGCCCCTCGAAATCGGGATGCACGGTGGTCAGCGGTGGGTACATGTTATCCACGCCAGACATGTCGTCGAATCCGACCACGCTGATGTCTTGCGGAATCCGAAGCCCATGCTCATGCAACGCGCGCATGATGCCAACGGCCTGATTGTCGTTCGCGGCGACGACCGCGGTGGGCAACGCCGCGCCTCGACGCCCATACTCATCAATGAGATGATTCATGTGCGCATACGCCTCAGAGGCATCCCACGTATGGCAGCGCACGATCTGTGAATCGATGGATCGGGAGGCGGCGAGCTTGCGCCACGCATCCAGTCGGGTGTGGGCGTCGCGCCATTCATTGGGACCGGCAAAATACAGAGCCGATTTGTGCCCGTATTCGCCCAGCAAGGCCACCACTTTGGCCATTGCACCCCACTGGTCGATACCGACCAGCGCAGTGCGACGCTTGTTTTCGGTGGAGATAAGGCCCAATCCCTCACGCACGGTCATTTGGCCGTGGGTGGCGGTGACGATGACGCGCGGCTGAGTGACTCGCGCACGGCAGGCGGCGGCGAACATCACGTCGGTCGGAGTCAGGAAGATGAAGGCGTCGACGTTCTGCTCGTTGAAGGTGTCGCACAGGTTGTCGAAGTCGGCCTGCGCGCACAAGGCCTCGTGGACCATCATCACGCTCATGAACAGACCGTGCTCGCGGGCCATGGATTCGATGGAGGAGATGGAGGAAATCGGGCCGAAGAATTTGAGGCCTCCGGCGATCAGCCCTATGGTGCGCGAACGGCGGGAAGCCAGTGCGCGCGCGGAGTTGGAGGGGCGGTAGCCGAGTTGGTCAATGGCGGCCTGGACTCGCGCACGGGTGGCGTCGGAAACGTCCGGCGAGTCATTGATCACACGGGAGACGGTTTGGTGGCTGACTCCGGCGAGCTTGGCCACTTCGAACATGGACGGACGTTTGCTTGGCTTGCGGCTGGTCACCATATTGCCTAACCTCCCCGCTGGCGGCCGGCATCCATGCACGGCCAGTCTTGTACCTTAATCAATACTGACTTTAGCGCGTCCACAACAGTTTTGCGTTAGCGCTCACACTGTCGTGTCGCACGCGGCTCAGGTCAGGTGCCATGAGACACGATGGAGCGGAGTCGGCCCGTGTTCGGCGATGGCGGCACGGTGTGCGGCGGAACCATAGCCCTTGTTATGAGCCCATTCGTAGGCGGCGTAACGTGGGTTGCTTTGCGCGAGGTCGACCATCAGCCGGTCTCGGGTCACTTTGGCGATGACCGCCGCGGTGGCGACGGTGGCGCAATGCTGGTCGCCTTTGACTTTGGTCGTTATATCGGCTGGAATCGGCACGTCCGGCGCGTCGAACGTGTTGAGCGCCTTGGTGATGTAATCGCTCGGCCCGTCGAGAATTCCGGCGACTTTGGGCAGGGCGCGAACGCTTTCCCCACAATTTCCAATGGATTCCCCTACGGAGTCTCCCGGACGACCTTCCACAATCTCCCCCGCAGCCTTTTTTGCCGTCAATCCCCCTCCAAGCCGTAAGCCAAGTTCGCGTTCGACTTGGCTGAGCGCGCGCAGGGCGGCCACGCCAAGCGCGTAGGTGATGCCCCATTCGTCGATCTCGGTGTTGCTGGCCTGGCCTACGGCGTAGGCCGCGCACCAGTCGCGCAGTTCGTCGAAAATCGCCTCGCGCCTATGTTCGGTGAGCATTTTGGAGTCGGCCACGCCGTCCGGCACGCCGAGGTAGGTCCGCCCGGACAGTTCGACGGCATCATCGCCATCCAACGGCTCCAAATCACGGGCCCAAATGGCGGCGCACCCGACCATCACCGGGCCGGCGAGCGCGCCGCGGCCGACTTCATCGAATCCAGCGATAAGGTCATAGCCCTGGGCCGCAAGGCTGCGTTCCAAGTCAAGTGTCGGGGTAATCATGCGCGGCTCCCATCGTCTCACAATGGTTAGGATTCAGACGGTCCAGGATTCATATGGTTCAGGGTTCAGACGGCCCGGAACTCAATCAGTTCAAAGACTCACACGGTTCAAAAAAAGACTCAGGAATTCGAGCCGGAAGCGTCAGGCACGTCCTTGAAGACTTCGTGGTGGTCATCAATCGCACCAAGCCGGTCAAGCGGCCAGTATTTCGCGATTCCGACTCCGACCACATCGGAGATGGGAACCAAGCCGCGATCGCCGTCATCCTGATGATAGCGGGAGTCGGCGGAATTGGCGCGATTGTCGCCCATGACGAACACGCGGCCCTCGGTCACGGTTACCGAGAACGGGAAGGCGCTCGGGTCCACGCCGGGGCGAATGTAGGAGGTCTCATTGATGGCCACGCCGTTGATGGTCACCGGCTGGCCCGCGCCCTTGCATTCGACCACGTCACCGGGCAGGCCGATCAGTCGCTTGATGAGATACCCGCCACCGGGAGCGCTGCTCTGCTCCTCGTTCAACCAGTTGTTGGGATCTTTGAATACCACGACGTCGCCGCGCTGCAGATCGAAGATCTTGGGGGTGAGCTTGCTGGTCACCACGCGATCGCCGGGCACCATGGTGTCCATCATCGAGCGCGAAGGAATCTCGTAAAAGCCGACGGCGAAAATGCGAATCAGCAGCACGATAAGCACGGGAACGCCGCACCACAGGAAAAAGTCGCGTAGGGTGAAGTGGTCATCATCCATCGATGATGCTGCCACGGCATTCGCACCAGCGGAAGAAGCGGCGTACGCCGGGCGCGCCGGTGCCGGGGGAACCGGGGACGGGGCGATGCCGTGGTCGGCGACTTGGAACGTACGGGAATCGCGGGCATCGGCCTCGTCATCATACGAGGTCTGATTGCTCTCCGGATTGTCGGAAATCGGGAATTCGCCGTTATCCTGATCGTCCTGCATACCATCTCCTCGCGATTCATGCTGCCGGATATGAGGGGTGCCGGCGCCCGTCCATCATACGTGGAAAAAACGAAAACAGCCCGAAACCGAAACGGTTCCGGGCTGAATTTCACGGTTTATTCGCGCACCTGCATCATCAGGCTCACGATTGCACCCGCGAATCGACTCACTTAGCGGAGTTGTCGCGGCGCTCGGCAATACGAGCGGCCTTACCGCGCAGAGCGCGCAGGTAGTACAGCTTGGCGCGGCGCACACGGCCCTTACGCACGAGCTTGATGGAGTCGATGGACGGGGAGTGCACCGGGAAGCGACGCTCCACACCAGTGCCGAAACTGATCTTGCGGACCACGAAGGTCTCACGCACGCCAGCGCCCTTACGAGCGATCACCACGCCGGTGAAGGTCTGGATACGGGAGTTGTTGCCTTCCTGGATCTTCACGTTCACGTCGACGGTGTCGCCGGGACGGAAGGCCGGGATTTCCTCGGCCGGCTTCATGTGCTTGGCGTCAAAAGCCTCAACAGCGTTAACCATTGTTTTCCTTCAGTGCTGCCGCATATCAGCCACAGATCTGGGGCCATCCACGCGATTGCGCATCGCGTACGTTGGCCTGTTCTCGTTATCCCTCGGGTTTGCCCTTGGGAAGCCTGCCGATCCGCCGAAAGTCAGGCCTTGCGGCCGTTCGGACTGGACCCATGGAGACGCGGGCTTATGCGGCGGCCCACTTCTCGACACAGCAATCGACTATTTTACGGATTATTGCGGACAGTATCGGCATGTCGTCGTCTCTCTCCGTTATTAACGCATCAGTTTGGCCGAGGCAGCACGGATGGCGGATTCGAATACTTTCCGCCCCTCCTGCTGGTCGCATGGATACCGACGATGGTATTGATTTGGCGTTTCAGCGCACGGCTTGAAGGAGGTGAGAGCCCGATGGACGGTGATTATTCCAGTAGTTCCGCCGCCGGCAACAGTCATAGTTGAGGGGGAGCATACGGAGCGTTCCATAACGCCCTCTCAGTCAGCTTCGCTGACAGCTCCCCTCAGTATTGAGAGGAGCTAGAAAAGCGAATCAGAATTCGCGACGTGGGCAGTCGCCAGACTGCCCACCAGACAGCACAGCCGCGGTCGCGCGAATCACGAATTCTGACCGAGCAAAGCGAATCAGAACTCGCGATTTGCGCGGTAGAACTTGATCAGGCTCTGGGTGGAGGCGTCCTGGGCGGCGAGGGCGTCGTCGTCCTGGGAGATGGCCGGGGTGATCTGCTTGGCCAGCTGCTTGCCGAGCTCGACGCCCCACTGGTCGTAGGAGTCGAGGCCCCAGACGGTGCCTTCCACGAAGGTGATGTGCTCGTACAGGGCGATCAGCTCGCCGACGGCGAACGGGGTCAGAGCCACACCGAAGATGGAGGTGGTCGGACGGTTGCCGGTGAACACGCGGGCCGGAACGATCTCCTCCGGAGTACCCTCGGCGCGAACTTCGTCAGCGGTCTTACCGAACGCCAGGGCCTTGGTCTGGGCGAAGTAGTTGCCCAGGAACAGCTCGTGCACGTCCTGGTCGCCGTCCTTGGTCGGGTTCGGGGTGTTGACGAACGCGATGAAGTCGGCCGGGATGAGCTGGGTGCCCTGGTGAATCAGCTGGTAGAAGGCGTGCTGGCCGTTGGTGCCCGGCTCGCCCCAGAAGATCTCGCCGGTCTCGGAGGTGACGGGGGTGCCGTCCCAACGCACGGACTTGCCGTTGGATTCCATGGTCAGCTGCTGCAGGTAGGCCGGGAAGCGGTGCAGGTACTGGTCGTACGGCAGCACGGCGTGGGAGGCGACCTTGAAGAAGTTGCGGTACCAGACGTTCAGCATACCGAGCAGCACCACGACGTTCTTCTCGAACGGGGTGTTGGCGAAGTACTCATCGATCTCGTGGAAGCCGTGCAGGAACTCCTCGAAGCGGGCCGGGCCGAAGACGACGGCCAGAGAGGTGCCGACGGCGGAGTCGACGGAGTAGCGGCCGCCGACCCAGTTCCAGAAGCCGAACGCGTTGTTCGGGTCGATGCCGAATTCGGCGACCTTCTCCAGGTTGGTGGAGACGGCGACGAAGTGCTTCTTGATGGCTTCGGCGTTCTTCTCGTCGGAGCCGTCGATGGCGCCCTTGGCCTTGAGCTCTTCGAGCAGCCAGGTGCGGGCTTCACGGGCGTTGGTCAGGGTCTCCAGGGTGGTGAAGGTCTTGGAGACGATGACGAACAGGGTGGTCTCCGGGTCGAGGCCCTTGGTCTTCTCGGCCAGGTCGTTCGGGTCGATGTTGGAGATGTAGCGGGCGGAGATGCCAGCGTCAGCGTACGGCTTCAGAGCTTCGTACACCATGACGGGGCCCAGGTCGGAGCCGCCGATGCCGATGTTGACCACGGTCTCGATCTTGCGGCCGGTCACACCGGTCCACTTGCCGGAACGCACGTCGTCAGCGAAAGCGTAGATCTTGTCGAGTGTCTCGCGCACGTCCTTGACGGTGTCCTGACCGTCAACGATGTACTTGCCCTCGTCTTCGACCGGGCGGCGCAGCGCGGTGTGCAGCACGGCGCGGTCTTCGGTGTTGTTGATGTGCACGCCGGTGTACATAGCCTTGGTGCGCTCATCGAGCTTGACGGCCTTGGCAAGGTTGGCGAACAGCTGGAGGGTTTCCGGCTTGATCAGGTTCTTGGACAGATCGAAGTGCAGGTCGCCGGCGTCGAAGGACAGCTTCTCGACGCGCTCGGCGTCCTCGGCGAACCACTTCTTGAGGCTCACGCCTTCGACCTGAAGCTCGTCATAGTGCTTCTGCAGGGCAGCCCACTCAGGGGTCTGGGTGGCGTCAACGGGCGGATTGATGGCCATAGGATTCCATTCCTTTCATCAGTGACTGGAGCGCCCTTGCACACGGCTCGGATGCGCTCCGTATCACCAAACAGAATACTCACAAATTCGGACATGAACAGAACAAAATGAGTCAGCGATGTCGGATTGCCATCGTTTGCATTATCGAACAGTTCACGGCGCGGCGCAACCGTCATCTTCGACTGAGCGGTCGCGACACAACCGCCAATCCGCCGATTGGACTTTTCGTGGGGATGTCTTATACTTAACTTCTTGTGCGCGGCTGGCGAAATGCCTTCCGCGAACCAAGCCACTTTAGCTCAGTCGGTAGAGCGGCTCACTCGTAATGAGCAGGTCGTCAGTTCGATTCTGACAAGTGGCTCGGATGCCCTAGGCTGGCTGGTCTGTAATGGCTGTCCGGCCTAGGGTTTTGCATATCTTCCACACCTGTGGAAACGCGGATATGCACGCGCGAGTGGCGGAATTGGTAGACGCGCAGGATTTAGGTTCCTGTGTCTTTGACGTGTGGGTTCAAGTCCCATCTCGCGCACCGGCTTGAGCCTCTTGGAAGCATTGGATTGCCAACGCTTCCGGGAGGCTTTTCGTATATGCGCGCGGCAGCTGCAAGCCCTTGCGGACACCTCTACATATGGCAATGCCAAGGCGGCAAATATAATGGGCCACAGCATTGCGGGTCTGAGCCTGTGCGCCATGAGCCTGTGTGAGTCAAGGAGAGAAGTGTATGTCCGCCATTCTTACGCCGGTTGGTCTGTTGCTGATCATCCTCGCCGGCTATCTGTTCAAGCGGTTCGGCCTGTTCGGGCAGAAGGATTATCGCGTGCTGCAAACCGCGGAATTCAACATCGTGCTGCCCGGTGCCATCGTATACTCGTTCGCCACCAATCCGCATGACATCTCGCTGCTGCTTATTTCGGTATTCGCATTCCTGTTTGCTTTTATCCCGGTCGTGTTCATCTTTCTGGCCACCCGCAAGCGCAATGTGACCGACCGCGCCTTCCTGATGCTCAACGGTGCCGGCTTCAATCTCGGCTGTTTTTCTTTCCCGGTCGTCCAGTCATTCTGGGGTGCGGGCGCGGTGGTGCCGGCTGCGATGTTCGATATCGGCAACTGCGTGATGGTGGCCGCCGGCACCAATGTGCTCACCCAGCAACTGCTGCATATTCAGCCCGGCAAAACACTTGCCGAACAACACGCCGGTTCGGCTCCCACCCTACCGTACGAAAAGCCCAAGGATCGCGACGCCAAACGGCTTGCCCGCCGCGCATTGCTGCGCACCATCGGCAAGAGCTTCTTCGGCTCGGTGCCGTTCGACACGTATCTGCTCATGATCGTGTTGACCGTCGCCAACGTGAAGATTCCCGATTGGATCGCCTCTATAACCCAGCCATTGAGCGGCGCCAACGCGCTGGTGTCGATGCTGATGGTGGGCATGCTCATGGACCTGCCCCAATCCAAGCATGACGTGAAGGAAGTCATGGCCGTCATCGCTTGGCGTATACCGTTCAGCGTCGCCTTCGCGTTGATCGCGTGGTTCCTGCTGCCGTTCTCGGCTTCGATTCGCGCCGTGATGGTGATCTGCGCGTTGGCTCCGATCGCCATTTTCTCCACGCTGTTCACCGACAAAGTACTCGGCAACGCCAAACTGGCCGGCTTCTCGCTGGCAATCACCGCGATGATTTCACTGGTGATGATGGCTGTGGCTCACGCGCTGATGGGCGTGTGAGCAAATGCGCAAGTAGGCACACGGCGGGTGCACGGTCAGACGAGACGCAGCCCACATAGGCTCGTCCCCCCGACCGCCAGTTGCTACCGGCGCAGCAGCTTGTGCGCCAGATTGCTCACGCCGAAGCGGAACTTATCCACCGGCAACGTGAATTTTCCTACCATCTGCTCGACGTAGCCGTTAAAGCCCTGCTTGAATTCCAGCACGCCGCGGCCCTCGTCGTTCGGATCGTCGAACACGCCGGAAATGCCGTAGAAGTTGTAGCGGCTCACGCCCTGTTCCACACACAGATGCAGCATTGCTTCGTACTGAATCAGCGCCGAGGCGTAGAACGGCTTGTACTCCTCCAACGAACCGGAATACTGATAGACCACCTCATTGGGGTGACTGACGAACATTGAAGCCGCTGCCGGCAGCACATCGCCCTTCTTGGCATATCCCTCCACCTCAGCCAGACGCTTGTCGGCGGCCGCGAGATTGCGCGATTCCTCCCCCAGCTGACGTTCGATGCGCGTGGTCGGACGTTCATCGTATTTCGCCTGCAATCGAGCTACCTTGGCCTGCAAGGCCTCGCGCTTGGCGGTCATATCCGCCACATATTCGGCGATGTGGATTTCCGCGAGCATGAAATGCGCATCTGCGCCATACGCCTGCTTGAACTGGCGGAAATAGTCCGCGCCGCGCGTCGCGAACCCGCGGCGTTCACCGGTCCGCCGTTCGATATCGGCGAACACGTCGAACTCGTCGGGGCCGATTTCGCGAACGTGCACGCCCATCGACTGCGCCCGCTTGACGCTCCATTGAGCGCGTTTGCCGAATGATGCCAGCAGTTCCTTGCCGTTGGTGATGCCGGTGAGATCCTTGACGTACATCCACTGGCAGACCACGTCATAACCGGTATGGAATCCGCCATGCGTCCAGCCGGCATCGGCGAATCCGGCCAGTAGTGCATCGTTCGGCTCGCCGTCGGGCTGCCCGTTCGAGGAATACAGACGGTAGGCGACGTTAGGCCAGCATGCCACGGAAACAGCATGGTGGCGACGGGCCGATTCACGAATCGCCTCGGTTATGGCCCGCAGCAGAGCCGGATCATCGCTAATGCCGATGGGGCCGAAATATACGGAGCCATCTGCACCGAAACGACCATTGAGGTACAGAATCACGCAGCCGGTTACCAGATTGCCGGATGCGTCGCACACGCCAACGCATTCGGCTTCATGCCCACGAATCTTGGCAAGACGGACCTGCCCGGACCATTGCTGGAAGCTGCCCTGGCTTGTGGCTTCGGAAAGCCGGTCGAGCTCTTCGGGCGTAATCACGCCAAACGTATACGTCGTATCTGTTCGATTCGCAGTCGCGCTCATCTCGTCGTCACCTGTGCCTTATTTCTGTGTCCGTGCTCGCCACTGTTTGTCAGCGATGCAGCAGCTTGTGCGCTGCTTCGGATACACCGAAGCGCAGTCCGTCCACCGGCAGCGTGAACTTGCCCGGAAGCTCTTCCACGAATCCGCCGAAGCGAGTCTTGAACTGCCAGACGCCGTAGGAAGGATCGTTGGCGTCGAAAATACCGGAAATGCCGTAGAAGTTGAAGCGCTCCACGCCACGGGCGATGCAGTCAAGCATCGCCTCGAAGTGGATTAGGGAAGACGGGTAGTAATCCATGAAACGATCGTCCTCGCCGCTGGACAGGCAGACGACCTCGTTCGGATGCCAGAAGTAGACGCCGGCTTCCACCGGAATGACCGGGCCGTCCGAGGCGATGATGCCATTGACTTCGCCGATGGTCTTTTCCAGCGCCGCAATCTTCTTGTCTGCGGTGGCGATGCGCTTTTCCAGCGTTGCCGGGTCGGAAGCACCCTTCTTGGCCGTGCCTTCCGGCTGCTGTTGCGCGCGCTGGAGCAGGCGTTCGAGGTTGCGCTTGTCTTTGGAGGCCGCATTCAGCTTGGATTGCAGGGTGTCCAGATATTCGTCGAAATGGGTTTCGACCACCTTGAACTCGATCAGGTCGCCGAAGGTATCGAACAGACGCTCATAGTAGGCCAGATCGCGGCTCTTGAAGCCTTGACGTGCGGCGCTCATATCGCACAGCTTGACGAAAGTGCTCAGTTCGCCGCGTTCCAGTCGGCGCACGCGCAGACCGGAATCCTGGGCAATGCGGATGTTCTTACGGCGGTACTTGGAGAACGAGGCCAGCAGCTCCTTCTCATTATGAATGCCGTCAAGCCCCTTGACGAAGTTCCAGCGGTTCACCACGGATTCGTAGCCCACGGTGAAACCGCCATGTTTCCAACCGAAGCGGGCCATGTTGTCCATCATCGTGGTGTCCGGGTCGCTGGTCGGCTTGCCGTCCAGATCATGCAGACGGTAGACTGCGGCCGGCCAGCAGGATACGCTGATGGCGTGATGGGCCTTGGCCGAACGACGCAGGGCTTCGGTCATCGCCTCAACCACCTGTGGATTGTCATAATCGCACAGCGGTCCGCACCAGACCGAGCCTTCCAAACCGAAACGGGACCGCGTGTACACCACGTAGCAGGCGGCAATCAGCTTGTCACCGCGCTTGACACCCACATAGTCCACCGGACCGTTGAACGCACCCATGGCGGCCATCTGCGAGGTCTGCTGGAAACTACCTTGCACTTGAGCTGCGGAGAACGCATCCAGCTCGGCAGGAGTGATCTTGGTAGGGGTGAGCGAGGCGACGCCTGCATCGGATTGCGTCATAATCGAACCTTCTTACTTGTCGTTACTCTGATCGTTACTCTGGGCTCTGGAATGGCCTGTGTGCTGCGTCCGTTTACCGCGACAGCAGCTTGTGCGCAAATTGCTTCATGGCATAGGCGACCGGTTTGACCGGCAGCACGAACTCGCCCGGAAGTTCCTCGACATATCCGTTGAAGCCCTGCTTGAACTCCAGTACACCACGCCCCTCGTCATCGGGATCATCAAAGACGCCGTCGATGCCGTAGAAGTTGTAGCGAGACAGCCCGTGTTCCACGCAGAAATGCAGCATCGCGTCATGCTGAATCAGCGCGGAGGCGTAGAAGGGCTTGTACTGCTCGACGCTACCGGAGAACAGGTAGATGACCTCGCGCGGATGCTCCACGAATAGTGATGCCGCAGCCGGCAGTACATCCCCGTCTTTGGCGAACTCGGCCGCCTCGTTCAGGCGCTTTTCGGCTGCCGCCAGATTGCGGGTCTCCTCCCCCAGCTGACGTTCGGTTTTGGTGGTGGGGTGTTCGGCGTTTTTGGCGGTCAATGCCGCCACCTTGGCCGAAAGCGCTTCACGCTTGGACGTCATGTCTGCTACGTATTCGTCGATGTGAATCTCGGCAACCATAAAATGCGCTTTGCTGCCGAACGCTTCCTTGAAACGGTGGAAATATGCTTCGCCACGGTATTCGAAGCTACGGCGTTCAGCGGTTTGCTGCTCGATTCGTGCGAATACCCCCAGCTCGTCGTCCGACAGCTCACGCACGTGCACACCCATCGATTGGGCACGCTTCACGCTCCACTGGGTGCGCTTGTCATAGGACTTCAGCAGACTTTTCTCATCGGTAATGCCGGTCAGATCCTTGAGGTAGCGCCAACGCGGAACCGCCGTGTAGCCCACGGTGAAACCGCCATGAGTGAAGCCGATCGCCTCGAGCTGTTCTATCAGCTTATTGTCGGGAGCGCCATTCTGGTCATCCGGCAAAGAAGCTCCATTGGTGTCGCGAAGCCGATACGGGGATTCAGGGGTGATTTCCAGCTGTGAAGCACCCTTTGCCTTGGCATGGCGTTTCAGCGCATCCATGAAGAAGGTCAATGCTTCGGTGTCGTGATAGTCGCACATCGGGCCATCATGGATGACCGCAAATGTAGAGAATCGAGAGCGGTGAGTTTCGAACAGTGCCGCCGCGACGATCTTCTCGCCCTCCTTGAGGGCCAAATATTCGACGTCGATCCCCTGCGCGGCGCGAAGGCGTCCCATCGCCGAGGTTTGTTGGAAATTGCCTTGTGGATGCCTGGCGGAGAAATCATCGAACTCCTCGTCTGTCAACTTCACCAGCACAAAATCACGCATGCTTCCCTTTGCCTCCGAGTCAATCAGGCTCACCATGCTAGCATAGCGCGCACACGACGAATGGCGGCCGAGCAGATGAGGTGTGCACATCGTTCGCACTATTGCCGCCACGATGGTCCAAAGAACAATGGCCCAAAGATGATGAATGTCCGGCTTGCAGTGAATCAAACGCAGTGCTATATTCTCTACTTGGCTCTTGAAGCCACGCCACCTTAGCTCAGTGGTAGAGCATCCCCCTCGTTCGTGGGAAGGTCGGTAGTTCGATTCTATCGGGTGGCTCTTGTTCATCAAGAAGGCCGACGCACTAAGCGCCGGCCTTCTTTCGTATCGCCCTTGCTAGGTCATAGGCGCTTGCTAGACACTCGCCCGATTCGGGGGCTGAGTGCTGAGCCGCGACTCAACTGTGGCTTAGTCGCGGCTCAGTGCAGCTAGACAGCCTAGACGACTTAGTGCAGCAGGGCCTCGATGGCGGGGACCAAGGCTTTCAGCGCCTTGCCTCGGTGGGAAATCGCATTCTTCTCGGCCGGAGTCATCTCGGCGCTGGTCAGCGGCTCGCCTTCATGGTCAGGCTCAGTGCTGACGCGACCGGCAGGCTGATCGTCCGGGACAAACAGCGGATCGTAACCGAAACCGTGTACGCCACGAGCCTCGCGGATGATGCGACCCGGCATGTCGCCGAGCTCCACTGTCTCCGACTTGATGGCGTATCGAGCATGCACCGGGGCAGGGCTCCCATCGGCAGCCGTGGTGTGAACGGTGATGCCGTCGGCAGCCACTCCACCGGTCACGTCGGCACCGGTCTCGGTGTCCGGGACCACCAGCGCGGCGGCGCAACGGAAGCGCGCGGTACGCTTGTCATCCGGAATATCTTCGATTTGGGCGAGCAGCAGCGCATTATTGGCCTTGTCGTGGCCGTGAGCACCCGCCCAGCGAGCAGACAGAATGCCCGGAGCGTTACCCATCACATCGACGATGAGACCTGAATCATCCGCGACAGCGGGCAGACCGGTACGGATGGCCACAGCGCGGGCCTTGAGTAGCGCGTTCTCCTGGAAGGTGACGCCGGTTTCCACCGGATCCGGCAGGTGAAGGCTGCCAGCGGACACCAGTTCGATGTTTTCGGCATCCGCGCCAAGATCCTCTTCGAGAATGCGGCGGATTTCCACAAGCTTGCCTTCGTTATGGGTTGCGACGACGATTTGCATGAGGTTCTCCTTTAAGAAGGCTCCCCTTGTCAGGGGAGCTGGCTTAGTCTAGGGACAGAGCGGCACGCTGGGCGGCTTGCAGTTCCTTGTTGCCCTTTTCGGCCAAGTCAAGCAGGGTGCCGAGTTCGGCACGGTTGAACGGACGGTGTTCTGCGGTGCCCTGAATCTCGATGAAGGTGCCGGAACCGGTCATGGCCACGTTCATGTCGGTCATGGCCTGACTGTCTTCAATGTATGGCAGGTCAAGCATCGGAGTGCCGTTGATCACGCCCACCGATACGGCGGACACATAGTCCTTAAGCACGCGGCTGGCGGACTTGATATGGCGGTGCTTCTCCGCCCAATTGACTGCGTCGACCAAAGCCACGTACGCACCGGTTACGGAAGCCGTGCGAGTACCACCATCGGCCTGAAGCACATCGCAGTCAAGCTGAATCTGATTCTCGCCGAGCGCCTTCATATCGATGACGCCACGCAGGCAGCGGCCAATCAGTCGGCTGATTTCGTGGGTACGGCCACCGATTTTGCCACGTACGGATTCACGGTCGGTGCGTTCGGCGGTGGCACGCGGCAGCATCGAGTATTCGGCGGTGACCCAGCCGAGGCCGGAGTCCTTGCGCCAACGCGGCACACCGGGAGTAAAAGTGGCGGTGCACATCACGCGCGTGTTACCGCATTCGATGAGCACGGAGCCTTCGGGGGCGTCGGTGAAGTGGCGGGTGATGCGCACAGGGCGCAGTTCGTCGACCTTGCGGCCGTCGGCACGAATTATTTGGTGATTGCCAAGCATGTCTTTGATTTCAACCATGCGCCCCAGCATACGCCATCCGCTCTATGCCTGGATAGCAACTCGTCAACCATCATCGAACTACATCGCGCCGCTCTGATACGTCATCGTTGCCCGCCGCGTTATCACCATTGAGAGTTTCACTCATCCAGAGGGAAGAGTAGCCAATGTAACCAGAGGGATGCGGCCAGTGAGATACGGCCAGAGGACTTTGGTCTCTGTGGTCGAACCGTTAAGCGGACAGCCCAGTGGGCTGTCCGTAGGTAAGGGGAGCAGCTATGCTGCGACGGATTCCTATGGAGACGAAAGTTCTCGTCAGAGAACCTGAGTCTCCGTAGGAATCACTGGCTCGCCCTTCATGAGGCTCTGCGCGGTGATGGGCAGTTCGGACAACGCCTTGGCGTGGTAGTCGTGGGCGGCCATGATAGCGTCATGGCCCTGCCACTGCGCATCGATATGGCCGTGGTCCACGAAATCGACCAGCAGGTTCTTCCACGTCGGTTCGGGCGTGAAACCGGCCAGCTTCTCCTCCGAGCCGGAAATCACGTGTTCGGCTTCGGCTAGCGCGTATTCGTAGGAGCGGAATGCCAACTTGCGACCGGGCACTGTGGCCTTATCCTTGGACTTCTTCATGACCGGAACCATCGTGCCGTCAGCGCCTTCACGCTCGGTGAGCTTGTACACCATCGCACAAGTGGGAGCGCCGGAGCCGGTGACCAGCATGGTGCCCACGCCATAGGAGTCGACCGGCGCGGTCTGCAATGCGGCGAGCGCGTACTCATCCAAATCGTTGGTCACGGTAATGGTGGTGTTCGTGGCACCCAGGGCGTCCAGCTGGTTGCGCACACGCTGGGCCATGGCGGCCAAGTCGCCGGAGTCGATGCGCACGCCACCCAGTTCGGGACCGGCCACTTCGACGGCGGTTTTCACGGCTTCCTCGATGTTGTAGGTGTCCACCAGCAGCGTGGTGTTCTTGCCCAATGCCTCGATCTGCGATTCAAAGGCGTCACGCTCGGAATCATGCACCAACGTGAAGCAATGCGCGGCGGTGCCAATGGCCTTCAGACCATACAGCTGGGCGGCCAGCAGATTGGCGGTACCCTTGAATCCGCCCACTACGGCAGCTCGAGCGGCGGCCACGGCGGCCCACTCGTTAGTGCGGCGTCCGCCCATATCCATGCAAGGACGATCCTTGGCTGCCGACGCCATACGTGAGGCGGCGGAGGCCACTGCGGAATCGTAGTTCAGCACGGATAGAATCAACGTCTCCAGTAGCGTGCATTCGCCGAACGTGCCTTCGACCTGCAAAATCGGGGAGTTCGGGAAGAACATCTCACCTTCGCGGTAACCGCGAATCGTACCGGAAAAGTGGAAGTTCTCCAGCCACTTAATGGTCTCGGGGCTTACCACGTGACGGTCGGCCAGGAACTTCAGATCCGCTTCATCCAAGTGGAAATGTTCCAGCGCATCCAGAATGCGGCCGGTGCCGGCCACCACGCCATAGCGACGGCCTTCGGGCAAGTGACGCGTGAACACCTCGAACACGCACTTGCGGTCGGCGGTACCGTCTTTCAGAGCGGCGTCGAGCATCGTGTATTCATACATGTCGGTCATCAGAGCCGGCGAATAATCGACCATTGCAAGGCCTTTCCTACATAAGTGGTGAAGTTGCACCTAAGTGTAGTCCGGGCAAAGCCGTGCGGGAAGGGCTCGTCTTATTCTCGTATCGCCAGATTCGATATTGCCGGGTTCAGTATCGTCATATTCATCGGCACTATGGCGGTCGGTCACACCGACCATAATCATCACGACCAGCCAATACGCCAGCCGCACCATACGGCCCACTGGCGAAGCGGTAGACTCGATGCATGAGATTCATCGTGGCGTTGTGGCGCTTTGCGATCGCCGGTTTCTGCTTCGTGGGCACATATGAGGCATGGTCCAAACCGCAGTTCTGGGTGTATTTCACGTTCCAGACCGGTTTCGTGCTGGGCATCGTGATGCTGTGGTCCGGCGCGGCCACACTGCTCAAAGGTATTCAGCCGCCTGCATGGCTTAAGGGGTGCCTGACTGTGTACGCCATAGTCACCGCACTGGTGGCGTTCTTCCTGATGCCTCCGGACGACCCGGCATACGTGCCACAGGTTATTGGCATCATGACCAATACGATGCTGCACAAAATCGCCCCGATTATGGCGGTTATCGATTTCGTGCTATTCGACCCGCACCGGCGTTTCCGCTGGCATTACATGTTCTCGTGGCTGGCGTACTTCCCTGCATACTTGGTCTTCGTGCTGGCCCGTGCGGCGATTTGGCCGGGGTCCGGACCGGCGGCCGGCGGCAGTCCGTATCCGTACGACTTCATCAACCTCGACGCACTCGGCTGGCAAGGGTTCGGCATTAGCTGCGGCAAGCTGGCCATAGCGTTCTTCGTGATATCGCTCGTTGTCTGGCTGCTCGACCGCGCACTGCCGAGCAAGGCCTTACTCGGATAGACGCGCCCACGATCGACGCGCATCGGTCTTAGTGCCCAGCCGGCATCCAGCTCAGCACTCGATGGTTTCAGCATTCGATGGTCTCAGCATTCAATGGAATAGGCGCGGTTTTTGTACTCGCGCCAATCCGGCCAGTCTTCACCGGCGTCGATGGCACGCTTGATGTCGCCATAGTAATGGAGCTTGCGCTGCACGTGCATGGCCGCCTCGTTGAGGGCTCGGCGCTGCTCGTCCAAGGATTCGCGGCGAGATTCCAGCAGATCAAGGATTTCATCGATATGCTCGGGCTCATTGGACTCATACACGAAGAACTTTTTAAGATCGTCAATGGTCATGCCGGCGTTCTTGAAGCAGCAAATCGCGCGCAGACGGTCGATATGGCAGTCTTCGTATATGCGCTGGCCGGTTTCGGTGCGCTCCACGTTGGTCAGCAATCCCTGATCCTCGTAATAGCGCAGCGTAGAGGGCTGCATATGGAACTGCGTGGCCACCTGACGAATGGTGTAGGACATCATGACTCCTTACTGCGGCAACACGCCGAAGCATCGCAGCCGTTTGCATTCAAGTTCACTTGAACTGGAACCATAGTATCCAAGAACACTTACGAATACCGCTCAATCGGCGTCGGTCTGCCCATCGCAGGTAAGCATTCGTAAGAACAAGAATGACATTGTAAGGAGACTCAATGTTCGAGCCAACCGCCATCTATGCCCCCAACCCGCACCGTTACGACACGATGACCTACAACCGTGCCGGCACCTCCGGCCTCAAGTTGCCGGCCGTCTCACTTGGCTTCTGGCACAACTTCGGCGACATCACGCCATTCGACCAGATGAAGTCCCTGGTCTTCACCGCCTTCGACAACGGCATCACCCACTTCGACCTAGCCAACAACTACGGCCCCGAGCCCGGCCAGGCAGAGAAGAACTGCGGACTGCTGCTCGCCAAGTACTTCAAGCATCACCGCGACGAACTCGTCATCTCCACCAAGGCCGGCTACGAAATGTGGACAGGCCCCTATGGCGACCTCGGCAGCCGCAAGTACCTGCTCGCCAGCCTCGACCAGTCGCTGGAACGCTTGGGCTTGGATTATGTGGACATCTTCTACCACCACCACCCGGATCCGGAAACCCCGCTTGAGGAGACGATGGGCGCGCTGGCTCAGGCCGTGAACTCCGGCAAGGCCCTGTACGTGGGTCTGTCCAACTACGATGGTCCGACGATGGAAAAGGCCGCCGCAATTCTGGCAGAACTGCACGTGCCGTTCATCATCAACCAGAACAAGTACAACATCCTCGACCGCACCGTTGAAAAGAACGGCCTGAAAGAGACCGCCTTCAAGCTGGGCAAAGGCCTTATCACCTTCTGCCCGCTGGCTCAGGGCCTGCTGACCAACCGCTATCTCAACGGCATTCCGGCCGACAGCCGCATGGCTCACGATCCGCGATTCCTCAACGATTCCGCTCTGACCGAGAAACTGCACAAGCAGGTCATGGATCTGAACAATCTGGCCGCCGAACGCGGCCAGACGCTGGCCGAGATGAGCCTGGCATGGCTGCTGCACGACGGCAAGGTGACCTCCGTGCTGACCGGAGCCTCCAAGCCGCAGCAGATTCTCGACAACATCGGCGCGCTGAAGAACACCCACTTCAGCGACGAGGAGCTCAAGCTCATCGACGAGATTTCGGCTCGGTGACCATTTTGGCTCCCCTCGCTGAGGGGAGCCAAGTACCACCTTTAGCGCGTCATTTCCTCATAAATCCGCTTGCAGTCGGGGCAAACCGGGTACTTGGACGGGTCGTGCTTGGGGACCCAAACCTTACCGCACAGGGCGACCACCGGACGACCGGTCGCACGCGATTCAGCGATACGGTCCTTGGATACGTAGTGCGCAAAACGATCGGCGTCGCCACCATCGTCACGAACCGGCGACTCCTTGGTCTCCGGACGCTCCAGCACCGACGTGCCGGCACCTTGGTCCGGGTTGCGCAGCGGTTCGGCATCATCAACGAACATCTCGGCAAAAGTCATGGTGCACTTCTTTCCTCGCATTCAACGATTCGACTGCACTCCATCATAGATTCCCGTCGTTACCCGCGAAACCCAGTGGCGCGTAATCCGCACACCTCCACACACCCATGTCGCGCATCACGCCACCCCGCCACATACAATGCCACATACAATGCCGCACACGACGCCACACCGACGCCACATACGGCACCGCACACACTGCCTCATACGCCGACGCGACAACAATGCACGCTCGGCAGCACGAAGCACACCACTAGCGGTAGGCTATAAAGCATGACTATCGCAGTATGCCCCGGCTCGTATGACCCCGTTACCGCCGGACACTTGGATGTAATCGAGCGCTCGGCGCGGTTTTTCGACGAGGTGCATGTGGTGGTGGCCGTCAACGCCGCGAAAACACCGATGTTTTCCGAAGCCACCAGAGTCGACGTGATCCGCCGCGCCCTTGACAAAGCCGGTTGCAAGAACGTCACCGTTTCTTCCACCGACGGCCTGATCACCGACTACTGCAAGAAGGTCGGCGCCACCGTTATCATCAAGGGTCTGCGCCAGAACGGCGACTATGAAGCCGAGCTCGGCATGGCGCTGGTCAATCGCAAGCTCGCTGGCATCGAAACCCTGTTTTTGCCGGCCGATCCGATTCTTGAACACATCTCCAGTTCCATCGTCAAGGACGTGGCCCGCCATGGAGGCGACGTGACCGGCATGGTGCCCGATTGCGTCGTGCCGATGCTGGCCGATGCCCTGGCCGAGGAACGTCAGCGGAAGGACTGATGCACTAATGACTATGAGCGATGACCACCCTACTGGATACGTCGATCTGACCAAACCGAATGCGGACGCCGCATCGTCCACTCCGGAGCCGTCCGCCCCGGAACCGCCCGCGTCTACGCAAGCCGCGCCGGCACCCACCGAAGAGGCCGATGTTCTCGCCGGATCGCCGCCCGCCGCGCCTACCCCTACTCCGGCACAGATGCAGGCCAAAGCGCAGGCCCAAGCAGCTCAGCAGACCCGGGCACAGGCTCAGACCGCTCAGGCCGCCGGCATTCGCCCCTCGTTCATGAACGAAATGCCCGACCTGCGAGAAACCACGGACGACGACCCGGCCACGGTCAAGAGCCACGAGGAATTCACCACGGTGTATGACATCATCGACCAGCTCGAGGCGGCACTGGGCGAAGCGAAGTCCAGCATATTCGCCCCCGGCATGGTGAAGGTTGACCGCGACGAATTCACCGACCAGCTTTCCGAGTTGAAGAAAATGCTGCCGGTGCAGTTGGAGCGCGCCTCCGCCCTCATGCGCGAGGCCGAGCGCCGTCTGGAATCGGCACAGACCCAGTCCAACGCCATCGTCGCCTCCGCACAAAGCCGCGCAGCCAACATGATCAAGGACGCCAACGAACAGGCACAGTTCCTGGCCGGCCAAGAGAACGTCACCGAGCTTGCACGGCAGAAAGCGCGCGCGATTCTTGACCAGGCACAGACCAAAGCCGACCATCTGACCCAAGGCGCGGACCAGTACTGCACTACGGTGATGGAAGGGCTGTCCCAGCAGCTCGGCAAACTCAGTCAGGATGTGCAGGCCGGTCTTAACGTGCTGGAAGAGCGCCAGCGCGCGGCCCGCGAACAGATGCCGCACCTGACGCTGAACGACTATCCCGAAGCCCAGTAACGCCAGCAACGCCGGCAACATCAGTAACGCGAATAACGCCAGTAACGAATAACTCCAGCCAACATACGAAAGGCACCAAGAACATACCATGGCACGAGTTGAAGATTCCCCGTGGGCCATTCCGGTAGCGCAGATTGCTTCGCGCGCCGGTCAATCCAAGCCGATTGACGCCGATTTCCCGGCACCTTCCGGCATTGGCGACAGCATTGTCGGCATCAAGGAAGGTGAGCCCGTACACGTGAGCGGGCAGTTCGATTCGATTGTGGACGGCCTGATCTTCACCGGCCGCCTGGTCGCGCCATTCGTCAGCGAGTGCACGCGCTGCCTGAAGCCGATTGACGAGGACTGGCCGGTTGATGTGACGGTGTTCTTCCCGTACGAGTCGGGTCAGGACAAGGCCAACGGCAAGGGCGGCAAGAGCAAGAAGGACGACGAAATCGACATCATCGCCGGCGAGGACGAGTCGGAAGACACGTATCCGCTGCTGGAGAACGGCGCATTCGCGGACATCGAGGCGATGATCCGCGACACGCTGGTCGAATCGCTGCCGTTGCAACCACTGTGCCGACCGGATTGCAGGGGTCTGTGCTCGCAGTGCGGTGCCGATCTGAACGAGGATCCCGACCATCATCACGATGTGACGGATATCCGTTTTGCCGGATTGGCGGGGCTCAAAGCCCAGCTCGAGGCCGAGCAGAACGGCGAGCAGGCCGAGTGACGCGCGCCTGAACGAAGTTTGTACGAGCCGTGCGTTAAGATAACGGACGCTTAAGCTCAATTGTTCGAACGAAATAGAGGATACTCAAATGGCACTGCCTAAGTACAAGACCTCGCGCGCCAACACGCATTCGCGTCGCGCGAACTGGAAGGCCACCGCTGCTGCGACCGTGAACTGCCCGAACTGTGGCGCTCCGGCCCTGCCGCACATGGCTTGCCCGAGCTGCGGTAACTACCGCGGCCGCACCTACCGCTCCGCCATCCAGCCGGCTCACACCAAGTGAGTCCTGCGATAACGGCTTGAATGAAGGCCCTGCCATCGACGGGTGGCGGGGTCTTCGCATAAGTGCACCATTGCGTACACCATCGCATCGCAAACAACACAACACAACACAACACATCACCATCGCGTGAAGGACCATACAACAATCATGAGTAATGAAACCCCACAGCAGCCGACGCCGGCCAACGAGCTTCTTGAAGCGTTGGGCACCACTCTCAGCCCGGATCTGCTCGTGCAGGCACTCACCCACCGTTCCTTCTCGCATGAGCACCCCGGCGTGGCCAATTACGAACGCCTCGAATTCCTGGGAGACGCGGTGCTCGAACTGGTCTCCACTGAAACGCTGTTCACCATTCACCCGGATATGACCGAGGGGCAACTGGCCAAGATGCGCGCCAAGGCCGTCTCCGAAGACGCGCTGAGCGCCATCGCCAAAACCAAGCTCAAGGTGGGCCCCTACATTCTGCTGGGTCACGGAGAAGCCGAGCAGGGCGGCGCGGAGAAGAACTCCATCCTATGCGACATCGTGGAATCGCTCATCGGCGCGACCTTCCTGGAACACGGCATCGACGAGGCACGCAAGGTGATTCACCGGCTTATTGACGACACGCTCGCCGAAGTGGCCACCGAGGGCCCGGCACTTGACTGGAAGACCTCGCTGACCGTCAAGGCGCACGGCCTCGGCAAGGAGGAGCCTGTCTACCATATGGAGGTCTCCGGCCCGGAATACGCGCAGATCTTCACCGCGCGCGTCTCATTGGGCGAGAACGGCGACATCATCGGCATCGGTAAGGGCTCCAGCAAGCGTAAGGCGCAGCTGGCGGCCGCCGAAGCGGGCTGGAAGTCACTGGACTCGTTCAAGACGCGGACTAAGTAAGCCCGCTGTCGGATTTGCGAATAGACTAATACCAACATGAGCGACGAGTCGCGCCGGGGCCACAAGTCTCGGGGAAGCGACTGGAATCAGACACGCGGGCACCCGGCCCCATCCCAAGGTCGGGCAGGTTCGCGACAAAACCTATGAGGTGAGAGGAATCATGGCTTTACCCACGCCTTTGCAGGCATTCAGCGGTGTACCGAAAATCAACACGGCCCCCGATAAGCAGACCATCGTCGATGGCGAGAAGATGACTGGCGCCCAGGCGCTGATTCGTTCGCTGGAGGACCTCGGCGTCGAGGACGTCTTCGGCATTCCTGGCGGCGCGATTCTGCCCGTCTACCACGAGATCAAAGACAACACGAAGTTCCGCTTCGTGCTTATGCGCCACGAGCAGGCCGCCGGCCACGCCGCCGAAGGCTACGCACTGGCCACTGGCAAGGTGGGCGTGTGCATCGTGACTTCCGGCCCGGGTGCCACAAACGTGGTCACGGCCATTGCGGACGCGAACATGGACTCCGTGCCCATGGTCGTGATTACCGGTCAGGTGGGCGTGCAAGCCATCGGCACTGATGCCTTCCAGGAGGCGGATATCGTGGGCATCACCTACCCGGTGTCCAAGCACTCCTTCCTCGTGACCCGCGCGCAGGACATTCCTCGCGTGCTTTCCGAGGCGTACTACATCGCCAACACCGGCCGCCCCGGCCCGGTGGTCGTGGATCTGACCAAGACCGCACAGACCGGCGACATGTACTACTCATGGCCGCAGCGCATGATTCTGCCCGGCTACAACCCCACCACCAAGGCGCACGGCCGTGTGCTGTCCGACGCGGCGAAGCTGTTCTCTCAGTCGTACCGCCCGGTGCTGTATGTGGGTGGCGGCGCCGCCCGCTCCAACGCCGGCGCACAGGTCAAGGCTCTGGCCGACCTGACCGGCGCTCCCGTGGTCACGACCCTGCCCGCACGCGGCATCATTCCCGACTCCGACCCGAAGAACCTCGGCATGCTAGGCATGCACGGTACGATTGCCGCAACCGGCGCCGTGCAGCGCGCTGACCTGCTTGTGGCCATCGGTGCACGTTTCGACGACCGCGTGACCGGCAAGCTCGACGCCTTCGCACCGACCGCCCGCGTGATTCACATTGACATCGACCCGGCTGAAATCGGCAAGAACCGTCAGCCCGACGTGCCGATCGTGGGCGATGTGGCTACCGTGCTCGACGACTTGATTCCCGAGATTCAGCGTACGCAGGCCATTCAGGGCAAGCCGAATCTGGCCCCCTGGTGGAAGGCGATCGACGGCTGGCGCGAGGAATACCCAATGACGTGGGATGAGCCGACCGACGGATCGCTGGCCCCGCAGTGGGTCATCAAGAAGCTCTCTGAGATGGCCGATCCGTCCACCATCTGGGTGACCGGTGTGGGCCAGCACCAGATGTGGGCTTCGCAGTTCATCGATTTTGAGAACCAGCACGCTTGGATCTCCTCCGGAGGCCTCGGCACGATGGGCTACGGTCTGCCGGCTGCCATCGGCGCATCCGTGGGCTCGGCCCGTGAATTCGAGGGCAAGAAGCCGGTGTGGCTGATCGATGGTGACGGTTCCTTCCAGATGACCTCTGAGGAGCTGGCCGCCGCGTTCCTGGACCACGCTCCGGTGAAGATCGCGATTCTGAACAACTCCGTATACGGCATGGTCCGTCAGTGGCAGACGCTGTTCTACGAGCACCACTACTCGCAGACCAACCTGCTCGATGGTGAAGCGCACGGTGCCGATGGTGCGGCGGCACTGGCCGACGGCGATGCGCCGCTCGAAGTGCCTGATTTCATCAAGTTGGCCGAGGCATACGGCTGCGTGGGTATCCGCGCGTTCACCGAGGAAGAGGCGATTGCCGCCATCGAAAAGGCGAACCAGATCAACGACCGCCCGGTGCTGATCGACTTCCGCGTGTGGAAGGATGCGATGGTGTGGCCGATGGTAGCCGCCGGCGCCCCCAACGACGAGGTGACGTACAAGCCCGGCATCAAGCCGCTGGCTGGCGGCACCCCGGCTCCGGGAACCGGTCCGGACGAGCATGCGACCGGCGTGTTCGAGCACGAGACCGCCGCTGCCACTGCGAGCGAGCACTGAGGAGAGGAGAACACTCATGGCTAACTATCCTGCATCCCAGCCTGGTTCCCAGCGTCATACGCTGTCCGTGCTGGTGGAGAACCGCCCAGGCGTGCTGGCGCGTATCGCCGGCCTGTTCGCCCGCCGTGCGTTCAACATCAACTCGCTGTCCGTCTCCCCCACCGAGCGTCCGGACATCTCTCGCGTCACGGTGACCGCCGACGTGGAGGCCGTGCCGCTGGAGCAGATCATCAAGCAGCTCAACAAGCTGCTGCATGTGCTCAAAATCGTGGAACTCGACCCGAACTCCACCGTGGAACGCGAACTGGTGCTCATCAAGGTGGCCGCCAACGAATCCAACCGTTCCGACGTGCTGGAGATCGTGCGTCTGTTCCGCGTGCGCGTGGTGGACGTGAATCCGGAATCGCTGACCATTGAGGCCACCGGTGCCGAAGGCAAGATCGACGCCCTGCTGGGGCTTTTGGAGCATTACGGTGTGATTGAGCTGGTGCGCTCCGGTGCCGTAGCCGTGACCCGCGGCCCGCGCGCCCTGAGCGAAAAGGTCGTCGGTTCCGAGGTTACCGGGCGCTGATTCGGCGACTGCGGGAAGACCCAGTCCAAGCTCAAAAGGCGGATGCGCATGATGCATATCCGCCTTTTTTCATGCGTGCATACCTCATCACCCGTACTGCAAGCAAAACGACAGCACCTCATGCTAGCATTATGACAGCAACAAGGAGGTGCATCATGGCAACATTGACCATCCGAAAAATACCCGATGAGCAGATTCAGCAGCTCAAAGAAGTGGCTGAGAAAAACAACCGCTCCATGGAATCTCAGGTGCGATCCATTCTTGAAGAATGGCTGGCTGGCACGGTGGCGCATGAAATCACGCGAAAGACCAATTTCTATGACGAGATCCGCGAATTCATGAAGAACATGGATTTTGAGGGACTCGACAAGGAGGAACTCCCACTATCCGAGCGAAATTCCGCCGATTCCCGACCGCCAGTATCTTTTGAATAGGAATCGGCCATGATTATTCTGGACACCAACGTCATCAGCGAAATCATCAAGAAACAGCCAGACGAACACGTTGCCAATTGGCTGAGGAACCAAGATACAAGCAATTTGGCAACCACCGCCATCACCGTCGCCGAGTTGTTGGCCGGAATATGTCGCATGCCTGAAGGCAAACGACGAAAGTACACAGATACGACCGTCAAGCTGGCGCTTATGACATTAGAGGACAGAACGTTCGCATTTGACACTCAGGCAGCTGCGGATTATGCCCATATCCTTGTCGAACGCGAACACAGGGGCACACCTACCAGTATTCAAGACGCCATGATTGCGGCAATTGCCTGTTCCTGGGATGCGGCCATAGCCACGCGCAATATCAAGGACTTCGAAGGTACCGACGTGGAATTGATTAATCCGTGGGAGTTTGCATAGCGGGAGGCCCCGGCAAACTGCCGAGGCCTTGTGAACGTTACGGTTTCTCCCGCTACTCCAATTGTTCGGAGAGTTCGAGCCATTCGGCTTCGAGATCATCGCTTTCAGTATTGACGGCGGTGAGTTGTTCATTGAGCTTGTTGAGACCCTCGTAGTCGCTCGGGTCATGGGCGGCCATCTGCGCCTCGAGATCGGCCTTCTGCTCTTCAAGCTTAGCGAGCTTACGTTCGATGGCATTCACGCGCTTGGATGCCTCGTGGAAGGCCTTGCCGGTGAGCTTCGAGGTGGAGTCCTCACCGTTATTGGCTCCCTCTGACGAGGGAGCTATCCGCGAAGCGGACTGAGGGAGAGATGCGGCAGCGTTGACGGCGGCCGCCTTACCCTTACCAGACTTCGCCGAGCTGCTACCGGTGCCCGCGAAGCCAGGCGTGTCAGCCGGCAATCCCTTGCCGTTCTTAATAGCCTCAACCATATCGAGGTAGTCCTGCACGCCGCCGGGCAAGTGACGTACTTTGCCGCCAATCAGCGCGAACTGCTGATCGGTGACGCGCTCCAGCAGGTACCGGTCGTGGGAGACCACAATCAACGTGCCCGGCCAAGTATCGAGCAGGTCTTCCATCACGGCGAGCATATCGGTGTCCAGATCGTTGCCGGGCTCGTCCATGATGAGCACGTTCGGCTCGTCAAGCAGAATCAGCAGCAGTTGCATGCGGCGCTTCTGACCACCGGAGAGATCGCGGATCGGCGTCATCAGCTGGGCGGATTCGAAGCCGAGACGCTCCATCAACTGTCCCGGCGTCACTTCCTTGCCATCCACAATGTAGCTCGGCTTATAGCGGGAAAGCACTTCCTTGATCTTGTACTTGCCGAGCTTCTCCAGCTCATCGAGGCGCTGCGAGAGCACCGCGAACTTCACCGTCTTGCCAATGTTCACATGGCCTGCGGTCGGGGTGAGTGTGCCATCAATCAACTTAAGCAGCGTGGACTTGCCGGCACCATTCGCACCGACGATGCCGAAGCGGTCGCCCGGGCCAATCAGCCAAGTCACATCGTCAAGAATCTCGCGGCCGGAAACCGTCACCTTGCGTGCAGCCGAGGTGACACCGGCTGCAGCAGTGTCATCATCCGAATCCGTTGCAGCAGTGCCACCGCCGATGGTTTCACCACCCGTGTTCATGCGACGAACCTCGCGATCGTCAGCAAGCTGCGGATTGCCGCTCTCAGCCTCGGCCTTCTTACGCGCTTCCTCAGCGGACTCGACGGCTTCCGGCACGCCGGCGTCCACCAGGCGCGGGTCAGTCATGTCGGTGACCGCCACCTCAACGGAACCATGCAGCTGCGGCTCGGCGTACATGGCGTTGACCACATCCACGCGGGAAGCGGACGCGGAGAGCGCCGCCACATCCGGGTCGATATCGGCCATGCCCTGCGGTTTTTCGAAAATCTGCGTCACGTCGACCAAATCGACCACCTGTTTGCCGAGACGGGAGGTGGCCATTTGCTTCAGTTCAAGTGTGTTACGCATCGGCGGCACATCGGCAATCAATTCGCGTGCGGCCTTGACGTGGAACTTCTGCTTGGTGGAGCGGGCACGAGCACCGCGGGAAAGCCATGCGAGTTCCTTGCGAGCCAGATTGCGGCGCTTGGTTTCGCGCACATCGGCTTGGCGATCGCGTTCCACGCGCTGCAGCATATATGCGGAATAGCCGCCCTCGAACGGCTCGATCACGCCATCGTGGACTTCCCACATCGATTCGCAGACCTCGTCCAAGAACCAGCGATCGTGGGTCACGAGCAACAGAGCGCCCTGGCCTTTGGACCAGCGGTTCTTCAAATGTTCGGCAAGCCAGTGGATAGTGACCACGTCGAGATGGTTGGTGGGCTCGTCAAGTGCAAGAATATCCCAATCCTTGAGCAGCAGTCGGGCCAAATCGGCGCGGCGACGCTGGCCGCCGGACAAGGAGCCGACCTTGGCATCCAGGCTCATGCCGCCGAGCAATGCCTCGACGATTTCACGGGAAGTGTTATCGGACGCCCATTCGTAGTCGGCGCGGCCTTCGAGCGCGGCCTGACGGATGGTGGCGTTGTCGTCGAGCGGATCGCGCTGGTCAAGCATGCCGAACGTGAGTCCGCCGCGCTTCGTCACGCGGCCGGAATCCGGCTCCTGGGTGCCGCGGAACAGGTGCAGCAACGTGGATTTGCCGTCGCCGTTCTTGCCGACGATGCCGATGCGGTCGCCTTCAAAAACACCCTGCGTTACATCAGTGAAGATGGTTTTGGTAGCGAAAGCGAGCGAAACGTGTTCCAGTCCAATGTCATAAGTCGGCATGACTCACCAATGTAGCGCCACGCTTGCCCAGCGGCGGCCCGCAAACGTTATTTGTTCAGCGTCTGAGCGTAGGAGTTGCAGCGGGCCGCAAAACCGGAGAACACTTGCTCGGCGAGCGGTTGCAGTAGCTGGTCGTATTGGGCGAACTGCTCGCGCAATTGGGACTTGGAACCACCCGCGGCCTTGAGATCCTTGACCATGCTCGGCTCATCCAGCCATTCGTCCAGCAGCGAGCCGCACACTTCCAGGTGGAACTGCATGCCCAGCGCGGATCCCAGTCGGAATGCCTGCACCTTGGTGGAAGACGAACGCGACAGCAGCTGGCCTTCCGCGGGCAGGCCCACCACGTCGTTATGCCAGTGCAGCACTGTCAGCTGCTTATCCCACATGGAGAAGAAGTCATGCTTGTCCACACGCTTGATCGGCGCGAACCCAATCTCCGGCGCATCGCCCTTGCGCAGCTGCGCACCAAGCGCAGTGGCGATAATCTGATGCCCCAGGCATACACCGAGAATCGGCTTGCCTGAAGCCACGGCGGCACGCGCCAACTTGGCTTCTGCCTTCAGCCCCGGATACTTATCGTAATCAAGCGCGCCCATAGGCCCACCCATGATTACCACGCCAGCCAGTTCGCCGAAATCAGGCAAGTCCGGTTTCTTTTTGTCGACGATATTCATCGTCACCGTCTCAAGACCGATGTCCTCGAGGTTCGACAATATGCGTCCCGGGCGTTCCCATGGGACATGTTGCAAAATGAGCACTTGTGGTGTGGCCATGACTTCTATTGTGGCACGAGCGTTCCCCGTTTGCGTAACGAGCAGGGCAAATCCATGAATCTCGCAGTTTCCGCAGCGGTCAAAGACGTGTTCTCGCGAGACTGTTGTCCCGCTTCTCATCCGTCTGTCACCTCGTTCGGGCCCCACCTGTGAAGCGTTCATCAAACTCTTCGAGTAACGATTCAGCATGTCTGGTTCGGACCCTACGCTTGAGTGTTATGGGAAACAGCCAAGAACCGCAGGATTTCAACATTTCCGTCATGCCTTCAAGCCTGACGCCAGTGCATGTTGCCAAGGCCGCAGAAGGCCTGAATCTGTATGACACCGCCTCGCATCAGGTCAGCCATTTCGTGCCGCTCAAGCCGGGCGAAGTCGGCATTTATGTGTGTGGCGCGACTGTGCAGTCGTCACCGCATATTGGCCATATCCGTGCCGCCGTGGCGTTCGACATCGTGCGCCGCTGGTTTTTGAAGCTCGGCTACAAAGTCACTTTTGTGCGTAATGTGACCGATATCGACGACAAGATTCTCGTTAAGGCCGCGGCCGCAGGCCAGCGTTGGTGGGCCCGCGCCTATTACTACGAGCGCGAATTCACCGAGGCATACAACACGCTCGGCGTACTGCCGCCCACTGTGGAACCTCGCGCCACCGGCCACATGTCGGACATGATCGACCTGATTCAGCGCATTCTCGACAACGGACACGGCTATGTGGTCACGGATGCGGACGGCAAGCCCACCGGCAACGTGTACTTCGATGTGGCATCCTGGCCACATTACGGCGAACTCACTCACCAGAAGCAGACCTCCGAAGTCGATGAGGCCGCCGCCGTGGCCGACCGCATGGGCCCGTCCGTGGACGCCACCGGTGCCGACAAGTACAATCCGGTCGACCCGGCCGATGCCTCCCCCGACAAGCATGATCCGCGTGATTTCGCCCTGTGGAAGGCTCCGAAGGACACCGATCCCGAGGACGCCCGTTGGTCGACGCCGTTTGGCGTGGGCCGCCCTGGCTGGCACATCGAATGCTCCGCCATGTCCCACCGTTACCTGGGCGATGGCTTCGACATTCACGGCGGCGGCTTGGATCTGCGCTTCCCCCACCACGAAAACGAAATGGCTCAGACCCGTGCGGCCGGCTACCCCTCCGCTGCGCGCTGGATGCATTCGGCATGGGTGACCGCCAAGGGCGAGAAGATGTCGAAGTCGCTGGGCACCGGCCTGTCCGTGCCGAGCGTGTTGGCTGAGCATTCCGCTTGGGTGGTGCGTTACGCCCTGGGCTCCGTGCAGTACCGGTCGATGCTCGAATGGTCCGATCAGGCGCTGGTCGAGGCGCAGGCCGCATACGACCGCGTCTCGAACTTCATCGAGCGTGCCGGTGTGGCGCTGGGTGGACAGCCTTCTCGCGAGGAAGTCACTGCCGTCTCCGCCGACGATTTGCCCGCCGATTTCGTGGCCGCCATGAATGACGATGTCAATGTGTCTGGTGCAACCGCCGCGATCTTCACCGCCATCCGTTCCGGCAATACGTTGCTTTCACAGCTGGCTGACCGCGCCGATTCCGAAACCGCCAAGGCCGAGGTGCGTGAGGCGCTGCTCGCCGTGCGTGCCATGCTCGACACCTTGGGCCTGGACCCGCTGGCCGAACCGTGGGTGTCCGCCGGCGCTGCCGGCGGTGCCGCTGATGGCACGGCCGAGTCGCCCGAGCATGCAGCGCTGGAGGCACTGATCGCCGAACAGCTCAACGCCCGTGCCGAAGCTCGCAAGGCCAAGGATTTCGCCAAGGCCGATCAGATTCGCGACGCTCTGACCGAGGCCGGCATCGCCATCGAAGACGGCCCGCAGGGTTCCACTTGGAGTCTGAAGTAGTCGCTTCAAACCCATCAATCAGTCAAACACGAAGTCCACGTCCACGATGTGCAGGCGCTTGCTGAGCTCCTTTTCCAGCGAGCGCTTGCATTCGATGAGGTCAGCTACATCAATGGTTTCGCCGATGCCGCTCAGATACACGTCAACGGTGTAGTTCATACCGGTCTTGAAGATCAGCGTCTGCTCGTAGTCGGTGTTGGCAGGCAGATGGCGCTGTGCCTCGGCCTCCACGTAGGCGTTGGTTTCATCGTCGTCATGCACGCCGCCGACCAATTCCACGAACGCCTCTTTGAGCACGCTGAACGGCTCCTTGATGGTCAATGCCACCAAAGCCACGGTGATGAAGAAATCGCCGGTGTAGTGCAGGAAGTCAAGCGGACCGCCGGCCGGTAGCAGCATCAGGAAGATGGCAACTACGCCGATGCCGAACGACATCGATCCGTCGACCAACGTGCTCTTGCACTCGGCGGTGAGCATGGTGCTGGAATCGCCGATGGATCGGTTGGAGCGCCGGTAATACGTGTATAGGCTGAAGCACACGATTACGGTCAGGATCTCGTAGATGACCACCGGGCCGGTTTCAATGCGTTCGCCGGACCCGAACACGAAGTAGTCGTACGCTACTCGGCACACGTCAATCAGCGAATACACCAACAACGACATGGTGAAAATGGCCTTGCAGATCGCGTAGATAGGTTCCAGTGCGAACATGCCATTGGGGAAGCGCTCGGTGGTTCGCACCGTGCGCGACGAGAGGTACACCGCCACCATTCCGGACAGGACGGAAATCGCGGTGAAGGAGAAGTCGAGGAACATGGCCTTGAGACCGGTCATGAAGAACACGGCCATGCCGGCTAAGACCTGCAGCACGTTGATGACGATACCAACGATCAGGGCTTTGCGTTCGAGTAGTTTTTGGGTGGGCATCAGTGGGCCTTCCTTATTGCACGGCATGTCTGCGTTGGCCCGAACGTCATGGTTCGGAGCGCACGGCAGTCTGCGTATAAGCGGTGTCCAGCGATTTTCAAAACAGCGTAAGTATTCCAAAAAACACAGGATTCTTTACGGTTTCCATGGTATCGGAAGCACTCGATTGGCTTCGCCACGAGCGGACGGCACGGCATTTGCCGTCTGAATGCCCAACATCCCTGACTACTACGCGGCACATTCCCCGAAAAGCGTCGTCCCCAACACCGCAATTTCCCGCGTGGCGGCTAGACTGTTGCCCATTATGGCAGCTTTTTCATCTTTGACAGACAGACTCTCGAATGCGTTCAAGCATCTGAAGAGCAAGGGCAAGCTTTCCGAGGCGGATATCGACGGCACGATCCGTGAAATCCGCCGCGCGCTGCTCGACGCCGACGTGGCGCTCGACGTGGTGCGTTCCTTCACCGGCAAGGTGCGTGAGCGTGCACTGGGCACCGAGGTGTCCGACGCACTCAACCCCGCCCAGCAGGTGGTGAAAATCGTCAACGAGGAGCTCACCGACGTGCTCGGCCAAGGCGTCGACCGTCCGCTGAACTTCGCGAAGAACCCGCCGACGATCATCATGCTCGCCGGCCTTCAGGGTGCCGGTAAAACCACGCTGGCCGGCAAGCTCGGCTACTGGCTCAAGGATTCCGGCCACACGCCGCTGCTGGTGGCGGCCGATTTGCAGCGTCCGAACGCGGTGACGCAGCTGCAGGTGGTCGGCGAACGCGCCGGCGTGCCCGTCTATGCTCCCGAAAAGGGCGTCCAATCCGATGGCGGCGAGGCCGTCGCAGCTCCGGGCCAGACCTCCGGCGACCCGGTGAAGGTGGCCCGCGATTCCATCGAACTCGCCAAGCAGAAGCTCTACGACACGGTGATCATCGATACCGCCGGTCGTCTGGGCGTGGACGAGGAGCTGATGAAGCAGGCTCGCGACATTCGCGATGCCGTGCGTCCCAACGAAATCCTGTTCGTCATCGACGCGATGATCGGCCAGGACGCCGTCAAGACCGCCAAGGCCTTTGACGAAGGCGTGGACTTCACCGGCGTGGTGCTCTCCAAGCTCGATGGCGACGCCCGCGGTGGTGCCGCGCTGTCCGTGGCGTCCGTGACCGGCAAGCCGATCCTGTTCGCCTCCAACGGTGAGGGCCTGAAGGACTTCGAGGTCTTCCACCCGGACCGCATGGCCTCGCGTATCCTCGACATGGGCGACATCATGACGCTCATCGAGCAGGCGCAGAAGCAGTTCGATGAGGAAGAGGCCCGCAAGGCCGCCGAGAAAATCTCCGAAGGTTCCTTCGGCCTGGACGACTTCCTCGATCAGCTGCAGCAGGTGCGCAAGCTGGGCTCAATGAAGTCGCTGCTCGGCATGATTCCGGGCATGGCCCAGCACCGCAAGGAACTCGAGCAGTTCGATGAGAGGGAAATCGACCGCACCGAGGCGATTATTCGCTCGATGACCCCGGCCGAGCGCCGCGATCCGTCGATTATCAATGGTTCCCGCCGCGCCCGTATCGCCTATGGTTCCGGCGTGACGGTTTCTCAGGTGAACGCTTTGCTGCAGCGTTTCGAGCAGGCCGCAAAGATGATGAAGCGCATGTCCAATCGTGGCGGCATGGGCGGCGGCATCCCCGGCTTCGGCGGCCCGGCTATGGGCGGCGGCAAGAAGAAGGGCAAGAACAAGAAGAAGGGCGGCAAGTCCGGCAATCCGATGAAGCGCGAGGCCGAGGAGAAGGCATTGCGCGATAAGCTGGCCGGCAAGTCCTCCGGTTCGACCGGCGGTTCCGCCTTCGCCAAGAAGCCACAGAACCCGGCCCTGCCCGCTGGCCTTGAGCAGATGATGGGCAACGTCGACGGTGGCACTGAACTGCCGCCGAACCTCGGCGGAGGCCTTGGCGGACTGTTCGGTCGCTGATCTCACAATTTGGCTCCCCTCGCAGAGGGGAGCCAAATTATATCTCGGTTCAATTTATATTTCGAAAGGAACTTCCATGACGACAATCCTCAGCGCGGTGGCAATCATCGCACTGTTATGGACGACCTTAAGCGCGCTGCCCGCCGGTCTCGAGGCCCGTATGCCGCTTCCGTACATGATTGCCCTGACGCCGCTGTTGTGTGTTCCTTTGATGATTCTGGCCGCGGTCGCCGCATGGCAACATGAATGGACTGCGATGTCGTTGCTTATTGTGGTCGCGCTGATTGCCAGCTCACAGCGCATCAACTACTGGGGTACGTCAATCGACCCGGCCGGGAAACGCAAAGAATCCCACCGTGAAACAGCCCGTGAAACAACTTCGCCGACGCTGTCAAAAAGCCATAACAGCAATACATCGGGTACCTCAAACACTTCGAAGGAGGGGCCCGAAACCATCTCCGATGGACACCGTGAAACAACGCGTGAAACACTCTCGCCCCAGTTCTCGGTTATGACGATGAATTGTCGATACGGACGCGCCGACGCCGCTGAAGTCATTCGCAATATTCGCGAACGCAATATCAGCGTATTGGCCTTGCAGGAAGTCACCGACGACCTCATCACACGTCTTACCGAAGCCGACATCAACGAACTTCTCCCCTACTATCAGTTCGGAGACGCCAAAGAGACCGATAATGGCGGATTCAACGTGATCTATTCCCGCTACGAGCCGAGCGCAGCGGTGCCCAACGTGGTCTCCATCCCTGCCGCCGACGTTCCCGCCATCACCCTCAAAACCTCCGGTAATCGCACGGTGACACTTTGTTCGGCTCACCCGAAATCGCCGATGCGCGGCTGCGCGGATTGGTCGGCCGGCATTTTGGGTCTGCGAGAACTCGCCCGTGCAAAATCCGTCAGCAATCGTAATATCGTCGTCGTTATGGGCGATCTCAACTCGAGCACCGACCATCCGAGCTTCCGCGCGTTGCTCAAGTCCGGATTCAAGGACGCAAGTCTGATTCAAGCCGCCGGCCCGAATCTCACCTTCCCGAGCTGGCTCAAGTGGCCGCGCATCGAGCTGGATCACGTGCTGTTCACTCCCGGGCTCAAACCGTCCGGCGTGAAGTCGTTTGAGGTCGAGGGCACTGATCATCTGGCCCTGACCGCAACGCTTGCACTGCGATAGCCGGCATTTTCGCGATACATTCCCCGGAATGTTGCGCAACGGGGAACGCGCACCACACCGCAACCACAGTGCGCCACGCCCAGTCCGGCCCTGTGCGCTATAATAGGCCAGTTATTCGCGCGCGCGTGGCGCCCTCTACACCCCGAGCCGCGAGGACACGTGGATTCCGGACGGCCATGCCCCACATGGCAAACCGAGAACCCGCACACCTAGCATTACAAGGAGAGCCATTTTGGCAACCAAGATTCGTCTGAAGCGACAGGGCAAGAAGTTCTACGCCTTCTACCGTGTGGTGGTCGTCGATTCCCGCAAGAAGCGTGACGGCAAGGTCATCGAGGAGATCGGTACCTACAACCCCAACACCCAGCCCTCGACCATCCAGATCAAGTCTGATCGCGCTCAGTACTGGCTCGGCGTCGGCGCTCAGCCGTCCGAGCCCGTCTTCAAGCTGCTGAACATCACCGGCGACTGGCAGAAGTACAAGGGCCTTGAAGGTGCCGAAGGCACCCTGAAGACCGTTGAGGCTGGCCCGGACGCCGAGGCCCGCATCGCGGCCGTTGAGGACCAGGCTCAGAAGCTGAAGGCCGCCAAGTCCGAAGCTGCTGCCAAGGCCAAGGCTGAAGCCGAAGCCGCTGCCGCCGCTGAGGAAGCCCCGGCTGAAGAGGCCGCCGAAGAAGCTCCGGCTGAGGCCTGAGCGGAAACGAAAGGCTAGCTATGCTTGCACAAGCTGTGGAACACCTCATCAAGAACATCGTTGATTTTCCCGACGATGTTTCCGTCAAGTCTCATGAGAACGCGCGCGGCGAACTGCTTCGCGTACGCGTGAACCCGGAAGACATCGGCCGTGTGATCGGCCGTGGCGGCCGCACCGCCAACGCGATTCGCACCGTGATTCAGGCACTGTCTGACCACAAGGTCCGCGTTGACATCATGGACGTCCGTCGATAACCGATAAGGAACGATTCACAGCATGGCACAGCAAGACATGCACGACGACCCTCAGCAGCTCGAGTTGCTGAGGGTCGCTCGTATTGGCCGCGCACAGGGCCTGAAGGGCGAAGTCACCGTGCGCCTGTACACCGATGATCCCGAGTGGCGCTTCGAGCCGGACTCCGTGCTCTACAGCCAGGATGGCGAGACCGAGTACATCGTCGAGGGCTCGCGCACGTTCAAGGATCGTTGGATTCTCAAGCTTGAGGGCGTCGACGACCGCAATGCCGCCGAGGCCCTAAACGGTGTCGAACTCTACGGCGAGGTCGACGATGCGGAGGACATGCTCGAGGCCGACGAATGGTATCCCAAGGATCTTATTGGCCTTGAGGCCCGTCTAGTCGAGGGCAACGGTCTGGGACTGCCCGCCGGCCAAGTGGTCGGCAAAGTGGTGGATGTGATCGACTCCCCCGCCCAATCCCTGCTCAAGATTCGTTTGACCGAGCCGGTGGTAACCGGCCAGAATTCCAAGGGCGAGGATGTGGTCGAAAAGACCGCGTTGGTCCCGTTCGTGGAGGCCTTGGTCCCCGACATCGATCTGGAGGAGCAATATCTCACGCTCGATCCGCCCGGCGGCCTGATTCCGGGCTGCGGCGTGATCTGACACATAGGGGGGCGCTGCGCATGCAGCGCCCCCCTATGTTCTGTCGGTTCCCAAAAGGGCGCTCCACGCCATGGGTCATATCCATCCACGGCGTGGAGCGGACCGGACGGCCGCCGTCCGCGTCACCGGGCCGCCGCGGTGACGCGCCCCATGAAACGATCCAGGAATTCCGGCACATCGACGCCCAAGGCGACCTGCGTGTGTTTGTCGGGGTCCTGAAGCCGTGAACGATCGCCGATGGTACGGCCTCGGAACGGGCCCTCGAGATCGACTTGCAAGTTGAACCCGAAGGTCGTGACCAGCGATGGGTCGAGCGCGGCGGCCACGGCCAGCGGGTCGTGCAGTCCACATCCGCGAATCTCCGGCTGGTTCTTCAGGTAGAAGTCGATGTAGTAGTCGGTCATGGTGACGAGGAAGTCGCCGGCTGGCGTCCTCAGAGACGCCCATTCATGGGCTTTCTCACGAGTGAGCGCGGTCTGGTGGGTCACGTCGAGGCCGATCATGGTGGTGCGTGCGCCACACTTGAACAGATAGTCTGCTGCCTCTGGGTCTTGGGAGATGTTCGCTTCGGCGGCCGGGCTTACATTGCCGGGCAATGTGAGGGCACCGCCCATCAACGTCACGTTCACACCGGAATCCTTCAGGTCCGGAGCGTTGCGGAATACGGTGGCCATGGTGGTCATCGCGCCCGTAGGTACGATGGTCAGGTCCGGGCCGTATTCGCGCGCGGCGGTGATGATGAAATCGACCGCCGAGCCTGGTGCTTCCGGAGCGCGCGGGGAGTCGGGGATGATTGCGCCGCCGATGCCGTTGGAATGGTGGACCGCCACCGAGCCGGGAGTTGGTGACCACGAAGCGTCCGTTTGCCAGCCGTCCGCGCCGCCGTTCTGCCAGCGCGCGTAGGCCTGGGCCCGCTCGTCTGGTGTGGTGCCACGCATTTTCGGCAATGTTGCCGGGGCGATGGGATGGTCGACTCCGGGATAGACCGGAACGTCGTCACGGCCGAACAAGTGCAGTACCGCCAGCGCGTTACGCGCGGCCAGCGGCACCGCGACATTGCCGTAGGTGGCCGTGATACCGATCAAATCGATCTCGTCGGCACTGCCTAGGGCATATGCGATGGCGAGCGCGTCATCGATGCCGGTATCGAGGTCGAGGATGAGTTTTTTGCGCACAATTATCTCCTTGTGGAACTACCCGGGACTACTCCGGCGACTACCCCTCAGTCTCGCTACGCGAGACAGCTCCCCTGACAAGGGGAGCTGAGAAAGTTCAGCCGAGCTTGGCGAGTTCTTCGGGGGTGAGTTCGAGCTGGTCGGCCTTCAGGGAGTCGAGGATGGTTTCGGGACGGTGCGCGCCGGGAATCACGAACATGTGGTCGCCCTTGGCGAGCTCCCATGCCAGCACGACCTGCTGGTAGCTCACGCCGTGGGCCGCCGCGACCTCGCGGAACGGGTCGAACTTGGTCTCATCATAGGGGTGACGGTAGCCGCCGAGCGGACTCCAGCACACGAAGGCCAAGCCAACCTTGGCGCAGTAGTCGAGCGTGTCCTGGGTCTCCAGGTGAATCGGCGAGTACTGGTTTTGCACGGCCACGAGCTTGTCGCCCAGAATACCGCGCGCAATGTCGATTTGCTCGATGGAGGCGTTGGAGATACCGGCCTCCTGCGCCACGCCCTCGTCCACCAGCTGCTTGATGGCTTCGACGGACTCGTTGTACGGCACCTTCGGATCAGGGCGGTGGAAGTACAGCAGGTCAATGGTGTCCACGCCGAGCGCCAGTGCGCTCTCCTTGCCGCGACGAATCAGGTTCTCCGGGCGACCGTCCACATCCCACGTGGGGCGGCCGTCGGTGAAGTTGCGGAAGTGGCCCACCTTGGTGGCCACCAGCACCTCGTCCTTCGGCCCCTTCCAGGTCTCAAGGGCCTCGCGCACCAGCTTTTCACCGGTCTGTTCTTCGCCGCCGGAGCAGTAGTAGGCCCAAGCGGTGTCGATGTGACGGCAGCCGGCGTCCAGCGAGGCATGCAGGGTTTCGATGCCGACCTCGTGGCCACGATTGTTTTCGATGGTCAGCGGCATTTCGCCGTGGCCGATGGCGGTGGTGGAGAACGGTCCGAGGTTACGGAACAATGCCATGGTGATTCCCTTCAACAGTAATGAGACGGTCTGTGTCCGATTCCAGCGTAAGCAGAACGCTGGATTTACCGCCCGCCGAACGAGCCGCCACCCGAGCCACCGAACGAGCCACCGAAACCGGAGCCGCCGCCCGAGCCGAAGCTGGAGAAATCGCCACCGGAATCAGCGGATGGTGCTGCCGCGCTGATGGTCGAGCTGATGTCAGCGAGTCCGGAGTTCAGCTGCGAGCCGAGGTCGGAGAATCCGCCGGCAAACGACGTGCCTCCGTAAGCCGGAGCTGGGCCGCTAATGCCCGGGTCCATCTGCCCGGCAGCATCGTCATTGTGGCGGTGGCTGTACCAGCCATACGGGCGGTAGTTCCAGTAGAACAACGAGTTGGAGGCGTTGGCATCCAGCCAAGCCGGATCGTTGACCTGAGGATAGGCCTTGGCCAGCTCACGCATCACGCGATCGGAAATGCCAAACGCGGCGGCGTAGACCATATACCAATCCCACAAGGCCAAATCGGCGGTACCACGGTCGGTGAAGTTGGAGAAGTCTTCCATATAACGCTTAAGGCCCAGAGTCCGGCCGGCGATATCCTGGCCTTGGTCGGTGAGCACGGTCACCGCGCCGGCCATCGAGCAGAACAGGCCGACCAGGAATATCGGCAGCTCGATAAGACCAGCCACCGGGTATCCGATAAAGCTGTTGGCCAGCAGCGAACCAAATCCCAGCACGACGGCCAGTACGCCGGGGAGAATCCATTGCCAGCCCACAGAGCGCGTGGCACCCAGCCGCTGGTATTCCATGCTGCATGCACCGGTGAATTTGCCGAGCTCAATATAGCCGTCTTGCCAGTTCTGGCAGGTCGCCTTCATCTGGTTCAGGTCGAATACCGGGCTGCCCACGCGCTGCGAAATGACGATGAGCAGGTTCAGCAGCGCATCTTCCGATTCGCTCAATCCCAACTGTTGCGCGTTGGGTGCCTCATCAATGGCGAGCGGCAGAATCACGATGGTGCTGGTGATGCCTGCCGCATACTGCTTGCCTTGGTCGGCGGCAATCATTTGGCTCAAGCCCACCGGCGTGGCCTGGCTCATGTCGATGCCGCGATACATGTCCGACGGCCCCGGATAGACGGCAATGGCCTTCTTGACGGCGAGCGACAGCATGGTGGCGGTCAGCTGGCGGTCTTCATCGGATTGGCGCGTCGACGGATCGACCACGCGAATCAGACGGGCTGCGGAAGCCGGACTGATGCCGGGCTGGTCGCGCCAGTATTCGACGCTGCCACGGTATTGCGCACGCCGGTTGCTGGAGATCACAGCCCAGATACCCCACGCGCACAACGCGATGCCGAGCACGATGCTGACAATCCAGAACACGAGACGAGCTCTGGCAGCGAATCGTTGCTTGTCGAGCCAGCGCTGCTGTTGCTTATATTCGTCCTGTTTCAGGTCCTTGAGATGATTGCCGGTTCCCTTGCGGGCGATGCCCTTGGCTTTGGCGGCATCGAACGCCGCGACCACATCGAGGTAGTCGCCATTGTGGATGTTGTAGGCCATGAACGTGTAGCTGCCGTCGCTGTTGCGCTTGGTTTCCGAGGTGCGCTCGGTGTGCAGCCATGTCCATGAGGTTTTGCCGGTGATGCCGTTGGGGAAATGGACGGTGCCGGTGACCGTGCCGATAGGCACTTGGTTCTTCTTGCCGAACGGCTCCCATTGGAAGGAGGCCACGTCTTTCCATTTGGTGGCCACATCGTGCATGGTGAAGCTTACATCGAACTTCATGCTGTCGGCCTCGGTGGTGACCGGAATATTCCAGCCGATCTCCACGGTTGTGTCATCTTCGGTGGCGGAGGCGCTGGGCTTGAGGCCATCGGTACCGGGCGTGTATGCCTTTGGATGGTCGCTGCCATCGCTCACATCGGCGACATACCAATGGTTGGCGTAGTCGCTGTTCCATTCCTTGTCGGAAGAGACGTCACTGGGCAGCTTGGGCTCGCTCTGTTGTGCGTAGTCGATGCCGTCGGTGACATTGCGCACGCTGATATCGCTGATATCAGTCAAGGTGCCGGAGTTCAGCGTGTATTGCTGGAACAGCTGCTTCCACGGCTTGGTGTTGTCGTCACTGTCGGTACGCTCACGCATCTTGACGTCGATATGCTGCGTGACCTTCAAATCACCGTTCGCGGTGGCGGTCACGTCATAGTCCAGCGTGCGGTAGCTGAGGTCGGCCGAATCGCCGAACGCGGAAGTCCCGATTATCGCCAAGGTGATAACTGCCAACACCACCGTGGCAACAATGCTGATGATTCCGGCGCGAATGAATCGTATCCGCATGTCTTCCCTCTCTTAAGACAATACGGGCCCGGCCGGCGGCTTACCGGACGGGCCTGAAGCGGGTCAGAACTGGACCTGTGGCACCTGACGGGAAGCGTCATCGGCCTCGAAGTATTGCGCCTGCTCAAAGTGGAACAGACCGGCGATGATGTTCGTCGGCACGGTTTCGATGGCGGTGTTGAGCTTCAGGACCACGTCGTTGTAGAACTGACGGGCGTAGGCGATCTTGTTCTCCAGTTCCTTGAGCTGGTTCTGCAGATCCATGAAGTTCTGGTTGGCTTGCAGCTGCGGATATGCCTCAGCCGTGGCTTGCAGGTTGAACAGGGCGCGGGACAGCTGGTTTTCGGCGGCGGCGCGCTGAGCAGTGGTCGTGCTCGGGTTGCTGGCCGCAGCCACTACGCCGGCGCGGGCGGCGGTCACCTGAGTGAAGACTTCAGACTCGTGGGATGCGTACCCCTTGACGGTATTCACCAGGTTCGGGATGAGGTCGGCGCGCTGCTTCAACTGCACGTCGATTTGCGCCCAACCGTTCTTCACACGGTTCTTCAGCGTCACCAGGTTGTTATAGGCGCTGACGCCCCAACCAATCAAGACAACGATAATAACGACAACGACAATGCCGACGATCAGACCAGTACTCACCTATGCTCCTTTGCTGGACCTTGCTGTGACCATTCTTCCACACTCGCACCGTAAACAGAAGATTCATCACAGAGTATTCATCGTGCGGACTTGTCTTGTACCGCTTTACCCGCCGTTCTCCCGTCGATCGACCGAAGCGGGAAGTCGCCGCCCAGTCCGACAAAGTATTCCAGCTCGCTCCGTTGCGAGAACGATAATACTCGGCAATACTCGCGTTGAATATGCGAAAGCCCGCCTTGCGGCGGGCTTTGCCGTTTCTCCTACGCACAAATCATTACGCTGCGCGCAGGAAACGATCAGCCGAACCTTCCAGAGATGTAGCGCTCGGCTTCTTCGTTTTGCGGGTTGTTGAACATCGTGATGGTGTCCGCGAAGTACTCGAGGTGACCGGGCTGGCCCACTGCCTTCAGGTTGAAGAAGGCGGTGTAGTCGGCGATACGGGCGGCCTGCTGCATGTTGTGGGTCACGATCACGATGGTGTAGTCGCTCTTGAGCTCGTTGATCAGATCCTCGACAGCCAAGGTCGAAATCGGGTCCAAGGCGGAGCAGGGCTCATCCATGAGCAGCACCTGCGGGTGGACGGCCACGGCGCGGGCGATGCACAGACGCTGCTGCTGGCCACCGGACAAGCCGATGCCAGGGTTGTCAAGACGGTCCTTGACCTCTTCCCAGAGGTTGGCACCGCGCAGAGCCCACTCGACCAGATCGTCGGCGTCGGACTTGGCCAGGTGGTGGTTGTTCAGGCGCACACCGGCCAGCACGTTCTCACGGATGGACATGGTCGGGAACGGGTTCGGTCGCTGGAAGACCATGCCGACGTCGCGGCGCACGGCCACCGGATCCACGTCCTTGTCGTACAGGTTCTTGCCTTCGAGCAGCACCTCGCCCTCGACGTGAGCGCCAGGGATGATCTCGTGCATACGGTCCAAGGTGCGCAGCACGGTGGACTTGCCGCAGCCGGACGGGCCGATGAAGGCGGTGACCTTGTTCGGCTCGATGTTGATGTTCACATCTTCCACGGCCAGAAAGTCGCCGTAATAGATGTTCTCGTGGTTGACGTCAATACGTTGTCCCATGATGTTTCCTTATATTTCCTTGTGTTCTTAAGGCTTAGGCTTAGCGACTGGCTTAGCGCTCGGTCTTGACGGCGAAGACCTTCGCCACGATTCGGCCAATGAGGTTCAGCAGCAGCACGATGACGATCAGCACGAGAGCCGCAGCCCACGCACGTTCCATCGGAATCGTGGTCACGCAGGTGGCGTCGGCGTTGGGCGGGCAGTTCGCGCTGAGCTTCGAGTACTCCTGGTAGACGAACACCGGCAGGGTGGTCATCTGGCCGGAGAACAGGTTCACGTTGGTGCTGGAGATGTAGCCGGCGGTCATCAGCAACGGTGCGGTCTCACCAATCACGCGGGCGATGGCCAGAATGACACCGGAGACGATGCCCGGCAGAGCGGTGCGCAGCACGATCTTGGTAATCGTGCGCTGCTTGGTAACGCCCAGAGCCAAGGAAGCCTCACGCAAATCGTTCGGCACGATCTTGAGCATTTCCTCGCTGGACTTGACCACGGTGGGCAACATCAGCAGGGAGAGAGCCACGGAGCCTTCGAAACCGTTGATGGTACCGGGGCCCAGCAGAATCGTGAACATCGAGAAGGCGAACAAGCCGGCCACGATGGACGGGATGCCGCTCATCACGTCGACGAGCAGGGAGACCGTGGTGGCGAGCTTGCCGCGGTTCGAGTATTCGACCAGGTACACGGCGCACATCAAACCGATCGGAATGGAGATAACCATAGCGCCAGCGGTGATTTCGAGAGTACCGATGATGGCGTGCAGCACACCGCCGTAACCACCGGACGGGGTCTGGTTACCACCGACCACACCGGTCATGTTGTAGCTCAGGAAGTTCAGGTTCAGGCGCTTGATGCCGTTGACGATAGTGGTCCACAGCAGGGAGATCAGCGGGATGCAGGCGATCACAAACGCCACCGCGATCAGGACCCACATGAAGTGGTCCATGATATTACGGCGCTGGATGGCGGAACGGGTCGGGCGGAAACGATCGAAGTCGATTTCGGGCGCGCCGTCCATCGGAGTCTTTTCAGTGTTCTCAGCAGCAGTCATCACGCAGTCGCTTTCTCGGTAAGCTTACGGGCGATGAAGTTGACCACGAACGTGATCAGGAACAGAATCAGACCGGTTCCGATCAGCGTGGAGACGCCCAGATCGTTGGCTTCAGGGTACTGTGCGGCAATATTCGCGGCGATGGTCTGGTTCTGCGATGCCTGCAGCAGCTTGATGGAGTAGTTGAGGCCCGGGGACAGGATCATCAACACGGCCATCGTCTCACCAAGCGCGCGGCCGAGAGCCAGCATGGAGGCGGACACGATACCGGACTTGCCGAAGGGCAGCACGGCCAGACGAATCATCTCCCACTTGGTGGCGCCGAGCGCCAGCGCGGCCTCTTCGTGCAGGCGCGGGGTCTGCATGAAGATATCGCGGGACATGGAGGTGATAATCGGCAAAATCATAACGGCGAGCACCACAGCCACGGTGGCGACGGTGCGCGGCGGGTTGGCGGCCGGGCCCTCGAACAGTGGAATGAAGCCCAGGTGGTTGGCAACCCAGTTCCAGAACGGGTAGATGGCCGGCACCAGAATCAGGCCGCCCCACAAACCGTAGATAACGGACGGGATGGCAGCCAGCAGATCGACCACATAGCTCAGCGCGGTGGCGAGCTTCTTAGGCGCATAATGCGAAATGAACAGCGCAATGCCGATGGACACGAAGAAGGCAATCAGCAGTGCCAGCAAAGACACGAGCACAGTACCGAACAACAGCGGGAGCACGTAGCCCCAGAAGCTGCTGGCCTTGCCGCCGGTAAAGCTGGACACGGTCTGGCTGTTGGCGGCTTGATCGCCACCGATGAGTGGCCAGGCGCGGAAGAACAGGAACAGGAACACAGCGGCAAGTACAACCAGGATCAGGATGCCGCAGGCGTATGCCACACCGCGAAACACCTTGTCGGCGGTCTTGCCACCAACTGGCTGCACAGCCGTTTTGTCTTGCGAACTCACGGATTCTCCTTATATAGGGTGGTTATCAAGTATTCAAGTGGTGCGGTTTTCGTCTGTGACGTTGCCAAACCGTTCGGGTCCTGACCCGCTTTAAGCCGCAGCCGTATGGCTTACGACTGCGGCTTAAAGTTGGCGGCGACTGCTCTTACTACTACAGTCTATCGTTCAGTTGTCAGGTCCAGTCCACACGACCCTTGCGGGCCGACGTCATCACTTGGTCTTGATGGCCTCGATGGACTTGGTGATCTCGGACTTCAGGGAGGAGGGCAGCGGAGCGGTGCCGGCGGCATCCTGAGCGGCCTTCTGGCCCTCGTCGGAGGTCACGTAGGTCAGCCAAGCCTTGGCGAACTCAGCCTGCTTGGTGTCCTTGTAGGCCGGGCAGACGATGTCGTAGGAGACCAGGACGATCGGGTAAGCACCCTCGGCCTCGGTGGCGTGGTTGATCTTGATGACGATACGGTTGTCACCCTTAACGGTGTCGTCCTGCTTGGAATCCGCAATGACCTTGGAGCCGGCCTCGGCGGAAATCTCGTTGTACTTGTCGCCGACCTTGACGGCCACGGTGCCCAGGTCGCCGACCTGGGAGAAGTCAGCGTAGCCGATGGTGCCGTCGGCCTGCTTGACGGTGGAGATCACGCCGGAAGTGCCCTTGGCACCCTGGCCAACCTCGTTCGGCCAGTTCTCGGAGAGGTCGTAGGTCCAGTTGTCAGGGGTGACGTCCTTGAAGTAGGAGACGAAGTTCTGGGTGGTGCCGGACTTATCGGAGCGGTGCACCACGGTGATGGCGGTGTCGGGCAGCTTCAGGTCCTTGTTCTGATCGGCGATGGCCGGATCGTTCCACTTGGTGATCTTGCCGTCGAAGATCTTGGCGATGGTGGCAGCGTCCATGTTGATGTGCTTGCCGGCATCGGAAACGCCCTTGAGGTTGAAGACCACGGCGATCGGGGAGATGTAGACCGGGACATCGAAGGCGGTGCCTTCAGTGCACACGGACTTGGACTGCTCAACTTCGTCATCGGCAAGGGCCTTGTCGGAGCCGGCCCAAGCGGTGGCACCGGTCAGGAAGGTCTGCACGCCAGCGCCGGAACCGGACGGGTTGTAGGCGATCTTGGCCTCAGGGTTGGTGCCCTGGAAGCCGGCGATCCAAGCTTCAACAGCGGCCTGCTGAGAGGAGGCGCCGGCGCCCGAGAAGTTGCCGGAGATCGGGGTGGACTTGGAAGTGGAATCGGAGGAGGAGCTGTTGTCGGTCGTGGTGGCAGTGTTATCGCCGCAGGCGGCCACGGAAGCGAGCATCACAATGCCGGACAGAGCGGCAATGGAGCGAACGAGGATGTTCTTCTGCATGATTATTACTTAATCCCTCTATCAACTATTCGCGGGCGGCTCAGCGCTGCCCGGTCAATTCATGACAACTACAAGCGTATTGGTGGTTTCAAGGGCCCAAAACCGAAATCAGTAAACAGAAGATGAACACTTGGATGTTTGTGGGCTACGTTGAGGCTACGTAGTTTTTGGAGCGGGCTCGCCTGCGGCGAGTCCACAGCGAGCCCACAATCCACAACAAAAAAAGGCGACCCGAAGGCCGCCTTCCATTTACTCCGCGGGAGTATCGATCTTGTATCCGAGACCGCGCACGGTAGTCAGATACTTGGGGTGCGCCGGATCTTCCTCGATCTTGGAGCGCACGCGCTTGACATGCACGTCGAGCGTCTTGGTGTCGCCCACATAATCCGAACCCCAGATGCGGTCGATCAGCTGGTGACGCGTCATCACACGGCCCTTGTTCTGCATGAGGTATTCGAGCAGTTCGAATTCCTTGAGCGGGAAGAACACGGTTTCGCCGCGTACGGTGACCTGATGCTGGCCAACCTGCATGGCGATATCGCCACACACCAGCGGAATATCGTCATCCACAGTGCCGGAAGCCTGGGCAGTGGCCTGATTGCGACGCATCACGGCACGAATACGTGCCAGCAGCTCACGGAAAGAGTACGGCTTGGTCACATAATCGTCCGCACCAATCTCAAGGCCAACGACCTTATCGATTTCGGCGCTCTTGGCGGTGAGCATAATAATCGGCACACGGCTCTGCTCACGAATGCGGCGGCACAGTGCAGTGCCGTCAATGCCCGGCAGCATCAAATCAAGCAGCACCAAATCGATGCCGCCCTTGGTGAACAGTTCCAGACCTTCCTCGCCAGTGGCGGCGGCGGACACGTCGTACCCCTCGCGTGTGAGCTGGTATACCAGCGGCTCGCGATAGGATTCCTCGTCTTCGACGATAAGAATGCGTGTCATAGTAGCCTTTCTTGGGTATGTTCCCGTGCGCATAGGCGCAAAGTTTTCCGACATTATCGTAACCATTTGTTCTCCGTTAGCCTGCTGTTTCCCGAAAGTACGTAATTGCGTAATTGGGCTACGCGCGGTGTGCGCACCTCGCCCACTGTGTGATTGTGTGGCAATGGAATGGCACCATGTCGGGCACCAACCAAGGCCCTACGCTTGTGTCGACTCGTCCGACCGGGCCTCGTCGTCATCCTCATCCGGGGCGGCCGGCAGCTCGATGGTGAACGTCGACCCCTCCCCCGTACGCGACCAGACCGAAATCCGACCGCCGTTCTCCTGCACGCAGTGCTTGGTGATGGCCAAGCCGAGTCCCGAACCGCCGGTCTCGCGCGAACGGGCCGGGTCGACCCGGTAGAATCGCTCGAAAATGCGGTCCAGCGATTTGGCGGGGATGCCGATGCCCTGATCGACCACGCGAATGGTGACTTTGCCATCGCGCTCCCCCACGCCGACCGCCACAGTGGTGTGTTCGGGCGAGTAATGGATGGCGTTCTCTACGAGGTTCTTGACGGCGGTTTGCATGGCCTCTTTGTCGGCCTTGATCATCGGACCGTTCGTGGCTGGGCTGCCTGATTCTTCCAAGGAACCTTCGCCATCGGCCGGCTCCTCGACCTTCGTGGGTACTGACTGTCCGTTGACACTCAGTCGGATATCCACATGGCGGGAGTCGGCTTGGGTCTGATTGGCGGCGATGGCGGCGCGTGCCACATCCAGCGCGGAAATGCGCCGCGCATCGATCACGCTTTGCGGGCTTTGGGCTTTCTGCAAGTCGATAAGATGATGCACCAGTTCGGTCAGGCGCGCGGATTCCTTGGAGATACGGCCGGAAAAATACCGTACGGCGTCCGGATCATCGGCGGCGTCGGTCACGGTTTCGGCCAGTAGCGCGATGGCACCGGCCGGAGTCTTGAGTTCGTGCGAAACGTTGGTCACAAAGTCACGGCGGACGGCCTCGAAACGGCGCTGCTCGGACATGTCGTTGATGAAGATGGCGTACAGGTCATCGCCGATATCGCCAATGCGCACACGCAAATACAGCGTGTTGGACGGGCGTGACTGGCCGGCCTCCAGTCCTCGGCCATTAGAGGACGGATAGGAATTGCGATTGACCGGCAGCTGAACCTCACGCTCACGCATGCCACCGTCGGCGGCGGCCTGAGTGAGGATGTCCTCGACTTCACGCGAGTTGAGTCGGTCGCCGGAGACTAGGCCGAATGGCACTGAGCCGGGGCTTGAATATTGGACCAGACCGTTGCGGTCGGTGACGATCAGGGCTTCGGGCAGGACTTCAATCAGGCGACGCTCGGTGGGGCGCACGGGCGCATCATCACCGAATAGAGAATGCGTATCCTCGTCGCCGGACAGGTCCTGTTCGGCGGCGAGCCGGCCTGAAACGCGGCCTTTGTTGTAGGCGATGACGGCAACCCACACCAGTATCAGCGCGGCGAGCACCACAATCACGACGATCTGCCAGATATCCATGATTTCCAGAGTAAAACGTGCGAGGCGTAGTGAGATGCCTAAACTACGTAAGTTCGTCTATTGTTCATTTTTGGCGGGACGACATAACAAAATGCTCCCGCTGGCGGGAGCATAATATGGGGAGCTCTATTTACAGCTCGTAGTCCTTGTCCTTGCTTTCCTTGATCAGGAACAGAGCGAGCAGAGCGAGGGCAGTCATGATAGCCATGTACCAGCCCACACCGGCAACGCCGAACTTGGAGGTGACCAGTTACAGGCGCTTGACGATGTCGACAGCCAGACGGGCGGCGGTATCGGCGTATTCGGAGATGTCGAACTCCTTGAATACCTCGTAATCGGTGTCGGCGTTGTCGGAAAGGGCACGAATCACCAGTGCCGGCACGTTATTGCGGGCGGCGACCTGTGCCACGGCGGCGCCTTCCATCTCCACGGCGTCAGCCCCGGTGAGTCGGATGACCTCCTCGACCTTTTGGGGCGTGTCCACGAAGTAGTTGCCGGAGGCGATGATGCCGGTGATGTGGGTAATGCCCGCATTGGCAAGCGCCTCGTCGGCGACTTCCAGCAGACGGTCATCAGAGTGGAATTCCTCCACCGGAGCGTCCGCAGTGCCGGGCTTCCACTGGCCTACGAGCCGCATGTCAGTGTCGAGGTAGCGCAGGGTGCCGCCGAGCACCACGTCGTTGATGTGCAGGTGGGTGTTGAGGTTGCCGGCGATGCCGCTGAAAATCACGGCGTCCGGGGCAATCTCGTCAATCAGCAGCTGCGTGGTGGCGGCCGCATTGACCAGTCCCATGCCGCCTACCGTTGCGGCAACCTTGATGACGTCAGAACCGAAGGAGTCGACCGTGCCGGACACGATGTCAAGGCTGCCCTTGGCGGTGTGCGTCACATGCGTGAGCGATTTGGCGATCAGCGCCACTTCCTCATCCAATGCGCCAATAATAGCTACAGTTTTCATACCCATACGTAAGTTCCTTTCACAACACTTTCGGCTCCCCTTGTCAGGGGAGGTGGCCGCCGAATGGCAGGCTGAGGGGTAGAGACGTTTCGTTGCATTGCTCCCGCGAGAGAGCCGATGACGCAACTCAGTGCCAACGCCGTGTGGCTACGGCTTCCGCAAGCTCGCGCAGCAAGGCCTCGGTTTCTTCCCAGCTGATGCACTTGTCAGTAATCGACTTGCCATAGACCAGCTGATCAAGCAGCGCGGCCTTCTGATTGCCTCCTTCAATAAAGCTTTCCATCATGATGCCGGTAATACCCTGTTCGCCAGCTGCAATTCTGCTGGCAATATTGCGCACGACTTCGGCCTGACGATGTTCGTCCTTGCCGGAGTTACCGTGCGAGCAATCAACAATCAGACCATGCGAGGCTGCGGATTCGGCGGGCATTTCGGCGCGTACGTCTTCCATGGCTTTGGCCACGGATTCGGCATCGTAGTTCGGGCCGTGAATCGAGCCGCGCAACACCACATGGCAGTCCGGGTTGCCAAGGGTCTCGACTGCGCAGGCACGCCCCAGATGGTCAATGCCGAAGAACGTGTGCTGCTGAGCAGCGGCGAAGCAACCGTTGACCGCTGCCTTCACCGAGCCGTCAGTGGCATTCTTAAAGCCGACCGGCATGGAAAGCCCGCTGGCCAATTGGCGGTGGATCTGGCTTTCCGTGTTGCGCGCACCAATGGCGCCCCAACTCACCGCGTCCGAGATGAACTGCGGGCTGGTGGGCTCCAGAAATTCCGTGGCGGCCGCCAATCCTTCCTTCAGCACACCAAGCAAGGTTTTGCGAGCAAGCAACAGGCCCTTGCGAATATTGTGGCTGCCATCAATATCCGGGTCGTTGATCAGGCCCTTCCAGCCAATGGTAGTGCGCGGCTTCTCGAAGTACACGCGCATGACGATGAGCAACTGTTCACCGAGCTCATCTTTCAGCTTGGCCAATCGGCGCGCGTAGTCCAGCGCGGCCTTCGGGTCATGAACCGAACAGGGGCCGACGATGACCAACAGCCTGTCGTCTTGGCCGTACAGGCACGCGCGAATCTCATCACGCGAGTAGGCGACGATTTCCTGAGCCTGATCAGTCAGCGGGAGTTCAGCGAGCACTTGCGCGGGCGTGGGCAGCGGCTCCAACTCCAATACGCGGCGGTTGATGATGCGACTGACACCCACCTGATCTTCCCAACGCGGCACATCAGTGGCAACGAGCGGGTTCTTCCCCTCCCCCATCGCCTGACGAATGGCGCGAAGCTCTTCTGGGGTGTTCAACGGCTGCGGACCGACTTGCAACGGATGCAGCGAATGTGCTGCTTCCTCCTGCTGCTGCATAACATCTCTCCTTGGGTCAGTATCCTTCCCAAGGATAAGGTGTCACGGGAACAAACTGACATGACCACCGTTATTGGCAAAAAATGCTCACTGAGTGGGTCTCAGTGAGCATTTTTACAAAGACAAAGCTATTTAGCCGAGCGGCGAGCGGTGACGGCGTCGGCTAGGGTGTGCAGCAGTTCGTTGGTGCGTTCCCACGGCACGCAAGAGTCGGTGACGGACTGACCGTAGACCAACTGGTCGAGCGGGGCCGGCTTTTGGTGACCGCCGACCAAGAAGCTTTCCATCATTACGCCGGTGATGCCTTGTTCGCCGTGCGCCAGGCGCTCAGCGATCTCTTCGATGACTTCGGCTTCGCGGTTTTCGTCTTTGCCGCAGTTGCCGTGGGCGGCATCGATGACGAGGCCATGCTGGCTCGGGCCGGACGCTTTGGAAACCTTGAGGTCTTCCAGAGCTTGACGCACGGATTCGGCATCGTAGTTCGGGCCGTGGCTGGAGCCGCGCAGAACCAGATGGCAATCCGGGTTGCCTTTGGTTTCGGCGGAAATCACGCGACCGTCCAAGTTAATGGACAGGAAGTGATGCTCGAAGCCGGCCGCGAAACAGGAATCGGCGGCGGCCTTGATGGAGCCGTCGGTGGAGTTCTTGAAGCCCACCGGCATGGACAGGCCACTGGCCAGTTCGCGGTGGACTTGGGATTCGGTGTTACGCGCGCCGATGGCACCCCAGCTGATCGCGTCGCAGATGTACTGCGGGGTGATGGGGTCAAGCCATTCGGTGGCGGCGGGCAGGCCGAGGCTCAGCACGTCGGTGAGCACCTTGCGGGCCAGCCACATGCCCTTACGAATATTGAAGCGACCGTCCAGATCGGGGTCGTTGATGAGGCCTTTCCAGCCGATGGTGGTGCGCGGCTTCTCGAAGTACACGCGCATCACGATCACGAGTCGGTCTTCCAACTCGCGCTTGACGGCAGCCAGCTTTTCTGCGTACTCGTGCGCGGCCTTCGGGTCGTGGATTGAGCAGGGGCCCACGATGACGAGCAGTCGGTCGTCGCGGCCGTTGAGCACATCGCGGATTTCCTGCCGCGAGTGGAGCACGAGCTCGCTCATCTCATCGGTGAGCGGCTGCTCCCTGAGGAAAGCACGCGGCGCGGGAATGGGGTCAAGCTGACGAATGTTGACATCGACGGTCTCAGGAAAGACGGCCTGCTCCCCCAAACGACGTTCATCCTCGGAACTATCCGGACCACGTAGTGCTGCCATTGCTCGACTCCTTTCCTTGTATACGTACTGTCGGTATGTCGCCATAGACGCAAAAGCCCAACTATAGCAGTTTGTTACGGGGACTGCTTGTTGGGCCGGCAGTTATGGACTTTGGGTGGACTCGCCTGTGTGGACTCGCCTGCGGCGATGCTGTGTTGTTGTGCGGCCTGCGACCGCGGTCTCTCCCTCTGTCAGCGGCTTCGCGCTGACAGAGGGAGAGACCCTAGCAGCCGACAGGCTGCGAGAAAACACAGCATTGGCCGTCAGGCCGATTCCGGGAGGCTGACGAAGTCAGGCCAAAGCGCCCATCGGATCCCATGCGGGGAGCATGGTGGCTGGCTCTTCGAGGGCCTTCTGGTATTCCTCGGGCAACAGGGCCTTCGGGACGGCTACCTCGTAGACGTATTCGGTGAACCAGTCGTCGGACATGGTGAAGTAGCCCTTGTCGGCGATCTTGGCGCCCCAAGAGTTCTCCACGCGCCAGCGGCGGGTGGTGCCGTCGTCGGCCACGTCAACGCCGGCGAAAGCCATGGCGTGGTTCATGGCGGAGTCGCCGAAGCGCACGCGGGCTTCCTTGTCCAAATCGAAGTCCACGTCGTACACGCGGCCGTACTCGAACAGGTCGGTGGCCCAAGCGCCGTTCTCACGGTCCATGAACGGGTGGCAGTCGGCACCGAACCATACCGGAATGCCCTGCTCAACGAGAATCTGCTTGACGCAGTCCTTCATGAACTGGTTTGGCACGTTGAGGTACTCGGTGGCGTCGCCGCCAGCCACATTGCCGAGGTGCTCGATGCCGATCTTCTTGCCCTTGGCGTGCTCGGTGCGCGGATCGTCCACCAGGCACACGTAGTCCTCAAGATCAGCCGGACCCACGTACTTCTTCCAGAACTCAACCGGCGTAATCTCGCCGTCGCGGTGGAATTCGCCATCCTTGTCGGTCCATTCCCAGTCGAAGGAAACCGGCGGCTCGCCCAGGTGGATGGTCAGAATACGGTGGCCGGCAGCAGTGGCGTCGGCAATAATCGCCTCGACCTTGGAGGCATCGCCGTCAGCGGCGTACATGTGCGCCACGGCGGTGTGCAGCATGTGGCGCAGCTGGATGTTCATTTCACCGGTGTTCTTGGAGGATTCGGTCTCCGGGAACAGGTCCTTGGGCACAGCGCCGTACTTCTTGTACACGTTCATGGCCATGGTCCACTGGCCGCCATCGCCCATCACGTCGGCGAGCAGGTGCTGCATCAGGCGGGAGTCGGAAGGCTCTCCGGCAGCCACCAGAGCGGCCACATCCTTAAGGAAGTAGTTGACGCGCTCCAGCTTGTCGTAGTACATCGCGTAGTTCTGGGAGAACTCGAACTCCTTCAAGTTCATGTTCTTCTTGGCCACGAAACGGGCCACGTTCAGGGAGCTGAACAGCCAGCAGCGGCCGGAGCGATCCTGATGGGTGGCTTCGCCATTGTCAACGATGGTGGAGAAACGACGCTGCATCAGACGAGCGCGGTCATAATTGCGAGCCACCTTGTCGATGCCGGCGGCGGTCACCGCGTTCATGGCCAGACGGTTGGTGCCGCTCTGTGCGAAATCGCCGCGCAGGGTATTCAACGCTTCGTCGGTCAGAGGCGTCAATTCACTCATGTCATACTCCTTCTGTGATGGTGCGCTTGTGGCGCAGATTCAAACGAATACGGCACCTGGCTCGAAAGCGCAGGTGCCGTAATTCTTACCGCTAGTAGTCTAATCGAAGGCCTGTCATTCGCCGTTCTGCTCAGATACGGCCGGATTCTCCTGAGTCGGGGCCTCCGGTTCGCCCTGTGTCTGGTGCTCGGACGGCTCAGACGATTCGGACTGCTCATTCTGCGCAGCCGAATCAGCCGAATCAGCCGAATCAGCCGAATCAGCCGGTGCCGCATCTGTCTCATTGTGATCGTCGGCAGCCGACTCGTTTCCACTCAACTCACCCGGCTGGTCATCGGCCTCGTTGTGTACAGGCTTGACTTCCGGGACGGGCGCAACCACCGGCAATGCCGCCGCGGCAGCGGCTTCCTGATCCTGGCCAGAGGCCGCCGCATTACCGCCGAAAGCGAATCCGGAGAACGCCTGCGAGAACATAGAACGCAGTTCCGAAACACGCTGGGTGATGACGGACTCGCGTTCCTGCAGATCGGCGATGCGCTTGGACAGACCGTCAAGCTCGCTTTGGGCGGCGGCGCGACGCTCCTCGATCTGCGCATCGGCTTCCTCGCCCGCCTTATGTACGATTGCGGCGGCCTGGATGTCCGCCTCCTCGCGCTTGGACGCGGCATACGAATCGGCTTGGTCGCGAGTGTTCTTGGCCTGACCGACCAACTCATCGGCTTCCCGCTTGGCCGCCACACGACGCTCTTCGAGGTGCTGCAGCAGTTCGTTGACCTTCTTCGTGGCCTCATCCTGCTGAGCGGCGATGTCGTGACGGATCTGCTCGACCTCGGCGTTGACCTGGCTCATCGTGCTGGTGCGCTTGACCTCGGCCTCATCAGTGATTTCCTGACCCTTGGTTTTGGCCGCATCAATGATTTCGCTGGCCTTGCGCTGGGCTTCGGTCATCATCTTGGACACTTGCTCGCGCACGTCGGCGAGCTTCTTGTTGGCCTCGGCGAGCGCCGCCTCAATCTGATCGTTGGAATCAGACTTAAGCTTGGTGATCTCCTCATTGGCGCTTTTGCGCATTGCGGCAACCTGCTGGGTCGCCTCCGCCTTCATGTCGGCGATTTCGCGCTCTTGAGTGGAGCGTTCGGAAGCCATCTTCTTAGTGTGCTCTTCGCGCGCGTTGCTGAGCTCAAGCTCGACGGTCTGACGCTGTTCGGTGATGGTCTTGGCAGTTTCGGAGCGCAGTTGTGCGGCATCCTCGTTGGCGGAGGTGGTCACTGATTCGGCTTGATTGCTGGCGTTCGTCAGAATCGAGGCGGCCTTGGCATTGGCGTCGTCAACAATATGCTGGGCATCCAGCTTGGCGTTGTTGATCAGTGTTTCGGCCTGAGCCTGAGCCGTGGTACGGATGGAGGACGCGTCCTGCTTGGCGCGTTCCAGCAGTTCGGTACTCGTCTGTTCGGCGGAGGCAAGCATCTGCTGGGCGTTCGCTCCCAAGGAAGCGAAGCTGTTGCCTTCCGGCTTCTTGTTCTTCTCTTCCTGAAGTTGGGCCTGCAATTGCAGAATACGGTCGTCATCCGCCGCAATCTGCTCACGCATGCTGGCCAACGTCTGCTGCGCACGCTTCATACTCTCCTGAGTAGCGTCGAAGGCAGCATCAACCTTCTCCTTGTCATATCCTCGCAGCACCACCGGGAAACGATCCACCATCGCTGTTTATTCCTTTCGCACACGCATAAAGCTCTTGGCACATCCTTGAAGCACTGTAGCGCATCGCACTAGCGCTGAGCGTTGAGCGACGCGCAATCGTTACAATGCGTGCGAACCATGTTCTATTCCGGCGTGGCGCACAGCGTGCTAGGCGATGAGGATGTCGGAGCTGGAGGGCTTGAGATAGTAGCGCACGGCTTCGCGCACCACATCACGGCCAGCGGCGATCTGCTGGTCGAGTGGTAGACCATGCTGGCTGGAATGCGCCGGAACGACCGGAGGGAAGCTGACGAATCCGCCCAGCACCTGCTCCTGGGTGGCGGTCCAGTTGAGCAAGTTGTAGAACAGCGAATTACATACGAACGTACCTGCGTCCGAACTCAAGGTGGCCGGAATCGAATCGTCCGTGAAATCATTCAGGATCGAGCGCAACGGCAGGCGGGTCCAATAGGCGGCCGGGCCATTGGGATCGATGGGTTCGCGGCGTGGGATCACGTTGTCCGCGTCTGGCTTGATCGCGTCCATCAGGTTGGTGGCGCATCGTTCAAGCATCACGCCTCGGGCTGCGTGCTTGAGCCCGGTGGCGATGACGATATTGGGCTTGGTGGCCTCAATCGTCTCTTTCAGCGTGGGCCAGGCTTTGGCGAAGCTCACCGGGATGCTGACGGCATGAACGGTGACGGCGACCTGCTCCAACGGATCGTCCGGAGCAGAGGAGACGCCCAGTCCCTGCTCGGCGATGGCCTTGGGCACTTCGACGGCGGGATTGACCTCCACGCCGTCATAGTGGTCGAAGCCGGAGATCACAACATTGAGTTCACGCATAATGCCAGTCTAGCGATGCATCTGGCCGGCCGCTTGGGCCAGCAGGGCGTGCATGCGGGCGCGGGCCTCTTCCTTGGGATCACGACCGAGAATCTCCTCGGCGATACGCTCAGCTGCGGGAATATCTTCCAGCGTGGTGATCTTCAGGTTGGTTTCCGCACCGGAGACAATGGCGACGGGTTCATCAGGCAGATAATCGACCACTACGCGCGTGTCGTCGGTGGGATGGAAGTCCGGGTCGGCGGCAGCCAAATCGTAAGCGTGACGAATCGTCGCGAAGCGGAAGGATTGCGGGGTCTGCGCGCGGAAGGTGTTCGGGCGGTCCGGCACCGACTTGACCACTTTCAAATCGCCCAGATCCTCGGTCAACAGCACGGTGTCGGTTGAGGCGTAGGCCACGGTTGCGGCCGTGAACTGGTCGAGCGCATCAATCGAACCGTCGATGGCGGACTGTTCCACGAACGGACGGACGGCGTCATGGATCAGAATCTTGGCATCGTCCGGAATGCCAGCCGTAGCCAGCATGTCGAGCGCGGCGGCGGTACTGTCCACACGCTCGTCACCGCCGTCAATGATGACGCGGACCTTGGTGTAGCCCATCTCGCCAACCAACGTTTCCACTTCACCGCGCACCTTGGGATTGACCACCACCACGATGTCGCTGACGCGGTCGCAATGTTCAAAGGCATCAATGCTCCAGCACACGATGGGCTTGCCGCCCACGGAGACAAGCTGCTTGGGATTATCGGGGTCGAAGCGCGTACCGAAGCCGGCGGCCAGCACCACGGCCACCACCGGCACGGTTTGCGCCGGTTTGGCGCCCTGAGCGGGGGCCGGCTGGACGGTAGGCGTCTCGACGGGGGTATCGAAATCTCTCTCAGTCATAGGCACCACCGTAGGGTGAGGGCTGGCCGTCCGTGAACTGCATCACATCTTCTCCACGGAATGTGCTCGCATTCTCCGTTTAGTCACGCACGATGAGGGCGAGGAGGCGGCCTTCGTGTGTTTTGTTGGCGAGCGCGGCGCGGCGGTGCGAGTACCACAGTGGGTTTTCGAGCGTGCACATGCTGTGGCTGATGTTGTCGATGCGCTCCGCGAGCTCGGCCGGGCCTTCGCCATCCGTACGGCACAGTTCGGCGAGTTCCGGGTCTTCCTCAAGGTACTGGGTGGCGGCGTGCACGCGCGGCATCGAATCGACCACCTGATGTACACCGGCGAAAGCGAGGTCGATCATCGCGGCTTCGGCGATGTCGATGCCGGCACCGCCGAAACGGGTCTTCGTCTTGGTCAGCGGGAAGCGCTTGATGAACTGGTCGGCGATCTCGTCGCCCACTTCATAGCAGTCGCCGCAGATGCGCGGGCCGAGTGTGGCCACGATGTTCGCCGGGTCGGCACCCTTGCTCTTCATCAGGTCCACCGTGGTGCCGATCACGCCGCGCTCCAGACCACGACGGCCGCAGTGGGCCGCACCGATGATACCGGTGACCGGGTCGCCCAGCAGCACCGGCAGACAGTCGGCCGCGAACATGCCTAGGGCGATGCCGAATTGTGCGGTGACCTGGCCGTCCGCCTCGATGACGTGCGGAGTGTCAGTCTCACCATGTGTGCCGGACACGTCGAAGCCGAAGGGGGTGTTGATGACGAACGAGTCGTCCACGTCCACAGCCACGCCGGAATGTACTTGGGAGACCAGCGATAGGCGGGCTTGCACCGCTTCGGCGAGTGCGATGCGGTTCGACAGCACGGCCTCAGGTTCGTCGCCGGACTTGCCGCCGAGGTTCAGGTTGCCGTAATCGCCGGTGCTCAGGCCGCCCAGTCGCGTGGTGTACACCACCTTGATGCCGGGGGCCAGTGCGATGGGGATGGTCACCGGAATAGGGCGACCGGCTTTATCGGTAGAGCTGATGCTGTTGGAATCGAGGATTTCTTCGCTGTATTCAGGCATAAGGCATTCTTTCTTGGGTGCGGGCGGTGTTCATGATTTTCATGACCACCCCCAGTCAGCGGGGGCGGAGTGGTAGGTTATTCGGCTTTGAGGGTGGGCTTTTTGGTGCGCGAGCGGATGGCGGCGTTGATGGGCACCTGGTGCGGGCAGGGCATCGAGAACACGTGCGCCGGATTATTGATGGCGGGTACTGGCGCGCCATCGGCATCGCGCAGGCCGGTTTCCGGCACGGTAAAGACCAATGGTCTCTCGCCAGGCAGCAGGAATTCGACCTGTTGACCGGGCTCAATCTTGTTACGGCTCATCAGCGTGACACGTCCGTCTTCGTCCGCGCTCCAGCTCAGCACTTCGCCCACTACCAGCCATGAGCGGAAGTAGGCGGAGCGGTCGGTGTTCTGTGTGACCTTGTGCTCCGGGTAATAGAAGCCGGTGGAGTAGTCGCGGTGGGCCACCTTGTCGGTTTCCTCGAGCAGCCATTCGGGCAGTTCGACGTGTGGGGCCGGGCGAACGGCCGCATGTTTCCAATCGGTCTCAATCTGTTCGACCGCGGTGTTGGACTTGCGGCGCGTGGAACGGGCGTGAGAGCTCATGCCGTCGGGTTCGACGGCGGTGCCGGCCGGCGTACCAGAGGCAGTTGAGTCGACGGCATCAGCAACCGTCACGCGGTCACGTTCTGCGGCAACCGAGCCGGTGACCGAATCGGCAACCGCAGTATCAGAGCCACGGTCATATCCCTCATCGGCCACACCGGCGAACGCGGCATCAGCATTGCGCATCACTTGATCTTCGGTTCCTTGGCCAAAATCGGGGTCGCCCGGGCGAATCACACGGTCATGGAAAGGCTTCAAAACATTGCCATCAGCGTCTTCAAAACCGCGTTGAATCATGTATTCATTAACCGCGGTTTTGTAGGCGTTGGTCATGGCGGCGATATAGTAGGCGCTTTTCGCGCGGCCTTCGATTTTGAGGCTGGTGGCACCGGAGTCAATCAAATCATCCAAGTGCCCCAGCATATTCATGTCCTGCGAATTGAACAGATAGGCGCCGTTCTCGGTCTGCTCGATCGGGAAGTACTGGCCGGGGCGCTTCTCTTCCACGATCGAATACTTCCAGCGGCATGGCTGGGCGCATTCGCCGTGATTGCCATCGCGGCCGGTCAGATAGTTGGAGAACAGGCAGCGGCCGGAGAAGGCCATGCACATAGCACCGTGGACGAAGCATTCGATGTCGAGGTCATCGGGAATGTTGGCGCGAATATCACGCACGGCCTGCAAGTCCATCTCGCGGGCCAACACCACACGGCGAGCACCAAGCTCGTAGAAGGCGTTCGCAGCCTGATAATTAGTCACGCCGGCCTGGGTGGAGACGTGCAGTTCCAGATTCGGAGCCACCTGACGGGCCATCATCATCACGCCAATATCGGAGACGATCAGCGCGTCCACGCCGGTGTCTTTGAGCTGGCCGACGTACTCGCGCATGGCTTCGATCTCGTTGTTGCGCGGCAGCACGTTGCAGGTCACGTACACGCGAGCGCCGCGTTCATGGGCGTAGCGCGATCCTTCCTCGAAATCCTCAAGGCTAAGGTTTTTGGGGGCCGATCGCATGCCGAAGGCTTTGCCGCCGCAGTAGACGGCGTCGGCACCATAATCGACCGCGGTTTTCAGGCCCCTCAGGTTGCCGGCCGGGGACAACACTTCGGGCTTTTTGCGGGTGGGGAGGTTCATCGTCGTATTCATCACCGCAATAGTGTAGTGGTGGCCGTGTAATGCGGGAGGGGCTACCGTTAGGCTGGATGACATGAAGATCGATATCGTGAGCGTGTTCCCCGAATACTTTGAGGTGATGAACCTCAGCCTGATGGGCAAAGCCCAGGCCAAGGGATTGTTGGAGATCAAGGCGCACAACCTGCGCGACTGGACCCACGATGTGCATCATTCGGTGGATGATACGCCAGTCGGCGGCGGGGCCGGCATGGTGATGAAGCCCGAAGTGTGGAGCGAATGTCTGGACGAACTGCTGGGATTCTCGCAGCCGTCCGGCTCCCCCGCCCCATCCGGCGCACCGGTGCTCATCTTCCCGAACCCATCGGCCCCGTTGTTCACCCAGCGCGACGCCACCGAGCTCAGCCATGCCGACCATCTGCTGTTCGGTTGCGGCCGGTATGAGGGCTACGATGCGCGCATCCCGGACTACTACCGCGCCCAGGGCGTCGACGTACGCGAATATTCGATCGGCGACTATGTGCTGAACGGCGGCGAAGTGGCGGTGTCGGTGATGCTTGAGGCCATCACCCGCCTGATGCCCGGATTCATGGGCAACCCAGATTCGATTGTTGAGGAATCCTACACCGGCGAGGGCGCACTGCTTGAACATCGCCAGTACACCAAACCGGCCGTGTGGCGCGGTATTGCGGTGCCGGATGTGCTGTTGTCCGGCGACCACGGCAAGGTGGACCGTTTTCGCCGCGACGAAGCGCTGGCCCGCACCGCCGAGATTCGGCCAGACCTTATCGCGGCACTGGATTGCAAGGCGCTGGATAAGGCCGATCGCAAGACCCTGATGGCCTTGGGCTGGGAGGTCTCCGCCGCCCATCCGCGCCGGCTCGCCGATTAATTCACCACACGGGGGGAGATTCACTACGCGGCGGAATCGTCGGAACGCTCTATATCCGAGTCGTCATCCGCGGATTCGATGTAGAAGACGGCGGTTTCGCCGTAGTTGCGGCTTTCGGTGATTTGCCAGCCTCCGGGGGCAGTGGGATCATCCGAGCGTACCGAGCGTTCGAGCATGATCACCGTGTTCTCGTTGGTGGCGCTGCCCGCCGCCAGATCGGACAGTAGCTGATTGCATTCAGCGGTCTCATAGGCATAGGGCGGGTCGATGAATATCACGTCGAATGGTTCGCCGAAGCCGCCAGCCACTTGCTCGGCTTTTTTGACCAGCACACGGGCCTTGAGCGAAGCATCCCACGAACGATTCTTCTGTAGCTGCGCCAAGGTCTTGGTAATCAGCGCCGCCGCAGGCCGGGAACTTTCCACGGCCACGAGTTCTCGCGCGCCACGGCTCAGCGCTTCGATGCCCAACGCACCAGTACCGGCGAACAGGTCCAGTACACGGGCATCATCCAGCACTCCCCATGAGTCGAGGTGCGAGAAAATCGCCTCTTTGGTGCGATCCGTGGTAGGCCGGGTACCCGTTTTCGGCGTAGCAAGCGCCACACCCTTGAATCGTCCAGAAATTACACGCATAGCTTTCACTGTACAGGTTCATCTGCGCATACCAATCATGAACAACAATGGGGTGCTCGAAGCGCACCAATGATATATGCACTTCGAGTACCTCATGTACGAATGGTCTTGCCTCCACTGAAGCACATTCGAGGGCTTCCCGACCGTGATTTCCTCACGATCGGCATACGGAAAAACTATATCGTGCGATTACGGGGGCGCAGCCCTAGCCTCAGCTGGAGGTGCCTCAGCTGGAGGTCAGGAAGGTTTCGTTGCCTCGGGTGAAGTCGAGGACGGCACCGGCGAGTTGGACCTCACCTGCCAGTTCGGGGTCGGCGGCCAGAAGCTGCCCGGCACGGGTGCGGGCGTCGGCGATCATGTCGGCGTCCTTGACCACGCGCAGGAGCTTCAGGCTGGACTTGCCGCCGGATTGGGCGTCGCCGAGCACATCGCCGGCACCGCGGAATTCCAAGTCGGCTTGGGCGATTTCGGCACCGTCGAGCGAGTGGTGAATCACTTCGAGCCGTTGCTCGGCCGGGGAGCCGGGTTCCGCACGGGAAATAAGGAACGCCCACGAGTTGGTGCCGCCACGCCCCACGCGGCCGCGCAGCTGATGCAGCTGAGAGAGGCCGTATCGGTCGGCATCAAAGATGACGATGCAGCTGGCCTGCTTGACGTCCACGCCGACTTCGATCACCGTGGTGGACACCAGGATCGGAGTCTCGCCGCCGGCAAAATCGGCCATGACCTGGGTTTTGACGTCATCCTTGTCGCGGCCGGTCAGAGTCGCAAACCGAATGCCTTGGAACTGTGGAAGTTTCTGCAACCGGTCGGCGATTTCGGCCACCGCATGCAATGGCGGGCGAGCCACGGTTTCGCCATTTTCGTCGAAGGTTTCGTAGGGGTCGTCGATGCCGATGGCATCGGCCGCCGCGCGCGTCGCACGGCCGCCCGCAGCTGTGCGGGCACTGGAACCAGATGCTGCGGCGCGTCCGCGGGCAGAACCGGCTGCTGCCGAAACGCCGGAACCGCCTTCGTTCTCCTCATCATCCGCATCAATGCGCGGGCACACGATATAGGCCCGCTCCCCCGCGTCGACTCGCGCGCGAATGTGCGCGAACATACGCCCCATGGTGGCGGCGTCGGCCTCATTGACCACCACGGTACGAATCGGTTTGCGGCCGCCAGGCAATTCGGTGAGCCAGGAAATATCGAGATCGCCAAACCAAGTCATGGCGGCGGTGCGCGGGATGGGCGTGGCGGTCATCACCAGTAGATGCGGCGTGGTGCCGTCATCGGTTTTGGCGTTGAGGCTTTCGCGCTGTTCCACACCGAACCGGTGTTGCTCGTCGATCACCACCAAGGCCAAGTGCGGGGCTTGGAAGGTCTTGGAAAACGCCGCGTGCGTGGCCACGATAATGCCCGGCTCACCACTGGCGGCCGCAGCGAGCGCCTTACGCCGGGCGGCAAGCTTCATACCACCGGTCAGCAGGGTGACGGGAATTTCCGCAGTCACCTTGGAAGAAGAGACCGTCGAAGCACCGGACGCGCCCATCGCGCCCTCAACGTCGGCCGCGGCATCGGTCTCCTTGGCACCCGGCTGTGCAAGGGTCAACCCCGACACCATCTTGCTGATGGTCTCGTAATGCTGTTCGGCAAGCACCTGAGTGGGAGCCACCAGCACCGCCTGATAGCCGGCGCCGACCGCCTGCAGCATGGCCGCGAGCGCCACTACGGTTTTGCCGGAGCCGACTTCGCCCTGCAACAGACGCTGCATGGGCCAGTCACGTTCAAGATCGGACGCGATGTCGTCCACCACCTGACTCTGCCCGGCTGTCAGTGTGAACGGCAACGATGCGATGAAGCGGTCGCGCAAATTGGGCAAATTGGGCAGATCAGGCAGATCGGTCGCAGAACCGCGCTCCGATGCTTCTGGTTGCGTACTTGGCTCCGCAACCGCTTCGCCCACCGACGCTCGAGCTGTTTCCAGCGCCTCGTTCAGCGGGCAAGGATGCGCCGATGACTTGTGCGCGTGCTGTCGAGACTTCAGCAGCGAGGTCTGCGAAACGAAAGCCTCCTCATAGCGCAGGGTTTCGATGGCCTCCTTGAACCGGGCCGTGGAGGCCGGATCATGAATGGCCAGGAACGCCTCAGCCCGATGCATGAGGTTCTTGGCCTTGCGCACCGATTCGGGCAGCACATCTGGGATGGATTGGGAGAGCGCCTCAGCACCGGATTCGGCGGTCGTGCCGGACTTCTCTTCCCCGTTTTGGACGGCGATGGTGTCAGTCGCGGGAGCCATAATGCCGGCTGCCCCAGCGCCAGCGAGTTGCCCGTCAGGCGTGGATGACGTGCGGGCCCCCATCATCCACAGCAATCCCAGAATCGTCTCATGAATATGTTCGGACGAGATACGCGAACTGGCGTGATATACCGGGCGGGGCCGGCAGACGCGGGTAAGCGCCTCTTGCACGGTATCGGCGTCGTATTTCAACGCGGCCCCGGAAGGGGCAGTCGCGGCCGGCGGATACGCGGACTGCGCACTGGCATACGGATCGGCACTTCCCGCAAACGCACCATTGCCGGATGCCGCGCCCCGAGCGTAACCCTCAAGCCCCGCTCCTGCTCCGGCCGGCACGGGCGCGACAGTGAGGATTTCGGGATGGGTGAACTGCAGCTGACCCATGTATTCGCCGGGCATACCGGAGACCACCACAGACGTGCCGGCGCGCAGTCGCACGCTGACCCAATCCACATACGATTTACGATACGAGAAGAACGTGAGCCGGGCCGTACTGCCGGGTACGCGACGAGACCGGGCGAAGTCGGCGTCATCGACCGTCGCTTCGAGTCGGTAGCCGCGGCGAGCGTTCATCGGCACCACGCGCATATCTCGTATCACGGCGGCAAATGCCATCTGCTGGCCGGGTGCGGCCTCGCGGATGGCGCGAAGCGGCACCGGTTCGGTGACGCGGAAAGGATAGTAGGTCAGGGCGTCGCCGACAGTGACGATTCCCAGCGATTTGAGCGCGGACACGCGACGCTTGTTGGTGACCAGCGAAGCGAGAGTGGTGCCCATAGTGATGCTCATATTGGCCTATTCTATTCGCACGGCCTCTTTAGGCCGCAGAAACAACAAAACCCGCCAAGCCGAAGCTCAAACGGGTTTTGCTCCACGTTAGTACGCGATTCACGCGGCCACGCGCTGAACCTTGCCAGCCTTGAGGCACTTGACGCACACGCGCAGGCGAGTGTTCTCGCCATCAATCGTGGTGCGCACAGACTGCAGGTTCGGGCGGAAGCTACGCTTGGTACGACGGTGCGAATGGGAAACGGTGAAACCGGTCTGCGGTCCCTTGCCGCACACTGCGCAACGAGCTGCCATGATGGACTCCCTTAACCTTGATGTGTCAAGTCTTTCACGCATTCGACCGCCGGTTTCACCCGACATGCCGAACACACAACTTCACAAATATATAGCCCAATACCGACAACCGCAACTCTTGCGTGTATCATGGGCGAACCTCGGCGGTTCACGCGCGGTTCGAGCGTAACTTGCGAGTGGGCCATCAGCGGTTCACGAGCGGCTCGGCATTGGTTCGCCAGCGGTCCGCAAGTAGTTCGTCAGCAGTTCGCCAGCGGCGAATTACGCTGCAAATCATAGCGTTTACCCGATAAAACACGCCGGCCTTCCTTTTCCGCATCCAGCAAACTCTCATATAATCTCGGTATAAGAGACGGCAAGGGACGAAGGGGTCCTCGTGCAACTTACGACGAAGGAGGCTGTCATGTTGAATCTCAGGCGAGGTATCGGCACTCACGAGCCCAGCGTGATTTCACTGGGTCAAGTCTGGGTGGACATTATGCTCAATGTGGACGAGGTGCCGGCACAGGGCGGATTCGCCGTGGCCGATCATCCGAAGCCCTCCATTGGCGGCAGCTATCGCGTGCTGCAGGCGGCCAGCCGCATGGGCGTGCCGACCGAGCACGCCGGCATTCTGGGCAACGGCCTGTGGGCGCATTTCATCCGCCAGTCATTCCAAGACAACGGCATCACGCATATCGGCCAGGATCGTCTTGATGAGGATTCCGGCTTCCGCGTGGTGCTGAGCTCCGGCGCACCGAAGAAGACGTTCATCGCTTCCTATGGCGCCGAGGCTCATGGCGACGCGGACACATTCAACACGCTGGAGCCGCAGCCCAAAGACGTGGTGCACATCAGCGGCAACACACTGATGGACCATACGGCCACCGGCGTGGACGGATTCCTACTCAAGGCCGGTACCGACCCGGCTGCACGCGACTACACGCTGGTGATCAATCCCACCAATACGTTGCGTCTGGTCAACGACCATATGCTTGAGGACCTGGTGCTCGCACGCCCGGTCTGGTCCTGCAACCGTCAGGAGGCCATGACGCTGGCCGAGCGCCTGGGCGCGCCGATCGACGACAGCAAGGTCACCATCGGCGGTGGACTCGACGACTTCATGCACCAGTTGTGTGACGGCTTGGGCACTACACTGCGCGCGCCGCTGGTGGTGCGTGTCGGCGCCCGCGGCGCTTGGATTCGTGAGCCAGGTGGCGAGACGATTCATATCGAGGGATACCCGACCAAGGCCGTACACACCCGTTCGGCGGGCGGTTGCCACACCGGCGTGATGTGCGCGATGCTGGCAAAGGGCCATAGTCTGGCCGAATCGGTAAAGATCGCCAACGCGGCGGCATCCATCGCCATCCAGCGCAGCCTCAACGGCGTGCCGCAATGCCCCGATTACGACGAGGCCATCGCGCTGATCGGCGAATAGTTTCCGGACGATTGAGTGGATTTCCTCATCTGGGGGAATCCACGATCGGCTCCCTTCAGTCCGCTTCGCGGCCAGCTCCCCTCAGAGAGGGGAGCTATTTTTTGCTCTGGCTCCCCTTAGAAAGGGCCCGGCATTATTCACCCGCCGTTCAACTTTGGCGGTTTTCTACCCTAGTCCGCGCTTCTACGATAGATTGAGTTGAATACTGTCGAGGAGTGTATATGACTGATCCCACGAATGTCCACGAACCGGTGCCGCAAAGCGCCAAACTGACCGCCCGCGAGAAGAAGTGGATCATCTACGACGTCGGCAACTCGGCATTCGTGCTGCTGTCCACCGCCGTCATCCCCATTTACGCCAAATCGCTGATGCCGGCGGACGGCAACATCGTGTCCGCCTGGGGCTACGCGCAAACCATTGCTTCCTTGGTCATCGCGCTGCTCATGCCGTTGCTCGGCTCCATCGCCGACGTGCAAGGCATGAAAATCAAGTTCTTCCTTGGCTTCTTCGGCACTGGCGTGGTCACCTGCTGCGCAATGGCCCTGCCCCTGACCTGGCTACCGTTCCTAGTCGTCTACATTCTGGCGACCATCGGCCTCAACGGCTCGCTAACGTTCTACGATTCGATGCTCATCGACGCCACCTCGAACGAGCGCATGGACAAGGTCTCCTCGCATGGCTACGGCTGGGGCTACATCGGCTCCACCGTGCCGTTCATCTTCTGCATCGCGCTGATCTTCGGCGGCCCGTCGCTCTTCGACTGGTCCACGGTGGCTTGCACGCGCGCCTCGTTCATCATCACCGCCATCTGGTGGGTGGCATTCACCATCCCGCTGCTTACCAGCTACCGCCAAGTGCACTATCGCGCCACCCGTGACCAGCTGGGCTCGGCCGTGCGCGGCACGTTCAGCGAACTGGCGGGCACGTTCGGCAAAATCGTGAAGAACAAGCCGTTGTGGATGTTCATGATCGCGTTCTTCTTCTACATCGATGCCGTGAACACGGTGATTTCGATGAGTACCTCCTACGGTGCCGAGCTTGGCATCGACTCCACCCAGCTGGTGGTGGCACTGCTCGTCACGCAGTTCGTGGCCTTCCCCTGCGCGATTCTCTACGGCCGTCTGGCCGGCCGGTTCGGCTGCAAAGTGATGATCACGACGGCGGTCGTGGCATACATGTGCATCGTGCTCTTCGCCGCGTTCTTCATGAAATCGGCCGTGGAGTTCTGGATTCTGGCGATTCTGGTCGGCATGTTCCAAGGCGGCATCCAGGCGCTCTCCCGCTCGTACTACGGCAAGATCATCCCCAAGGACCACGCCAACGAGTACTACGGCTTCTACGATATCTTCGGCAAAACAGCCTCAATCATCGGCACCTTCCTGGTGGCCACCACCACGTCCCTGACCGGCAACGCCTCGTTCGGCGTGCTGTCAATCGCAATCCTGCTGATCGTCGCGCTCATCTTCCTGCTCCTGCAGAAGGACCCAACGCAAGCGTAATATCACCCATCAATCAGCAACAGGAACGCCGAAGCGGCGATAAAACGGCAGACCCTACCGCCCGAGCCGCGACCTGAAACAATTTAGCCCTGCACAACGCACATATTTTGACAGGGCGGTAGTTGTCGCAAATTCTGCGACAACTACCGTTGGTAAATCGAACGCTATAATCAGAAACTTTCAGATGCTGAGTTCCATGCAGTACCCCCTGTGACCGCAATGCGGGCAGGTAAGCTTGCGTGTCTTGGGCGTGTGTGCGGCGAATACGAACTCTCGCATACCCGGCTGGAAGGTCTCATGGCAAGCCGGACATAGGTACTGCACGCGGGAGCGATAGTACTTCATCGCCGCAACAGTGAGCGCAATCGCCAGCAGAACGGCGACCGGCAGCGGCCACCATACGTCTGTCATCACACCGATGACGAGGCATGCAATTTGCAACAAAGTCGCGGGCAATGCGATTGCCAACATGACCAAATATGTGGTGCGCAGGGAATGAGTGGTTGTGGTGTTCATAACGGTTGCCATGTCGGTTAATGTTGACGATACGAAGTCAGACGCCGAGACCGTCAGTGCTTTGCGCAGCTGCAAGCAGTCATCAAGACGTTGCTTCTGCTCGGCGATACCCGACTGCAAGGATGCCGTCTGCTGATCCAGCAAATCAACCAGCACCCGTTCCGGCCGCTCGTCCGACAGAATCGAGCGAATCTGCTCCAGCTTGAAGCCGAGTCCTTTGAGAAAAAGGATGACCCGCATCCGCTCGACCTCTGCAGCCCCATACAGCCTTCGGCCGCCGTCGCTGATCTCATTGGGAATCAACAGACCTTTGGCGTCGTAGTACTGCACGGTTCGCACACTCACACCAGTGAGTTTGGCGATGTCCCCTGTGGTGTATCGGCTGTCCGTTTCATCGTCCATCGACATGGCCTAACCTCCTTTCACCAAGCAATATGCCGCATTACGCAACGTCACAAGCAACATATGACGCAACATCGACCACAAAACCTTCACATATAAGCGGACTGTAGAAAGACATCCGACCATCGCAATTGTGCACTGGTTCACAGTGAGTACCCCGAACCAGTTAGACGGCAGAACAGAATTACAGCCACACCTGTTCTTCAGGCTTTACCTCGCCGACCGCATTGGCCACACGTATGGCATCATTCCGACTCAATCTACCGGTGAATCCCTGTAGATCCGACCGGAGGAACCGCACCAGCTGCGCGCAGCGAGCGGTCGTCAGATGGGTAAGCCCGGCATGCTCATACTCGGGCAGTTGCACATCGCCCGCCCCATGCCAGGTTGGATTGCTGGTCAGTTTCACAGCCACTCCACCGTCGTCGTCGGCTTGTATGACGATGGCGGCCACGTAATGGTTGCGTGATTTCGTCGGATCATCCTCGAACCGCACCTGCATGCGATACACGTCGAAGACATGCAATTGCTCCGGAACCGGCATCAATTCCGGAATATCATGATCATTCGCCATCGCGCCACGCCTTGGGCAGTACGGCAACACCATCGGCGCCCCGGCTTGGATTCAACACCATGGCGTTCGGCACTTCGACCACCGGATATCCCTGTTCGTCGACCCCACGGTACGTAACTCCATTGGCGGCAACATGTCCCGCGCGAGGCAGCACGGGTTCAGGCGCCTTCACCTCGAACGGAATACGACGCTGCGACACCAACTGCACGCTGGCCATATTCACGAACGTATTGAAATTCAATCCCATGGAATCAAGAATGGCGTTCACTTCAGCTTTGAGATCATCATCCATGCGAACAGTGGTAGTGCTCATAATGAATCCTTTCCAAAGCCAATTGTATTACTAATGACTTCTTTTCTCAATATAATCCGTAGGATGCTTAACGCTTTTGCATCATGACCTTGACATCGGGACAATCCCGCGTGAAACCAATCTCTGCCTTTGCGCTCATCAGCTGGGGAGCTCACGGTCACACTCATGCGTCGCAGACCACGAGCCTTACGCGCCTCCTCATTCCACATCTGTGTTAACAACATGTGTTAATCGCATGCATCGCCACCATGATTCCCCAATGATTTCAAGGGTTCCCCGATCTCACTATTGTTTCTTCCCTAAGACCGCCTCAATCATCGGCACCTTCCTGGTGGCCACCACCTCCCTGACCGGCAACGCCTCGCTCGGCGTGCTCTCCATCGCCGTCCTGCTCGTTGTGGCGCTCGTTTTCCTGCTGCTCCAGAAGGATCCGACGCGCGCAAACGTGCTGAGACATCGCCGGTGAACCAAGTTCTGCCTTTTTACCGACGCCAGCTCGCATAAGCAGGAATCAAACGTCGGCGCTGGGACACAGAACGGGAATCCGCCGACGTTCAGAGTATCTGATGTCGGTGCCGGGCCATGTTTTGGACGCCACCGACACAAGTACCACTCTTGGCGACGGTGGTGGGGCATCCGCTGTCCCACCACCGTCGCCAATCGTTCTCAGCGGCGTTGACAATCCATTATCTGTCCTTTCAACGCCGCCAGACGTCCACAGCGTCGGCGACGGTCCGGATTTTGACGCACCACCGATGCAAAACCATTGCAGGCTCCGTACGGAACATCAGCCGCGACCACCGAACGAGCACCAGATGCGGCATCAGCCGCGACACCAGCCGCACTTATCGACGCGCCCTTACCGCGTCATCACGTCCATCAATACAATGACTCATCGGCATATCCGGCTGCAGCCCAATAATCGTCGGCCGATAGCGAGCGATTGAAACCGGTGGCATGATCGCTTCCGAGGTCGCCCTCGCCACCGAGATCGACATCGAAATCAGTACCAGTATCGGAAATACCGCAGGACATACCGGCAACGGACCTGACTTCGGTTTTCAGCAGGTATTTCTCCGCGAAATTCAGCGTGGTGCACACCATCGCAACCCCCTTTCCATGCCGTTGCCCTGGCTGACCAAGACGTCCTTGTGTAAGTAAGTATGGCGGCTCCCCTTCCGCACCGCCATATCCACTATGGAAGCACGCCGCGGCACACGACACAAGCCCCGGGACATATGAAGAAGTTATGGCCGGTTCAAAGCACCCGTATTACAGTCCAAACGGCACCGCGCGCAGCGGGATTGCACGACGGCCGGACGCCACTCATAATCGGAAACCGCTCACAGCCAAATGCCACCCGAGGCCGGACGCCATATAAGGAACCGTGGCACGGCAGATATAGAAAATGCCCGCCATCATAGGCTGACGAGCGTGATATCGGGTGGGCGATGTAGGAATCGAACCTACGACCCCTTCGGTGTGAACGAAGTGCGCTAGCCGCTGCGCCAATCGCCCGAATACTCGGTTCTTCAGTTATATCCAGTCGAATTGCTTCGACTTTCGTGGGCGATACAAGATTCGAACTTGTGACCCCTTCCGTGTCAGGGAAGTGCGCTACCACTGCGCCAACCGCCCGGGTCATCCTCAGGCTGAATCAATCATCCTGAACCAGCCATCCGAGAGCGGACAACGGGACTCGAACCCGCGGTCTCAACCTTGGCAAGGTTGCGCTTTACCAACTAAGCTATGTCCGCATGTGTTACCTTCACGGGCAACAGGTGACAAAGATACGCCAATCTCAGGAAAAAGCCAAGCCCCCGCGTGTCCCACCGGTTTTCCAACGATTACCAGGTGCCGCCGTGCACATAACTCGCGGTGGCCGTATACAGCAGCCAAGCGATGGGCATGGCCAGCATAAACAGCGGGTAGAACCAAGCGATGGGCACATTGCACGGCCATGGCCGTGGAAATCAGGAACGCATGACGATAACCGATCAGCTGGCCGAAGAGGCCAAGGCCTTGATCGGCGACCGTGCCGAAGTGAAGTTCCTGAACTACGCCGACGTGCCGTTCTTCAACCAGGACGAGGAATTCCCGAACCCGACAGCCGCCGTGGCCGCCGCCTTCCTGGCGCTCGTTGCGGAGTAATCCCGCCTGAATCTTGGCTACGTTCCGCCTCAAGGCGGACCAGCCGCATCAGCAATGTGCCGAACCCCTCTGATTGACTCCAATCAGCGGGGTCGCTGCGTTTCAAGGGGCTGATTTGGCCTTCTCCGGAGGTCTACTCCCGTTTCAAGGGGCTGGTGGCTGAGTAGACACGGGCCAAAAACGGCGTAATGACGTTAGCCCGGAGCCGTTTATACTCGTGGTTTCCCGGATGAGGAGCCCCTCGAAACGGAGATAGACCTCCGGAACAGCCCAAATCAGCCCCTCGAAACGGAGTTAGACGGTTGGGATGTCGGAAAGAACACTCATGCCGGCCCAAGAACCCCCACTATGTCAGATATCGCTGCCCAGCACGCAATACTGACCGTACAGCACGACCCGTCCTTCATGAAATCAGGCACGGTATGGGCTTCATCCCTCAACGCGCGATAATGGCGGTATGACGCAACGACAACTGATGCGGGCCACAATCGAAACGCCCATCGGCCGGATGATGATGGCCTCGGACGGCGAGGGCCTGACCGAGCTCTGTCTTGAAGACTGGTGGTGGGCCACCGATCACCAAGCCGTTCTCGATTCGAATCGCGAATCCGATCGTGAACCCGATGTGTTCCGTATGACCCGCGTATGGCTGACCGCCTATTTCGCCGGCGAGCGCCCCGGCCTAGATCAGACGCCGCCGTTGCATCCCGCCGGCACGCCATTCCAACATGAAGTGTGGAATCTGGTGGCCGAAATACCCTATGGCATGACGGTAAGTTACGGCGAACTCGCCGCCGAATTGGCCGAACGACGCGGTGGCGGCCGCATGGCCGCGCAGGCGGTCGGAGGCGCAGTGAAGCGCAATCCGGTTACCATCATCGTGCCCTGTCACCGCGTAGTCGGCTCGGGCCGCGCGTTTGGCGGCTACGGCGGCCGACTCGACATCAAGGCCGAGTTGCTTGAACTCGAGGGCGTGGATCTGGCGCGCTTCGATCTGCCGAACCTTTGACGGGCCCAGCGGTCCGCCTCGTCAAAAAGGATTGAGTGGTTAACCCTCCCGCCGGCGGGAGATGGCGCGTAGCGCCGGAGGGTGGTCGGCTGGCTGGCATCGCAACCCTGCTACCCGACAATTTTCGACAAGCCGACGGGAATCCTTCCACGAATTGTTCGCCGTCGGTGCAGTCTTGCTCGATCGCGCCGGCCAAAACCGTACAATCCCTACAATGGAATGCATATGGTTAATTGCTGCGCGCAGCCGCACGGCCGCACGCGATCGCAAGACCACGCAGCCCAAGGGGATATGCAATATCAACGGAAGCAGGAGGTGCGCATGACCGGCATTATCGATTACGCGCACACCGAAACGCGCTCCTTCGCCGACTTGCCGTTCAACGAAATCGACGCCTTGATCATCTCCACGCTCATCTATGAGGATGTGGCCAGTGTCTGTCCGACGTTGATGCTGGATGAGACGCGGTCAGGCTCGTTCGCCGCACGCATTCGCGCTTTCGAACCCAAGCATCCACTGATCTGGCTGAAGGGTATCTGGCATCCCGAGCTTGAATCGGTAAGCCTTGACGAGGCCAACCGCGAGCTGCATCGTTCGCCGGAAACACATGCCGACGACAAGCCGCACGAAGCCCAAATGGTTTCAGTGGTCAACCCGGACCTGACCCACGACCTGTTCCAGGCCGCAGGCGAAAACCCCCGCTACGCCAACGTTCGCCTGGGCGCGGTGGTCGAGCACATCAATCAGGGTGAGCAAACCCAATTCGCCGCCGCCACCTTCCAACTGCCCGACGGCCACAAGCGCCGAAAGCCGACCTACAAAGGCACGTTGGTTATTTCCTTCCGCGGCACCGATGATTCGCTCATCGGATGGAAGGAAGATTTCAATATGGCTTTCCAGTATCCGGTGCCGGCGCAACGTTCAGCCAGCGCCTATCTGGATATGGTGGCGCGACTGTGGGAGGGTCCGATTATTCTGGTCGGCCATTCCAAGGGAGGCAATCTGGCGATTTACGCGGCCATGAACGCCGATCCCAAGGTGCGCAAGCGCATTCAGCATGTCTATTCACTGGATGGCCCCGGTTTCCCGCCGGAGATTGTGACCAGCCCCGCCTACCGCACCATCCAGCCGAAGGTGACGAAAATCGTGCCGAGTTCGTCGATTGTGGGCATGATTTTCGAGACCCCGGAGCCTTGCCGCGTGGTCTCTTCCGATTCGGATGGCATCATGCAGCATTCCGCCTTCACCTGGCTATTGGATGGTGACCAGTTCATCACCGAGCCGGATTTGAGTTCCAGCTCGCAGTTGTTTAACGAGGAGCTGAACCATTGGATCGCCACGCTTACGCCCGAACAGCGCGAGCGTGCGGTGGATGCGCTGTTCACCGTGCTGCACGCCAACGGCGCCACCAGCTTCAGCGAGGTGATGAGCAACTTCCCCGCTTCGATTCCGGCGATGCTTGGCGCGTACGTTGGGCTGACCCCCGCAGACCGGCGTCATTTGGTTGAGGCCCTGGCGATACTGTTCAAGGCGTCCACGGCCAAACGCAAGCCGACGCCCGCCCCGGCTTCCGCACCAAGTTCTGCGACCTCCAAAGCAACAGCCGAGATCCCAGCAGAAACTGCAGCAGGAGCAGATAGCGCAGCTCCGGCCAGAGCCGATACTGATGCCGATGCCGGCACCACAGCTTCGCCATCAGCGGAGGACGCAACTGAAATCGCCGATTAGCTCATAGACATGTCCACAAATAATAGTTATACTGCCCAATAAGTTATTAGACAGCGTGACCATATCACGCTGGTGCATCAGGAGGAAGAGATGCCACGTCCACGCCATGATTCCGAGGTGCTGCCCGCCAAAGAACGCCTCGAGAACGCTTTCTGGGAATTGCTCGCCGACCGCGACTATCGCAAGATCACCGTTACCGACGTGGTGCGTGAGGCTGGCGTGAACCGTAATTCGTTCTACTATCACTTCTCCAGCCTGCCCGAATTGGCCGATTCAGCCATCCTGCATCAGGTCGAATCGATTCCGATCAACCGCACCCCCGATCCGAACGGCAATCCCGAGGAACAATGGCGAGACCGCGTCACCGCCACGCTCTCCGATCCAGAGCAGCGTCAGCGCCTCGACCACCTGGCCCTGTTGGCAGGCCCGCACAGCACGCTTGAACTGACCGAATCGCTGCGCGACTTCTGCCGTCTGCAAATGCTCAGCACATTGCAACGCGACCCCAAGAACCTTGACCTGAAAACCGATCTCATGGTCGAGTTCACCGTGGGCGGCATGCTCGCCGTGCTGCAACGTTGGCCCGAATTGAGCGACACCATCGAAATCAAAGACCTGCTTAAAGAAGATGTGGCCGTGCTGGCCATGGGCATATACCTGGCCATGAGCCAAAAGGACATGCTTAATTACTGGAATCGCATCTTCGTGCACAATGCGCAGGATTCGACCGCCCCCGGCATGCCGGTCGCCGCCACGCATGCCGCGCCATCCACCATCTCATCGTCGAACGGCCCCGCAGGATTCCCCGGGTACACCGCTTGACCGAAAACCAGCGAGTCTGGATTGTTTCCGCCGCACGAACCTCGCGTGAGGTTTCTCACAAGGCGCAATCAGCCTCTCATGCTGGCGTTTCCAACCCACGCACAGGAAGATGGAAGCATGAGCGAAACATCGAACAAGACCCGTCTGGAACATGACTGCATCGGCCAGATGGAGGTGCCGGCGAACGTCTACTGGGGTATTCACACCCAGCGCGCTATCGGCAACTTCCCGGTCTCCGGCATCACCGATAGCCAACATCCCGAGCTGATTCGCGCCTATGCCACGGTCAAGCGCGCCTGCGCCATCGCCAATGAGGAATTAGGCCTGATCGACCCAGCCAAGGCCGAGGCCATTCGCGCCGCCTGCCTAGAAATTGAGGCCGGCAAACTGGCCGATCAGTTCCCGGTCGATGTGATGCAGGGCGGTGCCGGCACCTCGTCGAACATGAACATGAACGAGGTGATCGCCAACCGTGCGTTGGAAATCGCCGGCCGCCAGCGCGGCGATTACACATACATCCATCCGAACGACGACGTCAACAAGTCGCAGTCCACGAACGACACCTACCCGGCCGCCTGCAAACTCGCGCTTATCGACGCGATCGGGCCGCTCGCCGAGTCCACCAAGAAACTCGCCAAGGCCTTCCACGATCTGGCCGACAAACATATCAATGACGTGACGATTGGCCGCACGCAGCTGCAGGACGCCGTACCAATGACCTATGGTCAGGAATTTCATGCGTTTGCCACGCTGTTGAAGTCTGATTTGGCTGCATTCGATCGCGTGGTGCCGCTGCTGGCCCAGCTCAACCTCGGTGCCACCGCCATCGGTACCGGCATTTGCGCGGATCTGCGATTCCGCAAGTCCGCTATCAAGCATCTGGCGCAAATCACCGGGCTGCCGGTCACCGCCGCGCCCGATCCGGTGGCCGCCATGACGGATATGGGCGCGTACGTGGCCACGTCGGCTGCCATCAAGAGCCTCGCCGTGCACCTGAAGAAGGCCGCCGACGATTTGCGACTGCTCAATTCCGGGCCGCGCTGCGGTTTCAACGATCTCAACGTGCCGGCTCGCCAGGCCGGATCGTCGATCATGCCGGCCAAAGTGAACCCTGTGATCCCCGAATGCGTCAACCAGTGCTGCTTCACGATTTTCGGCATGGACGTGACTGTGAACTGGGCTGTGGCCGAGGGACAGTTGCAGCTGAACGCCTTCGACCCGGTGATGGTGCATGAGCTGCTGACCGGCATGGCGTTGCTGACGCACGCCATGGAGACGTTCCGCGTCAACTGCGTGGAAGGCATCGAAATCAATGCTGACCTAGGGCGTTCATACGCCCAGTCCTCACCGTCGATTTCCGCCGCGCTCAACCACTACATCGGCTACGAGCACGCGGCCGACATCGCCGCCGAAGCCGTACATACCGGCCGTACCGTGCGCGAGGTGGCCGGCGAACGCACCGACCTGCCCGCCGAGCAGTTGGACGAGATTCTCGATCCGATTCGACTGGCCCGCGGCCTCGGCCAGACCTGCCGCGAGCATCGGGACTAGGCGTCACGGCGACGTCATCACCACGACGATGCTGCACCGTGGTGCCGCGGTGCCACCGGTGGCGTGCCACCGACGGCACGCCACCGACGGCACGCCACCGACGGCACCACCGGTATCGCACCACCGGCACCACCGCAACGGCCAAAACCCGACGTGGGCCCGCATGTTTACGACTTCACCAGAAATGGTCGATACAGTAGGGCATATGACCGAATATGCACAAGACATCGCACGCTGGTTTCAGGTGAACGCCGGCAAACTCATCTGGCTGACCATTGTATTGGCCATCGTATTTGTGGCCGACCGCGTCATCAGCCGCGTGTTGCGCAAGATTCTGGACAATTCTCAGATTCCCAGCGCCTCGATTTTCGTGAACCTCACGCGCGTGACCATCTGGGTCACCGGCGCAGCGATGGTACTGCAGCCCGTATTCGGCATCAATCCGACCACACTTATCACCGCCCTTGGTGTTGGAGGTGTGGCGATCTCGCTGGGTCTGAAGGATACAATCGCCAACATCATCGGCGGCTTCGGCCTGATGCTGGGCCGCGTAATCCAACCCGGCGATCTGGTGACCATTCAAGGCGTCACAGGCACCGTGCACGACATCACCTGGCGTCAGACCGTGGTGCGCACCCGTTCCGGAGACATGATGGTCATCCCCAATTCGGTACTCAATACGGCCGCCCTGACCAAGCTCACGCCGGTCAGCGAAGGCATGGCCACGCTTGAGTTCACGGCCAAGGCCTCCGGCGACCCGTCTGCGATCAGTCAGGATATTCTCGACCGCGTAACCAAAGCCACCGCCGACGTGGCGCTGGAGGGTCAGCCGCCATTGGTCAAGTTCACCGGCTTCTCCCCTTACGGCATGACCGGCCAAGTGCTTGTGTTCGCGCGCGAGGGTGTGCTGCCTTCCACCATCAAAGATATGGCGGCGCGAGCCATCGCCGGTTCGGGCACCGAATACCTTGTTGAAGATGGCGGCTCGTCAGGCAATCTGTGATATCTCCCGGCTCGCCTCTCTGGGTCCGGCTATGACAGTCATGCGAACAGCATCCAACCGGTAAGCATCACAGTCAACAGTAGGTACGCGATAACGCCGGGATTGGCATAGGCGGTGCGTATTTTAAGCCCCGCAGGCAACTCCTCTGGCGCAAGATAGAACTCCCAGCTCTTGCGCTTGGTGATAAGCAGCACGATACCGGCAATGCAGAGGCCCAACATCACTGTGCCGTACAACATCATGATGCCCATGTCGCCCATGTTGCCGGCTTCAGCCATACGCATGATTTCGGCCTCGCTGACCGTGCCGTCGAGGATGCGGGGATCGATCTGTTGTATCACCAATGGGGCGAGTACTGACCCGTTCAGGTTGATCAGCATGTGCATAGCCACCGAATACCGCAGTCGGGAGGTGCGCGTGTATACATATCCGAACATCAGTCCTAGGCCAAAGGCGTAGAAGAACTGGAACACGTTCATATGGAATAGCGCGAATGCCAATGCGGAGAATATGATTGCGGTCTTCTCTCCGTACCGGCGCAGGCGGGAGATAATCTCCTTGCGAAAAATCCATTCTTCGCAAACCGGTGCCAACAGGCCTATGAACAATGCGTTCACCCGCCAGTCGCTGCCAAGAATCACGTCGTTGATGCGATTGGTGGCCTGACCATCAGTGGCTCCGGCAGACAATATATTGCCAATCATATTGCCCAAGAACATTACCGGAATGCACACGACGAAAATCTGAATGAACTCCCCCGCCTTCATGGGGTACTGCCGGGTGCGAATAACCGGTACGCGAGTGAAGGCCAACATACTCAGCGGCATGGCCACCACATACAGCGGTCCGGAGGAGGCGAGCAGCACAGCCCAAGCGGGCACATCGGTGCCAAGCAGCGTTCGTAGTGCTTCAGTGGCCAGAATATTCAGTCCGATCCAGAACACCATCATAATGGCGAGCGCCGAGCCGATTGTCGAAAACCGGCGATGGGCCGTGAACCACCAATCGCGTGGAGATTGTTGCGGCTGCTGCGATTGCTGAGGTGCCTGCGGCTGCTGCGCCGGCGGCATTGGTTCGCTCATACTTATCCCCCATAGTTACTGGCCGCAAACGGACCGATCACACGTGCAATACTCTTCAAGAATACGGCACGGCGTTTCGATTGCATTGGGAATGGGGGAGGAAATCATCAATGGGCAAGGAATGATCTACGTCAATCAATCCCCATGCCGAGAGAGTCCTCTACTCTGCGGGATTGTTGTGGGACGGCACGCGATTTTGCCCGATTTTTTCGCGGCGGCCCACACCACTCCACATATGACTGATGACGCCGCACGAAGAAATGGCGTCATTGCAACGATTCCCCAATACATTCTGTGGGACGGCACGAATGTACATCGTTTGACGTTCATGCCATCCCGCACCGGCGTGGGACGGCACGCGATAATCGCCCAAAAATCGCCGCCGTCCCACACACATCATTGCCGATAAGCCATTCGACGATCGTACAGTCACAAAAACAGAACAGAACCGCACGATCATCGCAACGCCATTCAGCAGGCGAGCGCGGCGACCGGACGCGGGGTGACAATCACGTCATCGCCCACCGCCAGACCGGCCGGCAGCTCGCTGGCGGGCAGCTGCACGGTGGCCTTGAGCTGTTCGCCCTTGTTCCAGCGCTGGTATTCGCCGGAGGTGATGACCGTATCCACGCGCACCAAGGAGCCAAGGAAGTGAATGACCTCCACGCGGGCGCGTTCGCCGACGTGCGAATCGCTGCTGCCGGCCAAGGCCAGCGTCAGGTTCTCCGGGCGCACGAGCACGGCCACGGAATCGCCCTTGGCGGAGCCGGCGAGCAGCGGCACGCGCTGGCCGAAGACCACGGCCTCGTCGCCATTGGATGCGCCGGGCAGGCGGTTGGTGAGTCCAATGAACGTGGCCACGTACTCGGTGGCGGGGCGCTGGTACAGGTTCTGCGGGGCGGCGATCTGCTCGATCTTGCCCTTGTTCATCACACCGATGCGGTCGGCCACGGCCAGCGCCTCTTCCTGATCGTGGGTCACGAAGACGGTGGTGGTGCCGGTGGTGAGTTGGATGCGGCGAATCTGGTCGCGCAGCTGGACGCGCACCTTGGCGTCGAGGGCGGAGAGCGGCTCGTCGAGCAGTAGCACGCGCGGCTTGACGGCCAGCGCGCGGGCCAGGGCCACGCGCTGTTGCTGGCCGCCGGACATCTGCTGCGTGTACTTCTTGGCCTGATCGGCAAGTCCCACGAGCTCCAGCTGTTCCATGGCGATCTTGCGGCGTTCTGCCTTGCCCATGCCGCGCACTTCGAGGCCGAATTCCACGTTCTCCAGGGCGGTCATGTGCGGGAAAAGCGAGTAGGCCTGGAACACCATGGCCATCTCGCGCTTGTTGACCGGCACGCCGGTGACGTCTTGGCCGCCGACCATGATGCGGCCGCCCTGGATGTCTTCGAGGCCGGCGAGCGAGCGCAGCGCGGTGGACTTGCCGCAGCCGGAGCCGCCGAGCAGCACGACCATTTCGCCGGGCTTGATGTCCAGGTTGAAGTCGTCGAGCGCGTGAACGGTGGAGCCGGGGTAGATCTTGACGACGTCGCGCATCTGGATGGAGCCGCCGCCGCGCTTGACGCTGTCTTTGAGCAGGGCCTTGGCGGCCTTGGTCACGTCCTTGCCGCGCACGCCTTCGAGGGTGGCGGTGGGATCGTTCTTGAAGGCGTCCTCGGCGGCAGCGGACGTGGTGGCGGGTGCCGAAACAGAAGCCGCGGCATCGGCACCGGCATGGCGACGGGTGAAAATCGAATTGCTGTTCATCAGGTTACTTACCTTCCCTTGACTTGCGCATTGCGTCGGAGATCAGGTCGAGCGCAACGAGGAGCACCGCACCGAAGAGCAGAGCCAGCAGCGACATGGCGGTGGAGATTTGAGAATTGGACTGGCCGAGCTGGTAGAGCGCGACCTGCAGGTTCATACGGCCGAGCAGCGAGGCGACGGTGTATTCGCCCAGCACCACGGCGATGGAGATAAAGGATGCCGAGAGAATCGACTGCCATAGGTTCGGGATGATCACCTTGAAGAACACCTTGGGCCAGGAGGCACCGAGCGAGCGGGATGCCTCGACCAGCGTCTTGACGTCGATGGAGTTAAGCCCCACGGCGATCGCGCGGAAGGCGAACGGCATCACGAGAATCACGTAGGCAAAGCACAGCCAGATTGGGTTGGTGCTCAGCACGTCGGCGGACAGCCAGCGGTAGATCGGGCCCAAACCCACCACCAGCACGATGGCCGGGATGGTCAGCGGCAGCGTGGCCACCCATTCGATCGCGCGCTCCAAAACCTTGGAGCGAATATGCACGATGACCATGGTGGGCACCAGCAGCACCAGCATGATCACCACGGTGACCGCGCTCAGGGCCAGCGAGGTGCCGATGCCCTGCCACAGCACGGTCAGGTCGGCACCCAGCGACTCGCCGTTGCCGGTGAAAATCGCGATCCACGGCGCGGCCGACCAGCGGCCGGACAGCGGGTGACGCAGGGTGAAGATGAGCATGGCCAGCAGCGGCACGAACAGGAACGCCAGGGTGACGAACAGGATCACGAATTTGATGATGCTCTGTTTACGCGCACGAGCGGCGCGCAGCTGCGGCGGCTTGGTTGCGGAAGTTTCGGTCATTGCCAACGTCCGGCCCTCTTTTCCACGGCGTGGCTCAACAGCATGACGATGGCCACGACGATGATCATTGCGAATGCCAGCACCTGGGCAAAGCCCTGCTGGTTGGGGTCCAGTTCGTTGCGCATGGCACCTTGGATCATAAGCGGCACCAGAATCGAACGCTGGGAGAACAGGGCCGCGGCGGTCGCGTATGCGGAGAACGCGGAGGCGAACAGCAGCAGGAACGCGGAGATGAAGCGGGGTGCCAGAATCGGGCAGGCCACGCGCGTCCAGTACTGGAACGTGTTGCCACCGAGGGATTCGCATGCCTCGCGCCACTGTGGACGGATCGAATCGACCGCGGGCAGGAAGATGATGATCATCAGCGGAATCTGGAAGTAGCAGTAGATGGTCACCAGGCCCGGCAACGAACTGAGCCAGTTCGGGTTCACGGTGTAGCCGGTCAGTGTCTTGATAAGCATGGTGCCGATACCGTTGATGCCGATGGTGGCGATGAACGCGAACGCGAGCATCACGCCGCCGAACTGAGCAAGCACGGAGGAGATGGCGGAGACCATACGACGCAGCAGGCCGTTCGGCTTGGCACCAATGACCAGTGCGTAGGAAGCGAGCGCGCCCACCACTGCGCCGATCAGAGAGGATGCTAAAGACACCAGAATCGAGGTGCCGAATGCGGCGATGGTGTTGGCCTCGAACATCTTATTGAAGTTCGCGAGCGTGAAGTTGCCGCTGCGATCCTGGAATGCACCGACAATCACGATGACGGTGGGTGCGAGCAGGAAGCAGGCGGTGTAGGCGAAGAACGGGAGCGTGGTGGCGAGCGTGCCCAGCTCCTGGCGGTGCTTGGCCATCGCCGAGGAGAGAGGAGAAGCGGGAGTAGCGGACGGACCCGCAGCCTTGGCGGCAGCAGGTCCGTTCGATGCAATGGGTGCGATTGCGGCGGTCATCGGTCTGTGCCTCAGTTGCCGATCGTCTTGTCCCAGTTGTTCTGGAGCCACTCGGTGATGCGGGTGGAGTCGTCGTTGGTGTAGGAGACCGGCTCGCCTTCGATGGTGATGGCGTCCTTCAGAGTGGCCTGGTCGACGGTGCCGTCTTCCTTCATGGAATCGAGCAGCACCGGGTTGGCGCCGCCCTTGAACCACAGGTTCTGGGCGTCGGCGGTGTACAGGTACTCCTCCCACAGGCGGGCGGCGGCCGGGTGCGGCGCGTCCTTGTTGATGGCCTGGTTGTAGTAGCTGACGACCTGGGCCTTCGGGAAGGTCTTGTACTTCCAGTTCACGCCCTTGTCCTTGAGCTCCTTCTTGTAGGAGGCCTGGTTGTAGGTCCAGTCGAAGACCACGCCGGTCTGGCCGGAGTCGATGGTGCCGTTGGTCACGTCGACGGTGGTCAGGTTGCCGGCTTCCTTGAGCTTCTTGAAGTAGTCAAGGCCGGGCTGCAGGTTGTTGATGTCGCCACCGGCGAGCTGGTTGGCCATCAGGTAGCCGTTGAAGGCGGCGCCAGCCTCGGCGGGCTTGCCGTTGAGGGCCACGGTGCCGGCGAACTTCGGGTCGAGCAGGTCGTCCAGGGAGCTGATGTCGCCGTACTTGTCGGCGTTCCAGCCCACGGACATGATGCCGGTGTAGTCGGCGTAGTAGGCGCCGTCGGCGTCCTTGGCGGTGTCCGGGATCTTGTCCCAGGCCTGCACCTTGTACGGGGCGAAGTAGTCGGTGGAGGTGGCGGCGATGGCCTGGCCGACATCGAAGACGTCGGGGGCGGCGTCGGTGCCCTTGTTGGTCTTGGCGGCGTCGAGCTCTTCCTTGGATGAGGCGTTCGGGTTGAGCTCGGTGACCTTGATCTCCGGGTACTTCTTCTTGAAGCTCTCGATGACCTCGCCGTAGTTGGACCAGTCGTGCGGAAGGGCGATGACGTTCAGCGCGCCCTCTTCCTTGGCGGCCTTCTCGAGGTCTTCCATGGTGCCGAAGTCGGCGAGGGAGGTGGCTTTGGCGGACTTTTCGTTCACGGTGACGGCCTTGCCGGTGCTTTCGCCGGTGCCATCGGAGGAGGCGTTGCTCGAGCCGCAGGCGGCCATCGAGAACGCGAGCACGGCGGCGAGGGAGCCGGCCGCGATCTTACGCAGGTTGTTCATAATGTTCCTTTTCTCAACATCATCCAGACGACAGTCTGGGGAGTCGGGCTTGGTATGCGCGGCATTCGCGCGGCCCGTGAATCCAAGAAAAGAAACTATGCGCCTAATCTGTCCTGACACTGGCGCGCAAGTGAATTGCGTTCGCCATTTGCTGTACGCCTGTTGAACTTAGGAAAACTTGGCATGAATTACTGACAGGTATGGGCGATGTGTCAATAGCGGAACCGGCCTGCGGCCGATTCCGCACCACACTTACCTCAGCACGCCCTCAATCAATCGCGTGATGAGTTCGGTGTAGCTCACTCCGGTGGCATCCCAAGCCTTGGGATACATGGAAATCGGCGTGAAGCCGGGCATGGTGTTGATTTCGTTGACCATCACCGTGCCATCAGGCGTCACGAAGGTGTCCACACGGCTCAAGCCGACACCATCCACGGCCTTGAACGCGCGACGGGCCACGTCACGCACGTCCTCAAGCACGCTGACCGGCAGATTGGCAGGCACTTCCACGTGGCTGGCGGAGGCATCCATGTACTTGGAGTCGAAATCGTAGAACTGGTCGTCGTTCTGATGATCGAGCACGATTTCGCCGGGCCAGCTGGCCTCGGGCTCGTCACCGGCCTTCGGGCACAGCACGGCACATTCGATTTCGCGACCATCAATCCCCTGTTCGACGAGCACCTTCCAGTCGTGCTCGCCGGCGGTGGCGATGGCGGCGGCCAGACGATCCTGCTGGGTCTCGCGGTCATCGGCTTTCTCGACTTTGGTCACACCGAAGCTGGAGCCTGCGCGCGAAGGCTTGACAAACAGCGGATAAGTAAGACCGGCGTCCTCGATCTCGGCAAGCACATCGGCGGCGGTGAAGTTGCGCGCATCGACCGTCACACCGGGCGCGGTGGGAATGCCGGCGGCATCCAGTACCACCTTGGTGTAATGCTTATCCATGCAGGCGGCGGAAGCAAACACTCCGCACCCCACGTACGGCACACCCATCATTTCCAGCAGGCCTTGAACCGTACCATCCTCGCCATAGGGGCCGTGCAGCACCGGCAGTACCGCGTCCACATGGCCAAGGGAGGTCAGCACATGGTGCATTTCCGGGTCGGACATGCTGACGAAGCTGGTGCCGAAGCCGGAATCGGCGGAATTGATGTGGCTGGGCTCGCCGATGAAGAAACCGTCCTGTCCGCGAGAGGGGTCAAGCATCACCGGGCGCGATTCCGGGGTGATCTTTACGGTCGGCAGCTCGCCGCCGTCCAAGTTCCAGCCACGCGGATCTTCGCCATTGATGATCCACTTGCCGTCCTTGGTGATGCCGACCGGAATCGGCTCGAACCGTTCAGTGTCCATGGCCCCCAGCACACCGGCAGTGGAGATGCAGGAAATCGAATGCTCGTCTGCACGCCCACCATAGAGCACCACAACACGCTTCTTGGCCATAACCATCCTTTTGTTGAAACTACAACCGTTTTCAAGCCTATGCTTTGCACCGCCAACCGGACCGAACCGCGCTCGGAACGCCGCGCACAAGAGACGCACACCAGTCTACTCGTGCACGTCAACGACGTATACGCCACGCGACTTTGCACGTACAACGTATACGCCACGTATACGTCGCTTCTCTCGTTATTCGCCGGTAACCTCGTGACCGAACAGTCCGGCAAGCATCTCCGAGCAGGAAATGCCTTCGTTCAGCACGCGGCTCATCTGATACGCCAACGGGGTCGGCACATCAAGCTGATCGCCAAGAGCCACCACCGCATCCGTGGTGGGCACGCCTTCGGCCACACCGTTGCTGACCTTGGTGGCCTCTTCGACCGTCAATCCCTTGCCGAGATTCGCGCCGAACGTATAGTTACGAGACAGCGAAGAGCCACAGGTGGCGATGAGATCGCCCACACCGGCCAAGCCGAAGAAGGTCTTGGGATCGGCGCCAGCGGCTACGCCCAGCGCGGTCAGTTCGGCCAGTCCACGAGTTTCGATCATGGCTGCGGTGTTCTCACCGTAGCCGGCACCACGGGCCATGCCCACGGCCAGCGCGGTCACGTTCTTCAGGCTGCCGCACATTTCCAGGCCGATGACGTCGGTGGTCACGAACGGCTTGAAATAGGAGGTGGTGCATGCCTCGGCCACCTTCGTGGCATTATCGAGGTTCGTGCAAGCCACCACGGTGGCGGCGGGATGACGATCGGCGATTTCCTTGGACAGGTTCGGTCCGGAAATGGCGGCGAACCGGTCGGCCGGCAAGTCAAGGGATTCGCGGACGACTTCGTCCATACGCTTGTTGGTGCCACGCTCGATGCCCTTCATCAGGCTGACGACGATGGCGTGATCGGGAATCAGTCCCTTGAATTCGACGAGTGCCACTCGCGCGAACTGCGCGGCGATGGCCACGACTACGATGTCCGCGTTCTTGACGGCTTCGGCGCGATCCCCAGTGGCGGTCATGTTGTCCGGCAACTTTTCGACGGACGGCAGGCGCACGGCGTTGTGGTGGTGATCGCGAATGCCCTCGACAATCTGCTGCTCCTTGGCCCACATGGTCACCGTGTTGCCTGCGTCCGCCAGCACTTGGCCGAAAGCAGTACCCCATGCTCCTGCACCGAGAACCGTTATATTTTTACCCATATCAAATTCCTACCTTCGCTTGTCGCGCAACTTCATCGGCACAATCTTGTGCCATGCTACTCGCCTAGGCTCCCCGTACGGGAACCGGTGCGGCTACTTCTCAGCCGGGAACGGGCCGCCGGCTTCAGGCCAAGGCTTACGACTCATACTGCGGTAGTCCCAGTAGCCTTCAGCGGGGAACTGCTCGCCACGAATTTCCTCCAGTACTGTGTTCATGCGTTTGAGCACGCGCCACATCAGCTCGTTCACGGCCTCGGCAGGCGGCTCTTCACCCCATGAGTCCATGTCGGCAAGCAGATCGGAGTAATCGAGCGCATGGTCATAGCACATCACCACGTTTTTGCGCGGCCATGGCCACCAGTGGTTGATGGAGGCGGCACCCCACGTCACCGCCGGGTACAGCGGCACCTGATGCCCCAGTCTGCGCGAGGATTCAAGGGCGATATATCCCACGCCCTCCTTAATGCTCATCACCCACTTTTTCGGGTCGCGGGTCACGGTGCCTTCCGGCCAGACCGTCAGCGGGCGGCCGGACGTCAGAATATCAATCGAGGTCTCTTCGATCTGCTTGGCCTTGCCCGAATGACGCTGCACCGGCTGCATGCCGACCAACTGGAACCACTTGCCGATCAATGGCCACTTCGCCATCTCGGCCTTGGCCATGTAACGGGGGCGGCGGCCCATGTGGAACAGGCTCATCATTGGCACGAACACATCAAACATGGTGACATGACTGGCGGCGGTGATGAACGGTCCGGTTTCCGGCACCTGTTCCAAGCCCCAGGCCTTGGTCTTGCAGCTGGCGCGGAACACAATGGACACCCCTCCCAGCAGTCGTTTGGTGGCCTTGGGATTCTGGGCGTTGATTTCCGGCTGATTGGGCGTGCGGGGGCCGGTCGGGTAATACTGTGTCGAGTCCACAAGCGTGTGGCGGGCGGCCAGACGCTTGACCTGCTCATCACTCAGCGGGCTTACGGCCGAACGCGGCGACGGTTTTCCTTTGGATGCCATGGTCTCTATTGTGGCACGGACCACCGCCCAACGATTCCAGCGCAACGTTCCCGGGAACGTGCCGCGGAACCACACCTCGCACCCCCGCCCAGCGAAACATTCCCCGGAATGCGTCGCACAATACGCGGCAGCCCGTCTGCACACACCATGCGCGCAGACGGGCCGCCGGGGAAACGTTCGAATCACTCCACCGCGATGGCGTCGATCTCCACGAGCGCACCCTTGGGAATCATGTTGTTGCCAAAGGCCACGCGGGCGGGCTTGACGGAGCCGATGAACGCCTCAGCGTAACGTGCGTCCACTTCCTTGAAGTCCTCGACGTTCTTCAGGTAGATGGTGGCGCGGCACACATGCTCAATGCCGGTACCGGCAGTGTCGAGAATGTGCTTAATATTCTTCAGCGCCTGTGCAGCCTGCTCTCCAGCGGTCTCGCCCGCCAGTTCGCCGGTGGCCGGATCAATGCCCAGCTGGCCGGATACGAACACGAAGCCATTGGCCTTCACCGCCTGACTGTATGCGCCCAGCGCGGCCGGCGCCTCGGAAGTGGCTACGGCTTCCATCTTTTCGCTCATATTGTGCTCCTTCTCATCTTGGGGGGCGCCCACCTGCTGCGGCCGGCGCCGGTACACATCACCACCGGCTACGACCAATCGCACGATCAGCAACGATTGGCAATGCCGATTACGTAGCAGTCTACTGAGCAAAGTCGCGTTTAGCGCGCATGATGCTCGGCATACGGCCATCAACAGACTATTCCTTGCTATTCCAGACGATTCCAGACGATTCCAGACGATTCGGCTACCGTTCTCGCCAAACCGGACGGTTTTTCCACGACCCAAGCGAGCCGGCATCACCGGCCTTGCCATTGCCGACACCAGCACCAGCCTTGCACGCGCCGAATATGCAAAAGGCTTCCGGCGGTTAGCCGAAAGCCATGCTGGTGGGCTTGATGGGGATCGAACCCACGACCTTCTGTTCCGGAGACAGACGCTCTATCCACTGAGCTACAAACCCGAGCAACTTCTTTACTGTACACCACATCACGTTGCATGCGGCACATACGTCGCCAAAATAACGAGAAAATCGCCATTATCGGCTCTACAATGGGGTTATGTCGGAACCTACAGATGACTTCGAATACGAACGCCGCTTCTTCTGCCGCGAACTGCCGGCGGAATACGACGACGGCGACGCCCCGACCCTCATCATTCAGAGCTACTACGTGCATGCCGACAATTACGCCTTGCGCGTGCGGCTGGTCTCGCGCAAGGTTCACGTCGACATGACGCCCGACGTAAATCCGGTGGCCGTGCTGGACGAATACCGCGACCGGTTCTCGGAAGCATATGTCACCGTCAAAGGTCCGTCCGTGGGCGGCACGCGCTACGAAGTCGAGCGCGAAATCGATACGCGTATCGCGGCCGAACTCATCAAGCGCGGCGGCTCGGTAATCATCAAGAACCGGTATTCCGTGTGGATTGAGGAAGACGGCTGGAGCGTGGATGTGTTCGGCGGGCCGAATGCGCCGCTCATCGTAGCCGAGGCCGAACGATCCGGGCCGGTTACCAATCTGACGATTCCGAAATTCTGCATCACCGAAATCACCGATCAGGCGCGATTCAATAACGATGGTCTCGCCAACCGTCCGTTCTGTAAGTGGGCGGATGATTTCAAGGAGGAGCTGGCGCTGGAGGGGCCAAGGTTCCAGCAGTATTTCGGGAAGAATCGGATGGTTTAGGGGGGAGCAATCGAGTACGCTCGTGAGCTCCCCTCAGTCATCTACGACGACAGCCCCTCTCAAAGAGGGGAGCCAAAACCACTTAGTACATGAGGGTGGCTAGGCGACGACGGGCGCGGGTCAGACGCGGGTCGGTGGGTTCGGGGATGGCGAAGTATTCGAGCAGACGCTTGCGAACCTGCTCGATATCGGCCTTGTGCCCGGCGGCCAAAAAGTCCAGCAAACGGTCGAAAGCGTCTTGAATCTGGCCACCAATCATGTCGATATCAGCCACGGCCAACTGCGCTTCCACATCGTCCGGCGCTGCGGCGGCAGCGGCACGTACGTCACGTACATCAGCGGCCCCGGAGCGGGCCAGCAACAGCGCCTTCGCACGTTCGCGGGCGGCCAGTGCATCGGACGGGTCGGATCCGAGCACGCGCTCGTATTCGGCGGCGGCACCGGCGTAATCGCCCTCCTCGGCCAAACGATGGGCTTCGGCATGCTCCGGCGGCACCTGCTCAGCACCCGCGACGGCACCGGTGGCACCAGCGCTCTTGGCGGCATCGGAATCAGGATCACCCGAGTACGGCGCGGTACCGTTCACACCAGACTGCGCGGCGGCCTCAATGATCTTCGGAATCACCTCGTCGGTAAGTTGCTTGAGCTCGTCGTCACCCGGAAGGCCCTGCAACAGCGGCATCGGACGGCCGGCAATCAACGCGAACAGTGCGGGCACGCCCTGCACCTGCAGCGCTTGGGCAATCGAGGGATTGGACGAGATATCGATACGGGAGAGCTGAATCTGGCCGTTCAGGGCGTTCACCGCGTCGCCCAGTGCACGGGCCATCGGGAACAGGCGGTCATCGGTCGGCACCCACAGGAGCAGCAGGATCGGGAAGGTCGCGGAAGTCTGCACCATTGCCTGGAAGGTGTTTTCGGTGGTGTCGATCACGTACCCACCAGCGGCAGGCGCGCCGCCCGCTTGTCCGGGCTCGGCCTTGACCTGATGCTTCAGCGCCTCCAAATCGACGGCGCCCGCCAATGAGACTCCCGGATTGAACTGCTGCTCTGCCATAATGCCTCCCGATTCCACGCGATTCGCGTACAACAACAATCACATTTGCTGACATTGATTGTAATGCCGATTCCCACCACGTAGGGATTCTTCCACTACGCGGTGAAATTCCCACCACGTAGCAAAACGCCCACCACGATGTGACCCCAAACGGCACCATTATGCGAAAGGTAAAGTTTTATCGACATCGTGGTGGACGAATCACATCGTGGTGGGGGCGTTAACCGCGCGGTGGGTGGCGGCAACAATTACAGCGCTTCGACCTTTACCGGCTGACGGTCGGCGCCCACTGCGGTGATTTGCTCACCGGAACTTGCCAACGGAATGTACAAGGCCACCACGTTCACATACGTGACCTTCATGGTGCTGGTGTACTTGTCGCTATTGAACAGCGCCTTCTCGTCGTCGGAAGCCGGCCGCGATTCGCGGCCATCCCCTGCCTTGCGAGTCCATTCGCCGTTAATACGGCCAACCACCAGATCACCGGCACCGTCTGCAGCACGCATCACCCACATCTGTTCAGGCACAGCGGTGAATTTTTGCTCCTGCGTACCGTTGTTGCGTTGCATACCTTCCTGCACCTTGGCCGTGGTATTGGCCAGTTCCTGGCGCAGCAAATCGTCTGCGAACTTGGAAGCGTATTGGCTCTTGGAGCCGTTCTGCAGCACATCGGCGTATTGGGCCAAGGCATCAGCGGGAGCGGCCACCAGCTTCTCATCCTTTGCGGTGCCCATCTGCGAGCCAATAGTCGGAATCTCGAACTTTGGCAGCTTGGCGCCCTCAAACAGTCGAGCCATAGCCATCAGCTTGTAATTCTGCTGGGCGGATTCCTGATCGAAGACCAGCAAACGCTTGGACTGCTGATCTTCGGTGGTGGTCGTGATGGTGAACACCGAGCGAGGCCATCCGTCGTCCGTAGGAATCACCGTCTGGGCGATGTCCTTGGGAATGGTCGCATATTCGGACATACCGCCGCCACGCTGATTGATCGTGGTCTGGCTGATGCGAATGTCCAGCTGGGGCCCGCCCATAACGGTCGCATACCCATCGGGATTCTTGGCCTGATCGGCTTCATCGATCGTCTTGAGAATCTTCAGACGAATCTTCTTCTCCTGCGCCTCGGTCAAATCCGGCGCAACCTTGGTGGAGGTATCAGCAGCCGGCGTCGGCAGTTGGCCTTCACAGGCGGTCAACGGCACGACCAACGCCACGCAGGCGAGGGCGGACACACACAGTTTGTTCCATCGCTTGTTCATCAGCTTTCCTCCTGTCCGGCATCGGCCGAGTCGTCTCCGGTATTGACCTCTTGGGCCAAGCGGGAGAAGTAGGCCTGCAGTTCGTCAGGGGTGATTACCGAAGTCGATTCGTTATCGCCGGCGCTGAGGCCGGGCTCAGCGCCGCTTTCGGCACCGGTCTGCTGGTCGGCGACCAGGTTACGCGAACTTGGGTCGATGATAACCGGTGTTTCGGTGGCTTCAGATTGCGAGGATTGCGAGGACGCACGGCCCGAACGCCGATGTGTGGCGTGACGGCGACGATTACGTCGACTTGCACCATCCGGCTTCCCGGACACTGCGATGCTGGCGGGTGCCTCTTCCTCGATTACGGCGCTTGCCATGCCTTCCACCATGCGCTTGCGGCGCTTATGCGGCGGCATGGCGAACACGGAGGCGCACAGTACGGCCAGCACGGCCAGCAATCCGCCGGACAGATAGAACGGCATCGCAAAGTCCGGCACTTCGGAGCGCACCCAGTGCAGCTGCACCTTGGCGTTGGTGACATTTTCGCCCAAATCCACAATGGCTACCGTCGAGGCGCCGGTCTTCTTGCTCTTCAGCGAAACGGACCCAGTGCCGCATTTCACGGCAGTCCACATATCGGAATCCTTGAACGACACCGCGTCATCGGCATTGGTAGGCGCTCCCTGACTCGTGCTGCTTCCCTTCTGGGTGCTCAGCTCGCTCCATGATGCCAATCCGGTGATGCGGGTATAGGACTTCTCGGACGCGACCCATCCGGCAACATCCTTGGACGAACCCAACGCCACGCACGCCTCGTCCTGAGAGGATCCCGAGTCCACGGTTATCGTGGCATTCTGATCCAACAAGGTCAGCACATTCGGATCAGTGACGGCATACCGGGAGCCGCTCATGGTTGCGGAAGCGGTGATTTCAGTGGAGGGCTTCCACATCGTGGCATTCATGTACCCCAACACCACAGCCGCCACGGCCAATAGTCCGAAGATAGGCGTCACCACTCCACGCATGATTTTGGCATGACGGGATGGACGCTTGGCGCCCTTATCCGGTCTTGTAGTCTGTTCTTCAGCACTCATAACTCAACCATTCTACAATCTTCACCTGTTTATTACCTAGGAGCGCAGAAAATCAAGGTTTACCAGTAGGGTGATGTGTCATGCGTAAGTCTGTTAAGTCTATGTTATCTCCCCTCGGCAAGGCCGTTGCCCTTGCCTGCTCGCTGGCGATGTGCGTGTCGCTGGCTGCCTGCTCCAGTTCGAGCTCGGACTCGAAATCCTCTTCTTCCGATTCCTCTTCATCTTCCGACTCTTCTGACAAGAAGGGCCAAATTGCCGGCGTGACCGCCAAGGGCAAGCTCGGCGAGAAGCCGACCATCTCCTTTAATACGCCGATGACCGTGTCCGACGGCTCTTATGTGGTGCTGCAGAAGGGCGATGGCGACGTGATCGAGGAGGGCGACCGCGTCTGCGCCCAAGGCATCGCGCTCAACGTTAAAGACGGAACCGAGCTCATGGACACCTGGACCAAGAACACGCCGGATTGCTCGCTGAAGGTGGATTCCAAGACCCTCTCCTCGACCTACTACAACCAGATCAAGGGTGCCAAGATCAACACCACGATTGGCTTTGGCGTCAACGCTCAGGATTCGTCCGGGTACTCTTACATTCTGGCGATGACGTTTGTGTCCAAGTCCAAGGACTTGGAGAAGGCCACTGGCGAGGAAGTCAAGGATGTGCCGGCCAATCTGCCGAAGGTGACGCGAGCCAAAAACGGCGAGCCGTCCATCGACATGAACGGTCAGGGTTCGGTTGATTCGCTGATCTCGCAGACGCTGATCAAGGGTAACGGCGCCAAGCTGACCGACAAGAACACCGTGGTGGTCAAGTACACCGGTTGGCTTACGAATGGCAAGCAGTTCGATTCGTCCTGGGATCGCGATTCCACAATCGACGCCGATCTGTTCAGCGATTCCAGCGGCCAGCATCAGGTTATCGAGGGCTGGCAGAAGGGTCTGGTCGGCCAGACCGTCGGCTCTCAGGTTCTGCTGGTGATTCCGCCGGATCAGGCCTATGGAGATAAGGAGCAAGGTCCGATTCCCGCCAACTCCACGTTGGTCTTCGTAATCGATATTCTCGCCGCGTACTAAAAGATATAGCAGGGGCTCCCTCTGATGAGGGAGCCCCTGCTATATCTAGAACAGCCTGAGACTGTCGTCCTCGGTGCCTTTCATATCGTCGTAATCGAGGATGAGGCAGGTGAAGCCGCGGTCTTTGGCCAAGACCTGGGCTTGCGGCGTGATGGTTTGTGCGGCGAAGATGCCGTGCACCGGGGCCAGCAGCGGATCTCGATTGAGCAGTTCGCAGTAGCGAGTCAGCTGCTCGACGCCATCAATGCCGCCGTGACGTTTGATTTCCACAGCCACATGCTCGCCCTCGGCATTCACGGCCATAATATCCACTGGGCCAATGGCGGTCGGGTATTCGCGACGCACCAGCTTGGCTCCCTTGCCGATACGCTCGATTTGCTCGGCCAGATAGCGCTGCAGATGGTCTTCCACGCCATCCTTGATGAGACCCGGATCTTCGCCCAGATCATAGGTTTGGTCGGAATAGATATGCTGCAGCGTCACTTCAAGAATGTCCGAACCCTTGTCGGCGCTGACACGTAGCACCTTTTCCGGCTCACCAGCGGCGACACTTTCCGGGGAATGCGTCGCAGAATCACCATCCACAGCCCCACCAGCGACACTTTCCCGGGAATGTTGCGCGGATTTGGCGGCTGGGTCGATCTCACGAATCGTGCAGGGCGCGGTCATCCAGTTCAGCGGCTTGTAGGAGCCCAATTCGGAGAAAATCAACAGGCTGGAATCGGCCTTGATCAGCAATACGCGCTTGGCCAGGGGCAGTGAGGCGTTGAGGCGGCCCGAATACTCGGCCGAACAGTCGGCAACAATAACTCGCATAGGCCACCACTGTAGCGCAACACATGGCATACATAGCAAAAGGGGCTCTCTGGAAAACCAGAGAGCCCCTTAAGGAGTTGGTTCAGGTCACTCGGCGGTGCCGGAGTACTGGACGTCGTGGCCGCGCTCGACCGCCACGGTGAGTTTGTTCGAGTCGAAGGAAATGAATCCGTCGGTCACCTCGAACATGTGGCGATCGCCATCGGGCTCAACCACGGTGAGCGTACCCTGCTTGATCACCGTGAGCACAGGCTCATGGTCGGGCAGGATGCCCATGCCGCCCTCAGAGGCGGGAATGGTCACGCTCGTCGCCTCGCCGTGCCACACAGGGTGGTCAGCGGCGACGATGTTGACCTTCATCGTGGTTTTTTCCGCAGCCATCACGCACCCAGTTCCTTCTGCATGTTGTGCCACTTCTCTTCGAGGTCGTCGATGCCGCCGATGCCGGAGAACGCCTGCTCCGGGACGTCGTCGTACACGCCGTCGCAGATGCGGGTGAAGGCTTCGATGGTCTCGTCGGCCGGCACGTAGGAGCCGGGGCGACCGGTGAACTTCTCAGCCACATAGAAGTTCTGGCCGAGGAACTGCTCGATCTTACGAGCACGGTTCACGGTGGTCTTGTCCTCTTCGCCGAGCTCGTCGATACCGATCAGGGCGATGATGTCCTGCAGCTCCTTGTTACGCTGCAGAATCGCCTTGACGCGGTTGGCGCAGTCGTAGTGAGCCTGGCCCACGTAACGCGGATCGAGGATTCGCGAGGTGGAGCTCAGCGGGTCCACAGCCGGGTAGATACCCTTGGAGGCAATGTCACGAGAAAGCTCGGTGGTTGCATCCAAGTGGGCGAAGGTCGTGGCCGGGGCCGGGTCGGTGTAATCATCGGCCGGCACGTAAATGGCCTGCAACGAGGTGATCGAGTGACCACGGGTCGAGGTGATGCGCTCCTGGAGGGAACCCATCTCATCGGCCAGGTTCGGCTGGTACCCCACGGCGGAAGGCATACGACCCAGCAGGGTGGACACCTCGGAACCGGCCTGGGTGAAGCGGAAGATGTTGTCGATGAACAGCAGCACGTCCTGGTTCTGCACGTCACGGAAGTACTCTGCCATGGTCAGTGCGGTCAGCGGGACACGCAGACGGGTACCCGGCTGCTCATCCATCTGGCCGAAGACCAGTGCGGTCTTCTCAAGCACGCCGGCCTCGGCCATTTCGCCGATCAGATCGTTACCCTCACGGGTACGCTCGCCGACGCCAGCGAACACGGACACACCACCGTGGTTCTGGGCCACGCGCTGAATCATTTCCTGAATCAGCACGGTCTTGCCCACACCTGCACCACCGAACAGACCGATCTTGCCGCCCTGCACGTACGGGGTCAGCAGATCGATGACCTTGATGCCCGTTTCGAACATCTGGGTCTTGGACTCCAGCTGATCGAAGGCCGGCGGGTTGCGGTGGATAGGCCAACGCTCGGAGACGGTGATGGTCTCATCCGGCTTCTTGTTGAGGATGTTACCGGACACGTCGAAGACGTGGCCCTTGGTCACGTCGCCGACCGGCACGGAGATCGGGGCGCCGGTGTCGGAGACGGAGGCACCACGAACCAGGCCGTCGGTGGGCTTCAGAGCGACGCAACGGACCGTGGAATCACCGAGGTGCTGTTCGACCTCGAGGGTGATCTCGGTCTCCTTCGCCTCGCCTTCTTCCTTGGCGCTGGTGTTGACGATCGTTACTTTCAGGGCGTTGTAGATGTCGGGCAGATGACCCACCGGGAATTCAACGTCGATAACCGAGCCCTGGACGCGGGTGACGCGACCGTTGGTAGGCTCGGCCGCAGTGGTCTGGTTGTCAGCCATATGCGTTCCTACTCTTCCTTCTTGGTCAGCGCGTCAGCGCTGCCGATGATTTCGCTAAGTTCCTGGGTGATCGAGGCCTGGCGGGAAGCGTTGAGCTTGCGCGTAAGGTCGTCGATCAGGTTTCGTGCGTTGTCGGTTGCCGTGTGCATGGCGTTCTGGCGGCTTGCGGTTTCCGACGCGGCCGCAGTCAGCAGGCACTCGTGGATACGGGACTGAATGTACTTCGGCAGAATCGCATCCAGTACCTTTTCGAGGCTGGGCTCGAAAGTGTACAGCGGAGCGACATCCGCAGTAGCCGGTGCCTCTTCATCAGGATCGGGCACCTTGGTCTCGTTTTTCACGATTTCGACCGGCAGCATGCGCAGCACGCGCACCTTCTGCACCACCATGTTGATGAACTCGGTGTAGACGATGTAGAGTTCGGAAACTCCACCCTTCTCAGCCGGCTTCATGTAGGCGTCCATCAAGGTGTTGGAGATCGTTTCAGCAATTTCCACGCCGGGCTGGTCGGTGTCGCCTTCCCACGTCGCCGCGATGTCACGATTACGGTACTTGTAGTACGTCGAACCGCGACGCCCGTACACGAACAGCTCCGGCTGCTTGCCTGCCGCATCGAGGCGGGACAGCAGCGACTCCGTTTCACGGATAATCGAAGAGGTGTACGGGCCGGCCATACCACGATCCGAGGTGAGGGCGAGAACAGCCACGCGCGGGTTCTTCTCGTCCTTCACCGCGATCGGATGCGTGATATGGGTGTGGGCCACCAACGCTTGCACGGCATCGAAAATCGCATCGGTGTACGGCTTCGCGTTCAGGGCCACATCACGGGCCTTGGCGATATGCGAAGACGCGATCATCTCCTGAGCGTTGAAGATCTTCGCCAACGACTCGGTGGAGCGGATGCGTGATTTCAATGCGAGTTGCGAGCCCATGGCTTACTTTTCTCCCGCCACGATCTTTTCCTGATCGACCGGCGCGGCCTTGTCAACGTCCGGCTTCTTCTCGACCAGCGGCTTGCCGGCGGAAGAGACGAACGTCGAACGGAACTCGTCCACGGCCTTATCGAGGGCAGCCTCGGTGTCGGCGGTGAATTCCTCGGTCTCGCGAATGGTCTTGAGGATATCGGTGTTGTGGTCGATGTAGTCCAGCAGTCCCTGCTCGAACGGAAGGACGTCCTTCAGGTCGAGGTCGTCGAGCTTGCCGTGGGTGCCGGTCCATACGGACACGACTTCCTGTTCCGGCGAGTACGGGTGGAACTGCGGCTGCTTCAACAGCTCGGTCAGGTGGGCACCACGGGTCAACTGGGCCTTGGAAGCCGCATCCAGATCGGAGGCGAACATGGCGAAGGATTCCAGCGAACGGTACTGTGCCAGGGAGATCTTCAGCGTACCGGAGACCTTCTTCAGAGCCTTGGTCTGTGCGGCGCCACCGACTCGAGAGACGGAGATACCGACGTCCACGGCGGGGCGCTGGTTGGCGTTGAACAGATCGGACTGCAGGAAGATCTGGCCGTCAGTGATGGAGATCACGTTGGTCGGGATGTAGGCGGACACATCGTTCGCCTTGGTCTCGACGATCGGCAGACCCGTCATCGAACCGCCGCCCAGGTCATCGGAGACCTTGGCGCAACGTTCGAGCAGGCGGGAGTGCAGGTAGAACACATCACCCGGGTAGGCTTCACGCCCCGGCGGGCGGCGCAGCAGCAGGGAAATCGAACGATAGGCCTCTGCCTGCTTGGACAAGTCATCGAAGACGATGAGCACATGCTTGCCGTTGTACATCCAGTGCTGGCCGATGGCCGAGCCGGTGTACGGGGCGATGTACTTGAAGCCAGCGGAATCGGCTGCCGGGGAGGCCACGATGGTGGTGTACTCCATGGCGCCGGCGTCTTCCAGGCTCTGCTTCACCGAGGCGATGGTGGAGCCCTTCTGGCCGATGGCCACGTAGATGCAGCGGACCTGCTTCTTCGGGTCGCCGGATTCCCAGTTGGCCTTCTGGTTGATGATGGTATCGATCGCGATGGCGGTCTTACCGGTCTGGCGGTCGCCGATGATGAGCTGGCGCTGGCCGCGGCCGATCGGGGTCATCGCGTCGATGGCCTTGAGGCCGGTGGACAGCGGCTCGTCGACCGGGTGGCGGTGCATCACGTCGGGGGCCTGGGCTTCGAGGATACGACGACCCTCAATGCCCTGGATCTCGCCGAGGCCGTCGAGCGGCTTGCCCAGCGGGTCCACGACGCGGCCGAGATAGCCGTCGCCGACGGGCACGGAAAGCACTTCGCCGGTGCGTCGCACTTCCTGGCCTTCCTCAATTCCAGCGAAATCGCCGAGGATCACCACGCCGATCTCACGGGCGTCAAGGTTGAACGCCAGGCCGAGCGTGCCGTCTTCGAACGTCAGCAGCTCATTGGCCATGCAACCAGGCAATCCCGTCACGTGTGCAATGCCGTCACCGGCCGTGGCGACATAGCCCACTTCCTGGGTGGGGGTGTCGCTCGGCTTGTACGACGACACGAAGTCGTCGAGGGCCTTGCGAATCGAGGCGGGATCGATGGTCAGTTCTGCCATGATCACTCCTTCTATTGGTTATTGTTCAGTCAAGTCTTTGCTTGTGTGTGGTGTTGGACGGATTGGCTCGGCCGGTCAGGCCGGAGTCGCCTCCGTCTGCACCTTGCGATGCAAGTTCTGCAGCTGTGCGACCACGGTGTTGTCCGTGACTTCGTCGCCCACCTGGATGCGCATGCCACCCAGCACGGTCGGGTCGACCACCGAGTTGATGTGCACCTGACGGCCCACCTTGGCGGAGTAGACCTCGACCAGTCGCTTGATCTGCTCCTTCTTCAGCGGGGTGGCGGTGGTCACGGTGACCATCGACTCGCCCATGTGGCGGGAGAACTTGTTGATCAGCCACTGGATGGTCTCCAAGTAGCGGCGGCGGCGCAGGTTGCAAGTGGCGTGTTCGGCGAGCCTCATGGTGACCTTGTTCAGGGTCTTGCCAGAGAACACCTCGCGGAACAGCTTCACACGGGCCTCGCTGGTGGCCTGGTAGTCGTACAGCTTGGCGCGTACGACCGGCAGGTTCAGCAGTGCGGAATGCAGCTCGGACAGCTCGATGGATACCTGCAGCGTGGCGTCAGTGGCGTCCGCGTAGTACATCATGGCGTCCACGCCGAAGTCTTCCACTGCGTTGGCGATGTCGCGCGCACGGCTCCAACGGCGGGAGACCAAGTCAGTCATGATCTCCATGGTCATCGGATGCGCGTTGTCACCGAGCAGTTCCTTCAGGACGGCCACCTTGTCGGCAACCGGGCGGGACGGGTCGGTCAGTGCGCGCTCCAGCTGAATGCTGTCATCGAGCACCTTGGTGATCGTGAACAGTTCGTTGCCGATCCGCCACGCGTCCTCACGGGTGTCGCGCAGTTTCGGGGCCAGCGAATCACGCGACTCGCGGTCTGCAATACGTGATGCCTCTCCTCGCATGGTCACCTCCCTTTCTGGTTACGGATGGTCACGGTCACTTCTTGGCGCCCAGGTCGTCGATCATCGAATCGATCATCGAGGACTGCACGTCGTTGTCTTCCAGCTTGGCACCGAGGATCTTGCCGGCCAGGGCGGTGGCAAGTGCGCCGACCTCGCCCTTGAGCGAGACGATGGCCTGCTGGTGCTGGGATTCGATCGAGCGCTGTGCGGATGCGGTGATCTGGGCCGCATCGGACTCGGCGCGGGAACGAGCGTCGGCGATGATGTGGGACGCTTCCGCACGGGCGTCGTCGCGAATCTTGGCGGCGTCCACACGGGCGGTGCTCAGCTGGGCCTCATACTTGGCCTTGGCCTCGTCGGCGTCCTTCCTAGCCTGCTCCGCCTTGGCGATGTTGCCCTGAATCTTGGCGGCGCGCTCGTCGAAGATCGCATTGAACTTCGGCATGAAGAACTTGTAGAAGAACACCGCAACGATGACAAGAATGATCAGCGACCATACGATGTCATAAACCTCAGGAATGAACAGGTCAATCCCGCTTGCTGCTTGTGTCATCAAGCCCTCCTTTCAGTGATGGACATAATCGGTTTTCGTCTGTTGATCTGCGCAGATCAGATGATCAGGGCGGCGACGAAGCCGATCAGTGCCAGCACCTCGACCAGAGCCAGGCCGATGAACATGATGGTCTGGATCTTGCCGGACATCTCAGGCTGACGAGCGGTGGATTCCATGGCCTTGCCGAAGAGGATGCCCAGACCAATGCCAGGGCCAAGAGTACCGATACCGTAACCGATGACGGACAGGTTGCCGGCGACCTCTGCGAGGGTGATGATATCCATTGTGTTTCCTTTCTAACGTACTTGGCGACGTTATAAATCTTGGGGTTTGGTCGGTCTGCGATTTTCCCAGACCGGGGACCGGAAGCGGCGGGTTAGTCGCCCGTCACTCTTCCGGGAAGCTCAGGTTGATGTACACGGTGGAAAGAATCGCGAAGACGTAGGCTTGCAGGAAGGCGACGAACGCCTCGAAGCAGGTCATGGCGAAACCACCGGCGAACCACAGCGCACCCACCGGGATGCCCTGCAGCTTGTTGACCGCGTCAACCATCCAGAACTGTGCGAACGCCAGGCAGGTGGCGACCATAAGGTGGCCGGAAACCATGTTGGCGAACAGACGGATGGTCAGGGAGGCCGGGCGGATGATCAACAGCTCAAGCAGGTTGATCGGAGCCAGCAGGAAATAGACCGGCCACGGCACACCGGGGGTGAACAGCTCGTGGCGCAGATAGTGGCCGAGGCCCTGCGAGCGGATGGCGGCGATCCAGTACTGGATCAGTGTCCAGACAGCGAACACGAGCGGCATGACCACCGTGGCGTTGGCCGCCATGTTCATACCTGGAATGATGCCGCACAGGTTGAAAATGAAGATCGTGAAGAACAGGGTGGTAATCATCGGCACGTAGCGCTTGCCACGGGCCTCACCCATCACGTCATACACGACCTTGTCGCGCACGAAGTCGAGACCGTACTCGACTACGCCCTGCCAACGGCCGGGGATGAGCTTGGCGCGCTTTGCGGTCACGCCGAGCACCACCAACAGCACGATGGTTGCCACGATACGAATCAAAATAATGCGGTTGATGGCAAACGGAGTTCCCTGGAACAGAATCTCCGGGGGAAGGAAGTCATCAACCGAGGGCAGATGAGCGCCTGCCTCGTCAGCCAACAGCAATCCTGCGCTGAGCGAACCGACCATATCACGCCTCCTGCTTCTTCAATGTCAGGTGTCAGTTTAAACCCACCGGGCAGGCAAATGTGACGTGCTCGTTACTTTCGTCTTTTTTGGTCTCCTCGGTGTGGAGTCTGCCGGGCATGGACACGGAGTCTGCGCTGGGCATTCGGCTCCGAATGACTGAAGAGTGATTATTTGCCTGCGTCTAGACAATGTCAATATTATACCGGCGAGTCTCCTGAAATCCCTACTGCTGCAAGGTTTTCCCGGGCGTTTCGCGAACGTTGTGCACTATTGGTCGCATTACGCGGATGTGTGGCATTACGTTCATCAAGCCGTCCACATCGTGGACGAACAACCGTCCACGCTACGAACGCAACCTCCAACAGTAGCTCCCTCTGATGGGCCGAGCCGTGAAGGAGAAGCAAAGGAGCTCCCCGTCGAGGGGAGCTGTCGTCGTAGGCGACTGAGGGGAGATCGTAGGCTCAGCCCTGAATCACCCCATACCCGTCATGCACAAACGGCTTGAAATCATCCTGGCGCGGCCCGCCCGGCTCATGCCGAATCGAACGATCAGTACCGAGCTTCTTCTCAGCCCTGAGCTGCGGCACCTCGGTCAGGTCATACGGCGTGGTCTGGTACACCCAGTTGAGCCAGTTGCGCCACAGCAGATTGGCGTGGGCGCGCCAGGCGAACAACGGTTCCAGCTTCGGATCGTCATGCGGGAAGTAGTTCTTCGGGAAGGGCACGTTGGTCATGCCCTTGGCCATATCGCGCTCGTATTCTTCGGCGAGCGTGTACTTGCCGTACTCCCAATGGCCGAGCGCGAACACTTCGGAGAAGTCACGCGTGGCGATCAGGCCCGGGCCGGACTGCGGCCCCCAAGTCAAGATCTGAAGGTCATGGTTGGCACGTACCTCGTTTTCGTTCACGCCGGCGAGGCGGGAGTGCGGCTGCAGATCAATCTCGTCGAAGCCATTGGTCAGGAAGCAGTATTCATCCTGCAGGTACTGCGGGAATACGCCGAAAATCTTCTCGGGGTAATCCACCTTGTGGATGCCGTAGCGGTAGTACAGTGCGCCCATCGCACCCCAGCACAGGTATATGGTGGAGAACACATGGGTGGAGGCCCAGTCGAGAATCGTCTTGAACTCGTCCCAGTAGTCCACATCTTCGAACGGCATATGCTCTACAGGCGCGCCGGTGACCACAAAACCGTCGTAATAGTTGTCTTTGAACGCATCGAGGTTTTCGTAGAACTTGACGAGATGATCGGCGGAAACGTGCGTGGCCTCATGCGTGGAGGTCTTCATGAAGTCGATTTCGACCTGCAGCGGCGACTTGGAAATCAGACGCAGCAGCTGTGTTTCAGTCTCGATTTTCTTAGGCATCAAGTTCAGGATCACCAGTTTGAGCGGGCGGACGCGCTGACGCTCCGCCTCGGGCTTCTCCAGAGCGAAGATGCGCTCCGAATCGAGGATATCTCTGGCCGGCAGGCCACTGGGGATCTTGATAGGCATGTTCCTATTATGTCAATATTCGGGATAACGGTTCAGGGCATTCCTATAACGGCCATTTATGGCGCGTTATTACCCCGACTCCGACTCCGCCCCAAACCCCTCGCTGCGTGAGCCAATTCACGTTTTAAAACCGCGGGAAGATGACGCGACACGCCGATGTTGACTTTCTGGAATCTGCACCTATTGTAGATAGAGCTGTCTGAGAGACAAGCCGACGCGGGGTGGAGCAGCTCGGTAGCTCGCTGGGCTCATAACCCAGAGGTCACAGGTTCAAATCCTGTCCCCGCTACGAATCGCGGGAAGCCGTCACGAATTCATCGTGGCGGCTTTTTGTTTCCCAGCAGCATTATTGCCGATTGGACGATGATGTCCCGTGAAAAAACAACATCCAGCCCCACTCTGGGCAGAATCTATCAACATGTGGCTCGACTCACTGAAGGCGGCGGGCTACTCCCCCAACACGCTCAACACACGGCGCTGCCAGATGAGCGCGCTGTCGCGGGCGCTCGAAGGCGATCCGAGGGACGTGGAGGGCGACGACCTGCTCGCCCACTTCGCCGGCAAGGAATGGAAGCCGGAGACGCGCAAGGGCGCGAAGAACGCCTGCGTCAGCTATTTCCGATGGCTCCGTGTCAGCGGTCGCGCCGACAGCGACCCGAGCGAGTTCCTGCCGACCGTCAAGCGACCAGAGCCGCATCCCCGCCCGTGCCCCGATGTGGTCATCCTCGCCGCCCTGAGCAAGGCCACGGAAGGCGAACGGCTCATGCTTCGGCTGGGCGCGGAGTGTGGGTTGCGGCGTTTCGAGATCGCGAAGGTGCACAGCCGCGACGTCATGCGCGACCTCGTGGGCTGGAGCCTCGCGGTCGTGGGCAAGGGCGACAAGCAGCGCATCGTGCCGATCGGCGACGACCTCGCCCTGCTGATCCGGTCCGCCCACGGCTACTGTTTCCCAGGACGGTGGAGCGGGCACGTCGAGTCGAGCTACATCGGCCGGCACCTGAGCGACCTGCTTGGCGACGGATGGACGGCCCACAGCCTGCGCCACAGGTACGCGACCACGACCTACGCCGCCACGCACGACCTGCTGCTCGTCTCCAAGCTCTTGGGACACGCATCGGTCGAGACCACGCAGCGCTATATCGCCATGCCCGACGAACGGCTGCGCGCCGCCGTCGCGGCCACACGCCTCGCCGCGTGATGTTGCATTGATGTCATATTGATGTATAATAGATGTTATTAGGAGGTTTGATGGAGTTTGAATACGATCCGGCGAAGAGCGCGAAGAACCTCGCCAAGCATGGCATCGACTTCGAGGCGGCCCAGCGCATGTGGGACAACTCAAAGACGGTGACGCTGACCGCTCCCAATCCCGGCAACGACGACGTGCGTTACATCGTGCTCGGCATGATCGACGGCAAGCACTGGACGGCGATCACGACCAAGCGCGGCAAGCGCATACGCATCATATCCGTGCGCCGATCACGCAAGAACGAGGAGGCATACTATGACAGCCAAGAATAAGGTTAACGCCAAGGCGATCACCAGCGACCAGCTTGAGAAGATGTTCGACAACGGCGACGACATCCTCGACTACGTCGATCTCGACAATCCCGTGGTCGAGCATCATCCCCCGCTGGAGAAGCGGATCACGCTGACGATGCCCGCGTGGATGGTCAGCGAACTGGACGAGGAAGCCGCCGATCTGGCGATCAGCCGCAACGCCGTCGTCAACACATGGATCGCCGACCGGCTGCGCACCATGCGACGCCGCGAGGTCGTCCACGCCTGACACATATACGACGAAAAGCCCCCGAACCATACCGTGAGTGCGGTAGGTTCGGGGGCTTCTTGTTATTCGGCCTTGGATGCCTTGGCCTTGAGGGTGCTTGCGCCGATGACGACGCCGATGGTCAGGGCGACGGCGTTGATGGTCGTCGCGACCGGATCGGCCCACGTCCAGCCCCATACGGGGCCGAGAGTCTGCACGAGCACGCCGATGGCCGGCAGCACGATCAGCGCGAGCCATTTGAGCACGTCATAGGCTCGGTTAGGCAGCAGCCAATCGGGCACGGTCGGCTCCGTGCCGGCGGTCTTGGGTTCGGTGTTTTCGTCGGTCATATTGTCCTCGATTCTGCAGTTGGAACCTGGGAACCCCGCCCGGCTAAGGTGCGGGGTTCCCAGGTTGGGTTCGGGTTCTCAGTAGTTCAGTAGTGCAGCACTTCGCCGGGGTAGATCACGTTGGGGTTGCCGCTGCGATAGCCGGTGAGCTGCGTGTAGCCGATGCCGAGGCGGGCGGCGATGCCGCTGAGGGTGTCGCCGCTGCGCACGGTCACGGTACGGGTTGCCGGCGGCGCGTTGCTGCCGGTGGCGACGCTGCCGCCGCCGTTGTAGGTGACGACCTGACCGGGGTAGATCAGGTTCAGGTTGCCGCTGGGCACGCTCCACTTGGACAGCGGCCACAGGCCGGTGCGCGAGGCGATGCCGCTCATGGTGTCGCCAGCGCGGACGGTGACGCGCTTGGCGGCGGTCGTCTGCTGCTGCACGACGGTGGTGGTGCCGTTGAGGCGTTGGTTGACGATCGCCATTACCTTGTCGTAGTTCGCGCCGAGCGCGTCGCGTCGCTGCTGGCCGTTGCCGTAGTCGCCACGGATGGTGGCGGTGGCGAGGGCCTGTAGGTCGATGGTCTGGGTCGGGGGCGTCGCGGTCTGCGGCGGCGTGGCCGGCTTGGCTGCGCCTGCGGGGTTGGCGTAGGCCTGCCACTGGCCGGCGTCGCCTCGGAAGTAGTTGAGGTCGAGCGGCCCGTTGTAGCCGTTGACCCAACCGTTGGAGGTGTACTGGCGCATGGCCTCGCCGTAGATCGAGTAGTTCCACGGTCGGCTCTGGTAGCCGGTCGGCGCGTTGCTGGCGTACTGGGCAACCCAGAGTCCGCAGTTGGCTCTCACGTCGGACGGGATTTGCCTGATGGCGCTGGCCTGCACGTACACCATCGGCCACACGCCGGTGAGCGTGTGCACGCGCTGCACGAACCGGCGCACCCAGTCGCTGTTGCCCCACTGGGCGTTCTGATAACTTTCCCAGTCGAGCACGAGCACGGCCCGGCCGACGTAGTCCCTCGCCTTGGCGACGAAGTAGTCGGCCTCGCTCGCGGCGTTGTTGCCGCCGGCGTAATGATACAGGCCGAGGCTCTTGCCCCGGTCGGTCACACACTTGGCCTGGGCGCGCCAGCTCCCGTTCTCGAAGCCGACGCCCTGACTGACCTTGACGACGGCGAAGTCGTACTGCGCGGTGCAGGTCACGTTCGAGGCCTGCCAGCCGGACACGTCGATGCCGACCATGTCGGCCATGGCGATCGCCGGCGTGGCGGCGAGCAGCATTGCCACGAATGCCGCGATGATCGCGGTGATCGGCTTGCTCTTGTTCTTGAACTTGCCCAAATTCGTTTTCCTTCCTACGTGGTGGGTGGGCATATGAAACAGCCCCCGCCGGGATCGGCGAGGGCTAAGCCTGTGGTTTTCTCGGGGCGATCGGCGCGTCCTGTATGTCCTGATTGACTTGGGTGCCGTGCCCGTTGCCGCCGAGGCTGTGGTAGCTGTCGTAGACGAGCTGCGCGGTCCGTTTGGCGGCGTTGTCGGCGATGCCGTCGTCGGCGACCATTTCGCGCTGCATCTGTTCCAGCTTGCACAGCAGGAGCACGCGCACGCCGGCCTGCATGGCGTCGGCCCTTCGTCGGTAGCCGCGCCACCATCCGAGCATGTACCCGCCCAGGGCGGTGACGATGCCGGTGACGGCCCAGACGGTGAGCTGCTGGGCTATGGGGTTCACTCTCCGCTCCCCTCGTCGAGGCCGGCGATGTATGCCCGTACGGCTTCGCGGCCCGCTTCGGGCACGTCGTCGATGGTCTTGCGGCCGGCGATGACGAGGCGCGCGTAGACGCGGATCATGGCTTTGCTCATGCTTCACCTCCCGCGAGAAGCTGGTAGATTTCGGCCAGAGCCTCGTCCTGATCGAGACTGGACGCCTCCAAGTCGCCGAGACGCCGGCTGTCCGATTTGGACGCCTGCAAACAGTCGAGCCAAATGCTGTCGGCCTGCTCGATGGCCTCCTGTTCGGTCAGGTCGCGCACGGTATAGGCTTCGTCGGCGGTGTATTCCGTCCACGTGGTATCGCCGTCCTCGTGCACGACGGTGGCGATGTTGCGGCGGATGCGGATGTCCGCGAGGCCGTCGCCGCGCGGGTAGTAGCTGACCTCTTCGAGGGGTTCGGGGCTGGATACCGTCTGGAGCATGGTGGTGCCTTCCTGTGTGTGATGGGCGTCGCGCTGAGGTATCGGGTCGCGCGGCGCATGGTTGAATCGATGCGGTGCCTGCGTCGGTATTGGATGCTGTCGCTGTTGCGCAGGTATCCGTAGTAGGAGCAGCAGCGCCGCGCCATGTACTCGTTCATCGGCCGGCGGTCCGCGCGGTTGAACGTTCGGCGGGCGCGGAGGAACACGCCGCTGCGGATGTTGACGCGCCCGTGGGGTCGGAACGTGTAGCCCACCATGTCGATGGGTTCGAGGTCGAGGCGTTTGCAGTTCCATTCCTCGTGCACGTCGAGTCCGAGCCGGTCTTTGAGGTAACGAACGATGCGGCGGGCGGCGATCTTCAAATCTCGTTTGGAGGTGCCGATGAGCAGCAGGTCGTCCATGTACCACAGTTGGTGCGTGATGAGCCGGCGGCGGGTGATCTCGCCGGTGCGCCGGCAGGTGCGTTCGATGGTCATGGCCGGCGATTCGATCCAGTGGTAGGCGTGGCTGAGGTAGTAGTTGGCGAGCCATTGGCTCAGGTGGCTGCCGATGTTGAGCCCGTTGCCGCCTTGGTACCGGTCGATGAGGTGGAACACGAGGCGCAATAGGATCGGGTCGCCGACATCGCGCGTGAGCATCGCCTTCAGGGTGGTGCGGTCGATGCTGGGATAGCATTTGCGCACGTCGAGCTTCACGAACCATTTGCTGGATCGTTCGCGTGTCCATCGTTTGATCGCGCGGCGGGCGTCGATGGTGCCGCGATTGGGGATGCTGGCGGTCTGCCATCGTCCCACCTTCGCGTCGAACAACGGCTGGAGGGCCATGACGGCCACATGGTCGTAGATTTGGTGCCTGACCGATTCGCGGCCGATGACGCAGTGCTTGCCGCTGATCGGTTCGACGCGGTTGAAGTACGTGATCCGGGTGTCGAGGTATCGGCCTTCGCGTATCTCGTCGGCGATCCGTTCGGCGAGCCGGTCGAGGTCGGGGTGGGTTTCGAGGAACCGGGTCACGTCGCGGCGGGACCGTTTGCCCTTGAGGTAGTGGTCGATCGCCCTGCGGACGAATGCGGGGGTTTCGCAACGGGTGTGCTTGCAATGGGTTTTCAGAGCGTTTCCTATCTGGACTATGCCGGCGTTCGACGGTGCTGGATGGGTTCGGGTCTACTGGCCGGGTGCTCGGTTTGATTTTCGGCTGGGCCGTGGCTTGCCCTCTCACTGGCTGGCGTGGAGGGTAGTTGTGGCGTAATGATCGTGTTGACAGGATTGACCGGATATGCGGCCCCCGATGCTCCACCTGCGATTCGCGAGGTCGTTCGTGAGGTTCACGGCGAAGACGCCGCAGGCAACCCCGTCCCAGAGGTTGCCGAAGCGCCGCACCTGTCGGAGACCCTGGGATGCTAGCGGGTTGGCGTATACGCCGTCGCATAGGCCGGTGGCGCTGGTGGCCCCGATGCCGGTGGGGATGAGCACGCCGTTGGACAGGGTGAAGTCCTCGGCATATCTCCACGAGTTGTCGATGGCTTTGGTGCGGGCCGGGAATTCGCCGATCTTGGTGTAGTTCGCCGTCGAGGTCTTGCTTGCCTTGGTGATGTCGAACACGCGGTAGAGTTCGACGCGGCCGGCGTCGTCGGAGTCCTTGACCGAGTTGGCGATGAGGTCGGCGTCGGTCTCGTAGATGCCGTTGAACAGTTCGATGCCTTGCAGTCGGACAGGCTGGCGGGTGGCGTTGGCGGTTGTGGGGCGGCCGTCGATGCCGAGCAGCTTGTCGGTGGCCCCGGTCTTCCACGGCATGCTGCTGACGAAGCATGCGGTGGTCGTGGTGATGGCGTCGCCGTCGAGGTTGAGCGCGGTGTTGTTGGCGTCGATGGCGGTCTTGCTCAGGATGGTGCGGGCGCGGGCGGAGCTGTAGTTGCCGGCATTGCCACGTTCGCGGGTGGTGCCGACATTGATGGTGCTGCCTACCTCGAAGCCGCCGGCGGCGCTGGCGGCGATGATGACTCGTTTGGCGCTGGTTTCGGCCGTCGTGACGGCGGTCTGGCTGCTGTGGTCCCAGCATCCGCCGAGCACGTCCGAGTTTTTGGTGGCGTATTTGAGCATGAGCATGAGCTGGATATAGAAGTTGTCGCCGGCGCAGCGGCCGGCGTAGCCCTTGCCCTTCTTGGCCGCGTAGTCGATGGCTCGGTTCTGCGAGCCGAACTCGCGGTCAATCTCGACGCCGCTGACGGACAGTGGGCGTTGCTGGGAGTCGAGGGAGGCGGCGTATTTCGCGAATAATAGGCATGGCCGTTTGCTGCCGTCGGGCAGCAGCACGCCGGGCATGGGCGTGTAGCCGTCGTATTGGGTGTCGCTGTAGAGGAATTCGTTGTGGGTGCTCGTGCTTTCGAGCTTGTAGTAGCCGGGGCATGTCATGACGTACACGTCGCCGTTCGATCCGTCGCGTCTGAAGCGGGTGTCGATGCCGTCGATGGCGGTGACGTGGGGCACGCCGTCGTCGTCCACGGTGGCGTTCACGTCCCACGTGCGGAAGGCGTTCAGCGCGGCGTAGTCGTCGCGGCCGGCCTTGTCGTTGGTGCTGATCTCGATGGTCAGGTTGGCGTTGTCGCGGGTCTTCACGCCCGTTGGCGTGTTGCTGTACGTGTATTTGGGGAATTTCACGCCGTACACCTTGCCGTCCTTGTGGGCGGTGAAGTAGGCGGCGAGGTTGCCGTATTCGCCCTTGGTGGAGTCGTAGGAGAATCGCACGCCTTGGGCGGCGTTCTTGTGGACCTTGGCGATGAGCTGGGCGGTGTCGGCGAGGGTCATGACCTTCTGCGCGTTCGCCATGATGGCTCCTTCCTGTTTATCGGTTGATGATGTCGAGCGCCCAGTCGATGTCGGACTGGGTGAGCGGCGGGATCGTTTCGGCGTCGGACAATGCCGGCGCGATCACGCTGTCGTACTGGGCGTCTATGTCGGCTTGGGTCGCGAAGACCACGCCGGCGGCCGCGCTGGCCGCGATCTTGGCCTTGCAGTCGTCGGAGAGCTGCCGGTATTCGATCACGCTGGTGCGTGCCGCGTCTGCGGCGTCCCTGGCCTCGCCGGCCGCGCTGACCGCGTTCCTGACGGCCTTGTTCGCATCGTCGATGAGCTGTTCGAGGACGTTCATCTGATCCTGCGCGTCTGGCGCGGTCGCGTCGAACACGGCCCGTTCGACGATGCCGTGGAAGTTGCGCGAACAAGTCTTCGTGCCGTTGACGCTGACCTCGATGCCCATGAGGATCGCGCCGGCGTGCCGCAGCGCCTTGCGCGGCACGGCGACGCGGTACGTGGCCGTGGGGGTGCCGAACACTGCCGGCATGCTCACGCGGTCGCCCAGCCCGCTGCCGGGCGCGGTGTTGTAGGCGAGCGCGCAGGTGATTCCGGTGGTGTCGGTGATGGGGGTGCCGTTGTCGGTGAGTTCGACGGTGATGGTGCGGCCGTTGACGTCGCCGGCGTTGAGGCGTATGTCTGCGATGTACCCGTTGGCTAGGTCGAGTTGGATGGGTTCGCCTGTGGCTTCGCGGAAGCTGTCAAGCGTTGCCATTGTCGTCGTCCTTGTTGGATTGGTCGGTGAGGCGTTGGTTTTCCTTGGCGAGTATGTCGATCTGGGCTTGGAGTGCGGCGATTTGGACGGTGCTGTCGGCGAGCATTTCGCGGAGTTTGCCGATCATGGCCGGGTAGAGGTTTTTGTCGTCCATCAGTCGTGGTCCTTTCCGTCGTTGGTTTGGGTGAGTGATTCGATGAATCGGTCGGTGGCGTCGTTGATGTCGTCGGCGTGGTCGGCGAGGAGGTTGCCGAGTTCCGTTGGTTCGATGCCGGCGGGCAGTGCGATGGTGGTCGGGGTGTCCGTTTCGTCGGCGGCGGATGGGTTGGTGGTTGCCGTGTCCGGCAGGAGCGGGAGGCCGAGCAGGCCGCGTGTTTTGTTGCGGCCGGCGGTGAGCGGATCGTCGGGTGTATTGTCGGCGGGCGCGGTGGTGGTGTTGATGGCTTTTTCGATGGCGTTGTAGGCGCTTGTCCATGCGGTTTCGCCGGTTTGGGGGTCTGGGTCTGGTTCGCCGTGGTCTCGGACGTGGAGGATGGCGGCTACGGCTTCGGTGTCGGTTTCGATGCCGAGGAGTGTGCGCCATGATGCGATTGCGGCGAGTGGTATGGCGTCGTGGCGCATGGCGGGTGTGGGTGGGGTGGTGGTGATGGTGGTCATGCCTTCGGTGACTGCGGCCGGCGGGGTGGTGTCGGCGGTGAGGGGTCGGTCTATGAGGAGGGTGGGCTGGCCGTTGATGGTGGTGACTTGCAAGGGAATCTCCTATTTCTTGAGGAATCCGATGGTGTGGAGCTGGTAGGGTTTGTTGCCCTGGAACAGGAACACATGCCTCGTGTTGATGGATAGGTTGGAGACGACGCCGGTGCTGGTGTTGCGGTTCCAACTGGCGTCCACCGCGGTGACCACACGCTCCGGCGGCGTGTACACCCAGATGCTCCAACCGCTTGCCGTGCAGTCGGACACGGTGGTCACGAACAGACCGGGATCGTCCTGCCGGTGATCGACTGTGGCGAACGCCTTGTATGACCCGTATTTCGCGGGATTGGAGGACGTGATGGTGTATTGCGCGTATTTCATGGCTCCGATGTTTTGGCCTTCCCACCACGCGGTTTGGAAGGTGGAGCGCCCGCCGGAGAAGCCGCCGAGGAAGCCTCCCATGTACAGGTATCCGCTGTCGATGTCGGCTTGGATTCCGACCAGGCCATTGGGGTCTCGCGCGGCGAGCGTGGCGGTCGTGGCCCCGGTCTTGGGAGACCACAGACTTAGGTAGGCACGCCTACTGCTGGGATCGGTCGAGTCATAGTCCTTTTCTGCGGCGAGAAACACGGTGCCGACCTTGGTGGTGTTGTCGTCGGCCTTGCGTTCGCCGATTCTGGCGAACGCGCCGGGGTCGTGCTCCGCGCGCCGCCCGCCGTTGAACGTGAGCGCGCTGACTTCGCCCTCCTGCTGCGTGGTGGACTCGACCGCGATGTACGGGTGCTGGTACGAGCCGCTTCCGTGGTAGAACTGGATGCCTGCGCCTTCTAAGGAGTCCGTGCCGGAGATTTCGGTCTGTTTGAAACTCGGGCTGATTTGCACCCTGTTGCCGGTTCGGGCGGTTCGGAAGGTGCCGGTCAGGAGGTTGTCGGCACCGTCCCCGTCGAGGTGGACGGTTTCGTTGCCGTTGGCGTCGGTCATGACGAACTGGCCGGTGTCGAGGTTCCAGTAGGAGCGCTTGCCGGTGATGACGCCGGTCTTCATATAGGTGGCGTTGATGTACAGCAGTCCGTTGGACAGGTAGAGGCCTTGTTTTTGGCCGTTGTTGGTGAGCTTGTTGAAGATGTAGGTCTGGGTGAGTTCTCCTTCGAAGGTGTCCACGTAGCTGCGGGCGGCGGTCTCGTCGGTGCATTGCAGGCCGGTCCAGTACCAGTCGGCGTCGGATGCGGCGGCGGGGTCGCGATCGACCTGCATCCACAGGCGTGCGGTCTTGGCGTTGGACGGCACGGTGTAGCTGCCGGACACGTATGTCCAGCCGTTCGCGTCGGCGGCGGCTCTGGCGATGGTCTGCCAATGGTTGCCGTTGCCGGTGTCCGTCCAGCAGATGCCGAAGCTGCTGGTGACATTGCCGGCCTTGCGGTATGCCCAGCCGGACAGGCGGAACGTGTGGCCCCGGAACGAGTCGAGCAGCCATCCGAAGCTCGTGTCTCGCACGCCGCCCAGGTGGATCGCGCTCGTGATGCCCTCGGGGTGTGTGGCGGGCATTGTCTTGGTGAGTTTGCTCGCGCCGAGCTTGTCGAGGTCGTGGTCGGGGTTGCCGTTCGGGTTGCGCACGAGGTTGCTGCCGTAGGCCATGATCGCCTCGGCGTAGGTCTTCGCGCCGGACAGGGCCGTGTCGGCCTTGGCGGTCGCGTCGCTTTTCGCGCTGTTGAGCGTGCTGGCACCCACGCTGTCGGCGTAGGTCTTGGCGGCGGTCTGCGCGTCCGTGGCGAGTTTCTGGGCTTGGGTCTGGGTGGCGAGGCTGGACGCCTTGTTGCCGTTGATGGTCGAATTGGCGGACAGGCTGAATTCGCCGGTGTCCATATCCCAGTAGTTCAGGCCCTTTTTGTCGGTGAGACGGCCGGCCTTGACGAGCGCCGCATCCAATACGCCGGTCTTCATATACGTGGCGTTCAGATACAGCAGTCCGCCGGACAGGTAGATGCCCTGCGTCTTGCCGTTGTTGGTCAGACGGTCGAAGATGCTGCGCTGGCCCAGAGATTCGTCGAGTGCGTCCACGTAGGCCTGCGCCGCCGCCTTCGCGGCATCGCTGTCCGATTTGGACTGCGCCTTGGCTGCGGTCAGGGCTTCCGAGGCCTTGGTCTCGGCGTACTTCCTCGCCTCCGCGAGCTTGGCCGTATCGGCCGCGTCGGCCTGACGCTTGGCCTCGGTGATCGCCGCCTGTTTCGCCGCGTCGGTGTACGAGTTCGCGTCGGACACCGCGCCGTCGGCATACTGCTGGACGGTCTTGCCGCCGATGGTGCTGCGGGCGGACAGGCTGAAATCGCCGGTGTCCATATCCCAGTAGTTCAGGCCTGCTGCGTCGGAGAGACGGCCGGTGAACACGGTGTCGGCGAAGATGCCTTTGCCGTTGGCGAGCGCCCGGAAGTCCCAGTCCCCGTTCGGTTTTTTGTGGTCGGCGATGCGCCAGTAGCCGCCGCCGATGTGGATGCATTGGGTGGGGTTCTGGTCCTCGGGCTTGTCGTACACGTAGATGCCCTGGCCGGGTTTGAGGTACGTGTATCCGCCGGTGGCGTTCATGATCTGGTTGATCCGGTCGATGAGGTCTTTCATGTACGGGCCGGTGCCGCCGGCGGCGCTGTTCCATGCGCCGGAGTTGGATACGAGCTTGTCGAGGGCCTGCTGTTGGGCGGCCATGCGCTGCGTGTATGTCTGGCGGATGTTGCCGAGGGTGATCTTGGTGTCGGCGAGGCTGCCGGCCAGGTCTTCCTCGATCTGGAGGATGCGGCCTTCGAGGCGCAATGGTGTGGTGAAGCTGGTGTCGATGATCTGCACGCTGTCGCCGACGTCCGTGCCTTCCGGGTCGTATCCGGCTTGGCCGAGTGCGGTCACGTCGGCGGTGTAGGAGACGACGGGCGTGGTGCGGGTCTTGAGCGCCGCTTTGGTGAGGTTTAGGAGTTCCTTGGGGTCTTCGCAGTCGGGGAAGTCCGCGCTTGCTTCGCTGTGGTGTTTGGTGCCGTCGGCTCCCACGATGCCCCAGTTGGCGAGCGCTTGGTCGTCTTGGATGTAGGGTTTGCCGTTGTTGACGTCGGCGAAGCTGATTTTGCGGCTGTATCCTCCGGTGGCTTCGCCTTCCTCGTTGGTTTGTTCGATGCCTTTGCCCCAGCCGTAGAGGCGGGTGATGACGTCGCCGGCGTCGATGTCGCGTTTGATTTGGGTGAGGTCTTTGCCGTATTCGAAGCGTTTCGTGCTCGTGGTTTGGCCTCGGTGTTCGACGAGGTGGATGATGCGTTGGCCGATGCGGTTGCCGGTCGGGTCGGGCTGGTATTCGGTCTGGGCTTCGAGCCCGTAGGTGTCGGCGGTCTTCTGGACGGCTTCGAGTACGGTGCAGTGGTAGAAGGCGAGGTCGGCGATGCGGGTGCGGGTGCCGGTTTCGACGGTGCCGACCGTCCACCGGGTGCCTTCGAGGGCTTTGGCGAGGCAGGCTTTGGCGTTCGCGTTGCGGTTGCGTTTGTCCTCGATATAGGTGCGGGACAGTTCGGCGATGCTGCCGGTGCAGTAGGCGACGGTGACGGGCATGCCTGCGGCGCGGGCGGTCTGGGTGGACTGGCACAGGTATTCCGCCCATCGACCCGTGCTGTCCTTGAACACGATGCGTTCGTCCTTGTTGATCTCGCCGATGGTGGTGATATCAAGGGTGTCGGTGCCGTCGGTGGCGCGGGTGCGGATGGCTTTGATGGCGTATGGGAGGTCGCCGAGCGGGTTGCCCCAGCGGTCGAAGATCATGTAACGCAAAACGTGTCTCCTAGATGAGCGTGAGCGGCCGGTACGCGAGGCTGGCGGCCGTGACGCCGGACGGGGTGATCGTGTTGGCTCCCGGCAGGAGCGGGAAGTAGTCGGATTCGAGGGTGGGTGTCATGAGGTTGCCGTTGACGCGCAGCTCGCGCGAGTCCGGCGCAGTATCGATGGTGATGCGCCCGGTGATCGCGGTGGCGGATGCGAGAGTGAGCTTGTGGCCGTGCGCGTCCCGTATGGCGATGGTCTTGGCTCCGCTGGCTGGGGTGAGCGCCCATGCGGGCCAGCATGGCCGGTTGCCTTTGACATGGATCGCGTTCGCGCCCGTTTTGAGCGTGACGGTGCGGCTGCGGCCGATGAGATAAGGGGCGGCGGCGATGCTCACGGTGACGAGCGTGGCGACCTGCCGGGGGCCGGCCCATTTGTCCTCCCACGCGGAAAGGCTCATGCGGCCTTGGTATTCGCCGGGCAATCCCCGCCATGAGAGTGAGACGATGGTGCCGGCCAGGGCCGCGAGCTGCGTCTTGGCGGCGAGGATGTCGTCTTCTCCGCCGATCGCGTACAGGCTGAGCGTGATGGCGCGGTCGCCCATGTACGCGGCCCCCGAGGGGTCGGTGAGGGTCAGGTCGAGCCGGCCGTCGCGGCCGGGCATGTCCTGCACGCTCACCATGGGTTCGGCGTTGCCGATGGTCACGCCGTCGGAGGTCAGGGAGAGCATCATGCGCTCCAGCGGCGTGCCGTTGAGCGTGGGGTCTTCGACATGCGGCAGGCGCATGCGTCGCTGGTAGAGCATGATGCTGCCCCCCTTCCTGTTATCGGCCGAGTCGGGCCATGTTGTCGAGTTCGTAGCTCATGGGTTTGGCGAGCTTGCCGGCCATGACCTCGCCGCCGCGATCGGACAGGTTGAGCGTGATGCCGGCGGATAGTGCCATGTCGATCGCGTCGATGATGTCCTGTTTGGTCGCGTAGTCGGCCGAACGGTCGTCCATCGTGTACGCGATCCGTCCGCCGTTGACGGTGCCGTGGTATGCGAGCGGGGTTTCGAGCCGGCTGGTGTCGGTCTTCAGGCTCACGGTGGGGATCATGTCGGTCAGGCCGTCGATGCTGTCGGCGACGAGGCCGCTGGCCTTGTCGATGCCTTGGGCCATGCCGGCGGGTATCCATTTGCCGACCTCGTCCCTGAAGATGCGTGACGGGCTGTGGATGCCGAGCACGCCCTTGGCCCAGCCGACGAGGCTGCTGCCGAGGTTGCTGATGGTGTTCCTGACCCACTGGAACGCGCCGCCGATGCCGTTGATGAGGCCGCTGATGATCTGACGGCCCGTGTCGTACAGCCATCCGCCGGCCCCGCTGACCGCGCCGAGCACGGTGTCGCGGATGCGGCCGACGGTGTTCGACACGGATTGGATGCCGTTGGACACGGCCGATGTGATCCCGTGCCAGATGTTTCCAAGGAACGAGCTGACGCTGTTCCATACGCTCGTCCATACGCCGCTGATGGCGTTCAGGACGGTCGAGATGGTGTTGCGCACATTCTGGATGTATGTGGACACCACGCCGCTGATGGCGTTCCAGATGGTGGATGCGACGGACTTGACCGCGTTCCAGACGCTCGTCCATACGCCGCTGATGGCGTTGAGGACGTTGCCGATCGTGTTCCTGATGCCGTTGATGATCGGCGTGAAGAACGCGACGATCTTGTTCCAGACATCCGTGAAGAACTGGCTTACGGCCGTCCATACGCTCGTCCAGATGCTTTTGATTCCGTCGAGGATGTTCGACAGGAACGCTTTGATGCCGTCCCATGTGGTCGTGAAGAACGATTTGATCGCGTCCCATGCGCCATGCCAGTCTCCCTTGAGCAGGTCGAGGAACACGACGATGATGGTGCGGATCGCGTTCACGACGGTCGAGATGTAGCCGCGTATCAGCGTGAAGATCGTGTTGACGACGTTGTAGATCGCCGTCCATACGGTGCTCCATACGGTGTTCGTGCTGTTCATCTGCTGGGTGATGAACGAGAGTATCCAGCCGAACACGGTGTCGATGCCGTTCTGGATCGCCTGCAACGGGGCGACGATGAGCGCGCCGATCACGGTGAACACGTTGATGATGAAGTCCCGGACGCTGGTGAAGATCGTCGTGGCGGTCGTGCTGATTCCGGTCCACACGCCGGACAGGAACGTGGTGATCGACGTCCATGCGCCGGTGACGCCGCCGCCGATCGTCTGCCATAGGCTCGTGAAGAAGCCGGCGATGCCGTTCCATGCGGATTGCACGCCGCCTGTGATCGTCGCCCATAGGTTGGCAAGGAATTCGCCGAGCCCGTTCCATATCGCCTTAGCGCCCTCCACGAGCGCGGCCCATGTCTCGGACAGCCATGAGGTGAACGCGGCCCATGCCTTGCGGCCGACCTCGGTCTGGGTGAAGAACCAGACGAGCGCGGCGACCACCGTGGCGAAGATCGTGACCCAGAAGCCGGCGGGATTCGCCTTGAGGACGGCGTTGAAGGCCCGTTGGATGGCGGTGCCGGCGCTCGTCACGGCGTTCCATGCGAGTTGCGCGTTCTGCGCGATCTTGGTGGATGCGGCTATCTTCTGGATGCGGCCGGAGATGCCGCCTATGCCGTTGACGAGGTCGGTGACGCCGTTGGCGGCGTTCTTGACCTTCACGGCGGCGTTGAAGATGCCGTCGAGCCCGCCGGCGACAGCCGTGATGCCCGCCGTGGCTGTTTTGAAGCCGAGGAACGCGGTGACGGCCGGTATGAGCACGGGCGCGAGCTTGCCGGCGTTGCCGACGATGAGGTTCAACGTGTCGGCGATGAGTTTTATGGCGGTCGCGACCCCGTCGGGCGGCATGAGTTTCACCCAGTCGACGACCATGTTGACGACGCCCATGATCGCGTTCCTGATGGTGTCCCACGCGGATTTGAACGCGGTGATCGCGCCGTTTTCCTCCAGTTTGGAGTAGAGGCGCTGGAACCAGCCGATGAGCCCTTCGATGCCTGCCTGGACGACGGGCACGGCGTTGGTGACTCCGTCTGCGATCCAGCTCATGCCGCCGGTGATGGCGGGTTTGACGCTGTCGAGCACGCTCGCGCCGAGCTTGACGAACGCGGCTTCGAGGTTGCCGGTGGCTCCCTCGATGGTGCTGGCGCTGGTGGCCGCTTCCACGGCGGCGTCGGTGAAGCCCAGGGACATGATCGCGTCGTTGAATTCCTGCGCGGTGATCTGCCCGTCGGCCATCGCGTCGCGGAAGTTGCCGGTGTAGGCCCCGGCTTCCTTGAGTGCCTGCTGGATTTTGCCGCTCGCGCCGGGGATCGCGTCCGAGAGCTGGTTCCAGTTCTCGGTCGTGAGTTTTCCCTGGCCGGCGGTCTGGGTCAATACCATCGCGACGCTTTTGAACGTGTCGGCCGAGCCGCCGGCGACGGCGTTGAGGTTGCCTGCGGCTTCGGCGAGCCTGTCGTAGTTGGGCACGCCGTTGGCGGCGAGCTGGGCGGTGGTGTTGCGGATGTCGTTGAGGTCGTAGACGGTCTTGTCGGCATAGTCCTGCGTGCTGGCGGTGAGTCGTTTGATCTGCTTCTCGCTGACGCCGGCGAAGTTCAGGGTGCTGGCGAACTTCTGGGCGCTGTCGGAGGCGCTGGTGATCTCGCCGGACAGGCCCATGAACGCTTCGATGGCCTTGCCCGCGACGCTTTGCGCGATGCCGGTGATGACGCCGAGTTTCGCGCCGAAGCCGCCGGCGAAGCCGTTGCCGGCTTTGATGCCGGCGGTGTTGCCGGCGGTTTCCGATGCGCTGCCGAACGCCGATTCGATGGCCTTGCCGACGCCCTTCATGCTGGGCACGACCTGCACGAACGCGGTGGCGATCTCGATTGCCATGCTATGCCTCCCTGATGGTGGTGCGCGGTGCGGCCAGGTATGCGGCCAGTTGTTCGTCGTCCATCGCCACGGCCTCGCCGCCCGTGGCTTCATGCCGGACGGTGCCGGGGCGTTGGAGCTGTCCGCGCCAGCGCGCGCCCTTGCGTGAGGCCTCCTTGGTTTTCGTCCAGGCGAGGAACGCGAGGCTGTCGCGGATGTCGGCGAGGAGGTAGGTCTGGTCGTCCCATGCGAGGCGCGGGTCGAGTTTTTTGCCAGACGATGGCCTGACGGGGCAGGTTGGCGGCCAGTGCGGCCGCACGGTCGGCGGGCAGTTCGCCCGTCCAGATGAGGTCGGGGTTGAGCCCATAGAAACGCTGGAAGTCCGCTTCGAGCGCGTCGGGCGCTGTGGCGAGCATTCCTATGAGCGTCAGGAGTTTGGGGCGACCTGTTCGAGGAGTTGGGCGATGAATTCGCTGACCTTGTCGATGCTCACGCGCCCGGTGTCGGGGTCGCGCAATGCGTCCTTCATCGCCGTGTACTGGTCGCCGCACAGCTTCTTGAGGAAGGGGACGATGGCGAACGCGCCGCTGCCGTCGCCTTCCTGCGCGTTCTGGAGGTCGTAGAGGTATTCGACCATGTCGAGGTCGTCGAAGATCGCGGGGCCGACGGTGACGGTGACGCCCATGGCCTCGACGGTCTTGGGCTGGTTTTTCGGGGTCTTGTGGTCCTGCGGCTGCTTGGCTGCCATATTCGTGTCCTTTCAGGGTGGAAGGGTGCGCCCGCCGGACGGCGGGCGCGGGGTGGGATCACTTGCTGAGCGAGGCGGTGGTGACGTTGGCGATGTATTCGACGCTGGTGGCTCCGTTGATGAGGTCGCTGGGGTTGGCGCTCATGGTCACGCCGTAGCCGATGGCGTCGCCGGCGCTGTAGGTGGTGTCGTCGAATTCGGTGATGGTGCCGTCGGCGACGACGATGCGCTTGACGCGGTTGCCGGTCATGGCGATCTCGAACACGAGCACGAGGCTTTCGCCGGACGGGATGGCGTGGTAGACGGTGAGCTTGTCGGCGGTGCCGGTGACGTTCGCGGTGCCGAAACGCAGTTTGAGGCTGGCTTCGTTGGTTTCGATCATGTTGAACTGCCATGTCTCGCCGTAGCCGCTGATCTCGGACAGTACCTTGATGCCGCCCATCTCGTTGATGTCGGTGGTGTCGGTGTCGGTGGCGTTGGTGACGCCGTCCTCCGACAGGTAGCCGACGCAGGTGTAGGCTGCCGTCAGGGCGGTGGTGGCGTCGGCGGGCAGTGCGGTGCCGGCGGGCGCGTAGTAGAGGCAGCCGGTCTTCTTGGGCTTGCCGAGGCTGACGTTTTTCTTGTTGTTGTGGTTGGTTTCGGACATTGGTGTTCCTTTTCGTGATGCCGGCGGCGCTTATTGGGTGGCGGTGTCGAGATGGATGGTGATCTGGTATCGGGGCTGGGGCGGCGGGCCGGGGTCGGGGAAGTCGATGACGCTTTCCACGCTGACGGCGGCGATGGGGTCGAGCAGGTCGAGGTCGAGCAGTCGGGGCAGCAGCGTGCCGGTGGCGAGCTGGGCGGCCTGCCATCGGCTTTCCGCCCATACCTGTATGGCGAGGGTGGGGTGGCTGCTGTATTCGTTCTCGTTGCCGCCGACGCGCTCGATGGTGACGAGCCGCCTGGGCCGGTCGGCGGGCACTTCGAGGTATGCGGTCAGGCCGTCGCCGTCGGGGTCGGCGTCGATCCAGTCCTTGACCGTTTTTTCGAGGTTGAGGCTCATCGCCGTTTCACCGCCTTGAGCAGCGTGTTGTGTTTCGCGTTGTCCGCCATCGCATTCACGTTGCCTTCGGAGCCGTGCCCGGTCGTGGCGAGCGCGACGCTGCCTTTGGGGGTGCTGACATGGGTTGCGGCCTCGTAGGTCGCGCCTTCGACCTGTGCCATGCTGTTGGCGCGGGCGGCGATGAGCGTGGCCTGTTGGTCGATGGCCTGCTGGATGGGTGCGGATTGGCGGACTTGGCGGAAGCCGGCGAGGTTGAGTTTTACCTTTGCCATGTGCCGGTCTCCTATCCTCTGGTGTCGGCGAGTTCGACGGTGAGGTTCCATCGGGTCGGGGTGATGCCGCCCGTGTAGGGGCGGGGGTCTCCGATCACGGTGTATTCGACGCCGTCGATGACCGCCTTGGCACCGCGCAGGCTCCGGTAGGGCCATGCGCGGGGCATGTGGATGGTTTTGGCGGTGCGGATGCCGTCGGGGCGGGTGGGGTCGGTGGAGTTCGACTGGCTGCCGTCCTGTATGAGCACGTCGTCCACCTGTTCCTCGCGGGTGTTCCAGATGATGCCGCCGCCGGGATCATGGCCGGCCGGGGTGCGGTGGATGAGGGTGATGGTCTCGCCTCTCATGCCGTGCCTCCGGCCATGTCGTAGGACCATGCCTCGCCGTCGCCGCCCAGGGCTTCCTTCTCGCTCGTGGTGAGGTAGAGGTCGCCGGCGGGGTTGGCGTAGCTCAGGCTTTCGCTGTAGCTGCCGGCGGTCTGGGTGGATTGGGTGACGCCCGACATGTCGGGGCCGGCCTGCATGGCTCGTTTGACGGCCATGCAGGCGATGCGCTTCAACGTGGCCGGCTTGGCGTTGGCCCATTGGGGGCATGTGGTGCGGATCAGGTCGGATGCGTCCGCGAGCAGCGCTTCGGCGCGGGTTCGTTCGTCGCCGGTGAGCGCGTGCCATCGGGCTTCGAGGTCGCCGGCCTGCGCGAACGGCTTCTCGTCGTCCGTTTCGTCCTCTCCCCCGCCGTCTTGCGTCACGGTTGTGCCGTCGGACAGGTTGAGCGGGGTGCTGGGGTATCCGTCCATGCGGGGTCTCCTTAGGCGAGCAGGCCGGCGGCCTTGAGCTTGGTCAGCGTGGAGTTGACCTTCGCGATGATGGCCGACGAGTCGGCGCTGGCGGCGAGCTGCGCTTCGGCCGCCTGCTGGAGCACGCCGCCGCGCGCGCCGGCGGTCGGCGCGGGCGGCGTGAACGTGCCGGGCTTGCCGGTGATGGCCGACCATGCGATGGTCGCGACGCCTTCCGCGAACGGGGTGCCGTCGGGCTTGACCAGACGCACGGGAATGGACAGGCCGGCCTCGTCGGCCTCGTCGGTTTCCTGCACTACGAGCGTCTGGGTGAGCGGCGCGGCCATCACTTGCCCGCCCTGCCGGTGCTCGTCGGCTTCTTGAGCACGGCGATGCCCTTGGGGTCGAGGATCGCGTAGCTGTACATGGCCTCGGTGCGGTAGGCGATCTGGTTGACGCCCTTGAGGTCCTTGCCGGTGTTGTCGGGGTCGCCGTATTCGATGATCTCGCTCCAGATGTCGCGCACCATGCCCCACTTGATGAGGCGGAAGTCGCCGAGGAAGGCGAGGATGCCGGTCGCCGGGGTGACGAGCCGGCCGTTGACCGTGCCGGACGTGGCGGCCGGGATGCCGTCGAGGTTGCCGACCTGAAGGTTGATCGGGATTTCCGGGTAGAAGCGCTGGCCGGTGGAGGGGACGCGGATCTTGCGCAGCTCGTTCGCCATGGTCTTGGACAGGGCGATGCCGTTGATGTCGTACTCGTCGCTGACGACCTCGGCGAGGCTGTCGATGTCGGCGACGCGATCGTCGGTGGCCGTCACGCCGACCGCTGTTTTGGCGAGCGCGTTGAAGCCTTCGAGGGTCGTCTTCTTCTTGGGGTCGAAGGCGTGGTAGACGACGTAGTCGAGGACGCGGCCCATCGCGGCGGCCTGGTCGGTCATGATCTTGCTGATGATCTCCAGTTTGGCGTCGTCGTCGGCCCACTGGAGCTCGTTGCTGACGCGGGTGGTGGTCTGCACCTTGAAGCGTTTGCCGACGACCGGGGTGAGGGTTTCCTCGTAGCTGGACTTCTGCGCGCCTTCGGCGACGACCTCGGCTTCGGAATTGCCGGTGAAGACCATGTATTCCTTGTCGAGGAAGAGCTGGGGTTCGCTCGGGGACAGTGCGGCGATGGTGCTGGTGTCCTTGGCGCGCTTGGTGATGACGGTGGCTACTTCCTTGGGGAGCAGCACCTTGCTGGTGTCGAGTGCCATGATGATGGTTTCCTTTCGGATGGTTGGTGGCGGTTAGTCTTTGTTGCCGAAGAGGCTGCGCACGTATGCCTTGGCGCGTTCGTCGGCGGTTTTGCCTTCGGGGTGCTGTGCCGGGTTGGGCACGTTCGGCAGCTTCGGCGCTGGGTGCACGAGCGGTTTGAGGATGTCGGCGTGCGCCTGAATCTCCTCTAGGGTGCTGCCGCGCAATGCGTCGGCCGGGATGCCGGTATTGGCTGATACCTGCTTCTTCCATTCGGCCTGCTGTTCCTTGGCCTTGTAGGCGGCGACCTGCGCTTCGAGTTCCTGCGTGCGCTTGGCGGCCTTCTCGGTCTCGCTCATTTGGGATTCCTTGAGCTTTTCCAGCTCGTCGGCGGCGGCCTTGTTGGCCTTGGCCTTCTTTTCCCAGTCGCGCGAGTGGCCGAGCGCTTCCTTGTATTTGGCTTCCCAGTCGGTCTCCTCGCCGTTGCCGTTCGGTTTGGCCGGCGGGGTGGGGTCGGTGGTGTCCGAACCGCCTTCGGCGGGCGGGGCGATGTATCGGATATGGGGGTGCTGGAGGTTGAGGAACATGGTTGTTCTCCTTGTGTTCGGGCCCTTTCCGGGCATTGAAAAAGCCACCCGTGCGGGTGGCTGAAAACTCTTGGCCCGGTTGGCGGGCATGAAAAAGCCCCGGCGGATGTCGGCCGGGGCTGGGATCAGTCGGCGAGCGCCAGTGCGATGAGGTTGCGGCTGGGCTGGTCGATGTGGTCTTTGGGTTTGTTGTGGTAGAGGCAGTGGAGCAGGTCGGCACGCAGCTCCGTGTCGGTTAGTGTGACGCCGGTGTCTTCGATGTTGAAGTAAGGGGTTTCGAAGCGTTCGGAGTAGTCGAGTAGGAGCAGGTCGGTGTTGTCGTTGTGGTGTTGGGTGAAGTATTCTTCTTCGCTCATGACAATGCCTCCTGAATCATGGTATTGAACATTTTAGCCGATTCGGGGAAGTAGTTGGCGATGAGCCGCCATGCTTCGGGGTTTGCCATCTGCGCGTCGAGCATTTCGGCGAACGCTTCGGTGGATTGGAGTTGTCCGCTTTGCCGGAAGTAGCCTTTGGGGTGGCCGACGCTGCCGTGGTAGTCGTCGCCTAGGGCGGCTTGGAGCATGTCTTCGACGTTGCGGTCGGTTTTTGCGGAGTTCGTCGCGATCTCTCGGGCGATGGCCTTCATGACGCTTTGTCGGCCGGCGGGCTTGTCTTCGGCCATGAGGGTTGCCTGTGTGGTGTCGAATATGCGTTGGGCGTCCCTTTTGAGCACGTCGTTGAACAGTTTGCCGTTGTGAGGGGCCCATGAGAACGAGTTCTTGTCGAGTAGCCAGTCGAGCATGTGGCCGCTTTCGTGGAAGAGGTTCTGCACTGGGCGGTGTGCGTTGTCTCCGGCCATGACGGTGTCGAGGTTGAGGTGGATGCCGCCGTCGGAGGGACTGAAGTAAGCGCCTTTGGGGAGCCGTGTTTCTTTGATGTCGTATTGGGCGGCGTATTTGGCCCAGAGCCTCGCCGCGTCTTTGTGCTCGGTTTTGTTGAGGAGCCGGTTGACGCGGCGGGTATACGCTTCGCCGAGTTGTTGTTCGAGTCTGCTGCCTCGCGGGATGCGCAGGTCTGGCGCGAATTCCGATCCGTCGGTGAACATGTCCGGCGATTCGCTGCGCATCCACGAGAGCACGGTGTTGGGATCGCTGCCGTCCCCGGCCGCTTTGGCGGCGTTCTTTGCCTGCTGGTATATGGCCTTGAGTTTGTCGGGGTCGTAGCCGTCGATCTCGGTCTCTCCCCACGAGGGGACGATCTTGCAGTCGCAGCCGTGGTGGTACCTGTGCCACTTGCCGGCGGTGTCCTCGCTGGCATAGACGAAGCCTCTGGACGCGAGCATGGCGCAGAACGCGCAGGTCTTGCCTTGGGGCACTCGCGCGTATTTGGGGCGGGTGGGGTCGTTCTGGGCGGTGAACCGTCCTGTGAGGCGTGCGGTCTCGTTGATGACGTCCTTGGCGAGGCGCGCCCAGTCGTCTTCGGTGTAGCCTCGCGTGTTGATGGCCCAGAGGTGATCCATGGTCAGTCCGGCTTTGCTTCGTCCGTTGATGACGTCGGTGAATTTCGCGCCGACGTGCATGGTGTTGTTGTAGCCGCCGACGATCTGCCAGAAGGCGCGGTCCGAGCTGACCTGCGCCTCCTTGTAGTCGGGCATGCTGATGCCGGCGGCTTCGGCCCATGCGGCTCGCACGTTCCTGTAATAGTCCTGTGCGATGAGGTTGGCCTTGCGCGCGTAGTCTTCCAGTTGGCGTCGGGCTTCGGTGGTGGGATCATCGCCGAAGTAGAGGCTGTTGGGCACCATCGTCTTGGCTTCGATGATGAGGTCGGCGAGCTCGTCCTGATAGTCGTCCCACATGTCGTTGAGGTGCCCGTTGAACGCTTTACGCTGCGCCGGGCTGAGGTTGCTCAGCGGCAGGCTGTTGCTGTCCATTGGCTGCGGCCTCCTGCGTGTCGGTCTTGGCGGTGGCGATCTTGGCACGTAGTTCGTCGATGGCGTTCTGCGTGCGCTGCTGTTTCTCGTAGGCGCGATGGGCGGCGATCTCGTCCCATGTCAGGCCGGCGCGGCTCAGGCCCACGTCGCTGTCGGCGAAGGCGGGGTTGGTGGACGCGACCTTCTGGTACCAGTCGGCGCGGGCGGCGTCGCTGGCTTCCTTGGTGGGTGCCCAGATCGGTCGCAGTTGGCGGATGTCGGCTTCGTCCGCGCCCTGGGCGGCGAGCGCCATGGCGAGGATGCTTTTGATGCTTTCGCCGAAGCGTTTGTTTTGCCGGTCGGCGGTGCGGGAGAGTTTGCGTTCGGCTTCGGCCATGGCTTCGGCGCTGGCGGGGTTGTCCATGGTGATGCCGAGGTCGTTGACGGGGATGTCGGTTTCGCTGCTGACCATGAGGGCGACGGTTTTGAGCATGTCGGAGTGTGGCTGCATCGAGGCCTGTGTGAGTTGGCGCAGTTCGGGTTTTTCGCCGTTGCGGCCGGCGGGGATGCCGTTGATGACGCTGACGATGCTGCCCCATGTGTCGGGGCTTACCTGTCCTTTGTTGGCTCCGAGGAACCATATGCGTGGTGCCGCGTAGAATTCTGCGGTCGCTTCCATGCGCACGAGGGTGCGCAGTCCGAGGTCGGTGAGGGCCATGAGCGGGCGGGTGATGCGGCTGGAGCCGAGGGGGCGGTAGAGCTGCTGGTCGCTGACGATCGGCACGACGGTGGGGCGGTCGAAGCCGGTTTCGATGCGTTCGGCCTGCCATGTGCCGCCGTTGCGGCGGCACAGGTAGACCTTGCCTGGCAGCCATACGTCGAAGCGGGTGATGTAGCCGTCTTTGTCTTTGTCGCGGATGGTCATGGCCGCGCCGATCCTGTCGTTGCCCCAGTCCCATATGGCGCTGCTCCAGTCGGCGGCGCGTGGCGTGATCCGTATGTCGTCGCCGTCGCCGGAGATGGTCATGAAGCTGCATCCGTGCGTGTACGCGGACACGATGGCCTGCTGGATTTTCACGCCGAACGTGTTCGCCGCGACGAGGTCGTCCACCTGCGTCTGGAGGGTTTCGGGCGCGTCGATGCCTTCGAACACGGAAAGGTCGGCGAGCGCGCGGACGGCTTTGTTGGGCCAGCCGATCATTGGTTTGGCGAGGGCTTTCATGGCCGGTGGGATGCTGTAGGCGACGCCTTTGTAGTGGTAGTGGGCGAGGTAGTAGCTGGTGCGCAGGGTGTTGCGCGTGTAGTGGCGTCGCCATTGTTTGAGGAGTTCGTTGATGGTGGGTTGGTCGTCGGGGTCCACGCCGGTGATGGTGTTGGCGTAGGCGCTTTCGATGGCGAGCCAGCCGGCTTGTCCGCGCAGGATGGGGACGTCGTCGGTGTTCATGATTAGTACCATGCTTCCTGTTGTGCGGTGGGGTCTCTTCTGGTGGTCATGGCCCCGTGGAGGGCTAGGGTGACGGCGTTGAGTGGGCTGATGTCGGTGTCGTCGTCGGGTCGGTTCCATCCGAAGAGGCCGTTTTTGCCGATGGGGCGTGTGGTGGCTTTGTTGGCGGCTTGCCAGAGTGGTTGTTGGCCGTCTTCGGGCAGGTGGGTGAGGGTGCCGTCTCTGAGCATGTCCTGGAGGCGTCCGCAGGCGCGGCCCATGTCGGTGGCGGCGGTGACGGTGACGGTGACGCCGGCCTGGGCGAGGTCGGGCAGGAGCGCGGTGGCGGGGCTTTGCCCGTCGATGACGAGCGCGGCGGTTTGTTCCCAGACCTTGTCGATGAGGTTGACGGCCCACATGGTGCCGTCGTGGTTGGTGTCCCTGTATTCGGCGAGTTCGATGTGGGCGGTGTTGTCGTCGTATCGCATGCATGCGCCGATGGTCAGGCGTGTGCGTTGGGGGTTCATGTCGATGCCGAAGCTCATGACGCCGCCGGGGCGGCGGCGCTCGATGGTGGCTTCCTCCCATTGGCGGCGGTCGATGGCTTGGCTGAGGGCGTGTTCGTCCCAGATGCCGAGGGCTTCGCGCCGGAAGTCGTCGCCGGTGAGGTTCTCCCACAGGTTGGCGATGGATTCGTCGCTGGTGTGGGACGGGTAGCTGGGGTTGGCTTTCCTCCATTGCTGGCGGTCGAGGGGGTCGGCGTCGCGGTCTGCGGTGAATTCGACGTAGAGGGTGCTGTGGGTGCGGCCGGCGCGCGTTTTGTCCCTGAGGCGGGTGAACGCTTCGCCGTTGTCCCTTGGCCCGGGCGGGGTGCCCATGTAGATGGTCTGGGGGTTCCAGGCGCGGTTCTGGGTCGGCAGCATCGACGCCATCGCCGAGTCGGACAGGTGCTGGGCCTCGTCGATGACGAGCAGGGCGATCTTCTTGACGCCTCGCAATGCGCCGCGTTCTCGCGCGCGGAAGAAGATGCGCGACCCGTTGCGGAAGCGTATCTCCTCCTTGCCGGCGGCCAGGGATATGCCGTGGTCGGGGTCAACGAGACCGCTCATTTCGGGGCGCAGGACGATCGCGCACAGGCTTTCGAACGTGTCCTTGATGACGCTGAAGTGCTGGGCCGTCCACACGATGCGCATGCCGGGGGTTCGGGCGGCGCGGTGGATCGCGACCCAGCCGATGTCGTAGGTCTTGCCGGTCTGGCGCGGGATCGACAGCACGGCGTTGCGGGCGCTCCAGAAGCCGTCGGCGCTTTTCGCGAGGATGATCCGGTTGATCTGCCGCTGCCAGACGTCGAACCGGTCGCCCGCCGCTGCGGCGAGCCTGTTGAGGCTCGGCTCTCCGCTGGTGTACAAATCGTCGGGGATGATCTGGCAGCTCGCCCCGTCAATCCTCGTGTTCATCCAATCGTTCGTCCTCCGTGTCCAGGGCCTGCATGGCCGGATCGTGCCCGTTCGACGCCTTGTCGATCGCCTCGATCTCGGCGCTCATGTCCGCGAGCCGTTTCGTCAATGACGCGAGGTCGCGTGAGCTTATCGACCCTTCGTCGAGCTTTTCGGCGATCAGGTTGCGCATCGCCACCAGGAGGCGGCGACGATCCCCGGAAGCGGCGGCATTGCTGACCCTATGGGACTTCGACGCGCTCTTCGAGCGAGGGGTCTTCGACGTTCTGGACACCAAGACGGCCTCCGTTCAAGTGTGGAAAAAGCCCGGGGGAAAAACGGCGCTTTGCCCGTGGTCGCCCCGGCGGGGCCGGGTGGGGTCTACTCCCCACCCCCGAACCAGTCCGAGCAGCGGATCGGCCCGGCCGAGACCGGCGCGATGCGCTGCGGGGCTTTGCCCTGGGCGATGAGCTGGGCGACGCGCTCGCGCGCCCATGCCAGACTGTGCGTGCCTTTGATGGCGTTGCACCATCGGTGCGCGGGCCCGCTGTTGTCGTGCGTGAGCGTGCCGCCGCGCGCCAGGGCGATGGTCTCGTCCACGACGAAGCTGTATGGATGCGGTGCCTTGAGCTCGTAGTCGATGGGCCGATGGCAGATGTAGCAGTCGGCCCGCATGTGCCGCCACCGCTCGCGCTCGTGCCGGCGGCGATAGCCATTGCTGTACCGCGGATTGCCCACGCACGCCTCCAATCGAACGCCTGTACGGATCGACAGACTGCGCTCGCCGGCGGGAAGAAGAGGAAAGAACCGCCGGCGAGGCGTCTGTCTGTGGTGGTTTCTCGGGTGCCGCATACGCCGGTTGCGCACGGTGCCGGCGGCGGCTGGCGGATGGTGCGGGATTCGAACCCGCGAAGCATGAGGTCGGTTGTCATGCCTGCCCGCCTAGCAAGCGGGTGCCTTCGACCGCTCGGCCAACCATCCAAGGGGATCGGATACGAAAAAAGCCCATCCCCGATGGGACAGGCTTTTCCGATACTCCGATTACACGCGACAGCGTAACACGAAACCGTCTCACGTTCAAACGTCGCCGCCGTCGCGCTCGGCGCGATCCTGCGCGCAGGCCAACAGCTCCATGATGTTCCACTCCCAATAATGCCGGTCGATGCGCCGCGTGGACGGCATCTTGCCCCGGCTGCGCCAGTTCGCCAAGTCCTTGCCCGTCACGCTCACACCCGTGTTCTCCCGCACCCATCGGGCGGCGTCGGCCTGCGTGCGCGTGATGTGCATGAGCCCCGCGCTGCGCAGGTACTCCAACCGCACGCGCTTCAGGTCGAGCCATGCGCCGCATTCGGGGCACACCGTATACCGCGCGGAGCGGGCGGCGTAGATCGGCGTGCGTATCGGCTCGTCGTCGTCACCCTTCGTGTTCAGGCAGTTGGGGCATACGCCGACAAGACGGCGCTCGCCGGCGTGCGTGGTGGCGGTTTCGACCTTTTCCGATAGGCGGATCAGGTCGGCGTATAGGTCGCCGGCCGTGTCGAGTCGTGCGAGGTCGGGCATGTGGTGCAGCAGCAGGCGGGTGATGTCGGCCCATTGCATGAGGGTGCGGGGCCGGTCGTATCGGTCGTGGCCGATCGGTTTGACGCCGAGCATGCCGCCGGTGAGTTGCAGGTGCGTTTCCACTGCGGAGTACAGGGCTTGGGCGGCTTCGTTGACCGGCGGGGCCGCGTATGCCCTGTTGCCGTGGCGTGGCGAGCGTTCGCGGGTGGTGGCTTGTTTGTAGGCGATCTGTTGGAGGGCTGGCATGCCGGCCTTCAGGAGCCATGCGAGGCGTTTCGCCCAGTCCTTGACGCATTCCTTGCACAGGTTCGCGTCGCCGGCCGCTTTGCCGCAGGCCGCGCATGTTCGTTGTTCCATCATCCCCGCCCTTTCGCTGGTGCTATACTCGCTTGTTGGACAATGCGAGCCTCTGCCGAAAGGTGGGGGCTTTTACTTTCCCGAAGCCGTTCCCGACGTGGTGGATTGGCCGGGAACGGCTTGTTTTCAACGGTTTGCTGACTTTCCTTAACTTTCTCTTCTATTGTCGCCGATGCCGGCGGGTTTTTCCGGCGCGGGTGCCGGGTGGGCTTGCAGGATGATGGCCTTCACCTCGTCGATGGGGATGCGCAGGGATCGCGCGGTCTCTTCCGGCGGCACGCCCTTGCCGTGCCATTCCACGATGATCTTCCTGACGCCTTCGGTGACTCTCACGCCCGTGCCTCCTGCCGGTCGAGATGTTCGCATGCGGAGTGCTTGGCGCACATTTGGGCGACGCGGCGCATGCACTTGCGGATCGCGCCGCCGTAGGAGAGGGCGACGACAGTGAACCGGCCGAAGCATTCCGGGTGCGTCACGTCACGGCCGGGCGTGGCGGTGCCTCGCATGATGGTGACGGGGCCTAGCTGCCAGGCGGTGATTTTGGCGTCGATGTTGTTCATAAGATTTCCTTTCTTGGGTCGTCATTTGACCCCGTATCGGCGGCCGCCCCAGATGCCCTGCAACTGGTAGCCGTTGATCCGGTTGTGCTCGTCGGCGAACCGGCGGCACTCGCCGATGACCGGGCATGACCGGCATATGGCGAGCGCGGCCGCCTGTTCGTATGGTTTGCCGCTGAACCAGAGTTCGGGGTCGTGGTCGCGGCATGCGGCCTGATGTCGCCAGTCCATGGGTTATCGGCCGTCCTTTCGGTAGGGGTTGGCGCGTTCCACGATGGCGAGTTCGTCGAAGTGGTTCATGGCGTCGAACACGGCCTGTTTGCCTTGTTCGTAGGCTTCGGCGAGTTCGTCGGACTGTTCGGCGTCCATGATCGAACCGGCCTGCGGCCTTTTGAAGCCCGCCGTCCTGAGCCTGCGTTCGATCTCGTAGAGGCCGATTGGTTCGCTGTCGCAGGTGAAGACGATGCTCAGGCGTTTCATGACAAGTCCTTTTGCAGCGCGCGACGGCCGGCCTCGGTGATGGCATAGCGTCCGTATCCGACGTCTTGCGTGTATCCGCGTTCCTCCAGGGATTGGAAGGTGCGTTTGTGGTTGCCGTCGGCGGGCTGCATGTCGCCGTGGTTGACGAGCTGGAGCAGCACACTCTTCTGCGCGTAAGTGAGTCGTGGTCTCATTTGACGCCTCCGCTCAGCGGGTCGATGAGCTCGCAGCTCATGGCGTCGATGCGCTCGCCGGTCTTGACGGTCATGCACAGGCGTTTGACGTCGCCGGTCTGCCGCACCTCCTGCGTGACGGTCTGCACATCCTGTTCGCCGAGCTGCGCCTGTTCGCCAAGCCCGTAACCGACCACGAACGCTGCAAACACACACACGAAGGCCGGCATGATCCTCACAGCCCATGGTCTACCGTTCCTCATTCCGTTTCCTCCGTCCCGTCAATGAGCGTCCATGCGCTCGCTGCCAGATTGACCCACCATTCGCGCTCGCTGTCGTCCATGGCCTTGCCGCTCTCGTGGGCAATCGGGCAGTCGCCGACCTGCTCGTGCAGGCGCATGGCGAGCCGTTCCGCCTCGTCCGGCATGAACGGCCTACGGTTTATGGACCGCTCGAGCTGGATGGCGAGCGCGAGCGCATCGTCATGGCCTTGGGTATATCCGATCACGTAGGCCTCGGCCGGGCTGTCGTTGCCGAGGCCGGCGTCGGCGAGCGCGTTCAATGCCTGTTGGGTGATGTCGATGCTCATATGCGGGCCTTTCGGTGTTTGCGTTCGGCTTTCCATTTCGGGTGGAACTGCAGGAACGCTTTGAGCGTGCTTATCGGCTCCCAGAAGTCGCCGTCCGGTAGGTCGAGTTGCCACCATTGACCGCAGACCGGGCAACGCCATACCGGATCACTGCCAGAGGGCTTGCAATACTGACTACTCACTCCACGCCTCCAGTTCGCTGATGTCGGTCGGAATGCCGTATTGGTCGTAGTAGAGGCGTGTGCTCATTGTTGGTTCCTTTCGTGTTCGATGAGGTGGTCGGGGCAGATGTCGCAGTAGCTTTTCTGGCTCATTGCGGTCCTTAGATGAGGTGTTGTTCGAGCATGAGGCTCCAGATGAGCGCGATGCAGGCGATGACCAGCGTGACGACGAGCGCGGCGAGCGCTATGGAGATGATGATGGCGATGGCGGTGCAGAGTTTTTCGGCGAATGTCTTTTTGGGTTCGGGTGGCTGCGTGTCCATGTTGAGTTCGGGGTGGATCATCGGGTTTCCTTTGGTTGGTTGGTGCTGAGCATGCGGTCGAGGTAGGCGGTGTAGTCGTTGCGGTCTCGTGTGATGCAGTAGATGCGTGTGTTCATTGCTTGTCTCTTTCCCGTTTGATGAGTTCGTCGATGAGGGCGAGGGCGGAGTCGGGGTAGCCTTGCTTGAGTTTTGCCCATGTTCTGGCTTCGACGCCGACGGTGTGGGCGACGAGTGCCGTGAGTATGTCGTACTGTTGGCGCGTCCACGCGATCTTTTCGCCGTAGTCGATGACTCGGCATAGGTACCATCGGGCTTTTTCGAGGTCTTCCAAGGGCCGGCCCTTGCTGTGGTAGCGCCACAGGTACTTGCAGCAGTTCCCAAGGCAGAAGGTGGTGTCGGCGGTCAGGTCGATGCATTCCATGCCGGGGTGTGAGTCGGTGTAATGCTTCGGGCTGTTGACGGGGTCGTTGATCCAGCTCATTGCCTGTCTCCTTGGGTGCCGGTTCGGATGATGTCGAGGTAGGCGGTGTAGTCGTTGATGTCCCGACGGATGCAGTCCTGGACTCGGTGGGTGCCTGCGTGGTTTTGGTAGGGGTTGCCGCCGATGGCTTGGTCGGCGAGGCGGAAGCTGGTGAGGTCGAGTTTTCGGTGGTGGAGTCCTTGGGTGATGGGGTGTTCGAGGTGGCGGCCGAGGTGCACGTCGAGCTGGCGCAGGTCGAAGTCCACGTTGGTGCCGGCGGGGTGGAGTGTGTATTGGCTGAGTTGGTCGTTGAGGAATTCGTGGATGTTGAGCGCGGTGTGCTTGTAGTCGTAGCCGGTCTTGGGTGCTTCGGCGCAGGCGAGCATGAGCCCGTTGGCGAGGTGCATTTCGTAGGCTTTGAGCATTTCGGGGTGGTTGGCCCAGTTGCGCACGTTGTCGGGGTGGACGATCAGGTGCAGGCTGCCGCCTCGGGTTTCGGCTTTCAGGTCGGTGACCTGCATGCCGACTTCCAGGAGTTCGCACTGATTGGGGTCGAGGCCGGTGGTTTCGGTGTCGATCCATAGGAGCATGTGGGGTTTGGCTGGCGGTTTTGGCGGGTTGAGGGGTTTGCCGCTGACGGTGATGTCGTGTTGGGTGTTCATTGGTCGCCTTTCTTGATGTCGATGTGGGTGGGGAGGTCTTCGGGTGGCGGGCAGGGATGGCGGGTGCCGTCCTTGTTGAGCTGCTGCCAGCCGCCTGTGCGGTAGTAGACGGGGATGGTGGCGGGGTCTTTGCCCGTGTGGACGAGGTAGCCGAGCCGGTAGGCGCGTGCGGGGTGGGCGTGTACCCATCCGTGGCATCCTGTGGTGCCGCTGCCGCAGAGTTGGAGCAGGTTTTCGGGTTGGTGGAGCCGGTCGAAGGGGTGGCTTCGCGGTTCCCTGTGGTGGATGCTGTCGCCGCTCCAGTGGCTGCCGGTTTCCCGGTCGCACATGGCGCATCGGTATCGGTCTCGCCTCTGTACGGTTCTGCGGGTCTCGGCTGTTGGCTTGCTGCTCATCGGCTGGCCTTTCGTTGGCATTCGTTGATGATTTCCTTGGCTTTTTGTTCCGGGTCGATGCCGGTTTTGACGCTGGCCCAGAAGTCGGCTCTCATCGCGTCGGTGAAGGTGCCTACGGGCACGTGGTCCCGGATGTGGCCGGTGATCCACCGATCGTCGATGACGGTGCCGTCGGGCAGTGCGTGCCGGTATGGTTTCGGCTGGCTGGGCATGGTGTCCATGTATGCGCCTTGGCGCAGCCATCGGCTCATGTTGGGCGCGTATCTGGGGTCGTCCACGGTTTTGGCGTAGGCGATGACGGCTCCGATGAGCTGCGCTTCCGTCACGGCGGACGTGCCGTCGTGCCCGGCCACGGCTGCGGCCCACGCTTTCTCGGCTTCCCGTCGCGAGCCGGTGTGGCGTGGGTAGGCGTTCCACGCCGTGGCGAACGGGTCGGCCAACGCCCTGGCCTCGGCCTCGGCGACCGACGCGGTTTGCTTCGATCCCGGCCCGGAGGGGTCAGGGGAGGAAGAAGGCATGGTTTTGGTTTGGTTAGGTACGGTAGTGCTTCCTGTTTGCTTTGTTGAAGTTGAAGCAGTCTGCTTCGCGTCTGCTTCGTTTTGCTTCCTGTTTGCTTCGGCTTTCGCCCTGCGGGACTCGCCCGACGCCTTGCCTCCGGCGTGGCCGGCGACGACCTTCTTCTCGTGCAGTTCGGCGGCTTCTTCGGGCGTAAGCGGTTTCTTCTGGTTCTTGAAGCTGCCGAACACGGCGAGGCCGCGACGGGTCACGACCCTGTACACGCCTTCGCCGGCCTCCTCGAAGAGCCCGTTTTCAACGAGTTCGCGCACGAGTCTGACGGTGCCGCCCACGCTTCTGACGCGCTTGAGGTCGAAGGTGCCGTCGAACGAGTCCGGCCGCGTGTATATCTGGTGGTCGCACCACGTCACCATCGTCGCGTACAGTCCGCGCGCGGCCATGCTGCTGTCCTGCACCGCAGGATCGAAACCGAAGGTGCTGTCGAAGTTCACAGACATGGCGCGCCGCCTTCACGACATGCGATAATCGACTTATGAGCAACGACAAGAAGACCCAGCGCTGCATGTGTGTGACGATTGATTTCGAGCAGCTTACGTTCGGTGAGCTGCGCAAGTTCGTCGAACTGACGGCAGATCGTGAGGACGATGAATTTGTGTGCGTCAACGACAATGACGGAGTGCCGGACGGCTTTATGGCGTATGTGGACGCAGAAACCATAGACGTCGTGCCAACCGATGAGACGTCGGAGCGCTGATATCGACCACATCTTTTCCTGAGCCACCCCGTTGCGGGTGGCTTTTTTGTTTGCCTGCTGCATATAAGCCTCTCTCAATGTGTGGTTACTTGATCTCGCCGGTGGTCGGATCGACGGCCTCTCCTCTGTCGGTCTCGTCAGCATCGTCGTCGGGATCGGGATAGTCGGGCGCGCTTTCCTCGAACGTGGCGAGGCTGTCGTGGAGGTTGTCGTACAGGACCGCGCGGCGTGCGTCCTTCGGATAGGTGAGCAGCCGGTTGATGACCTCGGCGCAGTCGATGATGTGCTGCGCGAGCGCGTCCGTGTCGTACACGGCCTCGGTGTACGGGTCGATCTGGTGGAACTTGTCGAGGTAGGCGTCTTTGGTTTCGAGCTGCATCTTGTGGTTGACCGCGCGGCGGAAGTCCACGGCCGCCTGCTTGATCTTCGCGCACGAGCTGTTGAAGTCCAGCAGGCTCAGCGGGCTCATTTCGTCGGGTATGAGCGCGTCCTGGACAAGTCCAGAGTCATTTTTCTTTGCCATGAGGGTGTCCTTTCTAGAATTCCGGGTCGCCGGTGTCGGTGGTGAACGTGTCCGGCGTGTAGCCGCTGCCGCCGTTGGCCCACGGGTCGGACGCCGGCGGCGGTGTCGTCTGCTGCGGCTGCTGCTGTTGCGGGGACTGGCCGTTCGGGTTGCCGAACGTGCTGCCACCCTGATAGCCGTCGTGGCCTCCCTGTTTCGTGACCTGCGCGGTGGCGTAGCGCAGGCTGGGCCCGATCTCGTCCACGGTCATTTCGACCACGGTGCGGTTCGTGCCGTCCTGAGCCTGATAGGAGCGCTGGGAGAGCCGGCCGGTGGCGACGACACGCATGCCCTTGGACAGCGACTGGGCGCAATGCCCGGCGAGGTCGCGCCAGGCGGAGCAGCGCATGAACAATGACTGGCCGTCCTCGTACTGGTTGGCCTGCCGGTTCCAGACGCGCGGCGTGGAGGCGATGGTGAAGCCGCACACCTGCGTGCCGGTGCCGGTGGTGCGCAGTTCGGGGTCTGCGGTCAGGTTGCCGACGATCGTGAGGATGGTTTCGCCGGCCACTAGTCCTCGTCCTCCATGTCCTCGATCCAGTCGCAGACGAACGTGGCGAGGACGTGCGCGTCCTTGGCTGCGCTGCTCGCGATGCCCCATGCCACGTCTTCGCGGCGGTTGTGGCAGTGCAGGGCGAGGTCGGAGAGCGCCGCATAGGCCATGTCGGCCACGTCGCGCATGTGCTCCAGCTCGTCAAGCTCGCCGGCGTCATCCGGGCCGTCGCCCTCTTCCTCGTCGTCTTCGTCGTCGATGACGGCGCCGAGCGGCTTCCGGTCGCTGGAGGCGAACATGTCGGCGAGCGTCTTGCCATTGGGCAGCACAGGTTCGACGGCTATGAAGGCCTTGGCTTTCTCGCTCAATGCGAGGCCGGCTTGGTCGAGCGCCGTGACGAACAGTTTTGCCAGCTCACCGTCGGAGACGGACACGTCGCCCTCGATGAGGCCGTAGAACTTCTCGGCGAGTTTTTCGGCCATTTCCTTGTTGGATGTCATGATTTTCCTTTCCTGATGTCCCGTTTCCATGCCCATTCGCATTCCGCGCCGATGGTCGCCGTGCTGCGGTCGATGACGAACGCGGCGGGCGACGGCATGAGGATGAGGCGTGGGTAGTCGAGCCGTGAGTTGCATTCGCAGATCGCGTCCAGCGTCTCGGCGATCAGTTCGCCGGGCGTCATGGTCAGGCCCCGTTCGGTGATGGGCCAGATCATGAGGCTGCGGTGGGTGTTCATGGGACTCCTTCGTTTGGCGCGGGGCCGCGCTGGCGTGGTCGACGCCGGCAATGGAGACCACCGGCTCGCACGCCATCGCTTCCGCTATCCACTGACTTCCTGTCGTATGGTGATGGATCGCGGCCGACGTTGACGCGTCCCCAGTGGACGGCCTCGGAATCGAACCGAGTCCCGGCCCTGTGCCGGCACTTGTGCGCCTGCGTGGCCGGGGGCTAACCTGCCCGCCCTATGCGCCGGCGGCCGGGGAACCGCCGACGCTGTTTGAGAGGAGAAGAGATTTTGAGTTTTCGATTCGGGTTTGTACGGTTTTCCTTCCGCCGCCACCTCGGGAAGAGGAGGCAAGACTAGATGGACAACACAAGAAGGCACAGGGCGACCCACAGGCATACGGAGGACACCGTCGTTGAGGGTTTTTCCCTGCGCTTCTGCGCGGTGCCGACGTTGGCCAGCACGAGCACGAGGGCGACGGCGCAGAACGTGATCTGCTGCCAGCACAGGCTCATTCCGATTCGCCTCCCGCCTCTTCGATGAGGCCGATGAGGAACAGTGGCGCGTTGACGAACGCCCACCACGCGGCCAGACCATTGCCCAGCGGGTGCATGCAGGCGTCATGGGTCAACAGCCACGCCAGACAGCAGACGATGGAGACCACCAGCAGCAGGCCGATCGTGTACGGGTAGCGCTTGAACATGACGCCGCCCTTACTTGGTCTGGACGAGCGTGTCAGCGCCGTCCGGGACGACGACGAGCTGATCCGCGTTGGACAGAGCGTCGATATAGTGCTGTTTGAGCACGTTGTCGGTCAGGCTCTCGTTGAGCACGGCGTTGGCGTCGGCCTCGCCCTGCGCCTTGATCTTCTTGGTCTCGGCCTCGGTCTTGGCGACTTCCTGCTCGTTCATGGCCTTCTGCTTGTCGATCTCGGCGGCCTGCGCCTCGTTGTATTTCTTGACGATCTCGTCGCCATAGCGCACGTCCTGCACGCTGACCTGTTCGACGGTCAGGCCGATCTTCCTCCACTTGGCCGCCAGCGCATCTTGCACCGCCTTCGTGTATTCGCCTCGGTTGGTGAGCATCGTCAAAGTGTCGAACCGGCCGGACTGTTCACGGGCCACGCTGCGAAGATCGTTGCTGATGTAGTTCTGCGTGAACGTCTGCTGCTTGCCGTACTCCGAGTACAGGTATTCGGCGGCGCTTGGATCAAGGCTGTAGTTGACCTGAATGTCGATGTCTGCGGAAGCTCCGCTCCTGTCGTTGACGGTGACTTGCTTGCCGACCGCGCTGCCGCCGTCGTACTTGTAATCGGTGTCTTTGTAGAAGTTGATGAGGTTGTTGCGGGTGTCGTATTTGACGATGCTCTGCCACGGCGTCTTCAAATGGAAGCCCGCGTCTTCGGAATGGCCGGCCAGACTGCCGCCCATGTTGCGGATGACCGCGACCTCGCCCACGTCCACGGAGTACAGGCATGCGGGGATCAGCAGCATCAATCCGACGAGGCCCGGAATGAGGCCGATGCCGGCCCCCTTGACGTTGTTGGACAGCGCGATGCCGGTGACGGCGGCGCTGAAGAGCAGCAGGACGATGGAGATGACGAACCAGATCATGAGGGTTCCTTTCAGAGGATAAGGCCCTTTCCCCGTGCCGGTAGGCTTGAGGTGCCAACCAAAAATCCGCACGACGCGGGGAAAGGAAGAATTTTCAATGCAGACACAACGAGAGGCGCTTAACGAAGCGCTCGACAATCTCCGTGTCGGAACCAGTAGCGCCGCTTGGCTCCGGGATCATGCAGAAAGCGAAGAGGTGAGGAAACTCGCCCGCGCCGTTCATTACATCGGCTTCGGCGCTCAGCAGATCGCCATCGCCCTCACCGACCGAAACAAGACCAAGGACTTGTAGGAGAAACAGGGACACCGCGTCGAGCTGTGCCAGAAGCGCACGCCTGTCCAGCTTCTCCGAGATTCGCCTGTATTCGGAGTCCCCCAGTGCCTCGCGCACGGCAGCCTCTGAATACAGGGACGCTTTCATGCGCAGCATGCCGGCGTCCTGAAGATTGTGCTGCAACGTCTCCAGAGAGGACAGCAACGCAGGTTCACAATTGGACTTGCTCATTTCGCCGCCTCTTCCGGTTGGGGGTTGTCCGCCGGCCACGGGTCAAGGGTGCGACCCATGAGGTAGTCAACACTGGTGTTGAAGAAGTCGGCGAGCGCCTTGTAATCCTTTGCAGAGAAGGATCGGAGGCCGTTCATTTTGTTGGAGAAAACTTGTTCGCTCATACCGATGGCGAGCGCCACGTCTTTCTGAAGGCAATGACGCATCTCGATCAGTCCTGAGATGCGGGACGCTGGGTTATCACCTTCAAGCGTCACTAATCGTTTTTGATTGGCGTTCATGGTTGCTAACCATATCACGCACTAATCGATTTCGAGCACTCTCGGCGTATCTTGATTTTGATTCGACATGCTGAGATTCTTGCGCTACTAATCACTTTTGCGTATCATTAAGGGCATGACGGTAACTATGACAGCCCCAAAGGTTGCAGCTAGCCCGCAGGACATAGCGATTTTGAACCTGAATATGCTGATGCAGCTTGAAGGGCGCTACAGAAAAGACCTCGCCGAATACATCGGCAGACGCCCACAGAATCTCTCCCGCATGATGTCAGGAGAGAGCAACTGGGCACTGAATGACATGTGGAAGGCGGCTGAGTTCGTGGGCGTCTCCCTTGACGTCCTGACTGATCCGACTCTCACGCCGGCCAAGGCGCTCAGCATCATCGGCGAGCGCCGTAACGATAACGATGGGAATGGAGGTTTGCCTGTCGTCAATGTTGACGACTTACGCCTAGGTGGCGGGGCATGGAAGACCCCGGCTATGGTTCTGGCCGCCTGATTTTTCGGGCCGGTCGGGATCATAACCCAGAGGTCCATGGTTCAAATCCATGCCCCGCTACGAACGTGGTTATATGGCCGCTGATTTCGGTACCGAAATCAGCGGCCTTTCCGTTTACCGTGGCGATATGGATGAAAGGCGATCAGGCAGCTACGGTGCCCAGGGAAGTCGGCGATCATAAACGTCTCGTCATTTTCATCGCGGATCTTCAGTTGTCTAATCCACGGGAGGCGACAGGCGTGAAGTTTCTCAACGAAGCGGAAGCCGGGCACAAGTCGTATGTTACGATCGACTTCGTGCCCAGCTCCCGTTCTTCTGCTCAGAAGCGGAGTGTGGTTCACCATCCAGCCGACATCATCGGCATCATGCCGCAGCGGGTCAACGTATCGGCCAGCGCATCGTCCAGTGCTTGAATCGGTCATAGCGACGACGCCACCGAACGACGATGGACAGTATGGCGCCTATCGCCAGAGCTGACACGGCCAGAACCGAGGCAAGCGACACATCGCCACCCGTGACGGGCAGTGACGGGCGAGGGTTGGGCGTGGTTGCCTCCGCCGGCGCCGGCGGCGTCTCGGGTTTCTCCGGTTCGCACGGTTTCTCCGACTCGCATGGGGGCAACACCCGCACACGCTCCCAGGCATCGTCATACCGGCTGGACGCCGGGGAAACACGGTCATCCCCCTCGAACCGCCAGACGAACACGTACCACCCAGGCCGTTCGGCGGTCAGATACATAGGAGCGCCATGCGCGTCCAACGCCCCGGCGCCGATTTTGAACGTGCCGTTCATCGCGGGAATCTCCCAGGTGGCCAGCAACCGGTGGTTGTCGTCTTCCGTGGGAACCTCTCCCCCGGATGGCTTGTACGCCTCATCGTTGGAGGGGTTGTCGGGATCGCCGGACCACCATACGCTCACCGTCGCATACGGCCGATCCGCCGCGAACTCATACTCTTCGTTGCCGGCATACTGGCCATGATCCGCAGGGAATCCCGATACGGTAATGGTGTCGCTGAGCTCGGCACCGATATCCGCCGAATGCTCAGTGACCGTCGACATGACTTCTAGCTTCCTGCGACTTGTATTGCTTTCCGTAGCCTCCATAAACGGACTTATCCAGTCGCCTATAAGGTATTCCTGCGCCTGTTTGCTCTGCTCGGACCGCCGAAACACCCATACCCATGTGCCAAAACCGCTATTCTGCTTGGTCCGGTAAGCGGCACCGTCATCCGGCTTGGTCATGGCCTGCACACGTGCCTGCTGCCCCACCCCGGTGAAAGAGGCCTTGCCATAGGCCACCGGCTCATAACCCAAAGTCGCCAATCGCGCAAGAAAAGCATCGGCGCTCTCTTGTGCATTCGGCGTAATGACATTGCCCACATCGCCCGTATCAAGACCATCGAAATAGTATCCGCGGGCCTGCAATTCCAAATCGGGCACCCAATAACTGTCCGCATCCGCCACGCCACTGGTCACGTCATCGAACACCGGAGAAGCCACATCAAGCACCTTCTCGGAGACCTTGGTGGATACCGCCGGAACAAAATCCTTACGCACCCGAAATGTCGTCGACGCGCCGCCAGTGGAAGCCATCGAGTCAAAGGCCAGCATGTCCTGAGTGCTGTCCATGACGTGCATCCGCCCATACTCGTATGTGGTGTTCGCCGTCACCTCGCCGGCGCCGGTCGCCTCCCACGCGATCGAGGACCCGGCGCTCGTCGACACCCCCGAGAACGTGTTGCCGCCTTGGACGAACCGCGCCGCCCCCTGCAAGGTGACGGTGAACGGCACTCCCGCGATCGCGTCACCGGCGCGGTTCACCACTTTCACCGAGATGGAACCGCTGCGCAAAGCCTCGGCATCGGTGCGTTCCACCGTCGTGCCCGCAGGCGTCTTGCCGGCCGATTGATCCCATATCCGGGCCGCCTTCGCCACGATCTCGGGGTACCGGCCTTGAATGACCGCCATCTGTCTCGCCCACTCGTCCCGATCGCGCCCGAAGTGATCCTGCACGATGATGCCGATCGCCGCATGGGTGGCGGCATCCGTGTCGCGGTACCGGTCAAGGATCCATGCCATACGCCGGGCGTTCTCATCGGAGGCAAGCACCGTGGTGGGGCCTATCACATAGTCGCTCAGTTTCCCCGCTTCGATGCAGTAGTACTTGTTGCCCGAAGCGTCCAGCCCCGCGACACCGACGTAATATTCCATATCGTTGTATGGAAACGCCACGTGATATCTTTCGTCGGCGGGCGTCAACGTCGCGGCATACGCCGTATTCGCCGAGCCGAACACCACTCCCACCATTATTATCAGACCGGTCAGCATCGCTACGATGGCCATGCCCCGTTGCCGCCATGTCGTTATCATCATTCGTCCTTTCCTGGTACGTTTCCCCGCATACTGCACTGTGTGCGGGTAGGCCACGATCATGGCAGTTTTTCATTCGCTACAGCCGGTTTTTCGACCTATGTGGTCCGAGCTTGCCGTTTGCCGGCGAGTTGTGGATAACTCTTCCGCCGAGTTATCCACCTCATGCGGTTGACCGAACGTTTACCTGATAGTTATCCACAATGCGCAACATATGTTCAAAAGCCCTTAGAATAGGGCCTTATGGCAGCAGTACAACATCGCGCGACCACGCGCACTAGTAATACCGATAACAGCACCACGAAAACGAAGTCAAAGGCGACTTCTGCCCGAAAGAGCCCCGCAACCAAGCGCAAGAGAGTCAGCGCCGAAACGGCACGCGCCGCAGCAGCGCTGAAAGGCCTGGCTGTCGAAGCCCCCGCACCGTCCATCGAAGCAAACGAGCCCGGCCAGTTCGGCCGCATCAATGTCATGGACATCACTCCCGCCGAGGAGCGCGGCATCTTCCCCGCCCGTGTGGAACTCGGCGAACCGTTTGAGATGACCGCCCAGGTGTTCATCGAAGGCCGTACCAAGGTGGGTGCCACCGCCATCGTGCGCAACCCGCGCGGCAAGGAAACCATGCGCCGGGCCATGACCTGCGTAAATCCCGGCCTCGATCGTTGGACCGTGATGGTCAAGTGCGGCGAGCACAGCGATCTGAAGCCTTGGGAGGATGGCTACGCGGCCGTCAAGCGTCAGCTCGGCGAATGGACCGTGACCATCGAAGGTTGGGAAGACGCGTACGTCTCCTGGCTGCACGACGCCCGCATCAAGGTGCGTGTGATGGACGACGTGGACAACGCACTCAATTCCGGTGCCGAGTTGCTGGCCCGTTGGGCCGAAACCCCGGACACCGGCCTGACCGCACGCGATCGCAAGACCTTGGAGAAGGCCGCTGAGACCATGGCCGATCAGACGCTGAGCGCCGAGGATCGTCTCGCCGCCGGCGACAACCCGACCATCGCCGCCCTGCACGAGACTCACCCGCTGCGCGACGGCATCTCCCCCAGCCAGCCCCAGCGCTTCAAGGTGGAACGCCCGAAGTCCAGCTTCGCGGCTTGGTACCAGTTCTTCCCGCGTTCCGAAGGCGCCACCATCGATCCGAACACCGGCAAGATCATTCAGGGTACGCTGAAGACTTCGATGGCCGGCCTCGAACGCGCCGCTGCCGAGGGCTTCGACATCGTCTACCTGCCGCCGGTCTTCCCGATTGGCGTGACCAACCGCAAGGGCCGCAACAACACGCTGGTCGCCGGCCCCGATGACCCGGGCTCCCCGTTCGGCATCGGCTCCGAGCTAGGTGGCCACGACACCGTGGATCCACTGCTCGGCACCATGGACGATTTCAAGGCCCTGTGCCAGCGTGCACATGAACTGGGTCTGGAAATCGCGCTTGATTTCGCCCTGCAGTGCTCGCCCGATCACCCGTGGGTCAAGGCCCACCCGAACTGGTTCCGCCACAAGCCGGACGGCTCCATCGCCTTCGCCGAGAACCCGCCGAAGAAGTATCAGGACATCTACCCGATCGACTTCAACGCCGACATGCCCGGCATCGAAAAAGAAGTCGAACGCATCATGAATCTGTGGATCGAGGCGGGCGTCACCATCTTCCGCATCGATAACCCGCACACCAAGCCGGTGCGTTTCTGGCAGGACGTGATTGCCGCCGTGACCAAGAAGCACCCGGAGATCCTGTTCCTGGCCGAGGCATTCACCCGCCCGGGCATGATGCGCGCCCTGAGCTACGTGGGCTTCACCCAGTCCCACTGCTACTTCCCGTGGCGCAACACCAAGGACGAACTGGAAGAGTATCTGCCGGTCACCAATGGCGACGACGGCTACTACCAGCACAACACCTTCTGGCCCACCACGCCGGATATTCTCACCGCTTACGTGCGAGACAACGGCGTAGCCGGCCACTGCGTGCGTGCGGTGCTGGCAGCCATGGGCTCGCCGTCCTGGGGTATCTACAACGGTTACGAACTCATCGAGAACAAGCAGCGCCCCGGCTTCGAAGAGCAGATCGACAACGAGAAGTACGAGGTCAAGGTTCGCGATTGGAGCAAGGCCAAGCAGTACGGCGTGGCCGAGATGCTCACCGCACTCAACAAGATTCGTCGCGCCCACCCGGCCGCGTTGAGCTACCACAACCTCACCGTGCTGCCTACGTCCGACCCGAATATTCTGGCTTTCGCACGCCACACGCCGGCCGAACTGACCGGTACCGGCCAAGCGGACACGCTGATTGTGGTCGTGAACCTCGATGGACACAACGCACACCAGTCGATGATTCACCTGGAACTCAGCGAGCTGGGTCTGCCCACCGACCGCCCGCTCAACGTGCGCGACGAGCTGACCGGCCGCGAATTCCAGTGGGGTTGGGACAACTACGTGTCTCTGGCTCCTTGGGCGGATGTGGCCCACATCCTGTCCGTGCAGTGATGCGGTACTGCAACGGTAATGCAACAGTGATGCCGTTGACGTGCATGGGTTTATCGTGCGCGTAAACCGCTAGAAATCCTCCCCTCAAGGGGAGGATTTCGTCTGTTTGGGCATAGTGTCGGCATAATCTCAGCACGGTTTCTTGAGTTCCGCACCTGTTTTGCAGGCGTAAACAGGGTATTGTGGTGAGACGATAACGTAACTGTCGATTTTCAAGGAGAAATGACATGGCAGAAACCTTCAACGTCGTTGTGGAAATTCCGCGCGGCTCCAAGAACAAGTACGAAGTCGATCACGAGACCGGTCGCGTCTTCCTGGACCGTACCCTGTTCACCGCAATGGGTTACCCGGATGACTACGGCTACATCGACGGCACCCTGGGCGAGGACGGCGATCCGCTGGACGCTCTCGTGATGATTCCGAACTCCGTGTTCCCGGGCTGCGTGGTCGAGTGCCGCGCCGTGGGCCTGTACCACATGGTCGACGAGGCCGGCGGCGACGACAAGGTGCTGTGCGTGCCCGCCGACGTTCGTTTCGATGACATCAAGGACATCGACGACGTCAACGAGTACCACAAGGCCGAAATCAAGCACTTCTTCGAGCAGTACAAGGCTCTGGAGCCGGGCAAGGAAGTCCTGCCGGGCGACTACTGGACTGGTGCTGACGCCGCCGAAAAGGAAATCATTGCCGCGCGTCAGCGTCTCGCCGATTCCGAGAAGTGATTCGATTCTGAATCGTTGACAGGAGGCCCCTTCGGGGGCCTTTTGTTGTATTTGTGGCAAAGCCGCTCTACTCTCCCTCAGTCGCAGTTTCACTGCGCCAGCTCCCCAACAGAGGGAGCTTGTATTTTGTGATACAGTAATGTTTTGTCTTTTCAACTAGGCGTAGGCGGCGTGTAGGAACGCTGGTCGAGGCCCATCGCACGGTAATCCGGCGATGAACCTTCTGTCACACCATGATTTCGATAATCATTCAAATCCTGCTTATTTCTGTTTCCGTAGCTATGGATGCATTCGCCGTATCCATTGGCAAAGGCCTGACCGTATCCCGCGTACGAGTACAAGACGCCGTGAAAAGCACCCTCTGGTTCGGCGGATTCCAGATGCTGTTCCCTATTCTCGGCTATTTCGCGGCATCTACATTCAGCAAATACGTAACCCAATTCGACCATTGGATCATCTTCGCCCTGTTGGTGTTCATCGGCGGCAACATGGTTCACGAAGCCTTCGAAGAAGATGAGGAAAACTCCAAGGAGACCGCCCAGTTCGATTGGAAGCATATGCTTCCCCTGGCCGTGGCCTGCAGCATCGATGCGTTCGCCGTGGGCGTGAGCCTGGCCTTCATGTTCACCAAAGCCCATATGGCATTCGCCATCCTCAGCATCGGTGTGGTCACCGGACTGTTCTCCGCTGCGGGCCTGCACATTGGCCGCGCGTTCGGTTCCCGCTGGCAGAAGCCGGCGCAGATCGCCGGCGGCGTGGTGCTGATTCTACTCGGCATCAAAGTGCTATTGGAGCATTTGGGCGTTATCGCGTTCTGATTTAGTGTCATAAGCCCCTTCACCAGAAAGGGCTATTTTGTTTGATTTCACCGTTCCAATGCCCGACGTAGGATTGGGATGGAAATTCGATTATCTGAGAGGCGTATCATGACCGAGATCACCCAGGAGGGTTGGAAGAACAAAGCCCTGAGCATGTTGTTGGCCCAACTGACGTCCTATGTACTGCTCATCGCAGCCACGGTCATTCCCTCCCCTGGCACCGTCCCCATCATCCCTTTGATTATCGCCGCTCTGACGTTGGCCGCATTTGTCGTGTTCTGGCCGTTCCGCGGCAGCATGCTGGATCGTATCGTCACTTTGGTGTTTGGCGCGATTTCTCTGATTTTCGTCATCGTACCTTTCCCGACCGGCAAGGTTCCGCCGGATCAGACCGCTGCGGATGGCTCGGTACTTCCTTGGTATTCATGGGCACTGGCCATGGGCCTGCTGCTGGTGGTGCTGGTGGTCTTCTCCTTCGGACGCCAGATGGCTCGTGAGAAGCGCGAACATCTTATCCGCGCACTCTCTCACGCCGTGACTTCCGGTGTGGCAGCTCTCGCCGTGGCCGGCTGGTGCTTCCTACCTGATTTGGGCGCGATGCTCGCCAAGGGCACCGTTGCGGGAACCGTTGCCCTGATCATCCTCATCGTTTTGGGACTGGCTTTGGCCGTGGCTTCCACGTTGTGGGTGCGCGACGCCGATCCGGACCCGGATATCCGTTATCCGTGGATCGGTACCGGCCTGATGCCGGTAATGCTGATGGGCGTGACCATCGCCGCAACCGCACTGGTGCTCGGCCGTATCATCGGTTGATGGACGTCCACCGTTCCATATTCCGCAAACTTGTAACCTATGTGTCCACTACAAGCGCGTAGAATAATGAAAACCGTGCGAAAGCGGCATAACGCCGCTGACGACTCGTACAGCCACACCGAGCAATTGCGTAACACATTGCAGGATAAGGGGGATTAGCGTGACGGATCTTACGTTGATGACTTTCGCCAGCGACCCCGCCACCGTTTTGCCATCACTCGCCCTGCTTTCTCATCGCGTCCGCGTACTGCCGATGGATGCAGCCAGCTTGGTGAAGATGCCGGAGAACACCATTCTGTTTCTGGATGCACGCGATGATCTGGCGACCGCCAAAACCTTGTGCCGCCTCATCCACGCTTCCGGCCTGTCCACGCCAATCGTGCTGGTGCTGACCGAAGGCGGCTTCACCGTGGTCAACTCCCAGTGGGGCATTGCGGATGTGGTGGTCGCCACCGCTTCCCCGGCCGAAGTCGAGGGCCGATTGCGATTGGTCTCCGAGCGCGGCAACGCTCCCGCAGCCGCAGCAGCCGGTTCTCCCGCCGAATCCACCACCACGGTGGAAGATGGCCAGATTCGCTCCGGCGACCTCATTGTGGACACCAACGGCTATACCGCCTCCCTGCATGGACGCCCCATCGATCTGGCATACAAGGAGTTCGAACTCCTCAAGTACTTGGTCCAGCACCCCGGCCGCGTGTTCACGCGCGCCCAGTTGCTGCAGGAAGTATGGGGCTACGACTACTACGGTGGCACTCGTACGGTCGACGTGCATATCCGTCGTCTGCGCGCCAAGCTCGGCGGCGAATACGAACACCTCATCGGCACCGTGCGCAACGTGGGCTACCGATTCGACCCGCCGGAGACGGATAAGGAAACTGCCGCCGCACAGCAGGCCGCCAAAGCATCCTCTGCCGCCATCGACACCGATGACGATACTCCCGATCTCAACACCGTCGCCTGACAGACCAGCGGCGCTGCAAACTATCAATCATCGATATTACGCCGCTTAGGTCCATACGATGAGAGAAACCAAATCCGCGCGTCTCACGCGCATGCATGACGAATACGACATTCTGCGCCAGGTGATTCCGGCACCCGCTTGCGCACTGCATTTCTCGAATCCGCTCGAATTGCTGATCGCCACCGTGCTCAGCGCCCAGACCACCGACAAGCGTGTCAACACGGTCACCCCGGAACTGTTCGCCACCTACCCCACCGCCCGTGACTTGGCGGCCGCAAACCCGGCCCAAGTCGAAGACATCATTCATCCGCTGGGGTTCTATCGTTCGAAAACCCAGCATCTCATCGGACTGGCCACGGCACTGGACGAACGATTCGGCGGCGTGGTGCCGCGCACGATGGATGAACTGACCAGCTTGCCGGGGGTCGGCCGCAAAACCGCGAACGTCGTGCTCGGCAACGCGTTCGATATCCCCGGATTCCCGGTCGATACGCATGTGATGCGCGTAACCGGACGACTGCGTTGGCGGTCGGATTGGCGGTCCGCACACCCCGATCCCGTGAAAATCGAGAAGGAAATCACCTCCTGTTTTCCGCCCGAAGAGTGGACGAATCTCAGCCACCGACTGATTCTGTTCGGCCGGGCCACCTGCCACGCACGTACCCCTGACTGCGCCAACTGCCCGCTGTCCGACACCTGCCCTAGCTATGCGCCGCCCGCCGGCAAGAGCACGTCCAAGCGCTAACTCATACCTCATCATGGTGAATTGCGGATTCTAGGCTGAATCCACCGCTAGACTGAAAACCATGCAGCACAGCAAGCGGGACAATACATGGTCCAAGTGGGGGATTTTTCTCGGAGTCGCCGTGGCACTCGGCGCACTCGTGGTTGTGGGATGGACGTTCATGCAAAACCGGTTCCAGCCGGGATCATCCCTCGATGCCGATGTGACCATTGGCATCGACGATATGCCGCAATCCTTGGATATTCGGTCCGATTCCTCTGCGGCAGCCGAACGCCTGCTCGTCGACAATGTGTATGAGACATTAGTGACCGTCGATCAAGACAACAAGCTTCAGCCGGGACTGGCGACAAGCTGGAAGACTTCCGATGACGGACTGACCGTCACCCTGACACTGCAATCGGGCGTCACCTTCTCGAACGGCCATACGTTGGACGCCTCGGACGCCGTGTGGTCGTTGCAACAGAACGTGACCAACAAGGTGGCGGACGTCGACGAATTGGGCGATCTGGCGTCGGTCGCCAATCCGAACGCCACCACGGTGGTCATTACGCTTGCCAAGCCCAATCCGACGCTGCTGCGAGCGCTGTCCGGCAGACTCGGCATTGTCTACGATTCCGAGTCGTCCAGTGCCGATTATCAACGCAAGGCCATAGGTTCCGGACCATTCACCGTGGCCGATTTCCAGCCTGGCCATTCCCTGAAGCTGGCGCGCAGCGATACCTACCATGGCACCAAAGCGGCCAGCAATGTCGTTGAATTTATGCAATACTCCGACGCCGATGCGCTCAGCAAGGCCCTGACCGACGGCAGTCTCGATATGGCGGCACCGGTTTCGGCTTCGACGGCCACCGGTTTGAACGGCAAGGATGGCCTGACCGTCAAGGAGGGGGCCACTACGGATAAGGTGCTGCTGGCCTACAACAACGGCACCGATTCGCTGCTCTCCGACGAACAGGCGCGTAAAGCCTTCCGCTATCAAATCGACGCAGCCGGCATCGCCTCCGCCCAACCCGACGCAGCCGGAGCATTGGGCGGCCCCATCAGCCTGCTGGAACCCGGATACGAAGATTTGACCGGACTGTACCCGCATGACGAAAACCAAGCTGGGCAGATGTTCTCCTACTTTGGTGCGCAATACCTGACTACGGTGAATCTGGTGGTTCCCGAAGAATACCGGTCGTTGGCCGAAACCATCAAGCAGCAGATCGAGCGGCAGCCGCGCCCCACGGTGAACCTTGAAGTGCTCTCCGATGAGGATTATGCCAAACGAATCAAGGACGGCAAATGGGAACTGACCGTGATGAGCATGGACGGCACGGATGATGCCGGCATATTCGCCGACCCCGATTCCATGTTCCATTACGACCATACCGAAGCGCAACAGGCCTATGCGGATGCTCGCGCCGCCACTAATGACGCCGATTATGAGGCACGAATGAAGGCGTACGCCCGGCTGATCAGCGAGGATGCGGCCAGTGATTGGCTGTATACCCGCAAATGCTTCACTGTGGCGTCCACCAAGGTCTCCGGCTACCCGACCTCGATGATCAATCGCCGCATGCCGCTGGCCGGGTTGACGGTGAAGTAGGCAACCTTCAGTCACGGACGGGCTACGCCCGATAGTCCTTGGCTCACTATCGTTCGATCGTTCGTACCTCGCCTGCGAACAGCCTACTGGGCTGTTTACTGTACAGTTCGGCTTGTCATGCAACGTGCATAAACTTTGGCCTTATGACTGAAGGCAAATCCATCATCAACGCCAACCTCACCCCGCTGCCCGACAAGGTCGGCGTGGACGGACTTGAGGACAAGTGGCGCACCGTCTGGGATGAAGACGGCACCTACAAATTCCGCAACACCCGCGACCGCAAGGCCGTCTACTCCATCGACACCCCGCCGCCCACCGTCTCCGGTTCGCTGCACGTGGGTCACGTGTTCTCTTACACGCACACCGATGTGATTGCGCGCTACAAGCGCATGCGCGGCTACGACGTGTTCTACCCGATGGGTTGGGATGACAACGGCCTGCCTACCGAGCGCCGCGTGCAGAACTACTATGGCGTGCGCGTGGACGTGTCTCTGCCTTACGACCCGGACTTCAAGCCGCCGTTTGAAGGCACTGATGGCAAGAAGATTGACGCCAAGGATCAGGTGCCGATTTCCCGCAAGAACTTCATCGAGCTGTGCGAGCGTCTGACTGCTCAGGATGAGAAGCTGTTTGAGGCCCTGTGGCGCAAGCTGGGTCTGTCCATCGACTGGTCGCAGACCTACCACACCATCGGTCAGCACCCGCAGCGTGTGGCCCAGAAGGCCTTCCTGCGCAACCTCGCCCGTGGCGAGGCCTACCAGCAGGACGCCCCCGGCCTGTGGGATGTGACCTTCCAGACCGCCGTGGCCCAGGCCGAGCTCGAATCGCGCGAATACCCCGGCTTCTACCACAAGGTGGCCTTCCGCTTTGAGGACGGCACCCCGATCTACATCGAGACCACCCGCCCCGAACTGCTGGCGGCCTGCACCTCGCTGATCGCCAACCCGAACGACGAACGCTACAAGCAGTACTTCGGCCAGTACGTCTACTCCCCTCTGTTCAAGGTCAAGGTGCCGATTCTGGCGCACCCGGCCGCCGAAATGGACAAGGGTGCCGGTATCGCCATGTGCTGTACGTTCGGTGATGTAACCGACGTCGAGTGGTGGCGCGACCTGAAGCTGCCCACCCGCCCGATCATCCAGCGCAACGGCCGTATCGTGATGGATACCCCGGACTGGATCGAGGACCCGGCCGGCCGCGAGGTCTTTGCCGAAACCGCTGGCAAGACCACGTTCTCCGCCCGCAAGATCATCGTCGACAAGCTGCGCGAGTCCGGCGATCTGGACGGCGAGCCGACCCCGACCAAGCGTATGACGAACTTCTACGAGAAGGGCGACAAGCCGCTCGAGATCGTCACCTCCCGCCAGTGGTATTTGAAGAACGGCGGTACCGACGCCAAGCTGAACGCCGAGCTTATCGAGCGTGGCAAGGAACTCGAGTTCCACCCCGACTTCATGCGCGTGCGTTATGAGAACTGGGTGCACGGCCTGAACGGCGACTGGCTGATCTCCCGTCAGCGCTTCTTCGGCGTCCCGTTCCCGCTGTGGTACCCGGTGAACGCTTCCGGCGAGCCGGATTACGATCACCCGATCACTCCGTCCGAGGATCGTCTGCCGATCGACCCGACCATCGACGTGCCGGAGGGCTACGACGAGTCCCAGCGTGATGTGCCCGGTGGTTTCACCGCCGAAAAGGACATCATGGACACCTGGGCCACCTCTTCGCTGACCCCGCAGATCGTGACCCACTGGGCCGAGCCGGACGAGGCCTCCAAGGCCCTGTTCGCTTCCACCTTCCCGATGGACCTGCGCCCGCAGGGTCAGGACATCATCCGCACCTGGCTGTTCTCGACTGTGGACCGCGCGCACTTGGAGAACAAGTGCCTGCCGTGGGCCCATGCCACGCTGTCCGGCTGGATTCTGGACCCCGACCACAAGAAGATGTCGAAGTCCAAGGGCAACGTCGTGGTGCCGAACGAGCCGATCGAGAAGTTCGGCGCGGACGCCGTGCGTTACTGGGCCGCCGCCGCTCGCCTAGGCCTCGATGCCACGTACGACATCGGCCAGATGAAGATTGGCCGTCGACTGGCCATCAAGCTGCTGAACGCCACCAAGTTCGCGCTGGCCATCGGCCGTGAGGACGAGAACCATCACGTGGGCGCTGCCGCCGAGGCCGCGTGGAACCCGGCCGATGTGACCGAACCGCTGGATCGCGCCGCTATGGCCAAGCTGGCTTTGGTGGTGCGTCAGGCCACCGAGGCGCTGGAATCCTACGAGCATTCCAAGGCGCTGGAAGTCATCGAGTCCTACTTCTGGCAGTTCTGCGACGACTACATCGAGCTGGTCAAGAACCGCGCCTATGGCACTCCGGACGAGCACGGCAATGTGCCGTCCGAGAAGGCTGTGAAGTCCGCCCGCACCGCTCTGGGTCTGGGCCTGGACGCCTTCGCACGTCTGCTGGCCCCGTACCTGCCGTACGCCACCGAGGAAGTGTGGAGCTGGATGCACGCCGGTTCCGGTTCCGTGCATCGCGCCGCCTGGCCGGTCGTGGACCCGTATGTCGAGGCCGCCACCGGTGCTTCCCCCGAGCTGCTGACTTGGGCCGGCAAGGCCGTGGAGCAGCTGCGTAAGATCAAGTCCGAGGCCAAGGTCTCCATGAAGACCCCAATCCTGTCTGTGGCACTGTCCGCTGCTTCGGAAGGTGTGGAAGCGATTCACGCCGCCTTGGGCGATATCGCGCAGGCCGGTCGCGTGGTCGGCAAGTTCGACTTGGTGGCCAAGCACGCCGAGGAATCCGCCGCCGAAGGCACGCCCGAAACCGAGGTCGCCGTCGAAGCCAGCGAGCTCGGTGAGCCGCCAGCTAAGAAGCCAAAGCACTGAACGTTACGCACAACAACAAAAGAGGGGAACCTATTGAGGTTCCCCTCTTTTGTTTTTTGACGTTCGGATGACACGACTGTGGGACGGCACGCAAATATCCCGCATACACCATCACACCGTCGGAATCACGATGAGATATCGGGTTTCGGCGGTTTTTTGTTGCGTATTGGGGCTGTCGAGCTGCGCGACGGCCTGCGCCAAGAGCGTGCCAGCATCACTGATTTTCACGGTCTCATTAATCAGCGCGTTCATATCGTGCTTGAACAGCGTGCCGCCAGTGCCAAAGCCGAACAGTACTGGAGCGGTGTCAAGATTGTTGCCGGAATCGCTGGCGTTGGAGGCCTTGCCGTTGCCGGAATCGCCAGTGTCGCTCGACTTGGCTGAGTCGTTCGTTCCCGAACCAGCGCTCTTAGACGAGTCGGACTTATCACCACCACCGATGGCCGAAGTAAGACCACCCGCATAGTTCATCACATCGCCAGCAGACATGGACATGGTGTCATCGACCAGTGAGGCCTTGGAATGCTGCGACTGCTGCTGTTGCGCGGCTTTGGCCTGCTTACGGGCGGCATCGGCCTTACGCTTGGCTTGGGCGACCCGGGTCTTGCCGTAGAACGATTGCGATTGCGAATCGACCAGGCCGGTCAGTGCCTGAGCCTCGGTCACCGGATCGGAAGAGACATCACCGGACGAACCATCACCATCATTGCCGGAAGCCGAGGACGCGCCGCCTTCGAACTGATCGGAGAATCGCAATACAATCTGGCGCAAGGCCGTGGCTTTGCCCGTATGCTCGGAGGCGGTGGCAAGCGTGCTCATCGCGGCATCGACCTTGGATTGAGCGTCGGCGAGTTCATCGCTACCGTTGGTTTCGGCGATGGCTTGGCTCTCGTAAGCGGTGGCGCCCGAGGACGTGCCGCCGGTCAGGGCGCTCAAATTGGCCGTGTAAACGTCCGTGTATTTCATCGAATACGGAATCATTGCGGCGGAGAGCTGGCTCTGGCCATCGGCGTATTGCTTGGAGCCTTGAGTGGCTTCCTCCGAAGCCTCGGCGATCAGATCATCCACCAGTCCGGTGGTGCCTTGCTGCTGGATGCGGCGAATCACCTCGTCCAACGCATCGACCGCACCGGCATGCTGATGTGCGGCACTGACGTTGTTCACCGCGTTGGCCAAGTCGAGTACGGCTTGAGCCAAAGGCGTGTCCCCGGACAGTTCGCCGGCCGTGCCCATCAACGCCGGCAACTGGGTGGAGGTGCCAATCGATCCAGACAGGTGCGTGGTATATGAGCCCACATACGCGGCCATATAGTCTTCAAACGTCCGCTTATGGGCGGTTTCGCGTTCGGCCACTACAGACTTGTTCAGCGCACGTTCGTTATCGCGCAGGGTTTGAAGCTGCTCGATGAGCTGTTGCTGTTCACCAGAACCGGCGTCGGTCAGTGAATCGACCAGTGTGGCGGCAGAGGCGGTGAGTTGGGCGACATCCGTATCGGCAGCAGGCTGTGCGGCAGCATTCGCAGCATTCGCGGCATCGGGATTAGCACCAACTGCCGGACTGCTGGAATTGGAAGGCAATACGGCGAGCGCCACGGAACTCATGGAGAAGTCTTTGGCGTTCATATAGCAGCTGAATTCCAAGCCGGTTGCGGCTTTTCCAGCTGCGGCGACTACGGTATTGGAACCTTGCGTGGTCACCGTAATGGAGTTGTCAGCGGAAACATCATCGGCTACCTGCGTAGGCACGGTAAAGGCGACAACCGGGATCGTACGGTTGGCTTCCTTGGTTTGCGGCTTAATATCGATATACACGCCGATCAGTCCAGACGCGCCGGCAACCTCGTTTGCCTCGACGTTCGGACCGTCAAGCGAGTAGGTGACGCTGACTTTCCATGGCAGGGTGGCGGCGGAAGCGGGGATACGAGAAACCTTGGACGTGCCGGAATTACTATTGGCGGAATCGGTATCAGTGGAACCGCTATTGCCGGAATCGGCACTGGCGCCATTGCCGGCGCCGCCCTTCCCTACCACATACCAACGGACCGGCTCCCCTTCGGCATCGGTGACGGCGTACATATCACTTGCCGTAGCGAGCACCGGACCGTAATCAACCGGAGTCGGACGAGACATCCAAGCACCGCCGAGAATCGAAGCCACGCACAATGCGCAACTGACCAGTGCGGCACCACATCTCATCTACGTATCCCATTCATACAGTCGACCACTACGGGCATTCCATTCCCGTATTAATGTAGTCGCTGCAGGCAACTTGCCCTATAGACGAATATCCGAAAGGTGCCCATTCGCTGCGGGCGAATCAGGCGAATACGTCGAGTACGCCCGGGTCACCACCGGCATCGGCTATGCGCTGGTGGCGCTTCTTGGCTTCGGTAACCACGAATTCACGGTACATTTCGGCAATTTCCGGATCAAGCCCGGCATCGATGGCGATGCGGTGGAGGCGTTCGATCTGATAGTCCTCACGCTTGGTGTCTTCGGGCGCGAATCCGGCGTTGGCTTTGAGCACGCCGACCTGCGAGGTGGCCTTGAACCGCTCGGCCAGTAATGCGATGACCGCCGAATCGATGTTATCGATGGTTTGGCGCAGCGCTTTGATGCGCGCCACCGCTTGTGCGGTTTCCGGGTGGGCCGCCGCCTGGGCGGAGTCGATGGTGGTCCTTTGCCAGTCGCTGCTCGTTTCGCTCATAGATTCGAGGATACTCCCGATTACGGCTTTGCACGATGCGCAAAGTCAGATATCTCAGATGTCATAGTCGCCGGTGAGGATATGGCTGGCATCCGCATCGCCGAACATGGCCGCACCACTGCCCACTCCCAAAACAATCGAACCCAGTGATGCCTCTTTCATCTCATATATCGTCAGCGTGCATGTGAACGTTGACGGCAATACTACAACTGCAATGTGATAGTTGATGTATTTGCATCAGATACGACAAGGGCTGCACCCCGTATCAATCAGGGTGCAGCCCTTACACTATTGTTCAGCGGTCTGATCAGTTGCCGTTGACCGCGTTGCCGGTGTTGGCCTGCTGCACGATGGCGGCGAGGAAGTCGCGGTTGGTGGCGGTCTTCTTGAGGCGCGGCACCAGCGTCTGGTAGGCCTGCTCGGGCTCCATGCCGCCCAGCAGTCGACGCAGACGGTAGATAATCGGCAGTTCCTGCGGGTTGGTGATGAGCTCCTCGCGGCGGGTGCCGGAAGCGTTGATGTCGATGGCCGGGAACAGTCGCTTGTCCGCCAGCTCGCGGGACAGGCGCAGTTCCATGTTGCCGGTGCCCTTGAACTCCTCGAAAATCACCTCGTCCATCTTGGAGCCGGTTTCCACCAGCGCAGATGAGATGATGGTCAGGGAGCCGCCGTTTTCGATGTTGCGGGCCGCACCGAAGAACTTCTTCGGCGGGTAGAGGGCCTGCGCGTCCACACCACCGGACAGGATGCGGCCGGAGGCAGGGGCTGCGATGTTGTAAGCGCGAGCCAGTCGGGTCATGGAATCGAGCAGTACGACCACGTCCTGGCCGAGCTCCACAAGACGCTTGGCGCGTTCGACGGCCAGTTCGGCAACCGTAGTGTGATCGGAGGCCGGACGGTCGAAGGTGGAGGAAATGACCTCGCCCTGGACCGTGCGCTCCATATCGGTGACCTCTTCGGGTCGCTCGTCCACGAGCACCACCATAAGGTGGACCTCGGGGTTGTTGGCGGCGATGGAGTTGGCGATGTTCTGCAGGGTGATGGTCTTACCGGCCTTCGGCGGGGAGACAATCAGGCCACGCTGGCCCTTGCCGATTGGGGAAACGATGTCCATGATACGGCCGGTGAGCTTGTTCGGGGCGGTCTCCTGCTTCAAACGCTCCTGCGGGTACAGCGGCGTGAGCTTGGAGAACTGCGGACGGTTGAGCGCTTCTTCAACGCTTTGGCCGTTGATGGAATCGATGGCCTGCAGCGGCACGAACTTCTGGCGCTGGTTGCGGCGGTCGCCTTCACGCGGGGCGCGAATCGAACCATGCACGGCATCGCCCTTGCGCAGGCCGTACTTCTTGACCTGGCCCATGGAAACGTACACGTCGTTCGGGCCGGGCAGGTAGCCGGAAGTGCGCACAAAAGCGTAGGAGTCGAGCACGTCGACGATGCCGGCCACCGGCACCAGATCCTCCTGCGGCTCTTCGCGGCGGCTATCACGGTCATTGCGATCGCTACGATTATCGCGATCATCATAGCGACGATCATCATCGGCGTTGTCGCGATCACGGCCACGCATGCGACGGTTACGGCGATCGCTGCGATCATTACGGGTATCGCGATCGTTGCGATCGCTACGGTCGCGGCGGTTACGACGCACGAACTCGTGATCGTCGTTCTGCTCGCCGTCTTCGGACGTTTCCTCGTGCTTCTGCGTGGGCAGCGTGGCCAGGATATCGTCGAGGTCACGCACGGTTTCTTCGCTGTTTTCCGCAGTGCGACGACGGCGGCGAGGCTGCTCGTCCTCATCATCACGGACTCGGCGAATCAGCGGAACTTCCACGTCCTCGTGACGCTCGCGGCGACGCTCGGTAGGCGCTGCATCTCCCAAATCGAGCGTGGCCAGCAGATCGCCGGCCTCATCGGCCTTCTTGCGCGGCTTGCGGCGAGCGAAATCGGGCTGGTCGTCATCGCGACGACGGCGGGCCGCACGCGGTTCGGATGCGGCATCATCGGCGGCCTTACGACGGGTGCGTCGCGGTTCGGTCTCGTCCTTCTTGGCATCGTCGGCCACGGGAAGCGGCAAATCGAGCTGCGGTTCCGTGGCAGCCGGAGCCGGAGCCGGCGACTGGGTGGCCACGTCAGCATTGTCTGTGGTGTTGGCCTCAGCGGCATCGGACTGCGGAGCCTTGACGACCTTGGCGGTTTTGGCGGCCTTGGGGGCGCGCACGGTCACACCGGCCGGCGGCTCTCCACCATTGCGCGCCGCCTGCAGGGTGGCGAGCAGCTCGGGCTTGCGCATGGTCGACGTGCCGCGCAGGCCCATCTGTTTAGCGAGCTCTTTGAGCTCAGGCAGCTTCATATCCTCAAGATTCTGGCTATTTGCCACTGGTTGCCCTTTCCATACCGAACAGACCCATGCCTATCCAGGCGTTAAGAGTGATTATTGCGGTTGCACCGCTCATGAATGTTCGCTGCGTCTCTGAGTCTCTGCGAACTTCGTTCACTGTACAACGCCAACTCGACCAACGCAAAACGGCCCGCCGAAAACCAAAAAAGCTCCCTCTGTGACGAGGGAGCTCAACAAGGTTTATTCACTTTTCTTCGTGGTAGGACTTTTCGGTGTTGACGGACCACACGTTCTTCTTGGACGTCTTGCCGGTCTTGATGTTGCCGACGGCCTCCATGGCGGTGGCCATGGAGTGGTCCATGTTGTTGTAGCGGTGCTGGCCGTTACGGCCCACGCAGTACAGGTTGCCGAAGCCGTCGAGGTACTCGATGAGCTCGTCCATGTGCTCATAGGTGTCGAAGTAGGCGGGGTACGCCTTCCTGACGCGCTCACGATGGGAGTCGATGACCTCGTCCGGACCGTTGATCACACGCATGCGGGTGAGCTCGGAAATCGCGAACTTGGTGACATCCTCCTCGCTCATGTTCCAGAACGAGTCGCCCTCCTCGCAGAAGTACTCGAGACCGATCCACACGGTGTCGTCCACGTCCTTGACCAGGTACGGGCTCCAGTTGTTGAAGATCTGCAGACGGCCGACCTTGTAGCCCGGGTCCTGCACGTAGATCCAGCAGTCCGGCACGATCGGCGGATTGCCGAGGGTGGGGATGCTGGTGGTGTTCTTGAGCTTCAGGTGCTTGACCAGCAGGCCCACGGTCACGAAATCGCGGTACGGCAGGCCGTTGGCCACCTCGGTCATATCGGCCGGGGCGGGCTTGGAATCAACGGCCTCGGGATCGGCGCCGGCCGCGTCGATGGCGTTGACCAGGTCCTTGACCGGCATCGAGGAGATGAACTGGTCGCCGGAAAGCTCGGTGCGGTTGCCCTCGGAATCCTCGTACACCACGGAAGACACGGCACCATCGGTCTGGCGGACCTCGACCACCCTGGCGTCGGTCAGCACCTTGACGCCGGCGGCCTCGCAATTGGACTCGACGGTCTCCCACAGCTGGCCGGGACCGTACTTCGGATACCAGAACTCCTCGATCAGCGAGGTCTCGACCTCCGCGTTGGAGCGCTTCTTGGGCAGCAGCTTCTGGAAGGCGTTCTTGAGCACGCCCGTGATGGACAGGCCCTTGACGCGCTGGGCGCCCCAGTCGGCGGAGATCTGGGAGGGGTGGCGGCCCCACAGCTTCTCCGTGTAGCCCTCGAAGAACATCGAATACAGCTTGCGGCCGAAACGGTTGATGTAGAAGTTCTCCAGATTGTCTTCCGGCAGCTTGTGGAACATGGACTTCAGGTAGCTGAAGCCGGCCACCATGGTGAGCTTGAAGCCCATGGCCTTCAACGTGTTGGGGCTCAGCGAAATCGGGTAATCGAAGAAGTGGCGGTTCCAGAAGATACGGGACACTCGGTGGCGCTTGAGCATCACCTTGTCCTCCGTCTCCGGATCGGGGCCGCCCGGCTCCATGTCGTGGTCGCGGCCGAGCTTCTTGTCATCATAGGAGGGTGCGCCCTGCAACGGCAGAACGGTCTTCCACCAATCCATGATGCGTTCGTCTTTGGAGAAGAAACGGTGGCCGCCGATATCCATGCGGTTGCCGTTGTGCTTCACGGTGCGCGAGATACCGCCGAATTCGCGGGTCCCCTCCAGCACGGTCACGTCGTACTTGTCGGCACCGCCGTCCTTGATGAGTTCCCATGCGGCGGTAAGTCCAGCCGGACCGCCGCCGATAATCACTACGGATTGCTTGTCGGTCATTATGCTCCTTATAAACGCAAAATCAGAGACAGTCTACTAGAAGCCCCGGAATCGCACACCGAAAGATGAGCGAATGCTTACAGAATTCTCCCGATATACGACCGATGCGCCGTCTTTCCATCAGCAGAAAGGCGACGCATCGAATCGTGAGGTAGGGGTATTCGGCAACGTTGCGTCACACACAGCGCGGCGAATCGGTTTGGTCTTAGGCTAATTCGTCAGCGACGAACTTTCCATAGATTCAGCGAGATGCCTGCAAGTGCAAGCAGCATCATAATCCCCGCAACACCAGTAACGGCAACACCAGTACGACTCAACTCGTTTTCCGTACCATTAGCCTGAGTGTTGCTGGGCTGATGAGTTCCCGCACCATTGTTATTCGGAGTGGTACTCGTTCCTTCACCAGTGTTAGGTCCTGTGCCCGGCTGCGTTGTGGAATCATCAGTCAGATGCGCATCGTCGCCTAGGGTTTGGTGGTCGGAGGCCAAGCAACTTTTAAGCTCAGTGAGCTTGTACCACGTGGAACCATCGGCAATCGGCGTGCATTCGGAGCGGAAGGCGATTTCCTGCTCGTTGTAGAGCATACGAACGAGCGGCGTGTAGGCACGGCCGGTCTTCGGGTCGTTGCCGGATTTGACGGCAACATCCCACTGCACATTAGCGGCCATCGGAGTCACCGATTCACCGCGCCATTCATTGTTGGCGTAGGTGTACACGTCGGTGGTGCTGGCGGCCGCCTGCTGGGTGGAACCGGGAAGGCCAAGCAGCGCGGCGAACGGCATCATCGTTTCGGCATGGGCAAAGCGGAAAGTAGCAACGGTGGATCCGCCGTTTACGCGCTCATCAATCGACGAGAAGAAATCGTCAAGCAGCGGCTGTGCGATTGTGTAGGTCTCGTCTTGGCCGGCGTAGCTCGGGCCCTTCTCGTAGAAGTCCTCGGCGTCAAGCGCCCAGGCGAACAACTTGGCGTCGTCTGCCTGCTCACCTTGGAAGTACTGGTTGAAGTCGAAGGTATGACTGCCGGTGTTCTCGTTCTCCATATCAGCGGCGATGATGTACAGGTTGTACAGATCCATCGCGGCATCGTATTCGGAGGCGATCTTCTTCTTGGCTGCGCCGCAGGCGTCGGCATCCTTGCTGGGGTCGGCTCCCGGCGCGCAGTTGGCCTCGCCGCCCTTGGTGCCATCGACAGTGTTGTACCAGGCGTACGTGCCGTCGGCCAGTTTGGCGAGGAAGTCATCGGTGAAGATTTGTGAAAGCAAATCGTGAGAGGCTGTTTTCACGTCCTCGTTTTCGGCGATGGTTTGCTCAGCGCCTGCGATAATCGCATCGTTTTCCACGAAGTTCTGGTAATCGTCGGCACGCTGCTTGGCCTCACCGGTTTTCTCAGTGCCGTCCGGGTTTTCGGACTTGTGGAAGTACAGCGTGTTCGGCGTCTTGTCGAAAGCCGCCGCCTCGCCGGTGCCGGCCGGATCGGCGGGCGTCACAGTGCTGTTCGCCAGTTTATTGTTCGAGGCCGCGTTGAAACCGCGAGCAAAATTCTCGCCTGATTCAGTAGCGCGGGCTTCGCCAGAGGACTGATAGGCAATCTTGCCACCGTCCTTGGCTGCGTTGTCGAACAGCGTCTTGTTGCGCTCGTAGGCACGTGCGCCAATGCCCTGATGTTGGTCAGCACCCTGACCGGTGAGCATACCGTAGCCATTCTCCACATTTGCGGCGGTGATGGCTTTGAGATTCTTCATGAATTCGGACTTGATGGCATCAGACTTAAAACCGTTATCCGCTTCGGCGGCTTCGGCCATCTTCATAAGCAATGCGTCGTATTTGTAGCTGGACAGGCCGCGTGAACCGTGGCGAGCCATCGACTCGGTGTATACCGTTTCGTAGCCTTCCGGCGCCTGGCTATAGCTGGCAGTGGTCGCTTCGCTAGGTGCCACATATGGCTGCTTGCTGCTGTAATACTGGCCATCGGCCTCCAAAGCCATGGCGTGCGGAACGGTCAGGATGCCACCGGCCAGCAATGTGGCGGCAGCAACCACGCCCGCGATGGAGCCCTTAAGGCCCTGCTGCATATGGTGTGTGTTCATGCAGCATTTTCTATCAGCCGCAAGCAAACAAGACACACGATGGCAAGGTTACGAGTCTGAACTTTTGCTATGCGTTGTATGAACAATGCGCGACGCCCCGCCGTAAGATGACGGAATGCCGCGCATTGTCAATACAGGCTGTATCAGACGATTGCCTGTCAGTGAATATCGTCGGGAATGTCGATATCGGTTTTCTGGACTTCTTCGACGTTCACGTCCTTGAAGGTCACGATGCGCACGGACTTGACGAAACGGCTGGAACGGTAGACATCCCATACCCATGCGTCAGTCAGCTGCACATCGAAATACACGTCCTGACCAGCGGAACGCACGTTGAAATCGACCTTATTCGCCAAGTAGAAGCGACGCTCAGTCTCCACCACATAGGTGAACAGCTTGATGACGTCACGGTATTCCCTATACAGCGCGAGTTCGGCGTCGGTTTCGTAATTGTCGAGATCCTCGGCACTCATGCTTGTTTACTCACTCACTTTCCGTATCGCGTTTGCGGCCGCGGCCCAGCGTACGCCACCATGCTTCCTTTGAGGGCTTGCGTTCTGCCTGACCGTACGGCCAGTTGCTTTCCTCTTCGAGACTGTGGCGCGTGTTCTTCTGCGTATCGTCGTGGTGCTCGGCCTGTGGCTCGACTGGCTGTGCGGCCGCCGGCGTCTGGGCCTGGGACTGCACGTCACTCGTCGTGGCGCCGGCTGCCTCACCACGCTGTGCCGGCTCGGGTTCCGGCTTGTTCTGCTGGATGGCGATGGAATGCTCGCGCGCGGACAGCGCTTCCTTGACACCCGGGTTGTCCTCAATCAAGTGCATGCCAAAAGCGTCAAGCGAACGAATCGGATCGTACTCGTCAGCCAACGTGTCCATGACGATAAGGTCCTGGTATTTGTTGTTTTCGGCATCCCACAACGCGTCGCGCGAGGTGCCGGACGGCACGAAGCCGAGCGACTGGTAGACCGAAATCGAGCGGCTGTTCTTTTCCGGCACGCTCACCCAGATGCGGTGCATGCCCAAGCCGGCCGGTTCGGGCGCGAAACCGTAGGTCATCACACGCGGCATGGCGTCACGGGAGTAGCCGCGGCCACGGTATTCACGGCCCAAGATGATCTGGATGCGGGCGGACTTGGACCAGCCGTCGATGTCGATAAGGAAAATCATGCCGATGACATTATCGGTGCTGGCCGCATCGAGCTGACCGTCATCGTCATGGTCGGCGTCAGTCAATACGGCCCATGCGATGGTGCGGCGGGATTCCGGATCACCCACACCGGATTCGGCGGGTGCCTGACCGGCTTCCCAAGCCTGGGAGCGGCGGACCCACGTGTGTACGATGGCGCGTTCGGTGACCGCATCCTTACCTGTGATCTTGGATGCGCCATAGAAGGCATCAAGTTCATCCAAACGAGGCAGGTCCTCGACGGTGGCGGGGCGCAGGTGCACCATTTCGCCACGGATTGGCGGAATGACGATGCTCTGTGGCAGATCGCGCTTCAGTTGCGCTTCGGTAGCCATGCTCAGCGTCTCGTTGGTTGCGGTCATCGGTATACGTCCCCCGGTTCGGCTTGTTTCGGCTCACGGTCCAGTGCCGAACATATCTTACTCGACTGGGTGAACGCTGGAAATGCTCTGAGTCGACTTTCTTACAGAATCAATAAAGGCTCCCGCTGGCGGGAGCTGTCCGCGAAGCGGACTGAGGGTGGTCATCCGTACATGGCGACCACCCTCAGTCTCACTCCGTTCGACAGCTCCCACCAGCGGGAGCCAGTGAATCTAATCAGCCCTTGATCTTGCCCATGACGACCTTGGTGACGGCCTTGGCGTCGGCCTGACCGCGCGTGGCCTTCATCACGGCACCGATGATTACACCCATCGGCTTCATGTTGCCGCTCTTGAGCTTCTCGACAACGTCCGGGTTGGCTTCGAACGCCGCGTCGACGGCCGCCTCGATGGCACCGTTGTCTTCGACGATCTTGTAGTCGTGCTTCTTGACGACTTCATCCGGAGTGCCTTCGCCCTTAAGCACGCCTTCGACGGTCTGCTTGGCGAGCTTGTCGTTGAGCTTGCCGGAGGCGATGAGCTTCTCGACCTCGGCCACATCGGCCGGGGTGATCGGCAGCTCTTCGAGGGACACACCCTTGGCGTTGGCTTCGCGGGAAAGCTCGCCCAGCCACCACTTGCGGGCACCGGCAGCCTTGGCACCGGCCTTGACGGTTTCCTCAATCAGGTCGAGGGCGTCGGCGTTGAGGATGTCGCGCATCTGCAGATCACTCAGGCCCCACTCGGACTTGAGGCGGTTGCGGCGCTCGCGCGGCATTTCCGGCATCTGGGCCTTCATCTCCTCGATGTGCTCCTTGGTGATGTGGAGCATGACGAGGTCGGGGTCCGGGAAGTAGCGGTAGTCGTCGGCATCGGACTTCAGACGGCCGCCAGCGGTGGTCTGCGTAGCCTCATCCCAGTGGCGGGTCTCCTGCAGAATCTCCTTGCCGTCGTCCAGACGAGCGGCCTGACGGCGAATCTCGTACTGGATGGTCTTCTCGATGCCGCGGAACGAGTTCACATTCTTGGTCTCGGAACGGGTGCCGTACGGAGCGTCCGGGCTCGGGCGCAACGAGACGTTCACGTCAGCGCGCATGTTGCCCTGCTCCATACGAGCGTGGGAGATGTTCAACGCGCGCACGATGTCGCGGATGGCGCGCACATAGGCACCGGCGATTTCGGGAGCGCGGTCGCCCGCCCCCTCGATCGGCTTGGTGACGATCTCAATCAGCGGCACACCGGCACGGTTGTAGTCGACCAGCGAGTGGTCGGCACCTTCGATACGGCCGTCGGCGCCACCCACGTGGGTGTTCTTGCCGGCGTCGTCCTCGATGTGCGCGCGCTCGATCGGCACGCGGAACACGGTGCCGTCTTCCAGCTCGACGTCCAGGTAGCCGTTGCCGTTGGTGGGCTTGTCGTACTGCGAGATCTGGTAGTCGCGCGGCATGTCCGGGTAGAAGTAGTTCTTACGGGCGAACTGGCTCCACTCGGCGATTTCGCAGTGCAGGGCCAGACCCAGCTTGATGGCGTAATCGACGGCGGTCTTGTTGATCACCGGCAGAGAGCCCGGCAGGCCAAGGCTCACCGGGGTCAGCTCGGTGTTCGGCTCGCCACCGAACTCGATGTGGGCCGGGCAGAACAGCTTGGTGTTCGTGGACAGCTCCACGTGGGTTTCCAGACCGAAGACCACATCGTACTTCTTGGTGGCATCGGCGTACTTCATCAGTTTTTCAGCCATGATGTTGTTTCTTTCCTTCCGATGCTCACTTGCCCAGACCGTCAAGCCACGGGGTCTTGAGGTCGTTCCAGATCGGGCCGTTCCAGCTGTCTTCCAGCGCGGCTTCGAGGGCCGCGGCCGGCTTGTACATGACTTCGTCGCGCTGCTGCGGGGCGATGAACTGGAAGCCGACGGGCAGGCCGTCGTCGGACAGGCCGGCCGGGATGGACATGGCAGGCACGCCGGCGAGGTTGGCCGGAATGGTGGCGATGTCGTTCATGTACATGGCCAGCGGGTCGTCCATCTTCTCGCCGAACTTGAAGGCGGTGGACGGGCTGGTGGGGGCCACGAGCACGTCGACCTGTTCGAAGGCCTTCTTGAAGTCTTCGATAATCAGCGTGCGGACCTTCTGGGCCGAGCCGTACCAGGCGTCGTAGTAGCCGGCGGACAGGGCGTAGGTGCCGAGGATGATACGGCGCTTGACCTCGTCGCCGAAGCCGGCTTCACGGGTGTAGGCCATCATGTTGGCGGCGGTCTGCGGCACGCCGGTCGGCGGCATCACGCGCAGGCCGTAGCGCATGCCATCGTAACGGGCCAGGTTGGAGCTGACCTCGGACGGCATGATGATGTAGTAAGCGCCTAGCGAGTAGCCGATGTGCGGGACCGAGACCTCAACGACCTCGGCACCCATCTCCTTGAGCTTGTCGACGGCCTCGTTGAAGCGGGCCTCGACGCCGGGCTGGAAGCCGTCGCCGCCGAGTTCCTTGATGAGGCCGACCTTCATACCCTTCAGATCGCGCTTGGCGCCTTCGCGGGCGGCGGCGACCATCGGGCGCGGGCCTTCGGGGATGGAGGTGGAGTCACGCTTGTCGTGGCCACCGATGATCTCCTGCAGCAGTGCGGAGTCGAGCACGGTGCGGGAGACCGGGCCGATCTGGTCGAGCGAGGAGGCCATGGCGATGGCTCCGAAACGGGAGACGCCGCCGTAGGTGGGTTTGACGCCCACGGTGCCGGTCAGGGCGCCGGGCTGGCGAATCGAGCCACCAGTGTCGGTGCCGAGGGCGATCGGTGCCTCGAATGCGGCGACTGCGGAGGCGGAGCCACCACCGGAACCGCCGGGCACGCGCTCGGTATCCCACGGGTTGTGGGTGGTCTGGTAGGCGGAGTGCTCGGTGGAGGAGCCCTGGGCGAATTCGTCGAGGTTGGTCTTGCCGAGAATCGGCATGCCGGCGGCCTTGAGCTTTTCGATGACGGTGGCGTCGTACGGCGGCACCCAGCCTTCGAGGATCTTGGAGGCGGCGGTGGTTTCGATGCCCTTGGTGACGATCATGTCCTTGATGGCGATCGGCACACCAGCCAGCTCAGGCAGGGCGGCCTTGTCTTCGGCGGACTTGGCGTCGAAGGCGTCGGCCTGCTCGAGAGCCACATCGCCGGAAACCTTCAGGAAGGCCTTGATGGACGGCTCGGCAGCCTCGATCACCTTGAGGTGGGCTTCGACGAGCTCGCGAGAGGTGACGTCGCCCTTCTTGACGGCAGCGGCCTGCTCGGCAGCAGACAGTTTGACGAGAGTTGCGGTTTCGTTGCTCATCGATTACTCCTCGCTTCCCAGGATTCGCGGTGCCACGAACATGCCGGCCTCGGTCTTCGGGCCACCGGCGAGCGCCTCTTCCTGCGTGAGCGGGGTTTCGGCGACGTCCGGGCGCAGGTAGGCTTCCAGCGGAACCGGGTTGGCGGTCGGCGGCACATCGTCGGAGGCGACTTCCTGGACCTTGTTGATGGAGTCTGCGATGACGTTCAGTTCGCCCTGCAGACGGGTGATTTCCTCATCGGTGAGCGCGATTCGGGCCAGATCGCCCAAATGCACGATTTCTTCGCGTGAAAATGTTGGCATGGCCATAACTATATGAGCCGTATGTGACACGCAGTTGTCGGGAAACCGCATTTTCCTACCCTTTGAGACCATTTCAGCAGGGCAGGCACTCGGGTCATTATTTGATATCCGCTTTTCTGGTGACGATGAGACCGCCGATCCATGCGGCAGGATTGTCGGCGCATGGCTACACGCCTGATACGGCGTGTTGGGCAATCCATGCGTGCATGGCCACGGCCGCCGCAGCGCCTGCATTAATGGAGCGCACGGAACCGAATTGAGAGATGTAGACCACATCGTCGGCCAATGCGAGGGCCTTCTCGCTCAATCCGGGGCCTTCTGCACCGAAGAGCAGCAGGCACCGCTTGGGGAAGGCATAGGCTTCCATCGGCACTGCGCCGGGAATAATGTCGAGGGCGATGACGCGGGCGGCTTGAAGCTCCTTGATGCGTGCATCACAAGCATCGATTTCGGCCAGCAGCTCATGAAGGTGCTTGTTGTCTCCATCCACAGCCACATCATGCGCATGGATGGCGGCGGCACCGGCCTTGGCTCGTTCATAGGCGATTTCACCGGCGATGCGATGATGCCAGCTTTCCACCAGTTCGGCGATGGAGGGGTGGTGTTCGACGTGCTGGTACAGTTCGGTCATCAACGCGCCCTTGCGATTCCACTTATGTGGACCGACAATGTGTACGCGCTTGGCCTGGAAGGCATTAGCGGTGCGGACCATGGAACCGATGTTAAAATCGTGGGTCCAGTTTTCCACCGCAACTTCGAAGTCGTGACGCCCTCGAGCGTCAAGATCGGCCTTAATGGCAGCAACGGTCCAGTAGCGGTAACGGTCCAATACGTTGCGGCGGTCTCCGTCGTTCAACAGCACCGAGTCGAAACGACCGTCATAATTCGAAGAAGTCGGATCATCGGGACGAGGCTCACCGGGATGGGTCTCAGACCACGGCCCAAGGCCGATTTCACGGAATTCCGGTTCACCTGAAGCCTTGGCAGCCAAAGAAATCTGGTTGGGTGCGTGCAATCTTTCTCCTCGATAACGCTATTCACCGGTTCCTCTTAGTCAGCTTCGCTGCTCAGCCCGGCTGACTTTATGCGAGGGACGTCAAAGGTGGATTTACCGCAGTTCGGATTCGTCGAAGACCTGGATGAAGGGGAGCGTTTGCTCGTCGCCGGTGGAGGGGTTGACCACATTGATGTCTTTGGCACCGCCACCGACCAGCGAGGCGATGGCCACGACCTTGGCACCCAGCTGCTCCACTATGCCAAAGTCGAGGCTCAGCTCATTGCCGTTGCGCAGGGTGACCAGCGAGCTGGTCTGCACGTACGACTTTTCGGACAGCCAAGCATCCAACAGCACCACACGGCGGCCTTCGATGGAGGGGCCCTTGATGGACGGGTAGACGAAGTCCATCACGAATCCATCTAGGTCCTCGCCACGAGAGGCGGCGGCCTGGATCATGGCAGACACCATGGGCACAGATGCTGCGGTCAAGGCACCAACAGCATCGAAGTCATCAATCGAATAGCCCGCATCTTCCAAAGCGTCAATCAGTACATGGCCCATGACAGTGGCGGCACGGTGGTCGAAAGTCACCGCAGCAAGTTCGGAGAACGGACGGCCCACCACATGCTCCTTCAGCAAGGTGGCTAGCTGTTCACGCGGCTCCAGCATGGCAAAGTCATTATGGCTCTTCGCGACGGCAAGGTCCGGGGTACCAGTGGGGCGGAATCCAGATTCAGTCATGACTCCAGACTATCGCCTGAGGCAGTCAGATGAGTATCACCTTCATCGGCCGGCACCACTTCAGGGGCGGACAGTTCGCTCACATTGCCTTTATCTGATTCGATGATCGGTACTTCCTCGATGATCTTGGTCGGTTCGATTTTTTGCAGCTTGCGAGCGGTGGGCAACACACGGCGTTCCAAACTGGACGCGAACTTGTTGTAGGCGCTGACCGTCTTAGTAATCTGGGTGCCCAATTTGATGGCATAATCACCCAGCGTGGAGAACCGTTCGTACAGTTCTCGGGACAAATCGAACAGCTGCTTGGCGTCATCGGTGAGCGACTGCTGCTGCCAGGCATAGGCCACGGATTTCAGCACGGCCCAGAGCGTGACCGGCGAGGTGAGCGCCACTTTGCGAGAGAACGCATCATCCATCAGTGTGGGATCGGCTTCGAGCGCGGCCTGCAGTAGTGCCTCATTGGGGATGAAGGCCACCACAAAATCAGGTGCTACATCAAAGGCATTCCAATAGGCCTTTTCGCCGAGAGCACGTACATGCTCGCGCAACGCCTTGGCATGGGACCGCAGCAAATCATCGCGGCGGGCAATATCCTCGGGGCTGGCGGTGTCCGGGATTTCGCAGGCACGCTGGTAATCGGCATAAGGCACTTTGGCATCAATCGGAATGGTCTTGCCTCCCGGCAGATGCACGATCATATCCGGGCGCAACGTACGCCCATCGGCATCCGTGACCACCACCTGGGTGTCGAAATCGACATGTTCCAGCAATCCGGCGGACTCGACAATGTTCTTGAGCTGGGCCTCGCCCCACGCGCCACGCACCTTGTTGTTGCGCAACGCGGCGGACAAGGAACTGGTTTCCTTGTCCAAACGGGCCTGCTGATCGTTGAGCCCCTTGAGTTGGGCTCCCAATGCGCCCATTTCCCTCTTGCGGCCCTCTTCGATCTGCGTGACCTTGTTCTGCAAGGTATCAAGATTCTTGGCCACTGGCGCAAGCGCCTCGAGCACCTTGCTCTGTTCTTTCAAACGTGCTTCCTGTTCAGCACGCTTGGCCTCGGCGGCCTGAGCATCCGCCTGACGCTTCCGTTCTGCCTCCGCAGCTGCACGCTCACGTTCCTGCTGAATGCGAATCTGCTCAGCCTGCTGCGCCTGGGCAAGTTGTGACTTGGCGAAAGCCAATTGCTGGTTCACGCCTTCAATCTGAGCCTGTGCGGCAGCATTGCGAGCACTGAGCTCAGCGTTCTCGAATCGCGCATTCTCCAGCGAGGTCTTGGCCTCTTCCAGCTCCTCGCTTTTGACGCCTCGAGCCATCTCCTGACCCTTATGACGGCCTAGCACGAAGCCGGCGAAGAGGCCAAGCCCTGCACCAACCACTAGCACGACGATGACGATAATCACGGTTCCTATTTGCTCAAACATGGTACCCAGTATGTCATCGATGGTGAATGACGGTAAAACTCGTCACGATTTGACGAGACGCGCAATGGCCGCGGAAGCCTCCGCAAGTTTTTCATCGGCCACCTCGCCGCCCTGAATCGACGCCTGCCGCACGCAATGGTTGAGATGATCGTCCAGCAGCAATAACGCCACGGATTTCAGCGCCGAATTCGACGCCGAAATCTGCGTCAGGATATCGATGCAGTATTTGTCATCCTCCACCATCTGCGTGATGGCACGCACCTGTCCTTCGATACGGCGCAATCGTGCGATGACCTTGGCCTTGTCTTCGTCATAACCATGCATCGCAAACCCCCTGATACTTATCCGTCAGCTGAACACACCCCATTATATACCCTCTAGGGGTATAGGGTATACACTGTTGTTCAGTACAACAAACAAGGGGAAGGAACGGTTATGGAGCTCAGCATCTTCTCGGCCGCCACGGCGCTGATAGCGGCGGCCGCATTGACATGGCTGGTACTGCGGTTCTTCTTCGGAACGCAGAAAGCCACGGCCGGGGCCATGGACGCCTCCGGCGAACGCCAATCCGCAACAATCACCGTCAAGGGCGGGTACTCCCCCGCCGTGATCAGCATGCGCACGGGTACGCCGATCACGCTGACTTTCGATCGACAGGAGACCGGCGAATGCACTTCGCATGTGGTGTTCGCGGATCTGGGGCTTGACGCCATGCTGCCGGGCAACGCCACCACCGACGTGGAACTACCGGCGTTGCCGGCGGGCGAATATCCGTTTGCATGCGGCATGAATATGGTGCATGGGTTGTTGAGGGTTGAGGGAGAGGAGAGTAAGGACGGTGCGGATAAGGACGGGCTTCGCCCGCGTGCTGACGGCTCGGCCGAAGCCGAGGGGGTCTCTCCCTCAGACTTGCGGGTTGGAGCTCCGGTTGTGGATGCGGCGGAGGCCGAGCGGCGAGAGGCGGCTGAACGCGCCAATGAGATCAAGGCGCTGACGAAGCTGGTGATTGTGGGCGCGGTACTGACGTTGCCGGTATTCGCCGTCACCATGCTGCATATGGCCAATCCCGCGCTGGCGCCGCATTGGATGGTGAACCCGTGGCTGCAGGCCATTCTCATCACGCCGGTGATGTTCTACTGCGGGCGTCCGATCCACACGGTCGGCTTCCCCGCGCTGGCGCACCGCTCCCCCGACATGAACTCGCTGGTCTCGCTGGGCACTTCGGCCGCCTACCTGTATTCGCTGGTGACCTGCATCGCCCCGTGGGTGTTCCCGGAGGGCTCGCGCGAGCCGTATTTCGAATCGGTGGGCGTGGTCATCACCCTGGTGCTGGTCGGCCGCCTGCTGGAGACCAAGGCCCGCGAAGGCACCGGCAAGGCGGTGCAGTCGCTTATCAAACTGCGCCCGCGCACCGCGCACAAGCTCAACGCCACTTCCGCAGACAATGTGGACGGCATCGAATGGCGTAATCCGGCGCATTTCACGGACACCGACATCGACGCCATCGCCACCGGCGACCTGCTGGTCGTCAAGAACGGCGAGCGCGTGCCCACGGACGGCGTGATCGTGGCCGGCGAGGCGCGTATCGACGAATCGATGATCACCGGCGAATCCAAGCCGGTCTCCAAAACCGCAGGCGACCCGGTGACCGGGGCCACCGTGCTGCTCAAGGGCGGCTGCGTGATGCGCGCCACCCAAGTCGGCGCGGACACGGTACTCTCGCAGATCGCGGCGATGGTGGCCCGCGCCCAGGCGACCAAGGCGCCGGTGCAGCAGCTGGCCGATAAGATCGCCCGGTATTTCGTGCCGGCGGTGATGATCATCGCCATCTGGACGTTCGCCATCTGGAGGTCACTGGGCCCGGCGCCGCAACTGGCGCACGCGCTGGTCACCGCGGTCAGTGTGCTGATCATCGCCTGCCCGTGCGCGCTGGGACTGGCCACGCCGCTGTCGGTGACGGTCTCGCTGGGCTTGGGCGCCACCAACGGCGTGCTGGTCACCAGTGCCAAGGCGCTGGAACAGGCGCGTCGCATCGGCACCGTGGTGTTCGACAAGACCGGCACCATCACGCGCGGCGTGGTGGACGCGGCCGCCGACTGGGACAAGCCGAGCTACGAGCAGGACACGGTCAAGGAAGGCTCGCGCGAGGCCATCGCGGCGTTGCGCGCACGCGGCATCCGCACGGTGATGCTGTCGGGCGACAAGGCCGAGGTAGCCGGGCGCATCGCCCGCGAAGTCGGCATCGATACGGTGATCTGCGAGGTCAAGCCGGACGGCAAGGCCTACTGGATCGCCAAACTGCAGCGCGAACGCGACGAGGCCACCGCCAAATCCGCGTACGGCACCTCCCGCACGGCCGCGCAATCCCGCACTCTGATTGCGATGGTGGGCGACGGCATCAACGACGCCCCCGCGCTGGCCCAGGCGGATCTCGGCATCGCCATCGGCACCGGCACGGACGTGGCGATGCAGTCGGCGGACGTGACCTTGATGAGCGGCGACTTGCGCGGCGTCATCAAGACCATCAACCTGTCCAATGCCACGATGCGCAACATCCGCGAGAATCTGGGGTGGGCGTTCGGCTACAACGTCATCGGCATTCCGGTGGCCGCCGGCGTACTCTACCCGTTCACCGGCTGGCTGTTGAGCCCGATGATCGCGGGTCTGGCGATGGCGTTGAGCTCAGTGTGCCTGGTGCTGAACGCGAACCGGCTGCATGGAGCGAACATCAACGTGGGCGTTGCCGACGGTCCCGCCGGTTCGGGCAGCAGCATGGCGGATGTCGAATCAGCCGGATCGGCCGAATCAGCCAACGCCGCCAACATCACCGGCTCCGCCACATCCAACGCGCCTCACGAGCCGACCGTCATCATCGATGATCGCACCACGCTGAATCAAACCAATCACGTATCTGACCAATCCAATAATCCAACCAACAAGGAGAACACTATGGATATGGGAATGCACATGCACCACACCGCCCCCGCGGACGGCGAAACCGCCACCGACCCGGTGTGCGGCATGACCGTGGCTGTGAACGCCGACGCGATCACGCGCGAGTATGAGGGCAAGTCCTATTACTTCTGCGGCGAACACTGTGCCACGAACTTCATGAAGGCCCCGCAGGTGTTCCTGGAGCAGTAGTCTCTGCGTTTACCTGATTCAACGACAATGGCCTCCGCCCAAAACGAGCGGAGGCCATTTGCATATATGAATCAATCAACGAATCAGTTGGCGAAGAAGAACACGAACAGCCAAGCGCCGATAATGGCGCCGACAATCGGGGCCACAACCGGGATCCAGGCCTCGCCCCAGCGGGAGGAGCCCTTGTGCGGGATCGGCAGGATGGCGTGCAGCAGACGCGGCATGAGGTCGCGGGCCGGGTTCAGGCCAGGGCCGGTCGGGCCACCCATGGAGGTCACGAGGCCCCACACAATGAAGCCGACGACGATGGAGGCGGCGGCGTAATCCTGCTTGCCCCAAGCCAGGGACAGGCAGCACAGGGCGCCGAAGACGAGCACCAGGGTGCCGAACATCTCGTTGAGGAAGTAGTTGACCTTCTGGTTGTCCGCGTCAGTGGTGCAGAAGGTGCCCAGAATCGCCTCGGCGTCCTCGGTCTCCTTGTAGTGCGGGTAGTAAGTGATGTAGACGATGAGCTGGCCGAGCAGGGCGCCGAGCAGCTGGGCGACGATGTACGGCAGCACGTCGCTCCACGGGAACAGGCCGTTGACGGCCTGGGCGATGGTCATGGCCGGGTTGATGTGCGCGCCGGAGACGCTACCGAACATGAGCACCGGGAACATGACGCCGAAGCCGTAGCCCATGGCGATGTTCAGCCAGCCGGCGTGGTGGCCCTTGGTGTTCTTGAGCTCAACGTTGGCCACGGAGCCATTGCCGAAGATCATCAGAATGGCGGTGCCGAAGAACTCGGCGGCCAGCTTGGTAAAGAGAGGATAATCCACTGCTTCTTCTTTTCTCTTCGCCGCGCAACAGGCATGGCTGACTGTTCACGGCATTCTGTGTGACTGGAAATCCGTTCGCGGAGCCGGCGACGCGATTTACGCTGGGCGCGAAAGCAAACGTGGTGATTGTACACTTTGCCCCACGACGAAATGCCGGCAAGATGCGATGTCGAATGTCCAGCCGAATGCAATGCCCAAAAAGCCATCGGAATCAGCCGAAGCGACCTTGAATCTCAGTGGTTGCGAATGACGTTGCGCAGGGGCAGGACGCTGGTGGGCGAGACGGACAGTTCGTCGATTCCTAGGCGCAGGAACGTATCGGTCAGGCTCAAGTCTGCGCCAAGCTCGCCGCAGATGCCGCACCAGATGCCATGACGATGGGCAGCCTCGATAGTCATCTGGATCATGCGCAGCACAGCTGGTGAATGCGGGTCGGCAAAGCGTTCGAGACTCGGGTTCTGACGGTCACAGGCCAGCGTGTACTGGGTCAGGTCGTTGGTGCCGATGGAGAAGAAATCGACTTCGGCGGCCAGCTCGTCGGCCATAATGACCGACGCAGGCGTCTCAATCATAACGCCGATCTGGATACTCTCGTTGAAGTCGATGCGCTCGCCGCGCAGCTCGCTTTTGGCTTCTTCAAGAATCCGCTTGGCGTCGCGTACCTCCTGCACAGAGGTGATCATGGGCAGCATAATGGCGATGTTGCCGTATGCTGAGGCGCGCAATAATGCGCGTAACTGGACTTTGAAAATCTCCGGGCGGGTCAGGCAGATGCGGATTGCCCGGTAACCAAGCGCGGGATTATCCTCGTGGCTCAGATTGAAGTAGTCGACCTGTTTGTCCGCGCCGATGTCGAGCGTACGGATGATGACCGGACGGTCGCCCATCTCCTGTGCGACTTGTCCGTATGCATCGAACTGAAATTCCTCGGTCGGCCAGTCCTCGCGTTCCAGATACAGGAACTCACTGCGGAACAAGCCGATGCCCTCAGCATCGTTGGCCAGCACGGCGGCTGCGTCAGAGGGACGGCTGATGTTGGCGTACAGGTGGACCCGCTGACCGGACTTGGTTTCGGTGGGCTTGCCCTTGAGCTTCCGCAGGAGGCTTAGGTGCTCCTCAGCCTCGGCCTTCCTGCGCCGGTATTCGGTCAGCGTGGCCTCGTCCGGGTCGACGAATACCGCACCGCTGGTGCCGTCGATTACGGCAACGTGACCATCATCGGCCGGGTCAAAGGCGTCGCCGATACCTGTGATGGCGGGCAGGCCCATCGTGCGCGCCAGAATCGCGGTGTGCGAGTTCGCTGAGCCCTTGGCGGTCACGAGGCCCAAAACCTTAGCGCGGTCGAGCTGCGCGGTATCGCTGGGAGCAAGATCTTCGGCGAAGATGATGTGGCTTTCTCCGTTCTGCGCGATCCCGTTCTGCACAATACCGTTCTGCACAGCATCGCCTTGTACACTGCCATCCTGCGCCGTGCTATCGCGTTTGCCTTGCAGCACGTTCATCACGCGGCGAGAAACATCCTTGACATCAGCGGCTCGAGCCTGCATGGTCGAGCTATCCATCGCAGCGAACATGGCGGCGAACTGTTCGGCGGCGCTCTTCACCGCGAATTCGGCGTTCACCTTGTCTTGCGCAATCAAACCTTCGACGCATTCCGCATAGTCCGGGTCCTGGAGCATAAGCCGATGGGCGTCGAACAGTTCGGCCTTGTTTTCGCCGAACTCAGCGGCGACGTTGTCACGCAGTTGCTTGAGCTGAGCGACGGCCGTGTCACGGGCCGCGCGGAATCGATCCATCTCGGCCTGCGGGTCGTCGATTAAGCGGCGTTCTACGGCATAATCTACGGCGGCGAGCACGCGGACCGTGCCGATAGCAATGCCAGCGGATACGCTGACGCCCTGTATCGTTCTCATTACAGGTGCTCCTTGAGGAATCGCTCGAACTCTGCAGCAGCGACAGCTTCATCGTTGCCCTGCACCCGAACCGTAACCTCGTCACCTTGTTGAACATCAAGTCCCATAACACCGAAGATACGCTTGGCATCCACGGATTTTCCACCGTAGGCAACGGTGATGCTCGATTCATATTCCTGCGCTTTGGCAACCAACCGGCCAGCCGGGCGGGCGTGCATGCCTTCGGGGTCGGATACGGTGAACGTGAATATCTGAGGCATGACGTTGCTCCTTACACGTCCGGCCGTCACGCGCGAAGACGGCCTTTCCGCACCAGCTACGGACTGATACTGGAAAAAACAAAAAACCGGAATCTTTCGATTCCGGTTGTCTGTGCCCCCGCAGGGATTCGAACCCTGGACACGCTGATTAAGAGTCAGCTGCTCTAACCAACTGAGCTACAGGGGCTTGGTTAGATGTTGAAGTATTCCTTGCAACAGGTGATAAATATACTCAGATTTGAAGCGAATGCAACTCTCGGCGTGTCGCGCCTATTTCCGGCGTTTTTGCTAATACAAAAATCCCCCATGCGGCGCAAACCGCACGGGGGATGATGCTTAAGCTCAGACTCTTGGTCTGTGTGATTCCAGCACTAGGCCGGAATGACTCACTCGGCCACGACCTTCACGAAGAAGGAAGCGGTGATCTCCGGGTGGAGGGCCACCTTGGCGGGGAAATCGCCGGTGGTCTTGATGGTCTCGACCTCGATGGCCTTCGGGTTCACCGCAGCCTTGTCGGACAGAGCGACGGCGATGGCCTCGTTGGAGATACCACCGAACAGCTTGCCGGACTCGGACACCTTGGCGGCGATCTCGACGGTAGTGCCCTCGATGGCGGCCTTAGCGGCGACGGCGTCCTCGCGGGTAGCGACGGCCTTGGCCAGACGAGCGCGCTTCATAGCGACGATCTGAGCCTCAGCGCCCTTGGTCCACGCGAAAGCGAGGCCCTGCGGGAACAGGTAGTTGCGGGCGTAGCCGGACTTCACGTCGACAACGTCACCGGAATGGCCCAGGTTGGACACGGTCTTGGTGAGAATAACCTTGGTTTCAGCCATTGTTCAAAGCCTCCCTAACTCAGCGACCCGAGGTGGCGTACGGCAGCAGGGCCATCTCGCGGGCGTTCTTGATCGCCTTGGACAGCTCACGCTGCTCCTGCACGGTCACGCCGGTGATACGACGGGAACGGATCTTGCCGCGATCGGAAATGAACTTACGCAGCAGCGCAACGTCCTTGTAATCGATCTCGGTGACCTTGGCGGCCTTCAGCGGGTTCGGCTTCTTCTTGAACGGCTTGACCGGCGGTTGCGGCCTCTTACGTGACATGATGTTCTCCTTATAAATCTTGATATTGATTGCTGCTGGCAGCGGGGAGGCAAGTACTGATCAGAACTCCGGGTCGGAATCGTCGCCGCCGAAATCGGAGGAAGCGCCGAACGTGGAGAAGCTACCGGCATCAGATGCACCGGCATTACTCCACGGGTCGACCGCAGGAGCGGACGGGTTGGCGGGAGCGGCAGACTGCTGGGAGTATCCAGCGCCACCACCCTGATAGCCACCGTTGTAACCGCCCTGGCCACCGGCATAACCACCTTGGCCACCCTGGTTGCCATAGCCCTGATTGGACTGCTGACCACCCTGGAAACCACCGGAACGACCCTGGAAGCCGCCCTGACCGGACGACTGGCGAGTCACCTGTGCGGTGGCGTAGCGCAGGGAGGGCCCGATCTCATCGAGCTGCATCTCCACGACGGTTCGCTGGGAACCATCCTGTGCCTGATAGGAACGCTGCTGGAGGCGACCGGTGGCAATCACGCGCATGCCCTTCTTCAGGGACTGGGCGCAGTGGTCGGCCAGATCACGCCAAGCGGAGCACCTCATGAACAGCGCCTGACCATCCTCGAACTGGTTGGTCTGACGATTCCAGGTTCGCGGGGTGGAAGCAATCGTGAAGCTCGCCACGGTCGCACCGCTGCCAATAGTGCGCAGCTCGGGGTCCGCAGTGAGGTTGCCCACGATGGTGATGACGGTTTCACCTGCCATAACGGTCCTTCTTACTTACCTTGAATACCAGCTGTTCAGCTGACTAAACGCTTGATTCAGCCCTTACGAAGAATCTTCGTACGGATCACGGATTCGTTGAGGTTCAGAACACGGTCAAGCTCATCGCTGGTAGCGGGCTCGGCGGTGTACTTCACCACGACGTAGTTGCCTTCGGTCTTACCGGCAATCTCATAGGCGAGCTTGCGACGGCCCCAGTAATCGGGCTCATCGAAAGAGCCGCCTTCCTTGGTGACGAGTTCCAGATACTGCTCGGTCAGCTTCTTCAGACCGCGCTCATCCAGCTCAGGATCGGCGATGAACATCAGTTCGTACTTGTGCGCAGACATCACCCACCTCCTTCGGACTATTCGGCCACGGACGTTCCGTGGCAGGAGTGTGTATGCGTGTTAGCCCATGACGCAGCACCAAACCGGCACCGCCTCTTCGGGCAACTTGGACAGTCTATATATGAGGCGGGACAGGGTATGCCCATATTCTTGCCGGTTTCGCGATGCCCACCGTTTTGGCCAAGCCCACGCAGCCCGCGGCTCCCATCACTCCCGGAGCGGCACCGGTAGCCGCACCTGGCGCGACCTCCACCACCATGAATGAGCAACAGAAGAAAATCTTCATCATCGTTGGTGCCGTGGCCGGCTTCCTCGTGCTGTTCGGTATCGTGTATGGCGTGCTGTCTTCCGCCGTGTTCAGCGCGAAGAGCGTTGCGAACAGCTATGTGGCCGCCATCTCCTCCGGCAACTACGACAAGGCCAACACCATCGCCGATCCTCACGTGAATACGAACCAGCGCGTACTGCTGACCAGCAAGGCATCCTCGGGCGAGAACACGCGCATCACCAACGCGCGCATCTCGCAGACCTCCAATAATGCCGATGGCACCGTGAGCGCCCAGCTGACGTACACGCTTGAAGGCAAGGAGGTCAACGGCAACTTCACCATCAAAGACAATAAGGTCAGTGTCGAGTTCTCCGAGTGATTTCGGCAATCTCAACACTCTTACGAAATAAGCACCCCGCCGTGGCGTTCGCTGCGGCGGGGTGCTTGTACACTGGTTAAGGCGTAAATCACACAGCGACTCAAACAAAGGATGCGAACGCATGTCGGCGATTCTTGAAGGCACTCCGGATAAACGACTCGTATTGGTCACGGGCCGCGCCTACCCCGAGCTAGCTGAGAAGGTGGCCGAATGCTTGGGAACCGAAATCCTCGAAACCACGTCCTATGACTTTGCCAATGGCGAGATGTACGTGCGTTTCACCGAACCGGTGCGCGGTGCGGACGTGTTCGTGCTGCAGTGTCATTCGGGCGATATCAACAAGTGGATCATGGAACAGCTCATCATGATCGATGCTTTGAAGCGCGCCTCCGCCAAGTCGATTACCGTGGTGGCGCCCTTCCTCGGCTACTCGCGCCAGGATAAGAAGCACCGCGGTCGTGAGCCCATCACCGCCCGTCTGATTTTCGATCTGTTCCACGCCGCCGGTGCAGATCGCATTATGACGGTCGATCTGCACGCCGCTCAGGAGCAGGGTTTCTTCGATGGTCCGGTCGATCATCTAACCGCCATGCCGGTGCTGCTCGATTACGTGCGTTCCACCCTTGATCTGGGCAACACCACCATCGTGTCCCCGGATGCCGGCCGTATCAAAGTGTCCGAACAGTGGGCCGCCAAGCTAGGCAATCTGCCGCTGGCATTCATCCACAAACAGCGTGATATTACTCGTCCGAACCATGCCGAGGCACATGGCATTATCGGCGATGTCGACGGCCGCGACTGCGTGGTCATCGACGACATGGTCGATACCGCCGGTACTATCTGCGAAGCCGTGCGCACCCTGAACGAATCCGGCGCCAAGTCGGTGACGCTGGTCGCCACCCATGGCCTGCTCTCCGGCCCGGCCGTGGAGCGCCTGTCTCACTGCGGCGCGCATGAAATCGTGTTTATGGACACCGTGCCGATTCCCGAAGAGAAGCGCCTGCCGAATATGACCGTACTGTCTTGCGCACCGCTGCTGGCCGCGGGTATTCGCTCCGTGTTCGAGGAAGGTTCCGTGGCGATTCTGCTCGACGGCCTGCCCGAGGACATGCGTCCGCGCAATATCTATGCGTGATTGATACGCCGAAAATCCTTACGAAAAAACGCCGCTTGGCTATTGATCAAGCGGTGTTTTTTCGTATAGCTCCAATCAGATGAAGGCGCGCTCGCCGAAGATGGCGGTGCCGACGCGCACGATGGTGGAGCCTTCTTCGATGGCGTAGGCCATGTCATGGGTCATGCCCATTGACAGTTCGGTGCAGTCGGCCGTGCCTTCGGCACCGGAGGCAAGAATCTGGTCACGAGTGCGGCGCAGATGCGCGAAGCCCGCACGAATCGTGCGCTCATCATCCACATGGGCACCAATAGTCATCAATCCCTGCAAGCGCAGTCCGCCCATCGCACCGATGCGCTGGGCCAAGTCGATGGCGTGGCTGGGTGCGCAGCCGGACTTCGATTCCTCGCCGGATTCGTTCACCTCCAGCAACACGCCGACCGTGATGCCGCGCATGGTGGCACGGCGGGCGATCTTTTCCGCCAGTTCGATGGAATCCACGGATTCGATGGTGTCCACTACCGGCAGCACCTTGCCGATTTTATTGGCTTGCAATTGGCCGATGAGATGGAAAGGAATATGCGTTGCAGCTGCGGCATTGGCCGTGTCAGCCTCAGCGGCATCAATCACGCCTAGCGAATAACCACGCTCCCCCAGTCGTTTTGCCAGACCGTCAGCCTTGACAGTAATCTCCTGTGGACGATTCTCACCAATCACGCGAATACCAGCATCGATAGCCGCCAGAATCTCGCCGACATCGCGCGTCTTGGTGGCAGCCAGCAATTGGACCGAACCGGCAGCACGCCCGGCTGCGGACTCCGCTGAGGCAATCCGGTCAAGCACGCGATGCACACCATCAGTAATCTCTTGTGCGCGCGCCTGATCGATAACTTCGTTGGCGAGATCCTTATGGTCCATGTATGCCGTCATTGCTGCCCCTGTTCGTAGATTCCCCACCATCGTAGTCTCATACGCGCACATAATGCTTGTTATTGAACAAAAGTGAAGCCCCCGCTGTTCATGCGCGGGGGCTTGGTGATGCTAGGCCGAGCGAGTGGGACTAGCAGGTACCGGACTTGCGGCGCTTGAGGATGATTACACCCGCAACAGCAAGTACCACGGCGAGGATGCCAACACCAAGCACGGCTGCACCGGTGTCAGGTATCTTCTTGTGCTTGCCGGAGTCTGCATCACCCTTGTTCTGGTTGGAATCGTTGCCTTGGTTGGGCTTGTCCGTGCCGGAACCGGGCTTATCGCCACCCTGGCCAGGCTTCGTGGTGCTCTTCTCAACCAGACCCGCGATGGCATCGCTGATTGCCTCAGTCGCAGCCTGTACGTCAGACTGGGCGGCCTGACCATCACTCGTCAGCGCATTCGCCGTAGCGACTGCCGAATCAAGCACGGCCAGCGATTCATCAGTCCACTTTGTGCGATCCACGGCAGCAGCGGCATCGAGCTGAGCGCTCAGCGCGGCACGATCTTGCACCGTAGCTACAAGCACCAGCTTCTTCGCTGCCTGCTTCAGCTGGGTTGCGGCATCCACCACCGCAGCTTCGGTGGCATCCTCAGCCTTATACACCTGCTGCGCCGAATCCAATACCGCCGCGTACTCCGCCCATGAAGTCTCGGTGTACTTGGAGGCATCGTCAGCCTTAGGCGAGTCAGCGAGCGCCTGCTTGAGCTCGGTCTTGTCGATCGGTGTGGGCTCAGGCGGCTCAGGCGTACTGTCGTCAATGGCATGAACCTGCCATTCGGCAACAGCCGGAGAAGCCGAGCCGGACGTGATAACCATACGCAACTTGGTAGTCTTGACCGGAGTGTTCCACGTGCCATCAGACCACCCCTTGGCATCGCCGGTGGCCCAGCCAGCAGACGGTGAATTGGCGGTCACAGTGTAGGTGGCGTCGGAAATATCCACGAAGTTGCCGGCACCGTTGTTCGCCAAGGCGTCCCAGTACTGCAATTCCCACGATGCCGGAATACCCAATCCGCCATCATCCGAGGTGAATTGCACGCGGCTAGAGTCGATAGTCACTTCACGGTCCCACTCGTAGTCGAGGCGCATCTCACCGGTGTTGGGCCAAGTGCCCCAGACATCCTCGTTGGCAATGGTGATATCGGGAATGATCTTGCCGTCGTTCAACGCGGCGGCACCCTTGACCCAGCCGGATGCCTTGCCGTCCACATCGGTGGCGGTGGCATCGCCCTCAATGTAGCCGGTCAGCGGCACGGAAGTGTCGGATGGAATGTCGGTTTTCGCCGAAGCGGACACGTTGCCGGCCTTATCGGTGGCGCGGTAGTACACGGTGGCGCGCGACGCGCTCGGTGCAGCAATCGGCTTGCTGTACGTGGCCCATTGACCGTCTGTGCCAATGCGGTATTCAATTGATGCGACACCGGAACCGGTGCCGTCATCAGCGGTCAAGGTCAGCGTGCGCTCCTCCTTATCGGCGGCGGCGGTCACGGTTGGCGCGGCGGAGTCCACCTTGCCGCCGGCCTTGGCCACGTCGGAAACGTTGCCGGCCTGATCGGTGGCGCGAGCCCACACTTCGACATCGCCCTGCTGGGAAAGCGTGGCAATGGCCGCGTTTGCATTCGCGGCGATGGTGGTCCAGCTCTTGCCTTGATCAGCGGAAATCTCCAGCTTGGCGATAGGTGCGGTGTCGTCCGTGGCCTGCACGGTGGCGAACGGAGCGGTGGTGAGCCACTCGCTATTGCCTGCGTTAGCAGTAACGGCAACGGTTACAGTCGGCTTCGTGGTATCAGCGGCAGGCTGGTAGCCGTCCTGCACGGTGACATTTACCGACACATTGCCCTGCTCGCTTGCCTCACCGGGCACGCCGGCGACCACGCCGTAGGCCGTAAACGAACCGACCTTGGCATACGAGGAAGCATCAACTGGACGCCAAATTACTGGGGAGGCAACGGTTGGGTTCCCGTACTTCACATCCACTGTGGCCGGCAGAGTAGGCGCAGTACCGGTGGCGGTGGTCACGCTCTTCGGCGCAGTGATTGCCGGCGATTCGCTGGAGTCGGAGCCGACTTCCCATTCAGCAACGGCCACGGAGGCATAGCCGCCATCCACAGCTTGACCGGTCATGTCGAGCTTTAAGGCAGTAGTGGTCACCGCATCGAAGGTGACGGCGTTGGGGTTGGCCTTGCCTGTGGTCGTTGTATAGGCACTCGGGTTGGTGACATCCTTCCATGTGCCGTCCGCGTCCAAGTACTGAATCTTCCACGAGGCGGGCGCGCGCAGAGCGTTGGAATCCACGTCGAACCAAACCTTAGACGAGTTGACGCGCACAGTGCCATCCCATTGGTAGACCAGAGAATCGCCGGACTGCGATTGCGGGATAGAACGGTAGTTGGTCCAGTGATTCGGCGGGACCACAGCGGTTTGCAACACACGGCCGTCGTTCACCGAACCCTTCCAAGCAGGCGTTTCAGTGAACGTGGCGCTCACCTTTGCGTACGGAGCCACGTTGGTGGAGGGCTGCGTTTTCTCGGCCTTGGTTGGATGGGCGGTGGAAACCATCTGGCCGTCGGCGGTCCAATCGACTTCATCAATGCACACGGCACGGCGGAAATCGGTGCCGCCTTCCTTGTCGCCGGTGTGATAGGTCACATACCATTTGTCGCCGAACTGGAGCACCGAGGGGTGCATCGTGGTGGCCGAGCCAGAAGGCACGATTACGCCTTGGTACTTCCATGGGCCGAGCGGGCTGTCGGAAGTGGAGTACTGGATGCAAGCTTGATAGTTCGATTCCACGCAGGTGGCCGTGCCCGAACCGGGCTTACCGCCGTCGTACACGTTGTAATAGGTATCGCCCTTACGGAACACCCACGCCGCCTCGAAGAATCCCTTCGGGCCGTTCGCGTTGCTGTCCGCGTCCTTCATGGTGTGGAGGTTCGGCGTGGTGCCATCAGCCTTGGTTTCCACCTCGGTGTATGAGGTGCGGCCGGTTGTGGCGTCCTTCTTCATCTTGATGGCGAGCTGAGTGCCGAACGTACCAAAGTGCAAATATCCGGTGCCATCCTCGTCCACAAAGAATGCCGGATCGATGGTTTCAATCTGGGTTTGCGATGTGGTGAGCAGCGGCTTGCCGATGGCATCCTTCCACGGGCCGAGCGGACTCTTCGACTTGGCCACGCCGATGGCGAACGGGTCCTGTCCAGCCGCCTCAGAAGCCTTGTCCTTCACCGGCACGTAGTAGTAGAACCAATCATCGGAAGTGTCGCTCGGGGTGCCGTTATCGTCGGCTACGACTTGGCCGGCGTACGCGCCATCGCCGGTGGCCCAGCTGAACAGGTCTGCCTTGGCGATGGTCTTGTAATGTGTCCATTTGCCTTGATTCAGGCCGTCTTCATCGGTGACGTATACGCCCCAGTCCTTCATGTTGAAGGAGCCGTAGTCGGGCGAAGCCTCATCGTGACCGGTGAAGACGAAGAGTTTGCCGTCATAGCTCAGCGCGGATGCATCTGCAGAGTAGTAGTTCTGCGAAAGATCGTTCGGGGTGTCAATACCCTCGTTCTGCCCGATGGGGTTGCGCATGTAGCTGGGCAGTGCGCTATTGTCGATTTGGGTGACGGTGACATCAGGATTGTTATACGGCAGTTCGTTATACGCGTGACCGGCAACGCTGGGCGCGTTGTCAGCGGTGGCTGAATCGGCGGCCATTGCGGTCGGCGCAAGGGCAAGGCCTGACAGCAATGTCGCTGCGGCGACGAGTCCACCGGCCACCGCGCGAACCGATTGCGCGGATACATGGAAACTCATAGTGCTCCTCATTGAGTGAGTGAAAAGAGTAATGATGGGTAGAAGGAAAAGGCTAGAGCCCCCTCTGTGAGGGGGCTCACTCGGCAGAATGACTCCGTTGCGGGTCAGGCCGAGTGGCGAGCCGAACCGTGGTCGCCGGACTGGCGACGCTTCAGGATGGTCACGCCTGCGGCGGTGAGCAGCACGGCAGCCGCAGCAACTACGGAAACCGCGGCACCAGTCGGAGGCACACGATCACCCTTGTTGTCCTTATCATCCTTATCAGTGTCGGTCACACCAGGCTGCTGGGAGCCGGGCTTCTGCTCAACCTTGGTGGCCCAAAATGCCTTGTCAAGGGCATCCTGTGCGGCATCGACATCGGCCTGCTTGGCATCCTTGTCGTCGTACACCTTCTGAGCGGCGGCAATCTGGCTCTGCAGAGCCTGCCATGCCTCCTCGGTGTACTTCGACTTGTCAGCCTTCTTGGCCTGCTCGATGGAAGCCTCGAGGGACTCCTTCTTCACCGTTTCGGCGGCGGGCTTCTCTTCCAAGGCCTTGACGGCCTTGTTCAGCGAAGCGGACGCTTCCTGGACGGCGGCCTGAGTGACCTCACCGACCTCACCGACCTTGAGCACACCTTCCGCAGCCTCGATGGCCTTGTTCAAGGCCTCGACACTCTTATCCGTGTACTTGCCGGAAGCGGCCTCGGCTTTGGCCGCATCGATGGCCGCCTGCAACGTGGACTTCTCCACGTCGGTGGCGAGCGCAACGAGTGCCTTCTGGCCGTCCTCGAGCTTGGTCACCTGCTCGGCGACCTGTTCTGCGGTGGCGTTGGCATCGTCGTACACAGCCTGGGCAGCGTCAATGATTTGCTGGAACTCAGCCCATGAAGCGGCGGTGTAGCGGCTTGCATCGAGGCCGTTGGCTGTGTCAAGAGCCGACTCGAGCGCAGTCTTGTCGACCGGGGTAGGTTCAGGCTCGGTGCCGTCAATACCATGCACACCCCACTCGGCCACGGCGGCCCCGAAGGTGCTGCTGCCGGTGTACGGAGTGAGCACGAGTCGCAGCGACTTGGTGGTGACCGGCTTGAAGGTCACAGCGCTCCAACCCTTGGCATCGGTATCCGCACGAGAAGCCGGCGAATTACGCACGACGGTGTAATCCTCGGTGGGCTCGACGTCCTTCCAAGAACCATCCTCGGCGAGGTACTGAATCTTCCAAGCGTCCGGGACTTCCAGACCACCCTTCGAATCGTCAGTCTCAGCGAAGTTGGCCCAGAACTGGGCGCGGCTCTGGTCAATGGTCACGGACTGACCGAAGTCGTACTGGGCGTACATGCCGTCCTTTGCCTTGCCCCAAGAACCCCAGACCTTGTCGTTGACGTTCTGATCATCCGTGGTCGGCCAAGTATCATCGACGACTACGCCGTCGTTGAGCTTGCCTTCGGCCGGTGACCAGGTCGCCTCGGAATCAGGCGAAATGGTGGTCCTGGTCGCCTTGCCTTCAATCCAACCGACCAACGGCTCAGGCTCAGGCTCCGGAGTGGAGGAACCGTTCGGGTCGGCAACCACGTGGACAGTGAGCTTGGCAGCTGCGGAAGATGAACCGTCGTCGACGGTACCAGCCACCTCGTAGTCACCAACCTTGGTCAGGTCGATGGCCTTGATGTCGGCATCCTTCCACGTGACCTTGCGGTCGTCGTTGTATCCGTTCGGGAACTTCACCGGAACCGTGGCGGGCAGGTCGATGGACTTGGCGTTCTGGTAGACGGTCTGCTCAACCGGCTGCGCATTACCCACGGTCTGCGATGCGGTATCGGAACGAGCCGCGATGTGTGCAACCGTACCGTTCAGCGCACCGGCGACGGTGCCCTTGACATCGAATACGGCATCGGCGGCCAGCTGAGCGTCGGTCACCTTACCCCACGTGACGGCGAGGTCACGGCGAGAACCGTCGGTGTATACGGCGCTCACGGTGGATGGCAGCTTCAGATCATCAGCCTTGGAACCGGTCTGCACCAGTCGGTTGACTTCGTCCACGCTCACCGGCTCGATGGCGTACGCCTCGAACTCGGAAGCACCCACGATGGCGCCCTTCGGGAAGACCACGCGCAGCTTGTCGGTTTCGACGGCGTCGGCGAACTTCACTTCGTTGCCTTCGTTCCGGTTGACCGTGTAGGACTGGCCGTCAGCCAGTTTCACATCCTGCCAGTTACCGTCAGCGTCAGCGTACTGGAGCTTCCAAGATGAGACCATCGGCACGCCACCGCCATCGGTCCAGAAGAAGACCTTGGCCTTCTTCAGCGGCACCTTGCCGGCCCACTTCAGTTGCAGCCACGGCTCCACACCAGTGGAGTCGCCCCAGTTGTTCCAGGTCTCGTTCGGCGTGTTGGCGTATACCACCTGACCGTCGATGACCTTCTTGGCGTTGTCCTTCGGCTGGTAGCCGTTGGTGTAGCTGGCAGAGGCGCTCGACTGCGGGGCTACGTTCACGGTACCGTCAGAGGGGATGCCGTGAACGGTGATTTCCTTGGAGCCTTCCTTCTCGCCATCGGAAGCGGTGAGCTTCAGGACGTAGTCACCCTCCTTGTTGAAGGTGACGGTGGTGCTGGCAGCGGAGGCGTCCACGAACTTCGCAGTACCGCCTTCCGGACCGGAGACCTGGGACCATGTGGTGGTGACGTCGCCTTCTGCGGGCAGACCGTCATCCTTCACCGTACCGACGAGCTTGGCACCAGATGAGGTGCTGGAAGACACGTAAGCATCCACCTGCGGAGTCTGGTTCTCGGAAGTGCCGTCAGCCTTGATACCGGTGTTGTAGGCTTCGATCTCCTTGACACCGACGGCCATGCCGGCCTGCGGCGTGAAGGTGACGCGGATGGTCGTGGTCTCCACCGGAGTGAACTGGATACGGTTGTAGTTCGCGCCCGCGTAGTTCGGGGTGCGCACCTGATCCGCAATCGGGGCCCATGTGCCGTCATCCTTCTGGTACTCCAACTTGTAGTTGGCGGGCTCGGCATAGCCGGAGATGGTCTGGCTGGACGAGCTCTGGTAGAAGTACAAGCGGATGTCGTCGATCTTCTGCTTGCCGTCCTTGAACTTGATATTGAGCGTGTCGGTCTTGTTCTCAGAGCCCTTGGTACCCCAGAACGATTCCATCACGGTCTTGCCGTCCACCGCGTTCTTGGCCGGGTAGTTGGTGTCCTTCTCGGCGTAGGTGGTACCGGTCACGTCCGCGTCCTTGGCCACGTTCGTGGTGGACTTGGAGGCGGAGTCGACGTTGGTGCCGGACTTGGCGAACAGGTCGGTCACGCGCTGATCGGCATTGAAGGTAACCTGATTGGCGGCCTTCACGTTCTTGACGGCTTCGGCGCCGACGGTAACCTGGGCACTGGAATCGTCCTTGACCTCGACCGTTCCCGCAGCCGGGTCATAGATGAGGTGCGCCAGCTTGTCGGAGGTGAAGGCGAGCTTGCCGCCCACGTACAGGCTGTAGCCAGCAGGACCACCGTAGTGGCTGCCGTCCTTGTCCCATACGATGGAGACATCCTGATCGTGGTAGCGCAGGTTGTTTACCGTGAAGTAGTTCCAACCGGGGATTTCGATCGGGTTTAGCTCAATCTTGTTGTCCTCGCGCGGCACCATACCGGCTACGTCCTCGACCATCGTCCAGTTCGTGGTGCCGAGCTGGGTGTGGTGGATCCAGGAGCGGTAGGTGATCTTGCCGCCGTTCTGTGCGGCGTCAAGGTTCTTGTCGAGGTTGTTGATCACGCCGTCACCGTTCACATCGCCGACGTTGTTGTTGTCCTCGTTCCAGAACTCGTTCTGATCAGGGTAGTTGTTATCGCCGCCCTGGTAGTGCGCGAACGCCACCCAGTACAGCAGCTTCTTGAACTGCTCATTGGTGATGTAGCCATTCTTGGCTGCATCGTAGTTGCGAATACCGGCCGAGTAGACCTGCAGCAGCGGCTGCGCATTAATGATGGAGAAGTTGTTGGAACCGGGGAAGTTCAACGCGGCCTTGTCCGCTTGGTTGGCGGTGAAGAACGGGAAGATCGGGAACTCGTTGGAATCCTCGAACAGGCGCAGAGCCTTGTTGTAATCTTCGTTGCCGGTAGGCATCAGGCCTTCGGAGTACGGGTAGTAGTTATTGATCTCCTTGTACTTGGCGAAAGCACCGTCGTTCAGCCACCTGTGCTTGAGCAGGTTGTCGGACTTGTCCCACAGTTCAGTGGTGACTTCTTTCTGGATCTTGTCGGCGATGGCCTGCATCTTCTCGGCGTTGGCGGTATCGCCAGCAGCCTTGTATGCCTGAGCAGCCGCGTTAGCGTTGGCCCACATATTGGCGGAACCATCGGCGCGATCCATGCGCTGGCCGGAGCGACCCGGCTCAGAGAAGGAAACGGCGTCGGCATCGTTACCGGTCATCGACCACCAGGACCAGTCAATCAAGCTGTTGTCATTGTTGTTCTGGTTGTCGTTGTTGTCCGGCTCGCTCTTGGAAGCGAGTAGACCTTGCACGTCCTCGGCACCCTGGTCGGCCAGCTTCTCGGCCACGGTGGACGGACCGCCGTGCACCTTGTAGGAGTCCCAGCCGGCGCGCGTGATGTACTGCGTGTAGCTATGGTTCCAGTTGGCCGGGTCGCCCGGATTGTCGTGGTAGTAGTAATAGCCCGCCTTGCTCTTCTTGGCGGTATCGCCGGCGGAAAGCCAGGTGCCGTAGGAGTACTCGGGGTTGCGGAACCACTTGGTGTCCATCATGAACATGCCGGAGGTGAGCACGATCTGGTTGTTGTAGCCGAGCACACCCTCGATGGAGGTCGGGTACTGGAAGGTGTTGCCAGGTATGTTGGCGTCGAGCATGTTGAAACGACTCAGCCACCAGCGGTAGACCACGGTCTTATCGATGTTGTCTTCCGGAGTGTCCACATAGGGAGCGTTATCGACCCACCACTTGTTGTAGGTGGTCACGGAATCCTTGTAGGAGGCGGCAGCATCCTTAAAGTCGCCGGTGTAACGGGCCTCATATTCCTTGGTGGAGTCAGGCAGTTCGTTGGCGATCAGGCCGAGCTGAATCTTGACGGTCTGCGGTTCGTTGGCCTTGAGGCTCAACGTGCTGGTGAGTTTGCCACCGCTGACGATCCAGTTGGAACCGTCCTGGTTGTTGGCGGAGAAGCGCGGATAGATGGTCGTCAGGTTGTTCTTGACGTTCACGCGGCCAGTAAGTTCGGTGGCACCATCAGCACCCTCGGCGGCGAACGGCGAGGCCGTGGTCAGTGTGACATCGCGGTCCTGCGTGCTTTCCACGGTGAGGTTCGCAACCATCACGTTGTTGTAGGTGATGTACTTAACTTCCTTGATCTTGAGGCTCTTGCCACCGGTCTGGAACAGGGAGGTGAAGTAGCTCGGTGTCTGCTTGCGCTGGGAGGCGTCTTCGTTAAGGGTCTGGTTTGCACCGTCAGCGTTTACGGTAACGGTAAAGCCATCCCTGTTGGTCTCATCCCAGTAGGCGGTGTTACCCACAAAACCGAGCCGATTAGGCGTGTGCGTGTACATGTAGGCGGCGCGACCACGGGTGAACAGGTAGTTGTTGCCGTCGGAGCCTTCATACGAGTAAGAACCCTTGTCGTTCGTGCCTTTACCAGTTGGCTGTGCACCAGTACGGGTGAGAATCTTATCGATCCAGAAGTCATGGTCGGTGTCGGTGCCGGCCAGGTTCTTCACGTCGTTATCGAATGTCTCCTGCAGATAGCTGGCGGCAGGGTTATATGTGGTGTTGTTCGCCGCCGTCTTCATCGGATCATCAGATCCCTTGAACGACGGATATGCCACATCCGCATTCTTGATGACGGGCGTATCGGCTGCCTGCGCGGTGACTGCACCGCCGGTGGCCAGTGTGGCGACCGCTGCAACCGCGCCGATTGACGCAAGCCACCGCTTTCGTGTTGATTGATGCATTCCTGCTTGGACCTCTCCGCCCCGGTCTTTCGCGTCTTCGCTCAGGCTACGTCGCGTCTATGCGACCAGGACTTCTTCTGTGGATGCTGGGCCGCAGAGCCCGTTCTCCATCAGTTTCCTTTATTGGTTATTGGGTTCACCGGAATGAGTGTCTTCAGTAAATCCGGTGTGATATCCGCCATGGATATCCCGGTTGGAGCAATTCACCGAAGCTGATTCCACATCATAACCGAGCGAATACGGTTTCACAACTTTCCCTCAGTGATATCAACCATCTTATACAACAAAAACCCGGTAATTTCTCAGCTTTCGCATTTTTTTTCGCATTAGAGCATTGCTGCGTTTCGCCGTGTCGCAGTACCTACGGCGCAACGATTCAGCCTCGCTGAATCAGGAACCAACAGGCTCCCGCTGGCGGGAGCTGGCTCGCAAAGCGAGACTGAGGGTGGCTTACACGGTACCGCTTATGACCGCCCTCAGTCGACTCCGCCGACAGCTCTCACAGCAGGAGCATATAATTAAAAAATAATCTCCTGCACGGGTATTACCCCGCACAGGAGACCTCATTCCCCGGATGTGTTTTCGGCTCCAATCGATACTGACATCCGGCCTATGCCGTCATCGACTTATTACAGACGATGGCGGCATAAGTTTTTTTGCCGGCCAGTTGCGCGCAGGCCGGCATATCGCCGATATTTATCGACGCTGGAAGACACGCATCTCGCCTATCTCGCGGTTGGCCCACGAGTAGTACGGCACCAAGCGCAGCGTCGCGGGTTCGCCCGCACGCGGTTCGTCGGCATCCACGTACAGCGGCGCGTCATCCTCGTCGGCGTGCTCGCGCACTGCCGGCAAATCAACGGTATCGACGCCACCCAGCAAGTCGGCCTGGAAAGCCACAGCGGCATCCGCACCGGTGACGCCATCGGCCAGACGATAGTTCCACAGATCACCGGGGTTATCGACCTGTTCGGCGCAGTAGACCAGCGGTCCGCGCATCACGGCCACCTGACCGGCATCGGAGCGCACGCGGGAGTTGGCGCGCACGAACTTGACGGACATGTCGAGCTCGAGCGCAATCTCCAACGTATCGCCGGCGTTGACCACAAGGTATACGAAGCCGTCTTCCAGCGAACCCACTGCGGGCTTGCCGTTCACGGTCAGCGTGTAGGAGCCCCGCGACCAGCCGGGGATGCGCAGTCCGAAACGGACCGAGCTGTCAGTGGCGCTGGCGGGCAGGCTCACCGTGTATTCCACATGGCCATCCCACGGGAAGTTCGAACGCTGCTCGACCGTCAGGCCGGAAGCGAATTCGGCTGTGTTGGCGATGAACTGGTGGCTCAGCACGGTCTTGCCGCCGTCGCGCTCGGTGTAGATGTAGCGGTCCACGGAGGCGATGAGTCGGGCGATGTTGGCCGGGCAGCAGGCGCAGCCGAACCAGTCGACGCGGTGGGAGAGCACGTGGTGACGGTCCGGGCTATCCAGTCCGTCAGGCGTGGTCTCCAGTGCATTGACGTAGTAGTACTGCTTGCCGTCGAGCGAGATGCCGGCAATGGAACCGTTGAACAGTTCCTTCTCCAGCACGTCGGCGTATTCGCCCTTGGGCTCGAGGTCGAGCATCTGCTGGGCGAACATGCTCATAGCCACGGAAGCACAGGTCTCACCGTACATCGTGTCGTTCGGCAGATCATAGTCGTAGGTGAACGACTCGCCCACGTGGGTGGAACCAATCGCGCCGGTGACATACATACGACGGGTGACGATGTTCTTCCAGAAACGCTTGGCGGTGTCGATCAGCCCCTGATCGCCGAGTAGTCGGCCCACGTGAGCCACGCCGGTGCACAGGTAACCGACGCGCACGGCGTGGCCGTCCGCGGTCTGCTGGTCGCGTACGGGCTCGGCAGCCTGGAAGTAGGTGGGCTTGTAGAAGCCGAGATCATGGAAGATGTTGTCGCCGTTCATCGCCTTGAGCTGCTTGGCGTAGAACTGCGGATCCTGACCGCGCACGTCGATGAGATACTGGGAAAGCGTCAGATAACGCTTCTCACCGGTCTCTTCATACAGCTTGGCGAGGGCGAGCTCGATCTCAGGATGACCATCGGCGCCGTGGATCTTGCCTTCTTCGGGGCCGAAGTTGGCATCCAGGCAGTCGGCCATCTTTTTGGCGACTTCAAGGGCCTGCTCGTTGCCGGTCACCTGATGGTAGGCGACGGCGGCCTCGATGTAGTGACCCATCACGTACATCTCGTGGCTCTGCTGAATCAGGCTGAAGCGCGGGCGGTCGGCCCATACGCCGGACTTGATCTGGTACGGGGTGTCCAAATAGCCGTCCGACTGCTGGGCGCGGGCGATGAGATCGACCGTGCGGTCGCACAGCGCCTTGAGCTCGGGATCCGGGTGGTATGCCAATGCGTAGGCGGCTTCCTCAAGCCACTTGTAGACGTCGGAGTCTTGGAAGACCATGCCATGGAACTCGTCGTCCAATTCGCCGGCGGCAACCTTCAGGTTGGCAACCGCATGGCTCTTGTTGTCAGCCAGCTGGTTGCCGGCTGGGTCGTCGGGCACCGTGGTGTCGATCTCGTCGTTCATCACGCCCCACTGGTAGGGGATGACGGATTCGACGATCTGGTCGCGACGCCGCTTCCAGAACGGGGAAGTGATTGTAACGTTCATGATTGTCCTTTTTTTAAGGCCCTTGACCACACCGCCTCCGGCCCTGCAATTAAGGACCGGTTTCAGCCGGGCTCAGTATTGGCTTCGACGCTGTCGCGTCTCAGCACGGAGCTTGCTGGGAGCCCACCGGGCTCCCAGCCAAGGGCCGGCGGCACGAGCCGTCAGCCCTTGACAGCTCCGGCCATAAAGCCCTTGACGTAGTACTTCTGGAGTGCGAGGAACAGGATGGCGCAGGGAATCAGCAGGATCACGACGCCGGCCTCGGTGGCACCGTAATCGATGACGCCCATGGTCTGCTGACGCATGTTCACCATCGCCAGCGGCAGCGTGGACTTGGACGAAGAGCTCAAGTACAGCGGAATCATGAAGTTGTTCCATGCCTCGAGGAAGGCGAGCAGGCCAACCGTAACCATCGAAGGCTTGACCACCGGCACCAAGATCTTGAACAAGGCCTGGAGGCTGTTGCAGCCGTCGACCATGGCGGCCTCCTCCATGTCCTTGGGGATCGCGTCAAACGCGTTACGCATGATGAACGTGCTCATAGGCAGCTGGAACAGGGTGATGACCAGGCCCACGCCCAGCAGGCTGTCGTTCAGGCCGATCTGCTTGTACCAGACCATCAGCGGGATCAGCAGCGAGGCGTACGGTACCATCAGGATCGACAGGGTGACCATGAAGCCGAGGTTGCGGCCCGGGTAGTCGAAGCGGGAGAACGAGTAGCCGGCCAGCGTACAGACGACCACGGAGAACACGACCGCGACCAGAGTCACGATTACCGAGTTGAACAGGTACTTGGGCAGACCTTCCTGATAACCGAACAGGGTCAGGTAGTTGGCCACGCCCCAGCCCTTGGACTGGGCCGAACCGGCCTGCGGGCTGAACGAGCAGATGATGACCCAGACCAGCGGGCTGATGAAGATGATGGCCAGCAGGGCCTCAAGGATCCGGGCGATGATACGCTTCCACAATGGGGTAGTCATAATGTGTTACCTCCCCTTTCTCACTTGGTGTTGTCGCGCATGCCGCGCATCTGGATGGAGTTGATGATGACCAAGGCCACCAGCACGATCAGCGAGAGCGCCGCGGCCATACCCAGATCCTTCTTGGAATCGAAGGCGAAGTTGTAGATGAGCTGCACCACGGTCATGGTGGAGTTGTTCGGACCACCCTTGGTCAGAATGAAGAACTGATCGAACGCGAGGATCGAGCCGGTCACGCAGTAGACCAGGCACATCACGATGGTCGGCTTCATCAGCGGCAGGGTGATGGAGCGGAAGATACGCCAGGAACCGGCGCCGTCCATGCGGGCCGCCTCGTACAGATCACCGGGGATGGCCTGCAGACCGATCATCATCAGCAGCATGTAGTAGCCCGAGAAACGCCAAACAATCACGATAATCGTGGCCCACAGGGCCGACTGGCCGGTGGCCAGCACCGAACCACCCTCCTGCATCAGGCCCAACGAGCTCAGAATCTTGGTGACAGGGCCCACCTGCGGGGAATACAGGGCGTAGAACAGCAGGGACGCGGACGCCAGGCCCGTCGCGGACGGCAGCAGGAAGCAGGTACGCAGCACGTTGTTCCACTTCGAGCTCTCCTGCACAATCATGGCCATGCCCAGGCCAAGGACCAACAGGAAGATCGTGACGATCACGGTGTACTCGAGCGTGAACCAAATCGAGGGCCAGAACAATTTGTTCTCGAACACCTTGACGAAGTTGTCCGGGAAGTTCACGCCGCGGTTGCCACCCAGCAGGCTCCAACGAGAGCAGGCCATGACGACCAGTAGAACAATCGGCACGAAGAACAGGACGATAATCATCAGCCAGTCCGGAAGTGCGTACAGCAGACCTCGCCTGGTCTGCGCCGCCTTCGCCTTGGACTTATGCACGGGCACAGCCCCGGCGCTCTTGGAAACACTCGACATGTTTCTCTCTCCTTTGGGAAATTACTGTGAAATGGTAATCACGGAATCCGAATGCAATCCGATGTCAGGGCTTCGAGGAAGGAGGACTCCGAAGCCCCGCCAACACACCGCATTCATAAGGTATGTAGTGATGAAGGAAGAGAAGGAATGAAGAAGAAGATAGAAGTTCGATTATGTGGTTGAGCCGGCTCCTGCCCTCACAAGGGAGGGACCGGCTCAATCTGTTCAGTTATTATTCAGTTATTGCTGTGATTTGATGAGTGATGGTGAGGAGCATCACCACCGAATCACTGGGCAGACAGGACGTCGGTGACGGCCTTGTTGTCGGCCTTGAGGTCACCGGAACCCCACACGGCGTTCTGCACGAGCAGCTGCCACGGGGAGCCAGCGGCGTTGAAGGCTTCGTTGAAGGCCGGGGACTTCGGGGTCTGGCCGTTGCCGTCGATAATCACGGAGTTGATGGTCTGGATGCGTGGGTCAGCGTCTTTGTAAGCGGTCTTCAGGGTCTGGATGTTGGAGGCGGTGTCGCCTTGGTCAGCGAAGACTTCCTTCTGAGCGTCAGACTGCATCAGCCAGTAGAGGAAGTTCCAGGCCTGAGCAACGTGCTTGGAGTCCTTGGAGATACCCATGGCATCGCCGCCGAGGAACGTGGAGGTCTTGCCTTCCTTGGTGCCCGGGATCGGAGCAACGCCGACCTCGAAGCCGCCGTCCTTCTCAGCATCGAACAGAGCAGTGGTGGAGGTGTTCGGGTAAGGCATAACGCCAATCTTGCCGTTCGCGAACGGAGCGGTCCAGGTGGCGCCGGTCTCTTCCTTGGAGCCTGCACCCAGGCCGTTGGTGGTGTTGGCCAGCTCCTTGTAAGCGTCCAAGACGCCCTTCATGGAGTCGTTGTCCAGGGTGGCCTCGGAGCCATCCTTGTTCATGACGGATTCGCCGTCAGCCCACACGGACGGGAAGAGGTCGAAGACCAGAGCACCACCGGACTGACCGGCGAGGTAGGAGCCTGCGACGCCATCCTTGTTGAGGGCGGCGACCTTCTTGGCCTGCTCGACGAACTGGTCGATGCTCTTCGGACCCTGCTCCGGGTCCAGACCGGCTTCCTTGTACAGGTTCTTGTTCCAGACCATCACGGAAACGTCAGTGATGAACGGCAGGGTGTACTCGGCGCCGTCAACAGTACCGGCTTCGATGTGGCCCTGCTGCAGGTCGGCCTTGTTGTCCAGGCCATCGATTTGCTTGGTGATGTCGGTGAAGATGCCCTCGGAAGCCCAGTACGGAATACGGACCACGTCGCCGGCGAGGATGTCAGGCAGGGAGTCGGTCTGCGAAGCGCCGCCGACCTTGCCTTCCATATCGTCGTTCGGGATGATCTCGAGCTTGACCTGGTTCTTGTGGCTCTTGTTGTAAGCCTCGACCACGTTCTTGGCCTGACGCTCCAGAGGGGAACGGGTCCACAGGGTGATCTCGGTACCATCGTCGGTGCCCTTGGCCGGGATACCTTCGGCGGTGGCAGTGCCACCATTGCCGGAGCCACCACAGGCGGCCAGCGGAACGATCAACGCGGCGGCAGCGATGCCAGCAAGAGTACGGGTCAGTTTATTGAAAGACACCATGTTCGCTTCTTTCTCTATATATCCGCTCAACTATGAGAGGCGGTGGCGGACGGTCCGCCTCCTTGGTTTCGCCCTGCTCGCTCCTTTGCCCGGAGCAGGTAACACTGCGAAAGCCTTTTCTCAATATAAACAAACATGGAAGTTTTTGCAAAAGCGCTTTCGCATTTTCGCGTTTTTTCTCACATCAAACGGGTTCGAGACTGTGATTCGACTATGAATAACGTGCTTGAATTGGCTTAATATCAATGATTATTCCGGCGTGTCGAGCAAATCAAACAAAAGCGAACATGGAAGTAACGCTTTCTTTCACTTACCTTGCACTTGAACAATTTCCCTGACTACGCCACGCCGAAAAAAAGATGTTTGCGAAAGTTTTCGCATTGAAGCTACAATTATTCCCAGATGCAATGGCGCACCACACCGTATGAGGTATTTCATCGCAAAACAATGCGCTATATACTGCTGAAGAACCAAGGAATCGAGGCATGATGACCCAGCCAGCAACCGGACGGGCAGCGCGACTTGAGGATGTGGCGGCATTGGCCGGAGTCTCGACGGCCACTGCATCCAAGGCACTGCACAACAAACCCCGTATCAGCGAAGAAACCAAGCAGCGTGTACTGGATGCCGCCAAGCAACTCAACTACTCTCCCAACAAACTCGCCCAATCCCTAGCCCGCGGCACCACCGGCACTATCGGCCTGGTCACCTCCGATCTGCAGGGTCGTTTCTCCACACCGATTCTTATCGGCGCGGAGAACGAGTTGCGAGCCCAATCGACCTCAGTATTGTTGGCCAACGCTCGTGGCGACGCCGCCTTGGAACGTCAGCATGTCGAGAAACTGCTGTCCCTCAAGGTCGACGGACTGCTCATCGTGCAGTGCGAGACCAACCCCAGGCCCACGCTTGGCCATGACTGGGGCGTGCCACTGGTCTACGTCTACGGCCCCTCCACCGACCCCAAAGACTGCTCGGTCACTTGCGACAACGTGGACGCCGGCCGCATGGCCATCAACCATCTCATCTCGTGTGGCCGCCGGCACATCGCCATTATCGGCGGCGACGAAACCTATACCGCTGCCACCGACCGCACCAAGGGCGCGCTCGAGGCACTCTCCGAATTAGGTATTGAACCCGCCGGCCCAATTCGTTACGGCAAATGGGACGAAGGCTGGGGCCGCGCCGCCACCCGCCTGCTGCTCGACCAAGGGGTCAAGTTCGATGCAGTGGTCTGCCAGAACGATCAGTTGGCCCGCGGCTGCATTGACGTGCTCAAGCAGCAGGGACTGCGCATCCCGGATGACGTCGCCGTCATCGGCCACGATAACTGGTCGGTACTGACCTCCAGCTCGAGGCCCGCACTGACGTCGATCGACAACGAAACCGAAACCATCGGACGGCGTGCGGCACGATACTTGGTCGATGCCATCGACGGCAACCCGCATCACGGTGTCGACTACGTACCCTGCCACCTTATCCAGCGCGAATCCACCCTCCCGCTGGACTGATATCAATCGATGCCCTACCGCTTCTTGGTTTTGCGCCCCTTTAAGTAGATGTCGATGACGATCCATACGCCGAGGGCGAAGGCCACGACGTAGCCCATGAAGCCGATGACCGGAATGCCGAAGATAATCGGCTTCATGCCGGCGTAGTAGACAATCGACGAGCCAACGAACAAACCGACCACAATCAGGGCCATCGTCAGACGATTCACCATATCCGAAAGCAGCTGGAACGGCTCTTCGGAGCCGACCAGTTCCATGTTGACGCGCAACTGACCACGGGTCAGCATACGGGCCACGGTCTTGAGTTCGGTCATGGTGCCGAGCGTGGCATGCAAAGCCTGATGTCCCTCAACGCCCAGCGACTTGATCTCGTCTTTGGTGGCGTTCTTCAGCGATTTCGACGTGGCGATATGGTCGGAAATGATTTCGATCATATTCACATCAGGAATGAACTCGTCCAGCAAGCCTTCGAGCGTAACCAACGCGCGGCCGACGGTGGTCACCGTACTGGGCACCTCGATGTTGTGGCGGCCGGCCATCTGCGTCAGTGCGGTCAGGAAGGCGGCAATGTCCAGTTCGGCCAGATCCACGGTGCCGAATTCCTTGACGATCACGTCCAGATCAGCCAGCAGTGCTGGGTAGTCCTCCGGATCGGCCTCGGTGCCGGCAAATCGCAGCAGCCCCTCGGCCAGAGCGGGCGAATCCTGTTTGGCGACGGCGAAAATCATTTCTTTGAGGACTGCACGGGTGCGCTGGTCGAGCCGACCGGTCATACCGAGGTCGATAAGTACGATCTGGCCGCCCCGGATGATGATATTGCCGGGATGTGGGTCAGCGTGGAAGAAGCCGTCGTCGAGAATCTGCGTGGCGTAATTGTCGACGAGCTTGGTGCCGATCTCCTTCAAGTCATAACCAGCATCGACGAGCCGGCCCGGATGGGAGACGGAGATGCCGTCGATGTACTCCATGACCACCACATGCTCGGTGCACAGTTCGGTGTACGCCGTCGGGCAGTCCATGTATTTGAATCGGGCGGCGAAACGCTTGAATTCGGCGAGATTGCGGGCCTCGATCAGAAAGTCAGTCTCCGATTCGAAGGTGTCCCACAGCTCCTCGACCACGCCCTTCAGGTCCACGATCTGTGAGGTGCGAATCACCTTAGTGGCGGCCTTGGCTATGGAGCGCATGATGGAGACGTCCTGGGCCATGGTTTCGCGCACACCCGGGCGCTGCACTTTAATGGCCACATCTTCGCCGGTTTTCAGCGTGGCGCGATGCACTTGCGCCAGTGAAGCAGAGCCCAACGGCTTGGGGTCGATATGCGCGAACACCTCGTCGGCGGGACGCCCGTATTCGGCGGCAAGCACATCCAACACCGTGGAATACGGCATCGGGTCGGCGTCGGCGCGCAGTTTGGCGAGTTCGTCGCAGAAGCTTTGCGGCAGAATCTCGGAGCGCATCGACAGAATCTGGCCCACTTTGACGAACGTGGGGCCGAGCGCCTCGAACATGAGGCGCATTTTGACCGGAGTCAGGCCGTGCAGCACGTCGAATTGCTCGACGATTCTGGTGATCTGCCCCAGTCGTTTGATCTTGCCACGACGCGTCAGATGGTAGCGCGTGGCGAAATCGTTCCTGCGTCCGAACAGTGCCAGCGTTTCGTCGGATACGCTCGGAGTCGCCTTGGTAACGGTCTGCTTGAGCGTGTCCGACGTGTCGACGGACCGGTTCGCCGCCGCCTCACGTTCGGCTTTCGCAGGCGTCAGAATAGGGTCGACCCTGCTGGAAAGCGGGGTCGACCCTGATTCCGGCGTAGCGCGTGTGGGCTTGGTCACTCGGCCTTGCCCTCGTCAGCGGGCTTGTCGGCGGCACTGGTGTCGGCTGCGGCAGCAGCTTTGTCGCCGGCTTCGGCGGCGGCCTTCTTGGCGTCATCCACCGTCTCGCTCACCTTGCGCTTGAGCTCGGTGTTCAGCGCCTTGCCCTGCTCGACCGTAATCTCACCCTTCTTGACGAGTTCGTCGACGAGCTCGCTGCTCTTCTCGTATCCGGTGGCAAGGGCTCCGATGCCCGCCAGCAGGACCTTGCGCAGGCCATCACCCAGAAGATCAAAATCAGCCATGATACCCCTCCTTCGAGGTCCGACATGGCCTGGTGCCATGTCTCGTACCACCAAGCCTAGCGCAAACAACAGGGCAATGTACTAGACCCTCAGACTGATTTCGACTGATTTTTCGCTGATTGGTACTTACCGAGGACTCACCGAGAATTCACCGAGGACGTTCGGCGGCAGCCTTGCGCGCGTTGGTGGCTACTTGATCGAGCCGGGCGAGCTCCTTGGCTTGTTCGGGGGTCTGATCGGACGTATCGAACGTACCGTAACGACGAGTCACGGCAGTTTCGATAAGGAAATCGCTGATGGCGGGGTTTTTAGGCAGCAACGAGCCGTGCATGTAGGTGCCGATCACGTTGTGCACGCGCGCGCCCTCGGTATGGTCTTCGCCATTGTTGCCTCGGCCGTCCTGATTGACGGTGCCGAGTGGCTGAACGCCTTCGCGCAGGAAGGTCTGGCCGGAGTGGTTCTCGTAGCCAATCACATCGCCGAACTGGTCGGAATGCTCAACAAGATTGCCGATCATACGCACGTTCTGGCCCACGGTATAAGCACCGATAACGCCGATGCCGTCCAGACGGGTGCCGTCCACGGTTTCAAAGTACTCGCCGAACAGCTGGTACAGGCCGCAGATCATCAGCATCGGCGTACCGTCTGCGGCAAGCGAACGCAACAGGTCGGCGCGATGGTAGAAGTCGTCGATGATTTTCTTCTGGCCGGTGTCTTGGCCGCCGCCTCCCAGAATAAGGTCCACCTGGTCGGGCCAGTCGTCGCCTTGATTGTACTGGTGGACGACCGGTTCATAACCGTACAGTTCCAGACGGCGGCGGATAGTCAGCACGTTGCCGGAATCGCCGTAGATGTTCATGTCTTTGGGATACAGGGACACCACATCAATTGTTCTGGCCATGTCACGTTCTCCTTGTCGATGTCTTCCCGCTGACGGGAAGCGTCTTATTCCTCACCATGTCCTCCCGCAGGCGGGAGGTGGCGCGCGGGCGCTAGAGGATAGTTACTTGCCCACGCCCGCGTCCCGTACTTCGGTGATGCGGCCCAGTACGGCGCGGGTTTTGAGCATGGCGGTGTAGGTGCAGTAGATGTGCTTGCGTGTGCCGGGATTGGCGTTGACGAATGCGGTGACGGCCTGTTCGAGGTCGGTGTTCGTATCGGCGACTGGCACTTGGTCATACCCCAGGCGCAATGCCATGTCCCAGGCACGCACGCCGGAGACCATGGCGACACCGGACGCGCGCAGGGAAGTGAAGTCCACGTCCCACAGCCAGCTCATGTCGCGGCCGTCGGCATATTCGTCGTTGATGGCGATCATGGTGTCCGCGTTGGCCGGGTCGAAGCTGGCGAGCGAGAGGCGGAAGCCCATCGGGTTCTTGACCAGCAGCAGTTCGACCGGGGAACCGTTGACGTCGATGACCTCGCCACGGCCGAAAGCCGGCGTGACGCGGGAAACGGCGGCGATGAGCTCGTCGGCGGACACGGCGCAGGCGTTGGCTGCGGCGGTGGCCTTGGATGCGGCGGCATTGTCTTGCATCACCGCACGTACCACGGCGAGCGCGGCGGCCGCGTTGTACAGGTTGTAGACGCCTTCAAGCTTGACGTCGGTGGCGTAGCCCTGACCGTCCATCTGGAAGGTGGCCTTGTGGTCGCCCACTGCGGTAAGTGTCACGTCGGCGGGAAGTTCTGCCGTGCCTGCGGAAGCTCCTCTCAGTTCGCTTCGCGGACTGAGGGGAGTTCTGGCTGAGGGGAGCGGCCCGGCCACACCTTCCACCGACACGGTCGTGGCCATGTCGTCATCGGACGGGAAATAGCGGCGCAAATCGTCGGCGAGGCCGAAGTATCGCACGGTGGTGCCAGCCGGGGCCTTCGCGGCGAGCGCGGCGATACGCGGGTCCTCGCGGTTCAGTACCACAGTGCCGGTAGTCGCCGCAGCCACATGGCTGAGCAGTTTGGCCGTGGTGTCGATTTCACCGAATCGGTCAAGCTGATCGCGCATCACGTTCAGCAGCAATGCATAACGGGGCTTGACCTGCTTGACGAAGTGGACGGCGTACGCCTCATCGAGCTCGAGCACGGCGATGTCCGCGTCCAATTTGCCGCCGAGCGTGACTTCGGTAAGCAGTGCGGAGACCACGCCGCGCACGAAGTTCGAGCCGGTCGGATTGGTGAACACCTTCAGCCCCAGATCGGAGAGCATCGAGGCGACCATGCGGGTGGTGGTGGTCTTGCCGTTCGTGCCGGACACCAATACCACGCCAAGCGGCAACTGCCCGAGCGTACGGGTCAGGAAGCCGGGGTCAATCTTTTCTACGACTTTGCCGGGCAAAGCCGAACCGCCATGTTTGGTGACGCGGGATGCAAACCGCACGAAGCGGCCTGCGGCCACGGTGGCGAACGCATACCACGGTTTGCAGGTCTGCACCACGGACGATTGGTCTTGCGAAACATCGCGTGAAACGTTGCTTGCCATCATCACACCCCCTGATTGGCGTTGTAGTCCTGCGGCATGTCTTTGAATTTGGACGTGGCACCGAGGAAGGCGAGGTGGAAGGTTTCGGTCGGGCCGTTACGGTGCTTGGCCATGATGATATCGGCCTCGCCGGGGCGGTCTTCCTTGTCGTAGAAGTCAGGGCGGTGGACCAGGAACACCACGTCGGCGTCCTGTTCGATTGAGCCGGATTCACGCAGGTCGGAGAGCTGCGGCTTCTTGTCGTTACGCATTTCCGGGCCACGGTTCAGCTGGGAAAGGGCCACGACCGGCACTTCGAGTTCCTTGGCCAAGAGCTTCAGGGCACGGGAGAATTCGGACACCTCTTGCTGGCGGGATTCCACGGCCTTGCCCGAGGTCATCAGCTGCAGGTAGTCGATGACTACGAGTTTCAGATCGTTGGTCTGCTTCAGACGACGGCATTTCGCACGGATCTCCATGAGGCTCATGTTCGGGCTGTCGTCAATGAACAGTGGCGCGTTCTGCATCTTGGTCCAGAACTGGTTCAGGGTGTTCCAGCGTTCGGGGGTGATGTCGTCGGCGCGGCGCAGGGCGGCCATCGGAATATTGGTTTCGGCGGAGATAATACGCTGAGCGAGCTCCACCTTGCTCATCTCCAAGCTGAAGACCACGGAAGTCATGTTGTGGTGCAACGCGGCGGCGCGGGCGAAGTCGATGCCGAGCGTGGACTTACCCATGGCCGGACGTCCTGCGACGACGACCATCTGTCCGGGCTGCAGGCCCTGGGTCACGTCGTCGATGTCGCGGAAGCCGGTCGGCACGCCCTTGTTGACGAGGCCTTGCTGCAGTTTGTCCAGCTGGTCGAGCGCGTCGTGGACCACCGGGCCGATGGCGGCATAGTCCTGACGCACCTTGCCCATTGACATCTCGTAGATCTCGGACTGGGCGAGGTTAACCACATCCTCAGCCTGCGATCCCTCGGCGGAATAACCGAGCTGGGCGATTTTGGTGCCGGCGGCGATCACATTGCGCAAAATGGCCCGCTGATGGACGATCTCCGCGTAGTACATGGCATTAGCGGCGGTCGGTACGGATGCGACAAGGCTGTGCAGATAGTCCGCGCCGCCGACCTTGTCGAGGTTGCCATCCGCCAACAGCTGGTTGGCCACGAGCACCACGTCCACCGGCTGACTGGCGGAAAACAGATCGATGATCGCGTTATAGATCGTCTGATGCTTGGGCTGGTAGAAATCGGTGACGTCAATGGTCTGCGAGACCTCGCCGATGGCATCCTTACTCATCAGCATGCCGCCGAGCACGGCCATTTCCGCGTCGTCATCATGCGGGGGCACGCGGTCGAAAATCGGGTCGCCGGCCGCCGCCGACGTCTGCGTGCCGCCCCGGCCCGCGCGGTCGCCACGATCGCCACGATCCAGGCCACCGCCGAACCCATTCTGATACGAGTGTTCACTTCCTTCTGGCATAGCCTCCAAGTATAGGATGTGGCGTGGCAGGTGAACGATATCGTATGGAAACGAAACGGTTGCCCGCATCGGTTCATTCCTTATTCACCTATGAGTCAGCGCCACGACACGCAGAAAGCAAAATGTGGATAGAAAAATAAGTTATCCACATTTTGGGGATAATTCTGGGGATAATCCACTAAGTTATCCACATACTGGGGATAACTTGGTGGATAGTCTGGGGATAACATTCCGCGCCCACAACAGGTGCTTGCGCAACGCAGTCAGGCGTGATATGCGTGTGAGCGTGCCCATAGACTCTTCCGACGCCAAAGCCACCAGTTCCGGCGATACTACACGCCGCGATGGCTTCGGCACCCCGCATGCCGGCGCAAACACAAACGTCAGCAACGGCCCGACCGACGCCCGCTCCACCAACCGCCGGATCATGGCGCTGGCCCTGCCGACCTTCGGCCAGCTCATCGCCGAACCGACCTTCATCCTTATCGACACAGCCATCGTCGGCCATATCGGGGATGCGGCGTTGGCCGGCCTGTCAATCGGCTCCACCATCATCCTCACGGCAGTCGGACTATGCATATTCCTGGCCTACTCGACCACTGCGCAGGTGGCACATCTGCTGGGAGCGGGTCGTCGTCGCGAGGGACTGCAGGCAGGCATTGATGGCCTGTGGCTGGCCTTGAGCATCGGCACCGTACTGGGATTGGGATTGTTCGCGGCTGCCGAGCCATTATGCCGGGCACTGGGCGGTCAGGGCGAAGTATTGGAACAAGCCGTGACCTATACGCGCGCAATCGTGCTGGGTGCGCCAGGCATGCTGATGGTATATGCGGCGAACGGCATTTTCCGAGGATTGCAGAAGGTTCGTATCACGCTGATCGCTGCGGTGGGCGGCGCGGTGGTGAACACGGTGCTTGATGTGTTGTTCGTTATTGTGCTGAATTGGGGCATTGCCGGCTCCGGAGTGGCGACGCTGGTAGCTCAGTGGTTCATGGGGCTGTTCCTGGTAATCCCCGCCATTCTGTGGTCCCGGGCGGATGGTGCGAGTCTGCGGCCTCGTTTGGCCGGTATTGCGGCAGCCGGGGGCGACGGACTGCCATTGTTCATTCGCACATTGGCGATTCGTGCGGCCATGGTGACTACGGTCGCCTGTGCCGCGCGCATGGGTACTGCCGTGTTGGCCGGGTTTCAGGCCGTGAACTCCTCTTGGAATTTTGCGATGAACATGCTGGATTCCGTGGGCATCGCCGGCCAGACGCTGGTGGCCACAGCGCTGGGCGCTGGCAGCGTGCAGCAGGCGCGGCGGCTGACGCGGGCGACCGGGCGTGCGGGACTGGTCACCGGCGCGGTAATCGGCACGGCTTTTGCGGTAGTCGGCCTGTTCGCCGGGCACTTCTTCTCCCCTACGCCACATATTCAGACGCTGATCGCCGTGGGCATGGTGACGATGGGCATCTTCTTCCCACTGCAAGGCTGGATGATGGCAATCGACGGCATTCTTATCGGCGCGCGCGACTACCGCTATCTGGCCGTCACATGCACGCTGACCGCCGTGGTGTATGTGACGCTCATACTCATACTGGCCAATATGGTGACGCCGGCGCTGACGAGCGACCTGATGCGTACCGCCGTACTCTGGGCCGCGTTCAACGTGGTGCTCATGGGTGGGCGCGGTCTGTCCAACGGACTACGCGTGCGCTCGGACGCATGGATGAGGTAGGTATCGGCCGCGCGAAGCGCTGGGCGATTCCGTTTACATAGCGGCGCGGGCGGCGGAATACATGCCGCGGACGATTTGTTCGCGCCACTTGGACCAGCCGTATTGCTTGGTGATGGTCTCACCGGCGGTGGCACCGAGCGAGGAGCCGTCGGCCCGGGTCAGGTCGAACAGCATATCCAGCAGCATCTTGTCGTGGTGCAAGCGGTCGGCCAACTCCTCCGCCACGGCCGGATCATAGGGGTCCTTACCCGTGGCAAATTCGGATAGCGTCAAATGCTCACGCACCAGCACGGTAGCCCAGTCGACGATGTCCGGCGCGTAGCCCATACGCTTGAGAATCACCGGCACATGGCGGGCACCCTCGGCGGCGTGATCGGCCACGAACGCGCGCTTGCCGATGTCGTGGGTGATACCGGCCAACAGCAATGCCTTGAAATGATCGTCATCGTACCGTCCACCGGACGGTGTCTCACGACCCAGACGCGACGTGACCTCCACCATATGCCGATCGATGGTGTACCGGTGGGCGGCCGAGGCGGACGGACGGTTGCGGACGCCGAGCCATTCCGGCATCCATCGACCCGGAATGTCCACGAAATCGATGCTCTCCCACACTTCCATAAGATTCGATCCGCACGCAAGCAGACGGATAAACAGCTCGCGCGATTCGTCATCCCACTGGTTGTCGTGAATCGGGCAGCGCTTCAGATTAACCAAGGTAGACGGGTTGATGGGAAGACCGAATTCGCCGGCCGCCACGGCCATACGCAACGCCAGCTTGGCATCCTTGGCAGGCTCGGCACCGGGCGCCAACACCAATTCGCCTTCGTGCTTGGCCACGCCGGGAGCCACCACGTCGAATTGCGGGGCTTCGCGCTTGCCACCAGAGCGCTGAGAGAACATCTGGAAGAACGCGAATCGCGGCTTTTCGTGGGTCAGCGAATGTTCGGCGCGGGAAGCGGTGGAATCAAGCGAGAAGGAGATGCGCCGACCGATACGGGCAAGCAGTGTCTGCAGATCGTCGATCGAGTAGGCGGCACGCTCGTTTTCGGGCCAAGTCGGATCGGCAAGGCCAAGCATGGCAGCCACTTTGGCCTGATAGGGCGTCAGCATCAGGTTGGTATCCTTGCCGGCCACCAGATGGATGCAGTCGCGTACGTCGAGCAGACGTTCCACAGCTTCGTCGTAAATGCCGTGCGGGCGGTCGGCCAGCCATGAGGCGGCGAGCGCGGAGACGAGCACCGAATCGCGCAACCCCCCACGGGCCTCTTTGATGTCGGGCTGATTGACGTATTGGAGCCGGCCGAATTCGTCGAGTCGGGCTTTGGCGGAGTCGAGCAGTTCGGGCAGGCGCTTGCGGGCGGCCTTGCGCCAGCGTTCGAGGATGGACGTGGCGGTGGTGGTGATCAGAGCGGTGTCGCCGGCGATGGGCTTCACGTCCAGCCAGCCCATGGCGGCGGGAAGGTCATGGTCGGTGACTTCCTCGCATTGGGCGCGCGTGCGGATGGAGTGGTCGAGGTCCAGACCGCTGTCCCATAGCGGGTACCAGAGTTTGTTGGCCAACTCGTTGAGCTGCTGGTCGTTCAACGTGCGAGGCTCGTAGATGATGACCAGGTCGAGGTCGGAGCTGGGGCCCAGTTGGCCACGTGCCAGCGAGCCTACCGCGGCGAAGCCGATGCCGGAGTCGGGCACGGGGAAAGAGACATCCTTGCAGGCCGCATTCCACAGCTCAGTGAGGCATTGCATGGCCAGTTCCGTGCGGGCTTTGCGCTTGGTCGCACCATTCCGGTAGACGCCGTCGTCATCCGGCTGGCTCATATCCATGAATCGTTGTTTCAAGCCATCTACTGCTGAAGTCATTGCTTCATCTTTCATTGCCAAAAAAAGTCCCCGCACGGCGTCAATTCGCGGCGTGCGGGGACCTTTCCTATGCAGTCCATCCCCTTCTAAGCATGGACGTCTGTGTTATCAGATCGCGGCGGAACCGGTCTCACCGGTACGCACGCGGGCCACGGAGTCCAGCGGAGCGACCCACACCTTGCCGTCACCGATGGTGCCGGTGCCGGCGGACTTGATGATCACACCGACCAGCGTTTCAGCATCCGCGTCATCGGACAGCACTTCAACGCGAATCTTCGGAATCAGGTCCACAGTGTATTCAGCGCCACGGTAGACCTCGGTGTGGCCGCGCTGGCGGCCGTAGCCGTTGGCCTCGGACACGGTCAGACCGTGCACGCCGGCGGCCGCGAGGGCCTCCTTGACATCGTCGAGCTTATGGGGCTGAATGATAGCGGTGATCAGCTTCATTTCACTTCACCTCCTTGAGAACGGAGCTGGCAGTACCAGCAAAATCGTAAGCACGTTCGCCCTGGTCGGCAAGATCGATGCCGCCGACTTCCTGAGCTTCGGTGACGCGCCAACCGATGGTCTTCTCCAGAGCGAAGGCGATGATCGCGGTGATCACTGCGGAGTAGAGGATGGCGACGAGAGCGATGACCAGCTGAACGACGAGCTGCTTCCAGTCGCCACCAGCCAGCAGACCGGTGCCTTCACCGAAGAAGCCGATGAGGATGGTGCCGGTGAAACCACCAACGCCATGCACGCCGACAACGTCGAGGGAGTCATCGTAGCCGAACTTGAACTTGAGACCGCAGGCCAGGCAGGTCAGGACACCAGCGATGGCACCCATCACGATGGCCCACAGCGGGGAAACCACATCGGCGGCCGGGGTGATGGCGACCAGGCCGGCGACCATACCCGAGGCGGCACCCATGGCGGTGTAGTGACCGGAGCGAATCTTCTCGGTGAAGCCCCAAGAGAGCATTGCGGCTGCGGTGGCGGCGGAGGTGGAAACCCAAGCGTAACCAGCAGTACCGTTGGCGGCGAAGGCGGAACCAGCGTTGAAGCCGAACCAGCCGAACCACAGCAGGAAGGCGCCGAGCATCACGAACGGCACGTTGTGCGGGCGGAACGGCTGCGTGCCGAAGCCCTTACGCTTGCCGATGATGAGCACGATGATCAGGGCGGCGACTGCGGCGTTGATGTGGACGACAGTACCACCTGCGAAATCGTGGGCGGCCGCGCCGATGGCCTTGGAGATGGCGCCGTCAGCAGACAGCAGACCACCGTTCCAGACCATGTGGGCCATAGGAGCGTAGTCGAAGGTGACCCACAGCGCCACGAAAATCATCCAGGTGCTGTACTTCACACGCTCGGCAATGGCGCCGCAGATCAGGCCGACGGTAATCATCGCGAAAGCGACCTGGAAGGCGACGTCCACGGAAACCGGGTAGTTGTTGCCGTTCAGACCGGTGGCGGTGAACACGCCGTCCTGGGCGACCATGGAGTCCTTCAGCAGGAAGCCGCTGGCCGGGTCGCCGAAGATGCCTCCGATGTCGGAACCGGCGTAAGCAATCGACCAACCCCACAGGGTCCAGATAATCATGGTGACCGACAGGGCGGCCGCCTCAAGCATCAGCATGTTCAGGACGGCCTTGGCACGAACCATACCGCCGTAGAAGAACGCCACACCAGGCGTCATGAGGAAAACCAAGGACGCGGATGTCAGGATCCATGCGGTGTTACCGGAATCAATCGCTCCCATGTCTACCTCCCTCTCTTTCGTTCAGGGCACCGGGGGCTTTGCGCGGCCGGCGTCGACTTTGTCTCTACAATGCCGTCCCCCTTGTGGGGGCTAACAGTTCGTCAGTAAAAGCCGGTCTCGTTTTGGTTTCGTTACGGCAAGTTACGCGATTGTTAAGCGCACCTGACAATTAGGTTGGCATCGGATGGGCTGATTCCGGCATGATTCCAACGGATATGGGAAAGCCCCGAATCATGTTTCGAATATGCTTCGGGGCTAGGTTTGGTGCGTTGCGGGCGTTTCCCGCGCCCACAACGTGGACGGACGCAGGGCTCCCCTCGCTGAGGGGAGCTGTCGAGCAAAGCGAGACTGAGAAGAACTCGACCGTCTACGCGAGAATGCCGTCCACGAAACCTTCGGGATCGAAAGGTGCCAAATCGTCCGGACCTTCACCAAGACCGACGAGCTTGACCGGCACGCCGAGCTCCTTCTGCACGCTGACCACGATGCCGCCCTTGGCGGAACCGTCAAGCTTGGAGAGCACTACACCGGTAATGCCGATGGCTTCGGCGAACACCTTGGCCTGGGCCATGCCGTTTTGGCCGGTGGTGGCGTCGAGCACAAGCAGCACTTCATCCACCGGCAGGTTCTTTTCGGTAACACGGCGAATCTTGCCGAGCTCGTCCATCAGGTTCGACTTGTTCTGCAGTCGGCCGGCAGTATCGATGATGAGCACGTCCGCGTTCGCTTCCTTGGCCTTGGCGGATGCCTCAAAGGCGACGGATGCCGGGTCGGCACCGTCCTTGTCGGAGCGGACGACGGGCACATTGACGCGTGCGCCCCAGGTTTCGAGCTGGTCGGCGGCGGCCGCGCGGAAGGTGTCGGCCGCGCCCATCATGACCTGCTTGTTTTCGGCCACGAACAGTCGAGCCAGTTTGCCGGCAGTGGTGGTCTTGCCGGTGCCGTTGACGCCGACCATGATGATGACGCTGGGCTTGGCGGCACCCGGCTTTTCGGCATTGAGGCGGCGGTCCGTATCTCGACCGACCAGATCGAGCAGCTTCTCCTTGAGCGTGGCGCGTACTTCGGCTGGGTCGGCTTTACCAGTGATGCGGGCGTCGGTTCTCAGGTCATCGACCAGTTGGGCGGAAGCATCCGCACCGACGTCGGCAAGCAGCAGTGTGTCTTCGACGTCTTCCCAATCGGCCTCGGAGAGATTGTCTTTGGCGAGGATGTCGAACAGGGCCTTGCCGAACGGGTTGCCGGACTTGGCAAGTTTTGCCTTGAGTCGGGTCAGTCGAGAGCCGACCGATTCGGGGGTTTCAGGTTTGGCGGGAGTGGGCTTGGAGGCAGGTTGGGACTCGGGCTTGGGCGCAGCTGCCGGTTCGGGTTCGGCCTGCGCGGCTGGCGCAGGCTCGGCTTTGGCCGATTCGGCTGACTTGGCCGGCTCGGCGGCAGTCGCAGCCTTAGCTTCCTCGGCTTCGGCGGCCAGCCGAGCGTCGGCGGCGGCCTTGGCGTCGCGGGTCTTCTTGTTGTCGGGGGCAACCTTGCCCATCGCACGATCCAAATCGCGCTTGCGGGACTTGCCCAACCAGATGCTCAGGGCGATTACGATAACCGCCGCCACAATCACGCCAAGAACGGCGAGCACAGTATTCATATCCATACCTGTCAAGTCTAGCCCGCAGATGGAATCCCCTACGAATTCGGCAGTCTCAGGCCGACAATTCCACCCGGCGACTTAAGCTGAACCGCATGGCACATTCTTCACGTATGACGTCGCTGCAGCGCCGCGAGCAGCTGATTGAAGTCGGACGCTCGCTATTCGCCGCCAAAGGCTTCGAAGCGGTAAGCGTGGAGGAAATCGCCGCGCACGCCAAAGTCTCCAAGCCGATTGTGTATGAGCATTTCGGCGGCAAAGAGGGCCTGTATGCCGTCATTGTGGATCGTGAGATGCGCGCGCTGACCGGTACGCTGACCGCCGCGCTCGACGATCCGACCGTGCACCCGCGCCAGATTGTGGAACGCACGGCGCTTGCGCTCCTCACCTATATCGAAGAGAATGCCGAGGGGTTCCAGGTACTGGTACGCGACTCGCCGAGCACCGACCCGTCCGGCTCATTCAGCTCGCTGATGGGAGACATCGCCGTACGCGTTGAAGACATTCTTTCCGAAACATTCAAACGGCAGAAGCTGTCTGCCAAGGGCGTGCCGTACTACGCGCAGATGCTGGTGGGCATGACCGTATTCACCGGGCAGTACTGGGCCGACCGGCCAAAGGTGAGCAAGGAGCAGCTGGCTGCATACATTGTGGATTTGGCCTGGCATGGCCTGAGCCGGCTTGACTCCAAGCCCCAGTTGTTCTTTGAGGGCGCCAAGGCGCGGAAGGAGGCCGAGCGCCGAGCCAAGCGCGAGTCCGATTCCGGCAGCCCGGATTCAGACCAGACGAGTTCTGCCCAATCGGATCCCGAGCACGCCACCGGGGAAGATTCAGGGTTGCAGAACATGCGTTCAGGGGCACAGGTTACGCAACACTCTGCCGAGTCGGGAGGCGAAGTGCTACGGTTTGAACAGGAAACTGAACATAACGACTAAATATGTGAGGACGTAAGACTTTCATGGCCAGCACGGCAAAGACGCTCACCTTTGTGATCCCCGCATACAATATGGAGTCCTACCTTGACCGTTGCGTGAACTCGCTGCTTTCGGCAAGCGACATCAGCGACCTCGAGGTGCTGATTGTGGACGACGGTTCGAAAGACGGCACGCTGGAGTACGCGCGCAAGCTGGAACGCACCAATCCGGGCGCCGTGCGCGCGATTCATCAGGAGAACAAGGGCCACGGCGGCGCGGTGAACACCGGTATCGCGGCGGCGACCGGCATGTACGTCAAAGTGGTGGATGCGGATGATTGGGTCGACCCGCAGGCCATCGACACGGTTCTGGCCACGTTGCGTGCACAGCATGACACCGACGAACCGATTGACATGCTGGTGACCAATTACGTGTATGACAAGGTGGCCAAGCGTCACAAGACCGTAGTGAACTTCCGCCGTGTAATGGAGGCCGGCCGCGTGCTCGGCTGGGATGACCTGGGCAAGTTCGGTCTGGCGCAGTACATCATCATGCATGCGCTCACCTTCCGCACGCAGGTGGTGCGCGATTCCGGGCTGAAGCTGCCGGAGCACACGTTCTACGTCGATTTCTATTACTCGTACCAGCCGTTCCCGTGGGTGAAGCGCATCCAGTACCTCGATGTGCCGTTCTACCACTACTTCATCGGGCGCGAGGGTCAGAGCGTGCAGACCGACGTGATGATTAAGCGTGTGGACCAGTTGCGGCTCGTCAATCGGCTGATGACCGAGGCCACGCCCGAACGCGGTACGGTGCCGGAGGGGCTGTACCGGTACATGATTCACTTCCTGGCGATCGAATCGTGCGTTACCTCGACGTTCCTGATTCTCTCGCGCGATCCGGCCAACTACGTTAAGAAAACCGAGCTGTGGGATGCGATTGACGCCTATTCGCCGGCCATCGGCAAGGATGTGCGCTCGCAGCTGATGTCCCGCGCGCTCAATCTGCCCGGCAAAACCGGCCGCTGGATCGTGCGCAACGGCTATCTCATCGCCGAACGCATCGTCGGCTTTAACTGATTCGGATTGTGGTTTTGCCCTGCTGACGCGTTATCAGCAGGGCATCCCTATTACCTCCCCAGTCGAGGTTTTGCTACTCGGCCCAACGGTCGGACATCGCGAAGCTGTTGTGCATCAGGTTGCTGGAGGTGTATAGCACGTCGTTCAGCAGCTTGGTTGTGTGCTCGCGCAGGTAGTCGGCCATCTCGTCGTTGGCCGCTTCGAGCACATCCGCCACGCCCTGCACATCCTTCTCATCGCCGTGGCCGCCATCGAGCGGCCATGCATTCGTATCCGTCGATTCGGCATCGCTTCGAGCAAGCAACTGCTCATCCGTGCGCTCGATGAGCCGGTGTCCGAACGCGTGCACGCCCTCGGCATACCCTTCGATGAACCGGTTCGTCTCATACCAGTGTGCGTCGGCCACGACGGCGATCAGGCGGTTCGTCCAATACAGGTTGCCGGTGGAGACTTCGGGCGTGGTGTCGCGCAGGTAGGCAGGCGTGTCGTTGACGTTCGCGTAGAACGGCGCGGCGGCGGTGAACGGACCAGAGCCGAACGATACCCACATCACCGTGCGATTGGCCGCCGGCACATACGGACGGACCTGAATCGCCACCATATGGCCGGTGCGGTTCACGCCGATCGGACGGTAACGGTGGCGCGATTCCGCCGTGCCGGTCGTGCCGTACGGGTCGTACGGCGTGCCTTCGAAGTGCGAGGACAGCAGGAAATCAACGTCTTCGAGGCTCACCTTGTCTTCCGGCACGCGGCACCACGGGATGTCGTCGGATTCGGGCGTGTAGCGGGCGGCCGGCGAATCCCAGTCCTCGCTGGGGTTGAGGCGGCGTTGCATGTACCAGGCACGCGGCGTGTTGTAGATATGGTCCTTCGGCGTCGCGGTGCCGAAGGCCTTGCGCGGGTTGAAACGGGTGGGAAGGACAACGGTTGTTCCGAATCCGGCGCTATGCGCGTGACGGCCGTTGGAAGAGACCGGCGTTCCCATTGTGCGGTCGAGGTGATGCGTGGCCATGAACTCGCGCAGGTCGGCGCTGCATAGGTATTCGCGCTGCTCGCCGAACGCATCGGCGAGGTCGAAGTCGTCGATGCCGAGCTGGTTGGGGATCGTGGCATAGCAGTCATCGGGCACTCGGCGGGCGATCCAATGGTGGCCGCCGATGGTCTCGACGTACCAGATCTCGTCCACATCCGAAATAATCACGCCGTTCGATTCGTAGGTGCCGTAGGTTTCGAGCAGTTCGCCCAACCGCGCGACGCCCTCGCGCGCGGTGGTGACATACGGCAGCACAAGGGTGATGATGTCTTCCTCACCGATACCGCCGGGCTGCTCGGCCTGATAATCGGTGCTGTCCGGTTCGCCGACAGCCGGCCGCAACTCGACCATCGGGTCCGCACCGAGCACGCGCTCGTTGACAGCGATGGTTTCGGTGGCGCTCATCGCCACGTTGTGTTCGTTGGCACCGGCTTCGGCCAGAATGCCACGATTATTCAGCACGTTCGGTGCGATGGTGTACCGGCAAGGATTGTCCGGTAGTTCGATTTCGACATGGCTCAGCACGCTGCGGTAGTGGCGCGGCTGGTCGTCGGGGGCGACGGCGACGAAGCGCTTGGGATCGTAACGGCCCGAGCCCGAATCGTCATCGCGGGCGATGATGGTGGAACCGTCGTAACTGGCATTTTTGCCGACAAGAATCGTGGTGCATGACATGGGACACCACTCTAGGAGCCAGGCTGGTCGAAACAAAAAAATCCTTGGAACCATTGCGATTCCGAGGATTTGTTGTGCCCCCTGTGGGATTCGAACCCACAACCCACGACTTAAAAGGACGCTGCTCTAACCGTTGAGCTAAAGGGGCAACTCTTCTAAAATACACACCGTTTTGGGATATTTCAACTACGGCGTTGCGTACACGTTTGCGTACGCGATTGGCCCAACGCACGGCACAGCACACGCAATGTGGCCCAAATCGCAGCCCAAATCGCATATCGCCTCTAGCGATAGATAGCCGCCGGCGACTACCCTTGTACATTATGAGTGAATCCCCCAATTGGAGCAATCCCCTGCGCGACTCGCGCGACCTCAGACTGCCCCGTATCGCCGGCCCATGCAGCCTCGTCATTTTCGGTGTCACGGGCGATCTGGCACAAAAGAAACTACTGCCGGCCGTCTACGACCTGGCGAACCGTGGCCTACTGCCGCCGAGCTTCGGTCTGACCGGCTTCGCCCGCCGCGACTGGACACAGGAACGGTTCATCGAATTCGTCAAGGCCGCCGTCCAGGCGCATTGCCGTACGCCGTTCAAGGAGTCAACTTGGCGCAATCTGGCCGCCGGCATCCGCTTCGTGCAGGGTACGTTCGACGACCCGGAGGCCTTCGAGCGTCTGAGCGCCACCGTGCAGGAGCTTGACCGCGACCGCGGCACGCAGGGTAACCATGCCTTCTACATGTCGGTGCCGCCGCGCGCCTTCCCACAGGTTGCCAAGCAGTTGGCCGCCTCCGGCCTGTCGCGCTCGTCCGAGGGCGCATGGCGCCGCGTGATCATCGAGAAGCCGTTCGGCCATGATCTGGCCAGTGCCAAGGAACTCGACAGCGTGGTATCCGAAGTGTTCGACCCGAGCTCCGTGTTCCGCATCGACCACTACCTCGGCAAGGAAACCGTGCAGAACCTGCTGGCCCTGCGTTTCGCCAACGCCATGTACGAGCCGATCTGGAACGCCAACTATGTGGACCACGTGCAGATCACGATGGCCGAGGACATCGGCATCGGCGGCCGCGCCGGCTATTACGACGGCATCGGCGCCGCACGCGACGTCATCCAGAACCACCTGCTTCAGCTCATGGCTCTGACCGCCATGGAGGAGCCGGTGAGCTTCACCGCCAAGGACCTGACCGCCGAAAAGACCAAGGTGCTTTCCGCCGTGCGCCTGCCCAAGGACCTCGCCGCCAACACCGCGCGCGGCCAGTACGCCAAGGGCTGGCAGGGCTCGCACGAAGTGGTCGGCTACTTGGAGGAAAAAGGCATCGACCCCAAGAGCACCACCGAAACGTACGCCGCCATCCGCCTCGATATCGACACCCGCCGCTGGGCTGGCGTGCCGTTCTACCTGCGTTGCGGCAAGCGCCTCGGCAAGCGTGTAACCGAAATCGCCGTGGTGTTCAAGCGCGCCCCGCATCTGCCGTTCGAGCAGACCGCCGTGCGCGAACTCGGCAAGAACGCCATCGTGATTCGCGTGCAGCCCGACGAGGGCGTCACCATGCGCTTCGGAGCCAAGGTGCCGGGCGGCTCCACCATGGAGGTCCGTGACGTGAACATGGACTTCAGCTACGGCCGCTCCTTCACCGAGAACTCGCCGGAAGCCTATGAGCGACTGATTCTGGACGTGCTGCTCGGTGATCCGCCGTTGTTCCCGACCACCGAAGAGGTGAACCTCAGCTGGGAGATCCTCGATCCGATTGAACAATTCTGGTCCACGCTTGGCCAGCCGCAGGCCTACCGCGCCGGTACGTGGGGTCCGGCACAGGCCGACGAAATGCTGGCGCGCGACGGCCGCCACTGGAGGATGCCATGATCATCGATATGCCGAACACCCGCACCCGCGAGATTGCGCACAAAATCGAACAGCTGCACGAGGAGCGCGGCGAATCGGCGACCGGCCGCGTGCTGACGCTGCTCATCGCCACCGAGGACGCGGACCTAGAGCATGCGCTGGAAATCGCGAACTCGGCCAGCCGTGAGCACCCGTGCCGCGTGATTGCCGTAGTACCGGATACCAATCCTGCCGATCAGTCCGGCGAAGGCGAACCGAACGCGGCCGAAGTGGCCGCCGAGGTGAGCGCGAGTCGCGATAATCCGGCCGTCGATTTGACCGACGGCCCGAACGATCCGAACGATTCCAACCTGAACGCCCAAGTGCGATTCGGCGCGGACGCCGGTGCCGGTGAGATCATCATCTTGCGTCCGCGCGGTGGCCTTATCAACCACCCGGATACGCTGGTTATCCCGCTGCTTGTGCCGGATGCGCCTGTAGTGGCGTGGTGGCCGACCACACCGCCGTCGAACCCGGCCAAGGATCTGATGGGTGCGATGGCCCGCAGTCGCATCACCGACGCGTTGCACTCCAATAATCCGGAGGCCACGATTGAGCGTTTGCGCCGCAATTGGACACCGGAAGATATCGACTTGTCCTGGACACGACTGACCGTCTGGCGCGCAATGCTCGCCTCGATGCTCGATCAGCCGCCGCACCTGCCCATCACCGCCGCGAAGGTGACCGGCAAGGCCGACTTCCTGCCTATGGAAATGCTGTGCGCATGGCTGCGTCTGAAACTTGGCGTACCAGTCGAAACTGAGTTCGTGCCCGACGCGCAGGCCGTGACCGGCGTGTACCTGACCCGTGAGGACGGTGTGATCTCGCTGGAACGCCCGTATGAGGACCAAGCGCTGATCTCGCTGCCCGGCCAGACTCCGCAGGAAGTGTCCGTGCCGATGCGCACCATCGAGGACTGCCTGACCGAGGAACTGCGTCGCATCGATCCCGATGAGATCTACGCCGAGGTCATCAACGAAGGCTGGGATCTGATTCGTCACTGAAGTCGGTAGAACCCGTTGCCACAGCGGCGTTGGCATGAGTTCGGCAATTGTGGCCGAGCCATGCCAACGCCGCTGCTCATCGTTTCCTACCTCATGCGATGCCGCACAATGTACATTGTGTTGTCAACTGACAACACATTTCATTGCTGCAAATGGCTAGATTCCCGGCATGCCACCCGTATCATGCGTTGTCAACTGACAACACAATCCACATTGCAAAGTACGACACATACCCCATACAAGGACCATACATGGCAACTCGAAAACTCATTGTGTATCCGAATAAAGATCTGATGATTCAGGCTGGCGCGCAACGTTTTGTCTTGGCGCTACTCGATTTGCTCGCCGAACGATTGCCTGATGGCACGCATCGCACGCGTGTGGATGTGGCGCTGTCTGGCGGTTCGGCCGCGCAGCCGCTGGGCTTGGTGCTGAACGATCCGCTGGCTGACGCGATTGATTGGTCGCGCGTGCATTTCTGGTGGAGCGACGAACGTTTTGTGCCGGCTTACGACACCGATCGCAATGCTTTGGAGGCCCGTCGCCTGCTGCTTGACCAGCTGGTGGCAGATGGCAAGCTGCCTGAGTCGAATATTCATGAGATGGCGGCCGATACCCGTTCAGCCGATGACATCGCCGATGTGATGGATCAGGCCGACAGCGATGATGCTTCCGTTCGCGCCGCCGCCGATGCCGCGAATGATGCGTTGCTGGACGATGTCGCGAGCGACTATGAGCGCGAGTTGGTGAATGAATTGGGGCCGGAACCGGTAATCGATCTGATGATTCTCGGCATGGGACCGGACGGTCACTATGCGTCGCTGTTCCCTGGTCATGATGAGGTCAAGGTTACTGATAGGCTCACCGTGGGTGTGAACCACTCCCCCAAGATGCCGCCGCTGCGTGTTTCATTGACCGCGCCGCTCATCGCGCGTTCACGCCATACGTGGTTCTTCGCCGCCGGTGCCGGCAAAGCCGAATCGCTGGCCCATGTCTTCGAGCAGCCCAACAAACCGGATTACCCGTCCTCCTACGCCAACGGAGTGGACGAGTTCATCTGGTTCTCCACCGAAGAAACCGTCACCGAGTTGTGAGTGAATTAAGCCCCCTCTGATGAGGGGGCTTAATTCGTCTATGGCTACGCCTCGATCTCGGGCTTGCTGTTTTCTCAGCTCGGCTATCGCCGAGCCTGAAGAAGGCCGGACAGCCCACAGGGCTGTCCTAAACCTGAAATCACGAGGCTACGCCTCGATTTCAGGCTTGCCTTCTTCAGCCCACAGCGTGTGGAACACGCCGGGCTTGTCTACGCGGCCGTAGGTGTGGGCACCGAAGAAGTCACGCTGGGACTGGGTCAGAGCGGTAGGCAGGCGCTTGGAGCGCAGACCATCGTAGTACGCCAGGGAGCTGGAGAACACCGGGGTCGGGATGCCGGCCTCCACCGCGCGAACGATCACGCGACGCCATGCATCCTGCGATTCGCCGATGATCTTCTCGAAGTACGGATCGAACAGCAGGGAAGCCGGCGGGTTATCGCCCCTGAAGGCCTCGGTGATGCGGTCGAGCAGGAACTGGGCGCGAATAATGCAGCCGCCACGCCAAATGCGGGCCACTTCGGACAGGTTGATATCCCAGCCGTATTCCTTGGCACCGTCCTGAATCTCGTTCAGGCCCTGAGCATAGGCCACGACCTTGGAAGCGAACAGAGCCTTGCGCACGTCCTCGACGAACGCGGCCTTGTCTTCTCCGGCCAGATCGATGGTCTTGTTCGGTCCAGCCAGACCTTCCTTCTGAGCGTCTTCACGCAGCTCACCGTGCGAAGACAGTGCACGAGCGAACACGGCTTCACCGATGGCAGCCACAGGAGAACCACATTCCAGACCAGTCTGCACGGTCCACGTACCAGTACCCTTCATGCCGGCATGATCCACGACCACGTCCACGAACGGCTTGCCGGTCTCGGCATCCTTGTGGTGCAGAATCTCAGCGGTGATCTCGATCAGGTAGGAGTCAAGGTCGCCCTTGTTCCATTCAGCGAACACGTCGCCAATCTCCTCGGCATCCATGCCGAGTCCACGGCGCAGAATGTCATACGCCTCACCAATCACCTGCATATCGGCATACTCGATGCCGTTGTGCACCATCTTGACAAAGTGGCCGGCACCATCGGTGCCGATGTGGGTCACGCACGGTTCGCCGTTCACCTTGGCGGCGATGGACTGAAGAATCGGGCCCAAGGTCTTCCAGGATTCCGCAGTGCCACCGGGCATCAGAGACGGGCCGTTGAGCGCGCCTTCCTCACCACCGGACACGCCGCAACCCACGAAGTGGAAGCCCTTGGCACGTACTTCCTTCTCACGCTTGATGGTGTCCTTGAAGAAGGAGTTGCCACCGTCGACGATGATGTCGCCCGGTTCGAACACCTCTTCCAGCTGCGCGATGGTCGCGTCGGTCGGAGCACCGGCCTTGACCATGATGATGGCGGTACGCGGACGCTTCAGGGACGCGGCGAATTCCTCGAGCGTTTCGGCCGGCACGAAGTTGCCTTCGGTGCCATGCTCGTTCATGAGCTTCTCGGTACGCGAGTAGTGGCGGTTGAACAACGCCACCGTGTTGCCATGGTGCGCCAGATTACGCGCCAGATTGGAGCCCATCGTGGCCAGTCCAATCACACCAATGTTTGCTGTAGCTTCGGCCATGTGCCTTGCCTTTCGTTTGATTGTCCCATCGTCATCACGCGCGTCACAAAACAGCGCATCAGCGGAGGGAATCATTCCTTCAACGCTTGAAAGTGTATCCCGCTTACCACCCACACGCGAGGGCTGTCTTAGGTTCTACGCACCTTCTGCCCGCGAAGCGTAATTACTTGCCGGCCATTCACATACGCCCGGCCTTGGAAGGGTCGATATGCATGGTCTGGAAGCGATTGGCCATGTAAGCGTCGCTGTAGCGTTCGCTGAACCACATCGCGACCGGTGAATCCTGCGGCTGGCCGGCCATGCGCCCATACCAGCAATCCAAGGCCATCAGCGTGAAGGCAATGTCGATCACCATCAGCACCGTGCATACCGCAGTCAGCGAATACCGCACTTTCCATGGAATGCGATTAATCAGAGCCAGCAGTCGCGGTAACAGCCACTTGACCCACACCACACCAATCAGTCCCCAGAAGAACATGAATTGGCCCGAAGTACGTCCGTCGATGGACAGCCAACGGCCGGTGTAATCCCACGCGGTAATACCAAACGCCGCTTCCATGAACCAGCTGGTGCAATATTCGAACGCGCCGCCGATCACCGCCGAAGCGCAGAAAATCAAGAACGGATTCGCCTTCCACAGACGATTCAGGCACACGGTTACCAATACCGCACCACAGCCGTAAATCGGCGAGAACGGGCCCCACAGCAAACCAGCGCGGTCCTGAAGTTCACCGTTATACAGCGCCATATGGTAGATCGTCTCCACAATCAGGCCACCCACCGAAGCGATGGTAAACAGCCAGAAGATATTGAAAAAGTCCAGCGCAATATAGCCCTTGCCGGACTGGTCGCGGCCTAGCATGCCGGCCGCCACAGCCGATTCATAATCATCGCGATCGTCCATACGCCTGAGCGCGCGCCGCAGACGGCGTTCCTCGCTCAGGGAGGGATCGGCGGTCACCGAAATCACGACGAGAATAATCATCTGAATCAGCGGCAGCAGCAGGTTGAAGCCAAGGCCGGTCAGGGCCAGCGACAGCATGCCGTCGGCCAACGTCAACGGCATCAGCACGTAGGTCCAGCGCGCGGCATACCGGCGATGATTGCGCAGCAGCATCACGCCGAGCACAATCAGGCATGCGGCACTGACTACCAGCACCACCGCATGAATCGCGGACAGGATGAAGGTCAGGCTCATCGCATCGACGTGCACATGACCATCCAGAATCTCGCGCACGGCATAGAGGATGGAAATCACCATAATCGGCAATGTGGCGAGTCCGTCCAGCAGCACGACCGCGCCATAGATGCGCGCCAGAATCGGTAATCGCTTGGCGTTCAGGTTCAAGCCGGCGTCGTCCAGTTCGACGGCCACCAGATCGGCCACGACTGCGGACTCGGCGTCACGGTTCTCCCGCAGCTTGCCGGGGGTAGTGGCCGTGCCATCGTCCTTGAATTCAACCATGGTTTCCTCCCCACATAGCGTCCCCTCACCCTATCACCCGATTGCGGTTTTGCTGAACTTGATGGGCGGTCGGTACATGTCTGTCTACATTGCCGAGCACCGAGCCTATCCATCGCGTTCAGGAAACGTCCAAAAACCATCCAGAAATCTTGTCAATAAGTTCCAGAACGCCTTTCGCTCTGCCCAGCGACACACGATAAGCCGCTGGGCAGCAGCGTTATTCCGCCAAAAACATCATCAATCACCCCATTAATCTCCGGCAGCCGTATTACGCTACTACAAACGTAGCGCTACGATTAACGTATCGCTACGGAAAACGTAGCAACCAAGCAACACCAAGCTCCGGAGGTATCAGTGGGCAATATCTTCAAGGTCCTCAGACGCGACTTCCTGCGCCTGTTCAAGGTGCCGGCCGCATGGGTGATCCTGTTCGGCATGGTGTTCATCCCGCCACTGTATTCGTGGTACAACATCGTCGGCTTCTGGGACCCGTACGGCAATACCAAAGGCATCACCGTCGCCATCGCCAACAATGACGACGGCACCGACAACGCGCTCATCGGCAAGCAGAACCTCGGCGATCAAATCGTCAAGCAGATGAGAAGCAACGACCAGCTCGGCTGGACCTTCGTCACCGAAGCCGAGGCCATGGACCAAGTGGAATCCGGCAAGGCATACGCAGCCATCATCATTCCCAAAGACTTTTCCGACGATCTCGCCGGCGTGGTGACCGGCGGCAAGAGTCGGCCCACTCTGGAGTATTACGTCAACGAAAAAGCCAGCGCCATCGCCCCCAAAGTCACCGACGTCGGCGCGTCCACTGTGGACCGCACGGTCAATTCCACATTCGTCTCCACCGTATCCGAAGTACTTACCGAAGTCATCAATACGGTTGACGGCAAAGCCATCAGTACCGAAGACACCACCAAAGCCAAGGCCCTCACGGCCCTTGCCAAGGCCTCCGACGATGTGCAGCACACACGCAGCACCATCGCCAAGCTCACCACCAAACTCACCGACACCCCAGAGCAGACACGCACCGCACGTCAGGCGCTGGACGACGCGCGCACACTTGGCATCGACACTGCAGAAGGTCTGGCCGGCGTCTCCACCCTGATCGGCACTACCCAGACCAGTCTGAACGGCTTCGTCACCTCCACGTCCGAAGCGCTTGACCAAGGCTCAAGCCTGCTGAGCCAAGCCGCAGCACAGGCCAACCAAAGCGTGGGCACGGTAACCGGAACCATCAGCGCCGCCAATCAGCAGGTAGGCGGACTGATCAATACGGCGGAAGACATCAACCAAGCGAACGCCGACATCATCGACCAACTCAAAGGGCTGCCGAACGCCAATCGAGAACCGCTGCAATCCGCCATTGCCACACTGGAAAGCCGCAATAGCGAGCTTGCCGGCGCACTGGGCAACCTCGATAGCCTGAACACCACTATCGGCAATGCCTCCACAGACACCGCCGGATTGGCGCAGCATCTCAATACCGCCACCCAAACCACGGTGCGCGAGGCCAATACCGCTCGCGGCACCATCACCTCCGGCGCCATTCCTCAGCTCAACACCGGTCTCAACGCCCTCAGCTCGACCGCCAGCACTCTGTCGACCGGCATCACGTCGCAAGGCTCACTCATCGATCAGTCGAAGCATACCCTCGACCAACTCGACAAAGCAGCCTCCACCACGGTGACCGCGCTGCGCGACACCGATAAGGCGCTGGCCGGCGTACAAACCAAGCTCGATACGCTGGTCACCGACATCAAAGCCCTGAGCATCTCCAGTTCACTCAGTTCCCTGATCGGCACCGACGGCAAACTGGATGCCGCCACAATCGCCGACTTCATGCTCTCCCCCACTGTTATCAGCGAACAGGCCGTCTATCCGGTCGCCTCCTATGGTTCCGGCATGGCACCGCTGTTCACCACCCTGTCTTTGTGGGTGGGCGCGTTCGTGCTCGTGGTCATTCCCAAACTCGAAACCGATGATGAGGGCATCGACGATCTCACACCAACCCAAGGCTATCTCGGTCGCTTCCTGCTACTGGCCACGCTGGCTGCCGTCCAAGGCCTGGTCACGGCCATCGGCGATCTTGTCATCGGCATTCAATGCGCGAGCGCCCCAGTGTTTCTGCTCACCTGCGTCATCACCTCACTGGTGTATATGTCGGTGATTTTCGCCCTCTCCACCACGTTCATGCACGTGGGCAAAGGCGTATGCGTGGCGCTGGTCATTCTGCAGGTGCCGGGCGCCTCCGGCCTGTACCCGATTGAAATGATGCCCGCGTTCTTCCGCGCCATCTACCCGCTGCTGCCGTTCACCTATTCGATTGACGCGATGCGTGAAACCATCGGCGGCTTCTACGACGGCCTCTGGTTCGCCTATATCGGCAAATTGCTGGTTTTCGTGGTTCTGGCCTTTGCGCTTGGCCTCGGCGCCCGGCCGAAACTGGCCAATCTCAACCGCCTGTTCGCGCGGGAAATCAAGGAAAGCGACATGATTATCGGCGAGCCGGTGCATCTGCCCGGCAGTGAATACCGTGTCACTCAGGCCATTGCAGCACTGGCCGACCACGACGAATACCGTCATGCCATCGAACGTCGGGCCGCCAAATTCGCCTACCAGTATCCCCGGCTGCTGCTGGGTGCGCTTATCGCCGGATTCGTGGTGCCGGCCGCGCTCATTATCGTGTTTGCGCTGACCACCAGCGAGAAAATCGTAGTCATGGGCACATGGCTGGCATGGGTGCTCATCATCATGGGCTTCCTGATGGTCGTGGAATTCATGCGCGATTCCATCCGCCGCCAAACCGAGCTCGGCAGCCTCTCCGACGAGTCGATCCGCGCCATGCTGTACGGGCATAAGGCCAAGCGTCGCGACACCTCCGCCGAACGCCACGAAGAAGCGGACCCGAGCGCCGCTGTTACCGCAATCATCCCCACTATTCCGCCGACCAAGGAAGGCAGGCACGCACGATGAACACCATGTGGAAACTGTTTACCGGCGACATCAAACGCCTGACCAGCAACGTGGTCTCCATCATCATCGTGATCGGCTTGGTGATGATTCCCGGCCTGTTCACCTGGTTCAACGTGGCCGCATGCTGGGACCCGTTCTCGAATATGAAGAACCTGAAATTCGCGGTGGCGAATGTGGATGAGGGGTATCGTTCCGACCTGATCTCGGTGAAAGTCACGGTCGGCGATCAGGTGGTGAACGCGCTGCGCGCCAACAGTCAGCTCGATTGGACGATCACGTCCAAAGCCGATGCCGTCGAGGGCGCACGATCCGGCAAATACTACGCGGCCATCGTAATTCCGAAGTCGTTCAGCAAAGACATGATGACCTTCTTCTCCGACGACGTGCAGCATGCCGAACTGACCTATTACCGCAACGAGAAGAAGAACGCGCTGGCACCGAATCTGCTCAACGAGGGCACGGATGAGGTTGCGGCGGAAATCAACACCACGTTCGCTAAGACCATCACTTCGGCCGGGCTGGAAATCGCGTCTTCGCTGGCCGATCAGCTGTCCAAGCCCGAGGCCAAAGAGCAACTGAATACCTTCAACGCCAACATCGCCAATTTCGCCACACAGCTTGACGATACTGCGGATCTGCTTGGCACATACAGCGCATTGACCGATACGGCCGGCGCCTTGCTCGACACCTCGAACTCACTAATCACTCAGGTTTCCTCTGCCGCCAAACAAGGCGGCAAGGATCTTGCCAGCGCCAAACAGGAAGTCACCGACGTGGCCGGAGCCCTGGGCACCACCGCTGACGCGATGAGCAGCGCACTGGACGCGAGCGCCTCCAGTTTCGGCGCGGTGTCCGATTCCATAGACAAGCTGTATTCCGACGCGAATGCTGGTGCCACCACGGCCGCCGACGAATTGGACCGTCAAGCCACGGCCATTGGCAAGCAGACGGAGAAATACACTGAAATTCGCAACACGTTGGCCGGCATACTGGGCAACGACTCATCCATCATCACGGCGATCGACCGTTCAATCGCACGGCAAAACAGGCTGCGACAAGCGCTGAATACGGCGGCGACCGATATTCGCCAAGGCAATCAGGACGCGCAGGATCAGCATGCGCAGGTCAAGAATCTGGCTGATCAAGCACAGAACAGTATTGCCAATATCAAGTCAGATTTCTCGGCCACGGTGAAACCGCAAATCGACTCCCTGTCGTCCACAGTCTCTGGTGCCTCCGGCATACTGAGTTCCGGCGCCACCCAGTTGGACTCCACGCTCGGCGACCTGAAGGGGACTTCCGACGACGCCAGCGATATGCTCAGTGACGCTCGCACTACCTTGGACAAGGTGTCCGGCAAACTGCGTTCCGCCGGTGCCGAACTGGCTTCGTTCAACAGCACACTGAGCGACGCACTAAACAGTGGCGATATGGGCATGGTCAAAGAGGTGCTGGGCAATGATCCCGAAACGCTGGCCAGTACGTTGGCCGCACCGGTGCAGCTCAGGCGCAAGGCCGTATTCCCGGTGGCGAATTTCGGTTCGTCGATGGCACCGTTCTACACGCTGCTGCCGCTGTGGGTGGGCGCGCTGCTGATGGTGGTGACGCTGAAAACCACCGTGTCTCGCCGGACGCGCAAAGCATTGGGCGATCCGCGGCCGCATCGGCTCTTCCTTGGGCATTACGGGGTGTTCGCGCTGATTGCGCTGCTGCAATCCACGGTGTCGCTCGGTGGCGATCTGCTGTTCCTGCGCGTGCAGGCCGTGCATCCGCTGCTGTTTATGTTGTCTGGATGGCTGGCCTCGCTGGTGTTCTCGTTCTTCACCTATACGATGGTGGTGAGTTTCGGCAATGTGGGTAAGGCAATCGGCGTGCTTATGCTCATCGTGCAGATTTCGGGTGCGAACGCTGCCTACCCGGTGCAGATGTTGCCCGACTTCATCGCCAAAGTCAGTCCGCTCTTGCCGCTCACCCATGCGGTGACGATGATGCGTGCGGCCATCGCCGGCATCTACGACATGGATTACTGGCGGGCCGCCGGAATGCTGCTGGCATTCGTGCCGCCGCTACTGTTGCTTGGGCTGTTGCTCAGGAAGCCACTGGTGCGGTTCAACCAGTGGTATGTAGCCCAAGTCGAGAGCACTAAAGTGCTGAGCTAGTAGGTATTATCCGGGAGTTGCCTACAAACGGCATGGACTTACCACCCTCAGTCTGGCTTTGCCAGCCAGCTCTCGCCAGCGGGAGCGTACGGGAGCATATTTCGAAGAGAAGAGATGACGGAGATGACAGATACGACGGCGACACCGCGCGGTGAGCGCACGCGCGAGGCGACGGATCGCAAGCTCATGCGAGCCACGCTGCAGATTGCGGTGGACCGCGGCATCAGCGGCGTGACCATCGAGGAGGTGGCCCGGCGCTCCGGTGTAGCCAAAACCACGATTTACCGCCGATATCATAATGCCGACGAGCTGCTGCACGAGATCAGCGCGATGTATCTGGCCATCCCGGATCCCGACCCAGTGCCCAGCCCCACGCGTGAGCATTTCACGCAACTATTGCAGCGATTGGTCGATTGGGTGCGCGACAACGACATCGACGTCAAGCGCGTGGGCATTGTGTTGTCCAGCGAGGCCGAGTTCTTCCAGCACATCGTCGACCAGGTGGTGACCCCGTGGCTGGAGCGTGTGGGGGCGTTCCTCAAGCAGGGAGTCGCGCAGGGCGTGTTTCGCGAGGACGTTGACGAGAAGTTGCTGTTGTCCACGATTATCGGATCTTTGGTGGCGTATGAGGCCATCGAGGGCAAAGCAATGGACGACGACACCGCCTGGGCCTCGCGCATGGCCGATCTGCTGTGGCCAGCATTGCTGAAGTAGCGGTCTTACTCCTGAATCGAAGCCTCCTGGCGGGCGACTTCGAGGGCTTTGTTGAAGGCGTCGGAGGTCCAACTGGCGCCGGCGACCTTGTCCACTTTGAGGCCCTTCAGAGGTTTACCGTCCACCACGCCGTTAATGGCTTTGGCGAAGTCGTCCTGATGGTTCTTGGAAATCGTGGTGAACGGGTGCCCAATGATATTGACGGTCTCGACGTTGCCGTCCTTGATGGTCAGATGGACGTCGATGGAATCCTCGCCTACCGGGCCGTACTGGCCGTTGATCGAGTAGTTGCCGTCCTTGTAGTTGCCGGTGTCCTTCTTGTCGGACGTGGTGGTGGACGGGTCGTTGTGCGACGAGCTGGAATCGGAGCCGTCGGAGCTATCGGAGCCGTTCGACTGGGATTGCGACTGCTCTTCCTGCGACTTCTCGGTCTCGCCCGAGTTGCCGGCGTACGCATCGTCCATCGGCGTGGCCTCGGATTCGCCGCACCCGGCCAGCAGCGCGCCAGCCACGACCAGTCCGGCCGCCGCCAATGTCGCGGATTTCTTCAACATATTCTTTTCGGTCATATTCACGCTCCTTAAGCCCCCCTCTGACGAGGGGGGCTGTCAGCGAAGCTGACTGGGGGAGAGACCATCAGCTTGCCATGTATTCCTCACATACTGCTCGATGCCCCTGACGGCCCTACTCCTCGCCGCCGGTTTTCGCGGCCTTGGTGGGGTCAGCGAAACCAATGGCGGTCTCGCCGTTCTGCGCGCCCTCGACCTGTGCACCCGTGGAGGCGGGCTTGCCGCCGGCCGCCTCGTAGGCCTTGCGCGCATCCTCGTCATTCCACTTCTCACCGACGAGCACGCCATGGTTGAGCATGATCTCGCGCTGCGCGCAGCTGGCGACCAGCGCATCGTGGGTGACCACGATAATCGTGGTGCCCTGCTCGTGCAGCTTGCGGAACAGGTCGAGCACGATCTTCTCGTTCTTCTCGTCGAGGTTGCCGGTGGGCTCATCGGCCAGAATCAGCTTCGGGTCGTTGATCAGCGCGCGGGCCACGCACACGCGCTGCTGCTCGCCGCCGGAGAGCTGGCCGGGCAGGTGGTGGGCGCGGTCCTTCAGGCCGACCTTTTCCAGCGCCTCCATGGCCTGCTTCTCATCGACCACCGAATGGTAGTACTGGGCCACCATCACGTTTTCCACGGCGGTCAGGTGCGGAACCAGATAGAACTTCTGGAACACCAGTCCGATGAGGTTCTTGCGCACGTCGGCCAGCTGCGTGGCGTTCAGGTCCTCCAGCTTGCGGCCTTCCAGCTTCACGGAGCCCTTGGAGGGCGTGTCCATGCAGCCAATCATGTTCATCAGCGTGGTCTTGCCTGAACCGGATGAGCCGACGATGGCGAGCCATTCGCCTTCCGGCACGGTCAGATTGAGGTCGTCCACGGCATGCAGGTCGCCGTAGATCTTCGAGATGTGGTCGAGTTCAAGTAGCATGACGTTTCTCTTTCTTTATTCTTCGCGAAGCACGACGGCGGGGTCGATGCGGGTGGCGCGGTGGACGGGCGGGATGGAGGCGACGATGGCGATCAGCGCGCTGAACAGCACGGAAACCAGCGCCAGCCACCAGTTGAATCCGATGGAGCGTTCGAACACCGCCATGCACAGCCAACTGGCGAGTCCGTAGCCGATTGCGGTGCCGATGAGGCCGCCAATCAGGCCGTAGAGCGACGATTCGATGTAGAACTCGGTGCCGATGGCACGCGAGCTGGCACCGAGGGCCTTGCGCAGGCCAATCTCGTTGCGTCGCTGCGAGACGATCGAGCTGATTGTGGTGCCGACGCCGACGAGCGTCAGCACCAGCACCACCAGCGAGACGATCCAGAACAGCGTCTGCAGCATGGTGATGATGCGGGTGTCGGAGGCTGTGATCTTGGTGACCTGCTGTGCCTTGACGTGCATGGAGGTCATGTCGTTGATGCTGGACACCAGGCCTGCGAGGTCGCTGGCGCCGGCCGAATACTCGATGACGTCCACGCCGCGCGTGATGCCGGTGAGCTTGTTGACGTCGGCGTTGGTGGCGTAGATGATCGAGTCTTCGCTGCCGCCGGTGTCCACGATGCCGGCCACGCGGAATTCGGTACCGGAGGTGTCCATGATGTCACTGGAGACACGGCCGTCTTTGGGTTGCTGGTCGATCGAGGAGTTCGACGAAGTGCCGTTGGTGCTGGCGTTATCGGATGCACGGTAGCCGATGGTGATGGCGGAGCCGATTCTCAGGCCGATGGCGTCGGCGATGTCGCGTCCGACCAGCACCTTGCCGTCGGTCGGCCACGAGCCGTCGACCACCCAGTGATGGTTGAGGTTCTTGACCTGCGCCGCATTCACGCCGGCCATCACGTACGGCGAGGCGTTGACGCGCACGTTCTCGTAGCGGTAGGTGGCGTATTTCGCGGAACCCTTGGCCTTGACCATTTCAGTGGTGTGCTGCACCATCGCCTTGTCGATGCCGGCCTTGCCGTCAGCATTGGTCGATTCGGTGGGCGTGACAATCAGGTTCGCGCCGTACGCACGCATCTCCTCGTTCATCTGCTGCGGCACGGCGAGGCAGATCATCGCCAGACAGAACAGTGTGGCTGCGCCGACCAGCGACGCCACCACAGCCATCACCGCGCGCGAACGCCGACGGAACACGGCGCTGAACAGCATTCTGAAGAACATACCGGTGTTGGTCATCGGTTCCCTCCTTCCACACCTACGTAGATAAACTCAGCGACCATGGAGCACCTCCGCGGGCTTGAGATTCAGAATCGAACGAATCGATGAGGCGGACGCCAGCAGCACGGTGACAGCCAGCAGCACGAACACCAGCACGAACACCATCGGCCGCATCGTAATGCCGGAACCGAACACCACCCGGCCTATCAGCTGGGCCACGCCGGAACCGAGCAGCGCGCCCACAATCGCGCCCAGCAGCGAGATTGCCGCCGTTTCGGCCAGCATCAGGCGGGATACCGCGGCATCGGTGGCACCGAGCGCCTTGAGCAACGCCAGCTCGCCCGACCGTTCGCCGATCGAGGCGACCATCAGGTTGGCCACGGCCACGGCTGCGGCGATCAGGCTCAGCACGGTCATCAGAATCATCACGGCCTGCGTCTTTTGCAGCACATTGCCCTGCAACGCGGCCACCTGACGCACCTGCTTGGCCACCGCGCCCGGAATCACCTCTTCGATCTGATAGGCGATCGAGCTCGGGTAGGCGGTGCAGTACCAGGTCTCCCATTCCTCCTGGCTCAGCGCGGCCGGGTTCGCGGCGGCCTTACGGGCCAGGTCGTTCTCCGGCGTGGTCAGGGCCTTGACCTCGATTTTGTCGACCGAATCGGGCAGGTCGGCGAGTACCTGGGCCGTGGAGGAGGCGATGTAGAGCGAGCCGTTGTCCTCGTCGCCGGAATCGTAGACGCCGGTGAGCTTGATTTTCTGCTCGTTCTTCTTGCCTGAGGCGGTGGTTTTGTTGAGGGTGATGGTGTCGCCGGTGGTCACGCCGAGTTCGGAGGCCAGCGTCTTGCCGATCACGCCCTGGTCGGAATCGTCTTTGGGCCACTTGCCGTCCAGCTGCCACCACGAGCGCATGCCTTCCACGCCCACGACGGTAGTCTCGCCGGTGGAGATCTTGAGGTTCTTGTTGAACCACGTGCCGACGACCGGCACGTTGGTACCGTTCACCGTGGCGTGGATGTTGAGCTGCGGCGCGAAGCTGGTGATGTTGAACGACCAGAAGATCGTCTTGATCTTGGCCGCGTCCGACTCCTTCAGAAAAGCGGTCGGGTCGCTGGTGGACGTCGCGCCGCCCGACTCGGTGTTGTACAGGTCGGAAACGACCGCGTCCGCCTTGGGCTGCACGGTGATGTTCGAACCGTAGGTGGACAGCTCGGCGTTGAGCTTGTCGCCCACGTCGAACACGACGCCCAGCATCGATACGGACACGGTCGCCGACAGGCATACGGTCAGCGCGATAAGCAGGCGCCGGCGCAGCTGTCGGGTGAACGAGCGAGTAATCATGCGCAGAAAGAACATGATTCTTGTCTCCTGCCTGACTCACCGGAAGTGGGCGCTCAGCGCGTCCAGATCCGTAGTTTGAATGGTGATCTTGCCGTGGCCGGTCTTGTACGGGAATGGTATCGGGTTGCAGCCACCCTTGAAGCCGATGGTCGCCAGGTTGATGGCCACCTCGCACTTCTTGCAGATGATCTTGCCGTCCTTCTCGTAGTAGCCAGCGTCGCCGCAGTTCTCGCAGGCGTCCAGGCCGATGCCGTACGCGCCACCGTTCTTTCGGATGATGATGAAGCGCATGACGGTGCCGTCCTTGGCCTTGTATTCGAAGCGGTGCAGGTGGCCGTCCTCGACCTGGCTGAAGGGGATGGTGGCCACGCCGTCCTTGAGCGAGTAGGCTTCCGGCGGCGAAAGGGTGATGGTCTGATGGGTCGCGGCAACGCCCACGGTCAGGGTTGCTGTGACGCCGATGGCTGCGATAAGGCTCCACACGGCAGCGGCGATGGCGTGGCGGCGGAATACCTTATGCCGGCGCAACGTGGCCTCGTTGGCTCCCGGCACATCATGGGTTTTCATACGGAAACCGGCCACGATGGAGGCCACGGCGGGAATCAGGAACACCAGCGCCTGCGCCATAATCATCGTGGAGTTCTGGTTGATGGACCAAGCCAGCGCCACGAACATCGTATGGTTCATCGGGAAGCCTCGCGCCTGCAGAATCTGGGCAAGACCAGTGAAGTGTTGAATCAGCAGAATCACCATCATGGCCGCGACGGCCACGGTGAACGCCCAGCGCACGGCAGTGGTGCGCATCGTGCGGAAGATGGCGGCCACAATAATGGACATGGCCACGCCAAGCAGGAAACCAAGAGCGCGCAGCAGCATGGCCGAAGTGAATGCGGTCTCCCCTGGTTCCACCCAGATGGTGAGCTGCAGAATCACGTCCGGCAGCGCGTAGAACAGGGTGAGTGCGATGTCGATGGCGGCCACGGCGTTAGCGATGTGCATGAACACCTTGTGCTGCTGCCAATTGGTGGTGATGCGGCGTGCGAACACCACCACGACGATGGTCAGGATGTCGGCAATGATCGCGCACCACAACACCGGGTAGTTGACGAACGTGCGCTGATTGATCACGGCCGAGGCGCGCAGGCCGGCGAATACGATGGCGGCGATCAGACCGACGATCAGGCCGATGAGACGCCAATGCGAGCTTATCGGCTTATCTCGCCCCTCGCCGACCGTGAGCATCACGCTCAGGCTCATCACCAGCAATGCGGGGGCCAAAGTGCCCGGCATCACTGCCACGAATTGTTCAAGCATTCGCGTCCTTTCTCTGTTCACCTTAGGCTCCCCTCTCTGAGGGGAGCTGTCCGCGAAGCGGACTGAGGGGAGTTTTAGACCGTCCTAAGAATTATCTCCCTAAAGCGGCGTAAAGCCCCCTCTGACGAGGGGGCTTTCTGCTTAGTCAATCACCACTGGCGAGGAGTGTAATCCCAGTTGTCGAAGGTGACCTCGATCGGCTCGGTCCAGAAGTGGCCCTTGACGCCGGTCTCCGGGTCAACGTGCAGCATCCAACCCTTGGAGGCCGGGGATTCGATGGAGAGCTTCAGCTGGTAGGTGCCAGCCTTGTCGAGCTTGACGTTGGCGCCGTAGTGCGGGCCATCGGAAGCGTTCATCTGCATGAAGGTACCGGAGGTGGCGGTGCCGCCCTCGACTTCCTTGCCGGTGGACTTATCGATGATGGTGTAGTTCACGGTCAGATCCGGCACGAAGTCGCCCTTGCCGTAGCCGAGCTCGGTGCCCTTCTGGTTGGCATGGATGTCGGCCTCGAGGTGGAAGGAAGCGTCAGCAGCCTTCAGGCCCATGGAAGACGGCTCCATATCGATCGGCTGGAAGTACACAGCGCCCACGGTCAGCGGGCCGGCGTCCTGATCCTGCTCTTCAGCAGTACCGGACGGGCCAACCGGAACCTCTTCGAAACCGGCGCCGGAATCGGAGGAAGAATCGGAGGAAGAGGAGTCGGAAGACTGGGAGGAGGAGTCAGCCTTAGTGTCGGATGCGGAGTTGGTGGAACCGCAGGCAGCCATGGACACGGTCATGGAACCGGCGAGCAGCAGGCCGAGCAGAGCGGCCAGTTTCTTGTTCTTCATCATTGTTATTCCTTTTCTCTATCTCTGGTGAATTAGGATTCACGCTTAGATAATTGCAATTATTCAGTTATGAGATAAGTGCGGCGTGGGCTGGAGGAATTGGCATCGATCCGAGGCCGTGCCGCAAGTCTGTCAGTTGTCTGCAGTTATGGGAGGAAACGGACGAGCTAGACGGGCTACGCCTTCACGGCCGGGACCTCGACAGTAGCCTGCGCCTTCAGCTTGCGCTGCTTGATGAAGCCGACCACGAACAGCGCGATAACCGCAACGGCTGCGATGGCCTGCGCCACTAGGCATTCGACGTACGGGTAGAGGCCAAGCCAATCGTTCGTCGGCACACCGTTCAGGTAGAAGGCGGGCAGCAAGTCGCCCTCGATCAGCGAGTGGACGCCGCCGCCGGCGAACACCACCACCAGCACAGACATCAGAATCGAAGTGACCAGGAAGAACGGACCAATCGGAATCTTCACGGAGGTGAAGCGGAAGAGCAGGAAGATGCCGACAAGCACCACCGCGGCGGTCAGACCACCGATCCACATACCGCGAGTATCGCGGCTCATCGTGTAGATGGACTCGTAGAAGATCACGGTTTCAGCGCCTTCACGGAACACGGCGAGGAAGCTCAGCATAGCCAGCGAGACCACGGTTTTCAACGTCACGTTGTCGGCACTTGCGGCGGCTTCGGCATCAGCCACAGCAGCCTCGGTCTTCTTGCGAATGTAACGGTTCCACGCTTCCACGCTGGACTTGTTCAGCATCCAGTTACTCGTCCACAGCAGCATGCCCATGGCGATCAGTGCGCAGGTGCCTTCCATGATCTCCTGAATCGGGCCGGAGCCGCCGAAGGCGAACACGAAGATCACAGCCACCAAGCCGGCGCCGAGCAGACCGACGAGCACACCCAAGTAAATCCACTTGACGAAGCGCTTGTTATCGGACTTGACCAAGTAGGCGACGATGGCTGCAACCACCAGCAGAGCTTCAAGACCCTCACGGATAAGCACGAGGAACGCCTGGCCGGAGGAGCTGGTGACCAGCTTGGTGAAACCGTCTTCCTTATCGGCGGCACCACCGTCAAGAATGCCGGCGTCCTTGATCAGCATGGCCTTGAGGTCGTCGATCAGCTTCTTGGTGTCTTTCAGGGATGCGCCGGCGTTCATGGACTTGCGGCACATCTTGAACTGGTATTCCACCTGCGAGACGCGGTTGCCGCTGATGGCGTTCATCACGTTCTTTTCGAAGCCGAGCTTCTCGTAATACTGGTAGTACGCGTTGTTCACGAGCGTGGCGCCCTTGGCACCATCACCCTTTTCGTAAGCTTTGTATGCATTGTCGAGAATCGGGGTCATTTCGTTGGCCACGTCGGTCCATGAACGATTGCCCTTGCCCGGGTTCTTCTTTTTCTTGGCGTCGAGCTCCTTGCGCTCTTTGGCCAGCTGCGCCTGCAGCGCTTCGGCGTACGCCTTCGGCTTGGCGAGATCGGCGTTGGCGTCGAGCTGCTGGGCCGTGGCGTCAAGATCGGCGGTCAACGCATCAATCTGCTGAGCCAGTTGATCGTCGTTGCTAGGCGTGTAGGAAAGATTCTGAACGCTTTGGAATGCCTGCTGTTGGGCGAGCTGCTTGTCCGCGCCAATGGTGTCGTGCACGACCGCGGTGAAGTTGGAGGCCACGTAAATCTTGTTGTACGCGCCCATGAAATCGGAGGTGGCGCCAGCGGTGTTGCCATCCTTGTACGTCTTAAGACCGCTGTTCAGCTGCTTGTCCATCGCCTTGGAGACTTCGGCCCAGGTGGCGTAGTCAACGCTGGACGAGCTGGTGCTGCTGTCGGCGAAGGCCATCGGAGCCGTGACTGCAGGAGCCACAGTGGCGATGACCATGGCGAACAGAAATACAATCGCAGCCAGAACTCGCAGCTGCCTCACGCTGGTGTGTTCAACGGACCGAAGAGCAGCCTGGGCGCGACGAACCATGCCTATCCCTCTCTCTACGCGGCTAAGTAATCAAAAACCAACTACTCAATATAAAGAAAAACTTTTTTGAGGAACAGTCTTGATTTTTTAGGATTTAAGAGGTATTAGGCACTGTTTTTCGATCAATTATTACCGCAGATTGTCTCAATATTCGATATTGTCCCGCTCACAAATGGGAGACTTCCCGAATTATGAACTCCCCGCGACTGGCCACTCCCCATCCCTCATATTGCATGACCAACTGTTTCACCAAGGTTCATAGCCTAAAATCACTATGTTGCATCACGGCAAGAGGCTGGCAATAATTCACGCGATGGCATGCGCATGTTCATTCTGGTTTGCCTCGGGTTTGCTGACTTGCCTTGAGTCGCTTTGATTTGCACTGGTTCATCCCCCGGTGAGATCACCTGTTGCACACGCCGTACGAACGACCTGCACATCAGCGCAGGCACTCATTGGTGGTCCTTGTCCACAAAGCGACACGCCGCAGCCGGCACTGAATGTGCATTTATCCGAAAGCTGTGGTAGCTTATTCGAGTTGCCTACGGAGCTTACTTCTAGCAAGCACTGCAGTGCATGGAGGATTCGCCTAGTGGTCTATGGCGCACGCTTGGAAAGCGTGTTGGTGTAACAGCCTCACGAGTTCGAATCTCGTATCCTCCGCCATCAGGGTTTTGGCTTTTGTCAAAACCCTTTTGTTATCCGCACCCACATGCATATACGCAGCGGTCCAAATATGTGCACAATCGTGCACATTCACTGTTTTTGCAGTGGCGTGGCATGGCACATATTCCGAGACGACCGAATTCCCACAATTTTCGTGCCACAACAGCGCATAAAAACACGAAAATGCGATTACGTGGCACATCCGAATGCCACATGAGCGCAAAATAGCCAATATTGCGCTCATGTGTACAACTTAGAGCACCCGAATACTTCCTCGCACACCCGTCGATTTGCGTAATACGCGATTGCGTGTATTGTTGTGCAAGCCGTTCAACGGCCCTAAGCCGTGCGCACATTATCGCCCCGATAGCTCAGTGGTAGAGCACTTCCTTGGTAAGGAAGAGGTCGTGAGTCCAATTCTCACTCGGGGCTCTCAATCACCACTCGATGCCGTACTCGGCATACATATACATATCGTACTGGTACTCACTGCTGTAGTTCAGGTCGTTCTGATGTGCTTCATGATGGCTGTTATCTGACTGCATAATCATTCCTTTTCCTAGCCTCATCGGTATTACGACCAGATATAGCGAAATCGCGTTACCGAACTATGCGCGTTCAGCGAATCGCAGGTGAACTCATAGCGAACTGTTGCACGCACTCCGCATGCGAGCGCAGACTCATTGACATATACCGTCCGGCACACACTTCATAATGTGCAAGGCCGCGCGCCAGCTATTGAATACCGCCAAACAGCAAAGGAAAGCCTCTCCCACCATGACCTCACACCTTGCCGAAGCAGGACGCACACTGATTCCCCGCAAGGATGATCGGTAAGGTCTGCTTTCCCCAGCTCTGGTTATTCTCACGTTTGTCGCCGGACTGGTGGATGCGTTAAGTTACTTGGCACTCGGTCATGTATTTGTGGCCAATGTGACCGGCAACATTGTGTTCCTTGGTTTTGCATTCGCCCACGCGCAGGGCTTCGTCTGGTGGACTTCGGCGCTCACGCTGGCCACGTTCATGATTGGTGCGTTCATCGGCGGACGCATTATTCATTACTTTGGCGCCAACCGCGCGCGCCATCTGCTGGTGTCCACGTCAATCCAGCTGGCTTTTGTGGCAGCTGCGCTCGTCGGCATTTATCTGCTCAATCAGTTTGCGCCTGAACCGTCGATGGGTGGCACTGATGCTTCAGCCATCGCCCGCACGGCACAGCCCAGTCTGAACTTCCCAACTGCTCGGCATATTGATTTGCATATTATTCTGCTGATTGTGCTGCTCGCACCGGCTATGGGCATTCAGAATTCCACTGCTCGTAAGCTTTCGGTGCCAGATTTGCCCACGACTGTGTTGACGATGACGTTAACTGGGATTATCGCTGACACTTCGGCGCATGGTCATGAGCAGTCCAAACTTGGCCGGCGCGCGATTGTAATGCTGGCTTTGGCGCTCGGTGCTTTGACTGGAGCCACGCTGCAGACGCGCGGTCATGAGGACGTTATTTTGATGGTGATGATCGTCTGTCTGATTGCGGTCATTGTGATGATGATCCCCCATGTGCATTCCGATGCCCGCTGGGTGACCGGAAAACACTGATTCATACAAAAACGGCCGGCGCTGGGCATTGCTGACCGGCACCGGCCGAGATAATAAGGAGTGCTCCTTATGTGGTCGCGAACCTTACGGTTTCATGATCACATCTGCTCGCGATTGCGGCGGTAGGCGATTGCGGCGCCGGCACCGGCCAGCAGCAATCCGGCCACAGCAATCGTGACGACATTGGCACCCGTGTTGGAGACGACATTGCCATCACCCTTGGCAGCGGTACGCTTCACCAAGCCGGCAATTGCCTTCTCGAGAGCCTCACGAGCTGCGTCGACCTGCTTCTGCGTGGCGTTGCTGTTGTCGGAGACCTCACGGGCCTTCTTCAGCGCGGCGCGCAGAGCGTTGGCGGAGTCGTCGGTGTAGAGACCCAGGTTGATGGCGGCGGCCTTGTTGATGGTCGCGTTCAGAGCAGCCTTGTCCACCACGCCCGGTTCCGGATTCGGCTTCGGCTCGGTGGCAGCTTCCAGCTTGGAGATGGCGTCCTGAAGAGCGCTCAGTGCGGTATCCACATCCTGCTGGGTGGCGTTCTTGTTGTCGAGCACCTGCTGTGCAGCCTTCAGTGCCTCGGCGAAAGCTTCCCACGAGTTGGTCGTGTAATCGGCCTTCTCGAGCTTGCTTGCCTTGTTCACTGCAGTCTGCAGGTCGGTCTTGTTCACCTCAACCGGGCCTGGGCCAGGCTCCTCACCGGTCTTCTCGAGACCAGCGATAGCGGATTCGAGGTTCGTCAGCGCCAGAGCCACATCGTAAGCGGTGGCCTTATCGTTATCCGCCACGGCCTGTGCAGCTTCGCGGGCCTTGACCAGAGCAGTCCAGCTTTCAGCCGTGTAGTCGGATTCCTTAAGACCGTTAGCCTTGGCGATGGTGTCGTTGAGGTCGGTCTTGTCCGGAGCGACAGTCTCTTCCTCAACCTCGCGGTCCGTGGTCAAACGCAGTTCGGCAGCGGATGCGAACTTGTTGGCCTGGGAGTCGCTCTGGCCTGCGGAAGACAGGACGGTCAAGCGTACGGCGGTCACATTCTCGACGGCGTCGAAGCTGGCCTTCTGCCACATGGTGGTGGTGGAGAACTCAGCATCGGTGACGACATCCTTGGTGGTGCCATCCGCCAGAGTGAGCGTGATCTTGTAGCCCTTGATCTTGCCGTTGGCGTTCATACCTCCGGAGCGCGGCAGGTAGCGCAGGCCGTTGATGGTGGTCGGTTCGTTGAGGTTGAACTGATACCATGCGGTGCCGTTGCCGACTGCGTTCTCGCTCCAGCTGGTGTGCCAGTGGGTGCTGTCGTTGCCATCCTGTGCCAGATCGGCCGGGCCTTCGCTCGGCAGGCCTGCGGTAGGCTCTTCGCTGCCCGTGGCCACGGTGTAGCCACCCAGCTCATCGGAGCCGTCAGCTGCCACGTCGTACTTGTCGCTGCTCTCGTTGCCGGGAGCGGTCTTCATGTACTCGTCGAGGGCCACGAGAATGTCGTATGCCTTGGTGAAGTCCTCAGCGGTTGCGCCATTCTTGTTGATGAGCACGCGAGCCTTGACCAAGGTGTCCTGATACTGCTGCCATGCGGCATCGGAGAGCTCAGCACGCTTGGAATCGTACTTGCCGCGGATTTCCTTGACCTTGTCCTGCGCTTCGGCCTTGGTGCGGGTCTGGGACTCGATGCGCTCGATCTTCAGGTTGTCGAGCACGAAGTCCTTGTATCCGCCGAAGTCCTGTGCATTGCCGGTGGAACCCTGCAGATCAGGTGCGGTTGCGGTCGAGTAAATACCGAACCAGGAATCGCCGTTGACGCCACCGGTCAGCTCGAACTCGGCCTTGCCGGTCTCACCCAGAGCCTTCTTCAGGTTGGTCAGCTTCACGCTGCCGGCAGAGTATTCACCCTGGCCCACAGCGATGGCGTAGATGTCATCGGAACCGGACTGGTAGTCGAAGCTCACCTTGTACTTGGCACCCGCCTCGAACTTCACGTTCTGCGGGATCGTCTGGTAGACCAGCGTGCCCTTCTGGGTCAGGCCGTTAACCTTCACAGACCAAGTGCCATCGAGCACATCGTCCATCTTCTTGACATCCCAACCGGCCTGCGTGAACGGAGCATGCAGCTCGGAGAGGTGGATGCGGTTGTCCTCAACGCCTTCGGAACCGGAGACCACGAACGGCCAGATGCCCTGGGCGTTGTTTTCGAATCCGTTGGTGAGGGACTTCAGCGTGCCGTCCTTCTCATAGGTGATGCCGGAGTACTGGTTCTCCACGATGCGCACATCGTCGAAGTAGGTGTGTGCTCCGTCGGTGCTCTTGTGAGACAGGGTTACCGTGGCATCGCCGTTCTCAGGCGCGGTGAAGAACACGTACATGTTCTGGAAGTAGCTGGAGCCATTTTCCGTATTGCTGTTCGTGTTGTGGCCGTATGCCTTGATGTAGTTCTTGGCGATGGACTTGCCGGTGGAGTTGGTGGCCAGCACCTTGCCGCCGCTGGTTACGGTGACGGATGCATCGCCGGTGGAGCGGTTGTCGACGCCGACGTACAGTGCGTACTTCTGGCCGGCCTTAAGGTCGGCCAGGCGCTGGGAGACGTCAACCTTGCCGGTCAGGCGCAGCATGGCGTTGTTATCGCCTTCGACTTCAGCCTTGCCGGAGCCGCTGACGGTCCAGTTGTCGGTGAGGGTGTTGGAGCCGCCGTTGAAGCCAGCATCCACAACGTGCATGCCTTCGCTCCAGTTGACCTGAATCTGCTTGGCCTCGCCCTTGTACACCACGTACGGGGTTTCGGCATCAGCGGTGAGCGTCACCTTGCCGCCGGAGACGGCAACGGTCTGCTCGTTGGTCTTACCCTGATCGGTGAGCTGGTACACCTTCACACTGGAGAGGTTCTTCCAGCTGTCCGGCAGGGTCCAAGTGGTGGTGCCACCCTTGGTATTCCAGTGGTAGAGCTTCTGTTCGGAATCCTTGACCAGCTTGCCGGTGGAGGAATCCCACAGCCACGGCAGCAGGTAGGACTCGTCACCAGTGGAGGAACCATCGCCTGCGGAGACAGCACCGGAAGCCACCATCACGCCGTTGAAGGTGATGGTGCGCTGGCGGTAGGCTGCGCTAGAGGTGTCGTTGGAACCACGGGAGACTACTACAACGTTGCCGTTGGAATCCTTCAGGGTAATCTGCTCGTTGCCGTTGTTCGTGTTCGGGTCGGACACGGCAGCGGCATTGCCATTGTCGGCGGTCAGCAGCGGGTTGTTGACCCAGCGGGTCACCTTGAAGTGCTGGATGAACTTAGTGGACACATCATGGGTGTACAGGTTCTTGATGTAGGCGGCATAGTCGTTGCGGCCCTGCCAGCCTTCGAAGTCCTTCATGTTGTAGCCGCCGAGCAGCGGGGCGTTGGCAGCGCCGCCGTATTGCGGGTAGTCGCCAACCCAGCTGTCCTTCTGGTGGTTGCGCAGGAAGCGCATCACTTCGGAGTTCTCGCCCTTGGAGGTGTAGCCGCCGTAGGTCAGATCAGCTGCCCAGTGCTGGAAGGTGGAGTCGTACTCGTTGCCGGAACCCCATTCGGTGGTCATACGCCAGCCGTTGTCGTTGATCATCTTGCTCATCTTGCGGGTTTCCCAAGAATCTTCCGAACCGGAAGAAGTCAGGTTGCCCCACACATCGAGGTAGATGAAGTCCATGTTGTCGCCGACTTCCTTGCTGAGGTCAGCGAAACGGCTTACACGAGAACCGGATGCCAGATCGTAGATGCCGTCGATGCCGACACCCTGATCAAGCCAGTTCCAGCCGTAGCTCAGGCCGCCTGCAGAGTTGCGGCGCACCATGTCCTCGCTGAAGGCCTTGGCTTCCGGATACATTTCGGAGGCGTTGACGTGCACACCGAAGCGAGCGCCATACTTGGAGCCCTCTTCCATCATGGTGTTCATGTCGTCGGCGCCGCCGAGACGCTGGCCGATATCGCCGTAGTCCGGGTGGCCGGAGTCGTGGCCTTCATTGCCGTAGCCCTTGAGCAGCACGGACTGGCCGAGGCCGTCGGTGTTCAAGGCCACCTTCTTGACGTTGTCAAGCGTGGTGAGGAACGGGTTCTGCGCCTGGGAGCCGAAGTTCATGGCGATACGCCATGCCACCAGTTCGGGAACTTCCTCGGACTTGTACGGGTTGTTCATGATGTCGCGGTAGGCGATTGCGCCATCCTGCCAGTTGACGGCACCGTCACCGTTCTCGTCGCCGGCGATGGCCACGGCCATCTGCGGCAGAGCGGTTTCGGCCACGGTGTACTTCTTGCCCTTGGAATCGGTGACCGTGCGGTGGTAGTACCACGGAGCGCTGGCCAGGCCCAGGGAGGTGGCGTCACCAGTCTGCTGGGTGGTGGCGTAGACACGCGTGTTCTGGCTGCCGCCGCGCACAGGAGCCGCCACATAGGTGCCATCGTGCTCGGAGTTGCTCCACAGGCCGGCACTCAGGCCAGCACCGGAGATGAAGCCGTAGGTGTAGTCGCTATCGGTGACGTTAGTATCTTCGGTCACTGCGAAGTTGGTATCGCCAGGCTTCTGCGTGTTGGAAGACATACGAGCACCAGTGAATTGGGCATTTTCCTGGCTGGAACGCACGGAAACGAGACTCTGGTTCGGGAAGGACAGCGTCTGGATGGCGTTCTCCTCCACACCGTTGCCCTCAGGAATGCCTTCGGACAGGTTGTTCTTGATCTTGGTGACGTTGAGGTGCAGCTGGTTGGCCTTGACCGTGATCTGAACGGTGATCACCGCGTCAATCTTCTTGGCCTCATCCTTGACCTTCAGCGTGTAGGTGGCTTCGGTATCGGAAACCTTCTTGAAGGTCACGTCATCGTCGGTCAGTTCGATGTTGGTGCCGTTGATCTCAACGGTGCGCACATCCTTGGTTTGGCCGTACATCACCTTGCCGTCGGTCATCGTGTACTGCAGCACAGAGGGGAAGTTCTTCTTAATCTGAACTTCCATCTTCTTGGTCTTCAGCGTTTCGGAGGCGACCTGAACGGTTTTGTTCAGGGTGATGGGATCGATGGCAAGGTCCGCGCCGGAGACCGCCACCTGCTGGGAGACGTCCTCATAGCCTTCCTTGGCAATCGAAAGCGTGTGTTCGCCTTCTTCAATGTCGGCGAAGGAGAAGGTGCCATCTGCACCGGTCTTCACCTTGGTCTTATCCAAACGCACTGTTGCGCCTTCAATGGCAGCGCCTCCAGCGTCCACAACCTTGCCGGAAACCGCGTGCTTGGCGGCTTCGACAACCTCCGGGAAGTCCTTGATGTACACGTCGGTGACCTGGTTCAGCCCCTTCCAGGAGCCGGCCTTGATGGCAAGCTTGTTGGAGAGGTTCGTCATTGCGGAGTAATCGACATCGAATGCCTCATGGCCATCCACGGTCAGTGTGGCGACCTTGGCGTCGGTCCAGGAGACCTGAATGTTGTGCTCTTCGTTGGCGCTCGGAGCAGCGATACGAGCACCGCTGTACCAGCTGCCGCTACCGCCACCGGTGTAGGTCTGCCAGAACCAGCCGTCCGAATCGTAGCCGATGAACAGGCCGCTGCCCGGGTCGTTGTAGCCCAGGTAGAAGCCGAAGCGGTTGGCGGAGCCTTCCTGCGGGGATTTGATGGTGGCGTGGAAGGAGCCGGCCTTGGAGAAGTCGTAATCTGTGCCCCATACGGCTACTGCCGGCCAGTTGTTGCTGGAGCTGGGGTTCGCTGCCGCATTACCGTTAGAGGCAGTGGACTTGAGGTGCAGCCAACCGTTTGCCATCTCCAGGATTTCGTCGCCCTGAGCGATGTTGGAATCAATAGTCCAGCCTTCAACCGCATCGGCTTGTGCGGAAGGAGTCTCGGAAGCAGTTGCAGAATCAGAAGTATCGTTGATTTGCTGAATCTGACTTGCCAAAGTCTGCAAGTCAGCATCAGACAGGGGCACTGCGAACGCAGTACCTCCCCCGCTGCCCATGCAGGTTAAGGCTAACGCTGTTGCCAGCGCAGCCGATATAGTCTTCTTCTTTTTCATTAACTATATTTTCCTTAATCTCTTCTTCGAGGTGAAGCAGATGCCTTCTTCATTGAAGAATACGCATTCGCAATTACGATAAGACACTTTACAAGAAGCTATTCTTAATAGCAATCTCAGCAAATACGGAGAATCGCCACATATTTGACATTGAATTACAACGTGAGTGAAATCACAAAACCCAATAAACGACTACGTTGTTAACCTTCACATCTATATTCGCATCATCGCGACACGCGCAGGGAAAAACTGCGCAAAAAAAGTAAGACGAATTTACCTGCATTCGACGCAATCAATGCAGCAGCATTACAGCAGCAAGCCGATTGAGCAAAATAGCAAAAGCCGCCTTGCGCAACCGCAAGACGGCTTTGACGACAATGGTGAGGCTGTGCTCGCTTACTTCTTGGAAGCGTTCACGGCATCCACAGCCTTCTGCAGCGATTGAGTATAAGCCTTGTACCAATCAGCCTGCTCGTTGAGCTTCGCAGTAGCGGACTTGAAGCCGGCAGTGTCGTCAGCTACGCAGCCTTCGTATACCGGCAGTTCCACGCTCAGTTCCTTGTTGAGGGCGTCCAGCGTGGAGGCATCCTTTACATCCTTCTTGGTGAGCGCAGCAGCTTCGGAAGCATCGCCATTGACCAAGTTGTTGTAGTCATTAGTGGCGTTGCGCACATTTTCGGAAGCGGCGGCGCAAGCGGCGACTGCATTGTTGTACTGAGCATCGGAGTAGGCGCGGAAGCCGAACACACCGGCCACGACGATAATGGCCACGACCACCACGGCGATAATGGCGACGGCCGCCTTAGACATGTGCTTCTTCTGAGCGCCTTCATTGCTTGCATTGTTGGCGTTGTTTGCCGGTACAGCCTGCTGCCCAGCGGACATACTTCGATCTCCTTCGTTCTCGTACTTTCATACACACGTATGCGCTCTTAGCGCTCTTATGCGCACTCATATGCAGGGAAGTCGCTTTTCAAGCGGCTACTTCCCTGAAAACAAAAAACCCTCGCATTCCGCGAGGGTCATTGGCTGGGATGCCTGGACTCGAACCAAGAATGGCTGAACCAGAATCAGCTGTGTTGCCAATTACACCACATCCCAATTTGGCTTGGCGTAGCAACTCCAAGGAGTTGTTCGTCGTACCCCCAACCGGATTTGAACCGGTGTTGGCGCCGTGAGAGGGCGTAGTCCTAGACCGCTAGACGATGGGGGCATATTCAGTTTTTCAACCGGCTGCTCGGTGAACCGCGCAACGAGTGATAAATATACGCAAGTATTCACCCTTACGCAACTTACGGCGTGTCGCGCGGAATTTCAACGATTTCAAGTGCTACGCTGCCACTACTGATGAATTTGCATGAACTCTACTGACGGATTATCAGTAAGCACTACTGATGAATTACCATCTAATGCACTGATGAAATTGCAGATGAGGCAATGATCTTTGCCTTGCACATTCATAGCCGGCAAATCAGCCTTCAAGAACCAAATGAGGCGCTTATGTTCCCTTGCGACAGCGAGCGCGTCGCGATGCTTGTAATGCAATGTCACGTCAAAGACCGCCGCCCGGTTACCTATCAACCGTTTCATGGACGCATGAAGGCGAAACCACCTACAAGGCACGTTTCGTGACCTCACTGCACAAACCAGCCATGTTCAACCTCGTACATATTCTCACTGGCATGCGGCGCAGCGGTAAGACTTTCCAGCTGTTCCAGCTCATCACTGAATACAAGAAAAGGTGGGCATCTGCACATGCAGACGCCCACCTTGAGTGTCCTTACAGCTCAGCCGAGCACGGAAGGAACCTTAGCTCACAGGTGCTCGCGCAGGCCCTTCAGGCGAGCGAGGGAAACCGGCTTGCCGACGATCTCCATGGACTCGAACAGCGGCGGGCTCACGCGACGACCAGACATGGCCACACGCACCGGACCGAAAGCGAGGCGCGGCTTGTAGCCGCCCTCCTCAACCAGAGCCTTGTTCAGGGTCTCATGCAGGTTGTCGGTCTTCCAGTCAGCCTCATCCACAGCCTCGAGTGCGGCGATGGCCTTGTCCAGCACCTCGCCGGCAGAATCCTTCAGCTGCTTCTTGGCGTCGTCAGCCGGCTCCAAGTAGCCCTCGGTGGAGAGCAGGGAGCCGACCATGCCGGCAACCTCACCCAGCAGGCGCACGCGCGGCTGAACCAGCGGAGCGGCGGCGGTCAGCACCTCACGCTCACGGTCGGTCAGGGCATCCCAGTTGTCGGCGGAAACCACACCGTCGCGGTGCAGGTACGGCACCGAGCGGCGCAGGAAGTCCTCGGGCTCAAGCATACGGATGTGCTCGGCGTTGATGGAGATGGCCTTGTCGATGTCGAAGCGGGCCGGGTTGGCCTTGACGTCGCGCACGTCGAACTTCTCGGTCATCTCGTCCATGGAGAACACGTCGCGGTCCGGTGCAATGGACCAGCCGAGCAGGGCCAGGTAGTTGAGCAGGCCCTCGCGGATGAAGCCATTGTCGCGGTGGTTGAACAGGTTGGACTCTGGGTCGCGCTTGGAGAGCTTCTTGTTGCCCTGGCCCATCACGTACGGCATGTGGCCGAACAGCGGCATCTCCTTGGCGATGCCGAGTTCCATAAGGTAACGGTAAAGCACGATCTGGCGCGGGGTGGAGCTCAGGAGGTCCTCGCCGCGCAGCACGACGTTGACTTCCATCATCGCGTCGTCGACCGGGTTGGTCAGCGTGTACAGTGGGTCGCCGTTCGGGCGCACGATCACGTAGTCCGGCACGGAGCCGGCCTTGAACTCGATGGTGCCACGAATCAGATCGTCAAAGGCGATGTCTTCATCAGGCATCTTGATACGTAGCGCAGGCTTGCGGCCCTCGGCGCGGAAGGCGGCCTTCTGTTCATCGGTCAGGTTGCGGTCGTAGCCATCGTAGCCGAACTCGGCCGGACGGCCGGCGGCAAGGTTGCGCTCCTTGATTTCCTCAGGAGTGGAGAAGGACTCGTAGGCGTAGCCGGCTTCGAGCAGCTTGGCGGCAACATCCTTGTAGATGGCGGTACGCTCGGACTGGCGGTACGGGCCGTGAGGGCCACCCACATCGATGCCCTCGTCCCAGTCGATACCCAGCCAACGCAGGGATTCGAGGATCTGGTTGTAGCTTTCTTCGGAGTCGCGCACGGCGTCGGTGTCTTCGATACGGAAGATCAGCGTGCCGCCGGTGGCGCGAGCTTCCGCCCAGTTGAACAGGGCGGTACGAATCATGCCGACATGCGGGGTTCCGGTCGGCGACGGGCAGAAGCGAACACGAACGTTCTTGGGCAGTTCGGGTTTGGTGTTTTCAGCATCAGTCATAGTCCCCTATTGTGCCGCGCGCATCGGACGCGACGGCGTTCCGTGGCGAACCGCCAGTATCGCAGCCCGGCGAAGTCGTCGCGCTTTCATTGAGACAACGCGACCGGTGTGTGAACCTGCGCACTTGGTATCGTTGGGGGTTATACTTTACGGTTTTAAAGAAGGCATGACATGACGAATAGCAGCGCGCAGCGCGCGGAATTGCATAAGGCGATTTGGAATATCGCCAATGTGCTGCGTGGCTCGGTGGACGGTTGGGACTTCAAGCAGTATGTGTTGGGGTTCCTGTTCTACCGGTTCATCTCCGAAGACATCACCTCATACCTCAACGGGTACGAGCACCAGGCCGGCGATGCGGATTTCGACTACGCCAAGCTGGACGATGCCACGGCCGAGCAGGTGCGCAAGTCGATGGTGGAGGAAAAGGGCTATTTCATCCTCCCGTCCGATTTGTTCGCCAACGTGCGCAGATGTGCCGATGCGGACGAGAACCTGAACGAGACGCTGCAGCGGGTGTTCAAGAATATCGAGGGTTCAGCCATCGGCTCCCGCTCGGAATCCAGTCTGCGCGGCCTGTTCGACGATTTGGACCTGAACAGCCGCAAGCTCGGCGATACCGTGGTGGAACGTAACGCTAAATTGGTGAAGGTGCTCAACGCCATCGGTAATCTGGACTTGGGCACGGAGAGCTTTGCGGACAACACAATTGATGCGTTCGGTGACGCGTATGAGTATCTGATGACCATGTACGCGGCGAACGCCGGCAAGTCCGGTGGCGAGTTCTTCACACCGCAGGAGGTCAGCGAGCTGCTGACCCGCATCGCCACCCACGGCAAGAGCGAAGTGAACAAGGTCTACGACCCGGCGTGCGGTTCCGGATCCCTGCTGCTGCAATCCATCAAAGTGCTGGGCAAGGATAAAGTCCGGCAAGGGTTTTTCGGCCAGGAGAAGAACCTGACCACGTACAACCTGTGCCGCATCAACATGTTCCTGCACGATGTGAACTACGACCATTTCAACATTGCCTACGGTGACACGCTGATCAATCCACAGCACTGGGATGACGAACCGTTCGAGGTAATCGTGTCCAACCCGCCCTACTCCACCAAGTGGGAGGGCGACGACAACCCCACACTGATCAACGATCCGCGATTCGCCCCGGCCGGCGTGCTTGCACCGAAGTCGAAGGCCGATCTGGCGTTCACCATGCACATGCTCTCCTGGCTGGCGGCCGACGGCACCGCGGCCATCGTCGAGTTTCCCGGTGTGCTCTACCGCGGCGGCAAGGAACAGAAAATCCGCAAATACCTGCTGGAGAAAAACTTCATCGACGCAGTGATTCAACTGCCGCCGAACCTGTTCTTCGGCACTTCCATCGCCACCTGCATCATCGTGCTCAGGAAATCGAAGAACGACGACAGCGTGCTGTTCATCGACGCGTCGGAACGGTTTGTACACGTCGGCAACCAAAACCAACTTTCACCCGACGACATCGCCGCCATCATGGACGCCTATGTAAAACGCGAACCCGTTGAGCATTTCTCCGCCGTCGCCTCGCTTGAAGACATCCGTAAGAACGATTACGTGTTGTCGGTCAGCAGCTACGTGCAACCCAAAGACACGAGAGAGAAGATCGACATCACCGCACTCAACCGGCAGATCTCCGACATCGTGGCACGAGAGAACGAACTCCGCACCCAGATCGACGCCATCATCGCGGATTTGGAGAGCTGAAATGGTTGAAGCGTTTCAGGCACAGGGCTATTTTGGTAGGACACAGTATCTTCCCGAAATCCCTGTGGCATGCAGTCAAGAGTTCGACTTCTATCGCTGCGTTGAATTCAGTCACTCGATGTACGGGAAAACAGTTAGCGAATTGCATGCGGGGAATCTGAGATTGCCTTCCGGTGGGCGCTATAGTAGCGTATTCGGCAATCAGCGCTTGTCTTATTGGTCGAGCAGTGCGGAAACAGCAAAAGCTGAAATTAGAAAACACGGCGCTTCGTCTGATGTGATTCTGTTCAAAGCGTACGATGATGCGACCAGCACATGGCCTACCTTGATGGATCAAGAACCATTGGTTCTTGTGGATGCTCGTGATCTCGAGATACAAGCGATAATCGACAAGGTCGATAACGCTGCGCCGCTAAACAAAGCTGAATTGGAATTGCTTAGGATGATCAAGGCCCAGGACCCTGATTGTCTTGTCTATAAGTCCCATGCCCGCGCCGGTGGGGAGAATTACCTTTTTTATGAAAAAGGATTCAATAAGTTAGCACTTCGCGAAGTCCGATTATCGCTGAATGGCGGAAGGAACCGAAATTCTGTTGCTTGCGCCGTGTCATCTGACTATTCGCCAGTGCTGGAAGCATACGGATGCTATTTCAGTCCTATTGCGCGTATAGGCAAGGACTTAACGTATCCAGAGTCCTCGGAATACAGAATGAGGAAACAGTACATGGAACTATCCTTCAGCCAGTATCGGGAGCATGAACATGAGCAGGATTGACGATTTGATCGCGGAATATTGTCCTGATGGGGTGAAACACCAAACGTTGGGCGAAATAGGTGAGTTTATTCGAGGTAATGGCATTCAGAAGAGGGATTTTCAAGATTCTGGATTCGGGTGCATCCATTATGGACAGATTTATACCTATTATGGCTTATTTGCTGATCATACGAAGTCATTCATTGACCCAAACTTGGCTGAAAAACGAAAGAAAGCATATAAAGGCGATCTGGTTATAGCTACGACAAGTGAAAACGAAGAAGATGTTTGTAAGGCATGCGCATGGCTAGGCGAAGAGCCGATTGCTATTAGCGGTGACGCCTATATTTTCCGGCATCATCAAAATCCAAAATATATATCTTATTGCTTCCAATCGGAGCTGTTCCAGTCACAGAAAAAGAAATATATAACTGGTACAAAAGTGCTACGTGTAAATGGCGATGCAATGGCCAAAATCCATGTTCCCGTTCCTCCATTGCCGGTGCAGGAGGAGATCGTTCGGATTCTGGATTCGTTCAGCTCGCTGGAGGCGGAGCTGGAGGCGGAGCTGGAGGCGGAGCTGGAGGCGCGGAGGAAGCAGTATACCCATTACCGTGATGAACTGCTCAAATTCGAGAGAGTCCTAATTGCTAGTTTGGGAGAACTCTGCAAGATAAGTGTTGGCCGGAAAAATGGTACTGCGGGCGAATTTGGGGAATATCCCTATGTCAATGCGGGAACATCCATGTCTGGTTTCGTCAATGAATGGAGCGAGGAAGGAGACTGCGTAACAACTCCTTCCCGGGGGCAGGGAGGCATGGGCTTTGTTGCTTATCAGGCGAGTCGTTTTTGGTGTGGGCCGTTGTGCTATGTCATGCGTTCTAAGCACTCCGATGTCATGATTAAGTATGTTTATTACTATCTATGCTCCCACAAGGCTGACATCCTAGGCCTTGTGCACGAAGGTGGAACCCCGGCGATTAATAAAAGCGAACTCGCTGGTTTGCGAATCCTCGTGCCGCCCTTTGAGGAGCAGCAGCGCATTGTCTCCATCCTGGATCGTTTTGACAAGCTCACCAATGACCTAAGTTCCGGCCTGCCCGCCGAGATCGAGGCCCGTCGCAAGCAGTACGAGTATTACCGGGACCGCCTGCTGTCATTCGACGAACTTGCCGTGTGACGTTTCATCGTGGGAACGGTCGAGTTGGCGCATGGTCGTCTGCCGGACCATAGGGATGCATAGCATGGTTGGGACGCGCCGCAGACTTTTCAAAATGTGAGGACACGACTAGCATGGCAGATAACAGCAGCTCCCTAAGCCTACTCACAGTGCTCAAACCAGGGGGCTCTTCTCATACTGGGGCGGAATCCAAGCCTGCGAAGACCATCGACCAGATGATTGCGCTGATGTCGGATCGCGGTTTGGCGATCACGGATGAGGCGAAACTACGGCAGGTACTCTTTGACTGCAATTACTATCGTCTCTCGGGCTATTTCCGTCCATTCCAAGTCAACCCGGCAGCTGGCGACAACAGGTACCGGCCCGGCACCCGGGACGTTGACTTCCTTATTCCCTACACGATGGACGAGGAACTGCGCAACATCATCCTCAAGGGCACCGCGAAAGTGGAACTCACCCTGCGTTCGAGAATCGCATACCTGCTGGCGTCAGACGGCAACGCCTACACGTATATGGATCCCGAATCCTATCAGGATGTGCGCAGCAAACGCGGCGAACTGCTGCGCGACAATCTGCTGCGCAACATGAGCAAATGGATGGGAATGTCCAATGAGGTATGCATGCGACATTACCGGCGCAAAGGCGGACCGGTGCCCGTGTGGGCGGCCGTCGAGACGTTTCCGTTCGATACGCTCTCCCGGATGCTTTCCCTGCACACGGATGCCAAGGCGCTCAGGGAATTGTACAGATCGGTCGGATTACGCACCAATCTGCGGACTTCCTCGGAGGTCGTGCACGCCATGGTTTATCTGCGCAATCTGTGCTCGCATCATGCCAGACTGTGGCATCGGGAGATGGTCATTCCATCGCCTATGACGCGTGACATGAAAACCGCGTTCGCCGATTTCGAATACGGCGAGAAATCCGTGGCGTCATCGCTGTTTGCGCTCATGTATCTTGTGCGGAATATCGAGGGCGACGATGGCTACGCCATGGTGATTCGTCGCTTCCTCGACTCGAATGAGACATACGCCTCTGGAATCAGGACGGCCCTGCATTGGGAATAAGCCGCAGGATCCAGGAATCCCATATGCGCTGCGGAATCCGAATTCCTTTGAGTAGGATGGCGGACAAACGCAGATGGAGAAGGAGTCTATGATGACGACGCGGTCGGATATGGATCTGCCGGATGGCGGCAAGTCGTACAAGCTCGTGGCCGAGGGCGCGGAAAGCACCGTGGTGGCCGAATACGAGCCTAGCCACGGCCGTGAGACCGCGTACCAAAGCGAAGCGGATCTGGAGGAGGAGCTGCTGCGGATCCTTGAATCCCAAGGCTATGAACGATTTTCCGCGCATACGGAATCCGAACTGATCGCAAACCTGCGCACCCAGCTTGAGAAGCTGAACGATGTCCGGTTCACCGACAATGAGTGGTCGCATTTCTTCCACGAGGTCATCGCCTCTTCGACGGCGGGCATCGAGGACAAGACCCGGCTGATCCAGGAAGACAACATCCAGATCCTGAACCGTGATGATGGTACGACGAAGAACATTCGTCTCATCGACAAGGTGCATGTTCACAGCAACCGTCTCCAGGTGCTTCACCAGTTCGAGGAGGAGGGCGGCAGCCATCCGACCCGGTATGATGTGACGATTTTGGTCAACGGCCTGCCGTTGGTGCAAATCGAATTGAAGCGGCGGGGCGTGGCGATCAAGGAGGCGTTCAACCAGATCAACCGTTACCAGCGTGACAGCTTCTGGGCCGGATCGGGACTCTATGAGTACGCCCAGATCTTCATCATCTCGAACGGCACGCACACCAAGTACTACAGCAACACCACGCGCTTCAAGCACATCCATGAAATGGAAGGCCGTCCCGCAGCCGGCCGTTCGCAGAAGAGCTCCGACAGTTTCGAGTTCACCAGCTGGTGGGCCGACGGGCGCAACCATGTCATCGCCGACCTGACGGGTTTCGCTAGGACCTTCCTCGCCCGGCATACACTGCTCAATATCCTGACACGATATTGCGTGTTCACCGCTGAGCATGACCTGCTGGTGATGCGCCCATACCAGATCGCGGCCACCGAACGCATCCTCAACCGCATTCTCATCAGCGAATACGATCCGAAGAAACTCGGCACGCCCGAGGCGGGTGGATACGTGTGGCATACCACAGGCAGCGGCAAGACGCTGACCAGCTTCAAGACGGCGCAGCTCGCCAGCAACATGGACGGCGTCGACAAGGTGCTGTTCGTCGTGGACCGCAAGGACCTCGACTACCAGACCATCAAGGAATATGAACGCTTCAAAAAGGGCGCGGTCAACTCCAACAAGAGCACCAAGGTGCTTGCCGACCAGCTTGCCAGCCCCGACGCGAAGATCATCGTCACCACGATTCAGAAGCTTTCCTCATTTATCCGCGGCAATCCCAAGCACGATGTCTACGCGCAGCATGTGGTGCTGATTTTCGACGAATGTCATCGCAGCCAGTTCGGAGAGATGTATACCGCCATCACCAAGCATTTCAAGAACTATCATCTGTTCGGGTTCACCGGTACTCCCATCTTCGCCGTGAACGCGAAAACCGGTGGCTCCCCCGACCTGCGCACCACCGGACAGGCGTTCGGCGACTGTCTGCACTCATACACGGTGGTAGATGCGATCAAGGACGGCAACGTGCTGCCGTTCCGCATCGGCTACGTGGATACGGTGCGCCGTAAGGAAGGCATCAGGGACGAGCAGGTGTACGGCATCGACGCGGCCAAGGCGCTGAGCGACCCGCGGCGCGTGAGCGCGGTCGCGTCGTATGTGCTCGACCATTTCGACCAGAAAACCAAGCGGCAATCCAGCTACATACTCAAGGACCGGCGCGTCCGCGGCTTCAATTCGCTGTTTGCGGCTGATTCCATCGGCATGGCCAAGCAGTATTACGCCGAGTTCCAATGCCTGCAGGCCGAGCGCGGCGGGGAACCGCTGAAAATCGCCTTGATCTACAGTTTCGCGCCGAACGAGGCCGACCCCGGCGAGCAGGGCTTCATTGATGATGAGGACTTCGAGACCGCTGGCCTTGACCAGTCATCGCGGGATTTCCTCGATGCCGCGATCTGCGATTACAACCGAATGTTCGGCAGCAGCTTCAGCACGGCCTCCGACCAGTTCGAGAACTACTACAAGGATTTGTGCCTCAGGCTCAAGAACCGCGATCTGGATATGGCCATCGTAGTGAACATGTTGCTCACCGGTTTCGACGCCACGACGCTCAACACCCTGTGGGTGGACAAGAACCTGAAGCAGCATGGCCTGATGCAGGCGTTCAGCCGCACCAACCGCATCCTGAACTCGGTGAAGACCTTTGGCAACATCGTCTGTTTCCGTGATCTGCGGCAGGAGGTGGATGACGCCTTGGCTCTGTTCGGGGACAAGGACGCCAAGGGCACGGTGGTGCTTAAGCCATATGCGGAATATCTCGCTGCATACACCGAGAAGGTCTCGCAGCTGCTTAAGCGGTTCCCCTTGGGCGAGGAAATCGTCGGAGAACAGGCGCAGAAGGATTTCCTCACCCTGTTCGGCTCGATTCTGCGGCTGCGCAACATCCTGCAGGCTTTCGACGATTTCTCCAATGATGATGTGCTGAGTCTGCGCGACCTGCAGGACTACCAGAGCCTGTACATCGATCTCTACCAACAGCGGCGTTCGCATGAGGAAGCCGACAAGGAGATCATCAACGACGACGTTGTCTTCGAAGCCGAACTGGTAAAACAGATCGAGGTGAACATCGATTACATCCTCGAACTCGTAGCCAAATACCATGACGGGCATATGGAGGACAAGTCGATCCTCGCGGACATCAGCCGCACCATCATGTCTTCGCCCGACCTGCGCAGCAAAAAGGACCTCATCGACTCGTTCGTCGGGTCCCTGTCCTCAGGCGCGGACGTGCAGCGCGACTGGAAGGAATACATCGTCCGCAAGAAGCAGGAGGAGTTCGAGCGCATTGTCAGCGAGGAGCACCTGAAGACGGGACTGGCCGAGCAGTTCATCATCGACTGCTTCAAGGAAGGCTATGTCGACACGGACGGCACCAGAATAGTGTCGATGCTGCCCCCTGTGTCACGCTTCGCGCCGAGCAACGCGTACGAGCTGATGAAGAGCCGAGTCGTCGAACGGTTCCGCCAATACTTCGATCGCTTCGTCGGAATGTGAGGGAACGGCTATCCTTAGGTACGAAGCGACGGGGTGGCGAGTTCTAGTGAACGTTGCAACACCTGATACTCCTTGCGGTAGATCAGATGTTGCAACCACCACGAGAACCCACCATTCTGCTGATCGCAATCGTTTCCTGTTCCGCATCGCAGCATCGTTTGGATGGGCAAGCGGCCAAGTTGCAGCATGGGAATGATGAAGAGCGCCGACGGAACACCATTCGGCGTGGATGTTGAACGCCGCGCCCGCTCAATGAGAGAATGGAGGGACGCAATCGTCTTATGAAAGGGGAATCAATGACCGATCCCAGCAACGCGCCCGCACCACCCACGCCCACGCCTAACGGCGGCCCTATCCAACACCACTCAGGCACGCCCGAATATGGAGCCCCCACCGCGACGCCTGCGGGGCAGGATCACGGTCGTTTCGCCGCCCCAGCGTCAGCGGCGCAGCAGCAACCCTACGGCCAGCCCATCTACGGCCAGCAGGAGTATGGCCAGCAGGAGTATGGCCAGTCCTACGGCCAGTCCGCTCCGAACGCCAATCCCTATGCCCAGCCGTCCCCGCCTACGGACAGGTTCCCCCCCACCTACAACCAGTACGCGGCCCCCACCGGCGCGGTGCCGCTGAACAATCCGTACTACGGATGCCCCTTCTCCGAAGCCTTCCTCCGCTTCTGGCAGAAATACACGGTGTTCAGGGGACGCGCCTCCCGCAGTGAATTCTGGTGGTGGACGCTGGCCGCCGTCATCATCAACGCCCTGCTGTCCCTGCTCGGCGACGTCACGGACGGCAGGCTGGACTTCCTCACCAGCCTGTGGAACCTGGCCATCGTCGTCCCCGGCCTGGCGCTCGCCGTCCGCCGCCTGCACGATACGAACAAGCCCGGCTGGTGGGTCGCCGTCTTCTGCGGCATGATGACTCTGGGACTGCTCATCATGATCGTCGGCGGCGGCGCGGCGTTGTATGGCGCCATCGGCGCCATCGGCCACAACTACGATTACGGTTATGGCTACGGCTATGAGGCTCTGGCAACCGGCGGCTTCGGCGCGTTGGCCATCGGCGGATTGATCATGCTGGCCAGCGCGGTCACCGGCATTGTGTTCATGGCCCTGCCCTCCAAGCCGGAAGGCGCACGGTTCGACGACGACGCGGCGATCGGCGCCGCACCCCAAAACGCCTACGGTATGCCGTACGGCGCCTCCGCCGCCCCGGGATTCCCGGCTCCCGGCACCCCCGCCCAAGACTTCGGCCAGACCGTCCCCACGTATGGGCAGAACCCACAATACGGGCAGAACCAACAGTATGGGCAGAACCCACAGCAATACGGGCAGACTCCACAATACGCACCGGCCCCGCAATACGGCCAGGTGCCGCCCGAACACGAGAACGCCGGCCCGGACTCCGGTGAAACCCGCTGAAGCGACGTGCATCAACGGTGAGGCCCGCTCGAGACGAACGGGGCCTCACCGTCATCGGCGGCGGCATGCCGCGCCGCCGTGCATCATCACACGTCAAGCGTCTCCACCGACAACGTCTGGGAAAGCGTATGCGACTCCCCCGGCGCCAACGTCACACCGCGGTCGCGGCATGCCGCCGCCTCCACCGCCACAAAACCACGCCATTCGCCCGGTCTGGCGCAACGCATATGGTCCCCTTCCTTGCCCGGGTTCCATACCACGGTCTGCGGCGAGCCGGATTTGACGATATACACCACGCGGCCCAGAACGGCGTCGCGCAACTGCACGGACGAATCCGAATAATACACGCGATCCACCGGCCGTTCGCCGAACGTCACCGCCTCCGGCTCCTGCAATCGCGGCGGGAAACCGGTCTCGGTGGCATCCAGATACGTCGCCCCCCGCAGACCCACCAGACCGGCGTCGGATACATCTCCCACATGCAGATAGGAATGCAGCGCGGCCTCATACGACATCGGAACATCACCGGTATTGACGACGGTCAGGCTCATCGTCAGCGTGTCAGCGGCATGCACGTCGTATGTGGCGCGGAAGCGCGCCTCCGGCTCGTCGTCAAGCCACGGCACTTCGCCATCCGTCAGACGCTCGGAATCCATCACATACCGCACCCGGTCATCGGTGAACCCCTCCTCATCCAGCGTCCACCGGCGCACCCTTGCGAATCCGTGGGATGGCGTAATCGCCAGCTGCCGGCCATGCGCGAATCCGGGCCCGAACCACGGAAAGCAGATCGGAACCCCGCCGCCGAGCGGCTTGCCAGGTTCGATGCGCCATGTGCTCGGCGTCCACACCACATCCGGCTGTCCTGCCGGGGCCCAGCGCAGCAGATGCGCTCCGTAATCGCTGATTACCGCGCTGCCGCCATCGTTGACAAGCGTGCGCAGATTGACATCGTTGTCCATAAATCTTCCACTTCCATTGCACGGACGATACTGTTCACCCCATAGGATACCGCCGCGGCGAAAACGATGGCAAAACAATCGCAAGACGGCGGCGCGCGACGCCGCCCGCGACGCCCGGCACCGGCTACAGCTCCACGGCCTCCTTGCCCGGATCGTCCTTGATGTGGGCGAACTTGGCCGCCAAAGCCTCCTTGTTGCGCTTCTCGTCCTCCTCCTTGGCCCTCCTCTTGGCCTCACCCGGATCCCAAAGCACATCGTCATGATGCCTGGTCCATTCGTCGCGGGCCAAAGGGGCGATGTATGCGGCGGTGGCGGCCAGGGTCCCGGCATCCCCGGACCCGGCACGGGCATCGAGAAGCCCTGAAATCTGCCAATCGGTCAGGCAGATACGCGGAATCGAGCACTGTTCGCGCAACTCATTGACATACAGCAGAATCGGCAGCACGGCGGTCGCCCGAGCCCGGGCGTCGGCGCCGGCGTCTTCGGCCACCACGCCCAACAACGCATCGCATACGGCGAGCGCGGTGGCGAAACGGTCGGCGACGTCCTCGGGTTCGCCGGACGCGGCCAGGCGGCCCTGAACGGCGTCGGCTTCGATCTGCGACTCCACGTCGGCTATCGTGGCGCGGACGGCGTGCGCGACGGAGTCGCTCCAATGGACGCCCAGCGTCGCGGCGGCGTCGAAGACCAGTCGCGCATCACCGGATGTGCAATACCCGGCCATCGTATCGTAGGCGTCATTGGCGGCAAGCAGCGCATCAACGATGTTCTGCGGACGGCCGGGAATCTCATCGGCACCCTCATACACGAATTCGGCGTCGGGCACGGTGACGTCCTCGCCGGTCAGTACGCGGGCGAACGCGCGGGTGAGGCGCACCTGCAGATTCTCCGCGTACTTGGCGTCATTGTCCATTTGCATGGCTTCGGTCAGCGGCCACAGGCCGATAAGCGCCGAGCCGGCTTCGGCGGCCTCAGTTACCGCCGGCAATGCCGCGACCTGTGCGATTGCCTCACGATTGAGTTCAATGGTCATCTATGCTCCTTCGCGTCCACCACTCGATTGTAGTGCGTCTTGGCTCCCCTCTCCGAGGGGAGCCAATGTCCTAACACCAGTGTGCCGTTACTTGACGTTGGCTGCTGGGTCGACATACGTGATTGACATCACACGGCCGGTTTCGTTGTCGTACGTCACCGAGGTCACGGAGGCGAGCGCCGTGTGCCGCAGGAACATCCAGTGCTCGGGGTGGCCGGTCTCCAGATAATGGCGATAACTGAAAATCGGCGATTCGTGGCTGACCACCACAATCTGTTCGCCGGGGTGCTGGGCCACCTTCTCGCGGGCGAAGTCGTCCATACGCGCCGCGATGTGCTGATAGGACTCGCCCCAGCTCGGCTTGTACAGGTTGGTGACGAGCTTCCAGTTGCCGTTCTTCCACAGCGCGCCCTCGCCATGGCCGATGCGCTTGCCACGGAACTCGTTGCCGGCCTCAATCACCCGTTCATCAGTGGTGAGCGTGAGCGGAGCCTCGCCACGAGCCTCGCGCACGGGGTTCAGCGCATCGAGAATCGCGCCGGCGGTCTCGCGCGTACGGTCGAGCGGCGAGGAGTAGACGGCTGCAATCGTATTGGTTTGGGGATTCTTGGCCAAGTACGCGGCGGTGGCTTGGGCCATGCGACGGCCAAGATCGGAGAGATGGAAGTCGGGCAGCCGCTCATAGAGCAGATGGTCAGGGTTGTAGACCTTGCCGTGGCGAACGAAGTGGATGGTGGTTGCGCTCATGAGCCGCCTTTCTTTTTATTCCTACGGGCATCTTGCGATGTTCGCCGAAGAACATGAGAACGTTGTCTTAATATCTCCAATCTACCGCGTGTCGCACCCTAACCAACGATTAGAGTATCCGTGACGCAAATATGCGAATAGGGAAATCCAACGCAAACTTTGCGCGACCATGGACAACACATCATTCGATGAGGGCTTCGCCGGCAACGCCACGTCAGCGGGGAACATCCAATCGGGAGCGGAAAGGAGCGTAGTGCTGTTATGTCCAACAACCTGTCCAACTCGAACACCATTATGGCTGGCATCAAGGAAGTGGGTCACAAAGTTTTTGGTGGGTATGCGGAGTTGCTGCGCATACCTCATACCGCTCGTTATTCCATCGGTTCGGTGATTGCCTGCATGCCGTTCCCGATGGTGGGCATGACCATCACCATTTCCGTGCAGCATTACTACGGCAACTACTCGCTGGCAGGTATGCTCACCGCCATTCAGGCGATTGCACTGGCCGTGGCCACGCCGCTGCTCGGCAAGCTGACCGACAAGTTCGGCCAGCGGCAGGTTTCGATTCCAACGATTCTGGTGTGGATTGTCGCCGCCGTCGCGCTGACCACATCCATCACCAATCGTGCGCCGGAATGGGTGCTGTACTGTTTGACGCCGTTCCTGGCAGCTATTCCGCCGTGGGGCGCGATGAGCCGCGCGCGCTGGACCAAAATCCTGAAGGGCGATCAGGAGCGTACCAACCGTGCGCTCTCCCTGTGCGGCGTGCTGGACGAATGCATGTGGGTAATCGGCAATCCACTGGCTTCCACACTGGCCGTGATCTCCGGTCTGCTGGCATTCTCGTTCACCGGCATGTGCGTGGTGGTGGGCGCGCTGATGTTCTTGACCGAGCTGACCACTGAGCCACCGTCACAGACTCAGCTGGCCCGCGCTGAGGGCATTTCCCGCAAGGAATACCGTGAGCGCGAGGCGGCTCGAGCCGAAGCGTTGAAGGTGGAGACCGCAGCCGAGGAGACTCGCCGCCGTCTTGAGCGCGAAGGCGTGACCGATGAGGCCACGATTAACGCCGCCATTGAGCAGGCGGTCGCCGATGCGCGTTCCGGCAAGAAGGCGTCCATCTGGGGACCGGGTCTGATTGCGGTGTGCGTCACCTGGTTCGGTTTGGGCGCATTCCAGTCGGCCACGGGCATCTCGATTATTGCGTTCGCCACCGAAGCGAATATGAAGCAGTACACGGGCTTTGTGTTTGCCTGCTTCTCCTTCAGCTCGCTGATGGGCGCATTGGTGTATGGCGCGAAGAACTGGTCGATTGCCCTGTGGAAGCGCTTCTACTTCTGCCTGGCCGTGGTGAACATCGGCATCAGTACGTTCCTGTTCGCCAAGCATCTGTGGGTGATCATGATCATCTACTTGATTATTGGCGTATGCCAGGCCCCGACGTGGATCAACGGCAACCAGCTCATGTTGCATCTGGTGCCGCCCTCTCGCTTGACCGAGGGCATGGCGTGGATGGGTGCGATGAATTCTATCGGCTCCTCCGCCGGTTCGGCGATTGCCGGCCAGTTCATCGACCGCATGGGCTCGCATGGCGGCTTCATGGTGGTGACCACTTTGGCACTGGTCTCGCTGGCGATTGCGCTGATTGGCTTCAAGCAGATCAAGGGCTCCACCGAGCAGCCGACCTTGACTGAAGTGAGTGTGTGAGACAAAAATTAAGCCCCCTCTGACGAGGGGGCTTAATACGTCAAACCGCTACTTCGGCCAGCCTTTGGGCGTGTGTTCCAGGGACCAGATGCCGAGCTTGTGGGAGAAGCTGTTCTGCCACTTGGCTTCAAGCTCCTCGGCATTCAATCGATTTTCAGCGGACTTCAGACGGTTCATCGCATTGGTGTGCGTATCGTCGAGCAGCCACTTGCGAATCAAGAAGTTCCAGATCATTACCACGGCAGTGGCCACCAGCTTGCCGATATTGGTGCGCAACAGATATTCGGCATGCTGCGATACATAGGCATCGTGGTTCATGCCATAAGTGGAAATCCAGATAATCGCGTCATTCATGAACAGACCGACTACAGCGCCCGCCACGAAGATAAGGATCTCCATCCAGCGCGCCATGTCATCACGATGCTTGAATACGAATTTCATGCTCGCCAGATAGTTGAAAATCAGCGAGATGATGAAAGAGATGGTGGCAGCCAGCACGTTGTGCATGTGGAATATGCCAACCAATAGGTTGAGGATACCCCAGTCGATAACAAAGGCGATGACGCCCACAATGCCGAACTTCATCAGTTGTTCAATCAGTTTTCTCACAAGGGTATTCAACACTATTGGGCTGACTGCGGAACATATATTGGCTGGAAAGGCCAATAATCTCCCCAAATTGGCCTTGCCCCGGTCCGTTCTGCAAGCAGCTTCCTACATCCGCATGCCATGTTCAACAGCAACCGCTGAGGCTAGACTGGAAGCGAACCGAATCAAGGAGGAATTATGCCCGTTATTCACACTCATGTGTCCGTGCCCACCACCCCTGAGCAGCGCGAGGCGTTGAAGGCTGCCTATGGCAAGGCGATTACCGCCGTGCCGGGCAAGTCCGAGGGCTGGCTAATGTGCCCGTTCGAGGACAATATGCCGATTTACTTCGGTGGTAGCGATGACCAGCCCGCCGCCTATGTGGAAGTCAACGTGTTCGGCCGCTCTGTGCCGGGCTCTGCTTGGGAAAAGCTGACCGAGAGCATTATGGCCGCGCTGAACTCCACGCTCGGCATTCCCGAGGACCGCACCTACATCCGTTACACCGCCACCACCGACTGGGGCTGGAATGGTGGCAACTTCTAGTTGCCACCATTCCCCTCGCAGCATAGCTGCTCGCATCGCCTACGGAAAGCCCGGTGGGCTTTCCGTTTAACGGCTCAGGGTAGCAACTTCTAGTTTGCGTATTCTGGCTCCCCTCAGTCAGCTTCGCTGGCAGCTCCCCTCAAAGAGGGAAGCTCAGATGTAGAAAGCCCGCCGGCGGCGGGCTTTCTACGTTTCAAGGGGCTGATTTCCAACATTCAGAAGCTCTACTAGCGTTTCAAGGGGCTTTTAAAACAAGAAACCCGGAGTATAAACATTGCAATTTCAATGGTCATACTCCGGGTTTCGCAATCGAAGAGCCCCTCGAAACGCAGATAGACCTCCGGAAAACCGGAAATCCGCCCCTCGAAAGCGAGTTACCTCACCTTGTACCTGTCATCACACGATCTTGGGCATGGGGGTGGTGAGGCTGGTGGTCAGGTTGACGTGGACCAGACCGGCACCGGCATGCACCTCAACCTTCTTCAGGGTCACGGTGCGCTCTTCTTCGGGGGCACGGTCGTTGTCGGTCATGGTCGCCGGGGACTTGACCGCCACGAACGCCAGATCGTCCAGCGAGATGCCTGCGCTCTGGCACAGTTCCATGGCCTCGGACACGGACTCGGTGAAGCCCGGCTTGTAAATCACGCGCTCGGCCGGTACGCCGTAGGCGTTCTCGGCCACCCACTTGGCGTTCTCGGTCAGGGCCATGCCCTTGTGCGAGTGCGGTTCGGCCGGCATGGAGCCGTTCTGCAACGCGTCGACGAAACCGTCAAGCTGCGGGGCCAGCGCCTCGCCGCCGTCGCGGAACAGGTTGCCGATGATCGGCGTGCGGAAGCCCAGCTCGTCGGCGGTGGCCTTCAGGGACGGAACCTGATCGTCCTCGCCTTCCCACAGGTTGATGAGCGGGAAGGTCGGAATGTCCAGGTTCTCCAGGCGCTGCACGTGGAACGGGTAGCGCCAGGCCAGCTCGGGATCGTCGCGCCAGGTGGAGGCACGGGTCACCACGATGGCGGCGGACGGCCACTGCGCGCCGTATTCGCGGCAGGCGATGTCCAGCCACTTCTGGGCGCCGGCGTCGGTGCCGTAACCGGCCTCGACGATGACCACGTCATGCAGGGCGCAGGCCATTTCCACGGAGACCAGCGTCGGAATGCCGATGGACACGTTGGCGAACGGGCCACCGTGCACGTAGACCGGGGAGCCGTTTACGGTCTCGGTCTTGGCCGGCTTGACCGCGTCGGCCAGAATGCCAGTGATACGCCACAGGTCCACGAATTCGCCGAAGGTCACGGCCTTGCCGTCCTTGGTGCCGGCGATCATCTTGGACACGCGCTCGGAAATCTCGTCCATCGAGCGGGAGAGCACCACAATCTGCATGAGCTCGCAGGTCGGCGTGAGCACGACCTTCTCCGGCACGTTGCCCTTGCCGTAGTCCACGGCGGTGGAGCGCAGGGAGCGGCTCGGCACCTCGGAGACACGCGGCACGAGAATCGTGTCGAGCTTGCCGTCATCGATGGCCTTCTCGGCGAAGGAGACGAGCAGGTTCTGGGCCGCCTCGATGGCGCCCATTTCGCCGCACAGACCCCAGTCGATGAGCTCGGGGTGGGTCAGGGAAGCCTTGCCGCCGCCGGAGGCACCGCCCTTGGAACCGGCTGCGGTGATGCCCATGCTCGGCTGACGCAGCACGGCGGTCGCATCAATGCCGCGCTTGTTCAGGGCGTCGATCAGGGCGATGGTCGTGGTGGTCTTGCCTTCTCCGCGCGATGCCTTGAGCGGCGTATCGGCGGTGACGAGCACCACCTTGCCGTGCTTGCGCGGGGCGTCAGGGTTCTCGGCCAGGTACTTCATGTAGCCGAATGCGTCGATCTTCTGGACCAGACCGTACTGGCTGGTGAAGTCTTCGATGGTGGTCATATAAAGCCTTTCTGTGTTGATGATGGTGGGGCGGGGTGGTGGGGCGGCTGCCGCCGCCTCTTCGCCTAAAAACAGCCCACTGGGCTGTTTTCTTAACGGCTTAGCCCCCTCAGTCCGCTTCGCGGTCAGCTCCCCTCAGGGAGGGGAGCTCAATACGGACTAAAAGTCGGACATGTGGAAGCCGTTCTTCATTTCCATGCTGCGAGTGTACAGCACGGAGTCAAGCAGCTTTTCGGTTTCCTCCTTGAGCTGGTCGGCCATGGTCTGGTTGGCGGCGGCGAGAATCTCGCGCACCTCGGGGTTACGCAGCGCGGCGATGGTCTCGTCCGGGGTCATCGGCTGCACATCGCCATCCACGTTGTCGGCCTCAAATTCCTCTTCAGCGGCGGACTGCGCGGCTTCCTCGGCGGCCGTCAAGCCCAGACGGGCGATCTGCTCGTCGGTGGCGGCGACCAAGCGGTGGCCCATCGCACCGGTCTTCTCCTGGTAGCGCTCAACGGCGTTGGACGTGGAGCGGAAGGCGCCATCGCACAGGGCGGCGATGATGCGGTTGGCCCAGTAGAAGTTCTCGGACGTCACGCGGGTGGTGGTGTCCTCAAGGTAGGCGGGCGTGGTGTCCACGTTCGGGAAGAACGGTACCAGCGTGTTGAACGGGTTGGAGCCGTATGCCATCCACTGGATGGCGCGGGAGGCCTGCGGGCGGTACGGGCGGATCTGCATCACCGCGAGCTGGCTCTGGCGGTTGATGCCGATCGTGCGGTACATGTGGCGGGTGCGCTCATCGCCCAGCTGGCCGTACGGATCGAACGGGGTGCCCTGGTAGTGGGAGCTCAGCACGTACTTGATATCCTCGATGGTCACCTTGCGCTCAGGCTGACGGGCCCACGGGATGTCGTCGGAGGTGGGCTTGTGGTCGGCGTCCGGGCCGTCCCACACCTCGTCGTACGGGTTGAGGAAGCGCTGCATGTACCAGGCGCGCGGGGTGTTGTACACGTGGTCGGAGTCGGAGTGGGAGCCGAAGGCATCGCGCGGGTTGAACGGGGTAGTGTTCTCCACCGCGAGGTCCAAATGGTTGGTTTCGATGAATTCGGCAAGGTCTTCGGAACACATGTGCGCTTCCTGGTCACCCAGGGCGTCCTCAAGGTCGAATTCGTCGATACCGAGCTGGTTCGGCATGGTCACGTAGGCCTCGTCCGGCACTCGCTTGGCAATCCAGTGATGGCCGCCCACAGTTTCCAGCCACCAGATTTCGTTGGAGTCGGAGAAGGCGACGCCGTTCATCTCGTAGGTGCCGAATTCCTCAAGCAGCGCGCCGAGGCGCTGGACGCCCTCGCGTGCGGTCTTGACATACGGCAGCACGATGGTCAGGAAGTCCTCTTCGCCGATGCCGCCGGGCACCTCGGGCTCATCGCCCTTGGCCGGCGTGTATTCCACGAACGGGTCGGCGCCGAGCACGCGCTCGTTGGTGGTCAGGGTTTCGGTGGCGCTCATCGCCACGTTCGCCTCGTTGACGCCGGCCTCGCCCCAAATACCTTCCTTGAGGTCCGCGTTCGGCACGGCGGTGTACTGCAGCGGGTCGTCCGGCAGGGTGATGGTTAGGTGGGAGATCACCGACTTGTATTCGCGCGGCTGTTCCTCCGGCTTCACGACGATGAAGCGCTTCGGGTTGAACTCGCCGTTCGCGGAATCCTCGTTGCGGGCGATGATGGTCGAGCCGTCATAGCTCGCGTCTTTACCTACCAGAATCGTGGTGCAGGCCATAGTGTGATGGTGTCCTTTCTTTGTTGTGGTCACGCTCCCACTGGCGGGAGCTGGACGACGAAGTCGGACTGAAGGTGGTTTTGTACTGACCCACCCCCAGTCAGTGATGCTGACAGCCCCCGCCTGCGGGGGCTCATGTGGCTCACGCCTTGCCGGTCAGGAAGATGCCGTCGGTGTCGGGCACTTCACCGCTGTTGCGCAGCGCGTGCAACAGCTCGTTGAGCCAGAAGCCCTGATTCAAGCCGGGCAACGGCTTCTTGGTGGCCCACACCTGCAGGTAGTACTCATGATCCTTGTCCGGCGGCTGCGGACCGTTGTACCGCATGATCACCGCCGGGTCAGTGCTGCGGCCCAAGAACTTGGAGGCCGAGGAGTTGCACCCCTGCACGGTCTCGGGAATCATGGCCGGCAGCTGACGGGAGAAGTCCGGCGGGATGGCCAACGCATGCGAATCATTGAAGTCGTACATCAGCGCATCAATCGGCAGATTGGCCACGGACCAGTGAATCCACTCGAAGCCGCAGACCGGAATCGAATCCGGGTCCACGAACTCCCAGTGCAGGTAGCGGGCCTCGGGATCCACATCATCGATGTAGAACGGGAAGGAGACCACAGGCACGCCACCATTGAAATATTCAGGGGCCGCAGCCTTGGCGAAATCGTCCGGGATGACGGTGAAATCGGCGGAAATCTTCATACGTCCCAGTATCGCTCATATGTGTGACGTACTGGGGGCTGTGCGTTACGGGGTCTCTCCCCCAGTCTCGCTGCGCTCGACAGCCCCCACTCATCAGAGGGGGGCTAGTTGCGTCGGGTTATGAGATCAGGGCGCAGAAGAGGGACTCGAATACCAGTAGCGGGTTGCCGTTGCCGGCTAGGCGCTTGCGGGCGTGGGCCACTTCGTCCAGACGGGTCACGGCACCGGCCCGGTTCAATCGCACCGACAATTCGGTGATCGACGAGCGGTTCTCCAGGTTGATGAGGCCCACCGAATCCTCCGCATTGTTCTGCAGCACCGCCACATCTCGGTAGATGGAAGCGATGGAGTTCAGCGCACGATCCAATACGTCGCGCGTACGGCGGGTGACCAAACGCTTCACATCGTCTTTCTTGGCAATCTGGTTGAATGCGCCACGCAGTTTCGGCGGGATGCGGTCGCTCGGTGCCAGTCCGTTGATGCGGCGGAATTCCGCTTCCTGACCGGCGGTGATGCGGTTCGCGTCTGCCTCGGCCTGGGCCTTGGCATTGTCGATAAGATTGCCGGCCAACAACACTGCATCCGAGGCACGGGCCAGATTCAGCACACCGACCACAAGTTCATCGCGGTCGGACATAACCCGTTCGTCAGTGGCGTACAACTTGGCGATGCCGATATGGCCTTCGGCGAGTCGGGCCGCACGCTGCGCCACTTTTGGCTCGACATTGGTGGTGGAGATCAGGAATCCGGCCACCGCCTGGGTGGAGGGCACGGCGAGGTTCACGATGCGTGTGCGCGAGCGGATGGTGGGCAGCACGTCCTGGGCGCTGGGCGCGCACAGCAGCCAGATGCAATGCTCGGCCGGCTCCTCAATCTCTTTCAAGAGCACGTTGGTGGTGCGCTCAAGCATGCGATCCACGTCTTCGATGATGATGATGCGCCACGGTGCGGTGGCGGGCATCTGCTCGGAGGTAGTGATGATCTCACGCACCTGATCGATACCAATAGTCACCTTGTTCGTGGTCAGCACCGTGACATCCGGATGCGTGCCGGCAATCACCTGCTGGGTGACGCGCGTGGGCTCAGCGCTCATGCCGTGATCCGGGCTTTCCAGCGCCGCCGCGAATGCTCGGACCATATTGGAACGGCCGGAGCCGGGAGGCCCGCAAATCAGCCACGACTGGGTGATCTGGCTCGGGTCGCCCTGCGCGATACGACTGAGCATGTCGATTACCGGCTTTTGGCCGACTAGTGAATCCCATACGCTCATGCGAGCTCCTTGATGTCGGATTCGATGGCAGCCCATACCGCTTCAATGCTCTGGCTCGCATCGATAACGCGGAAACGATTCGGCTCGGCGGCGGCCAAGTCCAAGAAGGCCTGGCGGGTGCGGGACTGGAAGTCATCACCGGCCGATTCCATACGGTCTTCCGCGTGTTCGAGGCGATGGTGGGACAGGGCTGGGTCCATATCCAGCAAATACGTGCGGTCGGGCAGCAGGTTGTTGGTGGCCCACATGCTTAAGGATCGAATCTCTTCTGGCGTGAGTTCGCGGCCACCGGCCTGATAGGCCAAGGAAGAGTCTAAATAGCGGTCGGTGATCACCACTTCACCGCGCTCCAATGCCGGGCGGATGGTTTCGGCAACGTGCTGGGCTCGGTCTGCAGCGAATAGCAGCGCCTCGGCGCGCGGTGCGATGTCGACGGCGCCCCCATCCACACCGTGCAACAGCAGTTGGCGAATGGCCTTGCCTAACGCAGTGCCTCCCGGCTCACGGGTAACGACCACGGTACGCCCCTGAGCCTCAAGATACGCACGCAGCCGCTCGACTTGCGTGGTCTTGCCCACGCCATCGACACCTTCAAACGAAACAAACAGACCGTTCATGCTATTGACCTTAGCGTTAGGCGCAGAGTTGCGCCCAACAGGCAGTTAAACCAGCTCTACCTCCGTTTCAAGGGGCTGATTTGGTCTTTTCTGAAGGTCTACTTCCGTTTCGAGGGGCTGTTGCCCAAGTAGACAACGTTCCAAAACGGCGGAATGACGTTGGCGCGGAGCCGTTCATACTCGTGGTTCAGCAGATGACCAGCCCCTTGAAGCGGAAGTAGATATTCTCAAAACGAGAAATCAGCCCCTTGAAACGCAAGTAGAGCAATAATTCCGCTCAGCCACGCTTGGGAATTACGGCGGGGCGCTCGTAGCCCTCGTTGGCGGTCAGCCAGTCGACGTCCTTTTTCACAGTGGCGGGGGTGGAACCGAGTTTTTCGGCGATGCGCTGGTTGGACCAGCCCTTGTTCGCCAACTTCTTGACTTCGGCACGGCGTTCGGCGCGCTTGGCCTCCTGCGCCGAAACCGCAGCCGAGGTACCGCCCTTCTTGCCCTTGCCGGCAACGGCCTTGGCGCCACCAGCACGCCCAGCACCGCGACGGCCACGGGTGGAGGGACCAGCCGCACGCTTTTCGGCGAGCAGTCGGAAGGCGTCATCAGGGGTGATGGATTCAGGCGTGTACTGACGCGGCACCGTGCGGTTGGTCTCTCCATCGGTGATGTACGCGCCGAAACGGCCGTCCTTGATGGTCACGTTCTTGCCGGTGTTCGGGTCCTTGCCCAAATCACGCAGCGGCGGCTTGGCGGCACCACGGCCACGCCCGCGGCCGTACTTGGGCTGCGAGAACAGTTCTTTGGCCTTGTCGATATCGACCGTGAAGATCTCGTCTTCCGAGGCCAGCGAGCGGGTCTCCGACTTGCCGTCGGCACCCGTCTTGGTCAGGTAGGGGCCGTAGCGACCGTTGTTGGCGGCCACCGTGCATTCGGATACCTCGCCGGTTTCGGCGTTGGTTTCCTCGTATGTGCCCACTTCGCGCGGCAGGCTCAGCAGCTTTAGCGCGTCTTCCAGCGACAGCGATTCAGGGCTCATCGTCTTGAACAACGAGGCCATCTTCGGGCGCGACGCGGCGGCGGCCGCGGCCTTCTTCGAACCCTTCTTGGCCGCAGAAGCACCAGCAGTATCGCCAGCAGCGCCAGCCGAAGCCTCAGCCGGCGGCACCAACGCCACATACGGGCCGAAACGCCCATTGCGCACCTCGACGGTACCGCCGGATACCGGATCAACGCCCAGCTCGCGCGGTCCACCGGAGTGGTTGTCGATCAAATCGCGGGCCACGGCCACCGTCAGCTCATCCGGCGCGATGGTGTCCGGCAGAGACGCGCGCTTCGGGTTGCCTTCGGCGTCCAGATGCTCCATGTCTTCCAGATACGGGCCGTAACGGCCGACGCGCACGTGCAGGCCGTCGCCGATGTCGATGGTGTTGATGGCGCGCGCGTCGATCTCGCCGAGCTGCGCGACCTGCTGTTGCAGGCCTTCGTGCGCCTCGTCGGCGTTGCGGGCGGCGCCCTCGCCGGAACCGAAGTAGAAGTGGGTGAGCCAGTCGCGGCCGGATTCCTCGCCGTGGGCGATGCGGTCAAGGCCGTTTTCCATCTCGGCGGTGAACTGGTAGTCGACCAGCTTGGGGAAGTTCGTCTCGAGCAACTTGGTCACGGAGAAGGCGAGCCAGCTGGGGATCAGCGCACGGCCACGCTCGTATACGTAACCGCGATCCATGATTGTGGAGATAATGCTCGCGTAAGTGGACGGGCGACCGATCTCCTTGGCTTCCAGCGTCTTGACCAGCGTGGCCTCGGTGTAGCGGGCCGGCGGCTGGGTTTCATGGCCGTCCGGTTCGATGTCGCTTGCCTCGACCTGCTGGCCGACGCTCATCGGCGGCAGGGAGGTGTTGGATTCGGAGGCGTCACCCCTGACGGCCTTGGCGTCCGTCTTGCCGGCGGCAGCAGCCTGGTCCGAGCCAGCCCCAGCGCCGGGAGCGGCGGCCTTGGGCTTGCGCCCCTCCCCCGTGGCCTTCATAAAGCCGGGGAATTCGATGACGGTGCCGGACGCCTGGAACACGGCCTCGCCCTCGGTGGGGCCGGCCGGCGCAGACAGGCGCACGGTGGCGGTGGAACCGGTGGCGTCAGCCATCTGGCAGGCAAGCGTGCGCTGCCAGATCAGCGTGTATAGGCGCAGCTGGTCGCCGGGAAGTTTGGAAGCCAGCTCGTCCGGGTCGTGGAAGCGCGAGCCCGCCGGGCGAATACACTCGTGGGCTTCCTGCGCGCCAGCGGTTTTGGTGGCGTACTGCTTGGGCTCGGCGGAGAGGAACTTGTCGCCGAAATGGTAGGAGACGGCGTTGCGGGCGGCGGTGATGCCCTCCTGCGACAGCGTCACCGAATCGGTTCGCATATAGGTGATGTAGCCGTTCTCGTACAGGCTTTGGGCCGCGCGCATCACGGCGCGAGCACCCATGCCGAGGCGATTGCCGGCGGTCTGCTGCAGGGTCGAGGTGGTGAACGGCGGCTGCGGGCGGCGGCGGTACGGCTTGGTTTCCATCGACATCACAGTGAAATCGGCGGTCTTCAGCGCCGAAGCCACGGCGGTGGCACCAGCCTCATCAAGCTGGCGAACGTTCGCCGCGAACCCGTCCGGGGTCAGCTGGCCGTCGGCACCGAAATCCTTGGAGCCGGCGAGTCGCTTGCCGCCGAGCGCGATCATGCGGGCGGAGAATTCGGCACGCTCCCCCAGCGCGTCAGGCGCGGACAGCGTGGCGACGATATCCCAGTACGGTGCGCGCTTGAACGCCATGCGTTCGCGCTCGCGTTCCACGATCAGGCGGGTGGCCACGGACTGCACGCGGCCGGCGGACAGGCCTGGGCCCACCTTGCGCCACAGCACCGGCGACAGCTCATAGCCGTACAGACGGTCGAGGATGCGGCGGGTCTCCTGTGCGTCGACCATATTGCCATCCACATCGCGCGTGTTGTTCAGGGAGGCGTTGATGGCGTTCTTGGTGATCTCGTGGAACACCATGCGCTTGACCGGCACCTCGGGTTTCAAGGTCTGCACCAAGTGCCACGCGATGGCCTCGCCCTCGCGATCCTCATCAGTCGCCAGATAGAGTTCATCGGCGTTCTTCAGGGCCGATTTGAGTTCGCTGACCGTACGCTTCTTGTCGCCGTCGACAATGTAATACGGCTTGAACCCGTCGTTGACGTCCACGCCGAACTTGCCGAACTTGGCCTTGTCTGCCGCGGGCACCTGGCTGGGCTGCGCGAGGTCTCGGATATGGCCGACCGACGCCATGACGGTGTACCCCTTGCCCAGGTAGTCACCGATCTTGTGGGCCTTGGTCGGAGACTCCACAATCACCAGTTTGGTAGCCATACCCACTCCTTATGTATTGCGCGAAACACACGACGTTTCTGGCGTCATAATACTCATGAATCATGTCCAACTGCCAAATTCCGCCGTTGTGCCGGGCAAATTCGGCCGTTCGCACCCCATGTTTTACCGTTTGGGCGGTGCCGGCGGAGCGCCGATCAGACCCAGCCGGCTTAAGGGCGCTGCAGTGATCTGACGCAGGGCCAGCAACAGTCCGAATGCGAGCATGGCCACACCCGCAATGCCCACAACAGCGCTGACATTCGCCCCCTGAACCGCCCAGCTGGCGCTGACATTGAGCCCCGGCACCACCTGCCAGATCACATAACCGCTGTAGGCGAGCAACAGCAGGCCCCCGGTAATCAGCACGCTGCCGACGATTTGCACGCTCACTGAGGAGACGCGGCGACCCGGCTCGTCCATGCCGGACTTGCGCGTAACTGCCAGAGCGAGCAGGGCCAATCCCGCCACCAGCAGGATGGACATCGCCACATCCGAAGGGCGATGCCATTGTCCGTATATCACGGAGACACCGACGGTCACCGCCCAAACCACGCCGATGACGCCCGCCAAAGCTCGAACCGCACGAGGCACGGTAAGCAGCAGAATCACCGCACAGGCTGCGGCCAGCATCGTGTGACCGGAAGGCGCGGAATTAGCGGCAGGAGATTCAGTGTTGATGATGAACGGACGCGGCAACAGACCCTTGATACGGGTGACGGCCAAGCAGACCACGGCGAACACGGCGATTTGCCCGGCCAACCACCAGCGGCGTCGAATCAGCGCCGTAATAATGCCGATTGCGGCAATTGTGCAGCTGACAGCGATAACCAGCCAGGATTGTGCGACGGCGTTCATCACGCCGGTGGCCCAGGACGGTACATCGTTGTGCAGGTTTTTCCAGACCAGTTCGTCGTACGATTGTCCGTTTTCGGTAAACACGCACCCCCACCACACGCCGAAGCCGATAGCGATCAGGAGCAGACCGAATACCACGCACAGTACGCGGCTGGAGATTCGCGGGCGCACGGTAAGCGGGTCAAGCCGGGCCAAGCCACGGTCGATATCAGATGCCCCATCCGCATCGTCCATGTCCAGCGGCCTGAAATCCCGTAAGGAGCCTGATGTGGATGCCGATGCATCTGAACCGGAGACCGGGCCGAGCGCAGCCAATGGGTCAACAACGTTCGACGACGAGTCAGGCTGCGCTGCGCCTGAGCCGACCAGATTGACCGCCGCATGCGGGTCGCGAATTCTAGGGGTCTGTGCGTCATTCATACGTTCGACTGTACGGCCGCGCCCCGGACAGGGGACCACGCTAGTGCCAGCTCACAGCCAAATCCGCACATAAAGAAAACCTCCACACACCCGTCAGAGGCCACTTACCCTTGCTGCATTCCTGCCCTGGGGGAGTTGGGTGACATAGCGCCGCGTGGAGGCTGGGGATAAGTCTATGGAGACGTATGGACCAGCGCAGCGACACGAAACGTGCGCGCCGGGTCGCACGGCAGACCAACCAGCGCATTCAGGCAATATTCATGCAATATCAAGAAGCGTGCCCAATTGTAAGAATTCCGGAAAAAATACCGGCATAAATGCGTGTGGTTACGCTCACGTCAAACGATTGTTCAAGGCCAACAGTTACGGTGGACACCATGGCTTCTTATACTCGTCGTGCACATTCGGGAGGCAATGGCCCCGCTCTGAGGCAACCGCGCACCGCGCAAAGCAGAGCCGGCCACTCCGCACAGGAGGGCCCCTATACGCCCCAGGAGAGCCGTTCCCGCCACGCAAGCCACAAGGCTTCCAATAGCCATCGAGCCCCGAACAGGAAGAAAAAGAACACAGGAAAAGGCAAGCACCGTGTACTGAAATGGGTGCTGGGCATCTTCTTCTCCCTGATTGGACTGGGCTTGCTGGCCGGTATCGCAGTATTCGCATACCTGTACACCACCACCGAGGTCCCGCAACCCGAAAAGTTCGCGTTGGCCGAGAAAACCACCGTGTATTACGCGGACGGCACCACCGCGATCGGCTCCTACGCGGAACAGAATCGTGAAATCATCTCTTGCGAGGGGCTGCCGGACTACATCGGCAACGCGATTGTGGCGTCCGAAAACCGTACGTTCTACACGGATAAAGGCCTTGATCTGAAGGGCATCGCCCGCGCATTCATTAATAATGTGACCAAGGGCACGCGCCAAGGTGGTTCCACCATCACCCAGCAGTATGCCGAGCGGTATTACATGGGCGAAACCACATCCTATGTGGGCAAGGCGCGCGAGGCCATCATGGCCATCAAAATCGCGCAGACCGAATCCAAGGACGAGGTGCTGTGCAATTACATGAACACCATCTATCTGGGCCGCAACTCCTACGGTATCCAGGCAGCGGCCAAGGCATACTTCAATAAGGACGCCAAGGATCTGACGCTGTCTGAGGCGGCGATGATCGCCGGCATTATTCCGTCACCGTCCACGTGGGATCCGGCCGATAACGCCGATATGGCCAAATCGCGCTTCAAGCGTGTGCTGAACATCATGCAGGAGGATGGTTACATCACTGCCAAGCAGCACACTGATGCCAAGTTCCCGCAGACCGCCGCGGTGGCGCAGCAGAACGAATACGCGGGGCCGAACGGTTATCTGCTGGATATGGTGCGCCGCGAGCTGGTGCAGTCCAAGGCCTTTACCAAAGAGGATTTGGATACTGGCGGATACAAGATCATCACCACCATCGACAAGAGCAAGCAGGATCTTATGCAGTCCATCGGCGACACCCGTCTGGACGACATGCCTGAATCCCTGCAAATCGGCGGCATAGCGCTGGACCCGAAGACCGGTGAAGTATTGTCCGTATACGCCGGTTCAGATTATCTGTCCAAGCAGCTCAACAATGCCGATCAGGCCGTATTCGAACCGGGTTCGACTATGAAGCCGTTCGCTTTGCTGGGGGCCGCGCAATCCGGCGTCAGCTTCGATACGTTGTTCAACGGCAATTCCCACCAGCACTTCACCGGCTTGGATCAAGAGGTGAACAACGCTCTGGAGAACAACTGGGGCAACATCAATCTGTATCAGGCCACCGCCAACTCGGTGAACACGGTGTTCATGAACGTCAATGAGCATCTGACGCCGAAGCGCACGGCCGCAATCGCCCATGACGCGGGCATTCAGGGCGATATCGATGAAAACTCCATGTACAACGTGCTGGGCATCAACGCCCTGACCGTGTGGGATTTGGCGCAAGGCCATTCGACCATCGCCAACAATGGCGTGAAGAACACCTTGCACATGGTGTCCAAAGTGCTTGATTCCAACAATAAGGACATGTACAACGCGCCCAGCAACGGCACCAAGGTGTTCGATGCCAACGACTGCGCTTTGGTACAGAAGGCCATGCAGGGCACCACCACGTACGGTACGGCGGCCGGCACATCCAGCATGTTGGGCCGGCCCGTCGCCGGCAAGTCCGGTACCGCCAACGACGAAATGGCTTCGTCGTTCGTGGGATACACCCCCAGCATGATGAATGTGTGGGCTATCTGGAATCCGGACGATAAGGGCAATCCGCAAGTGGTGCCAGCCTTCTCCGGATACGGCGTCTCTTCCACTGGATACCCCGCCCACCTGTTCCAGGAGTTCATGGCTCAGGCCTTGCAAGGCACCGAGGCGGAGCAGTTCCCGACCGCTAAAGACAACGGCAAGATCGGCGGCTCCGACGGCACTTGGGGCTTGGGCAAGGGACAGAGCAGCGGCCTGTCCAACAACACCAACAAGCAGTCCACCGAAGACGCGCAGAAGCAGGCTGAGCAGGACGCACAGCAGAAGGCGGCCGAAGAGGAAGCCAAGAAGCAACAGCAGGCTCAGGAGTTCGCCCAGCAGTGCCTCGCCAATCCGAGCTATTCCACCGAGTGCCCGAATTATCCCGGCACCACTACCGGCGGAGATGGCAACGCCGGCAACAATACCGGCGGTGACAACGGGAACAATACCGGCAACGATAATGGTAATTCCTGAGGCACCGGCGGGAACACCGGCACCAACGGCGTCACCCAGTAGTAAGTAAAACACAGACAACAAGGCTCCCTCTGATGCAATCAGAGGGAGCCTTGTTTTTGCTCTGCTAGCGCTCAGCGCTTGCGCTGGAAACGGTTGATGGCGGAGATAATCGACTTCAGGGCGCTAGTGGTAATCGACGAATCGATGCCGACGCCCCACACGATCTGCGCGTCATCGGCCTCGCCGACCTGGCATTCCACGTACGAGGCGGCCATGGCGTCGGTGCCGACGGACATGGTGTGCTCCACGTAATCCATAATCGAGGCGTCAACGCCAAAGTTGGAAATGGCGTTGAGGAAAGCGGCGATCGGACCGTTGCCGATGCCGGAGACCTCGCGCTCCACGGGCGCATCGACCCCGACGTTCACGCCGCGGTCGAGCAGACGAGCCTTGAGCACGGTGTCGGAGCCATCCTCACCGGAGCTGACGGCCACCTTGAGCAGCTTCAAGCGGCCCCACGGCACGAGCGAGGCGTCATGAGTATCGCCCACAACCACACCGGCGGCGGTCATGCCGGACTGTTCGACCGGCAGGTACTCGTCCTTGAACAGACGCCAGATATCCTCGTCCTTGACTTCCTTCTTGGTCGTGTCAGCGTAGTTCTGCACGATCTTGTCGAATTCGATCTGCAGACGCTTGGGCAGGTCAAGATTGTGGTTGGTCTTGAGCAGGTAGGCCATGCCGCCCTTGCCGGACTGCGAGTTGACGCGAATGATGGCTTCGTACGTACGGCCGATGTCCTTCGGGTCGATCGGCAGGTACGGCACAAGCCACACGAAGCTGTCGAGATCGGCGCCAGCACGCTCGGCGGCCACCTGACGAGCCTCGAGACCCTTCTTGATGGCGTCCTGATGCGAGCCGGAGAACGCAGTGAACACGAAGTTGCCGGCGTACGGGTGACGCTCGGAAATCTTGATCTGGTTGCAGTACTCAACCGTCTTGCGAATCTCGGGCACGTTGGACAGGTCAAGCTGCGGGTCGATGCCTTGGGTGAGCCAGTTGAGGCCCAGCGTGACCAAGTCGACGTTGCCGGTACGCTCGCCGTTGCCCAGCAGGCAGCCTTCCACGCGGTCGGCGCCGGCCAGCACGGCCAGCTCGGTGGCGGCCACGCCCATGCCTTCGTCGTTGTGCGGGTGGAGGGAGAGCACCACGGAGTCACGGTCGTCGAGGTGGGTGGAGACGTACTCCACTTCGTCGGCGAACACGTTCGGCGTGGTCATTTCCACGGTGGCGGGCAGGTTGATGATCATCGGGTGCTCGGGAGTCGGCTTGATAACACCGATCACGGCGTTGCACACCTCGACGGCGTACTCCGGCTCGGTGCCGGTGAAGGATTCCGGCGAGTACTCGTAGTACAGGTCGATGCCCTTGGCCTCGTTCTCGAGGTCCTTGCACAGTTCGGCGGCGTCGGTGGCGAGCTTCTTGATCTCCTCCTTGTTCTTGCGGAACACGACCTCGCGCTGCAACACAGACACGGAGTTGTAGAAGTGCACGATGGCGCGCTTGGCACCCTTGAGCGCCTCGTAAGTGCGGCGGATGAGGTGCTCGCGGCACTGGGTGAGTACCACGATGGTCACGTCGTCCGGAATCAGCTCACGCTCGATGAGCATACGGATGAAGTCGAAATCGGTCTCGGAAGCGGACGGGAAGCCCACCTCGATCTCCTTGAATCCCATGGAGACGAGCAGGTTCCAGAAACGCAGCTTGCGCTCGGAATCCATCGGGTTGACGAGGGCCTGATTGCCGTCGCGAAGATCGACGGAGCACCAGCGCGGCGCGCGCTGCAGTCGCTTGCCCGGCCACGTACGCTCCGGGTAATCAAACGGGATCTGCTTGTCGTAGGCGGCGTACTTGTTGTACGGCATACGACTCGGCTTCTGCGGATCGCCAATGAATCGCGCCGGAGGCAGCAGCGGGTCGTTGTTCCCCCCATTGGACGCTGCGGCTACCGCTGCGAGATCAAAAACGGATGATTGATCCTGACCCATTGTTCCTCCTTTACTGTGTGAACCATTCATACAATCGCTTATTGGATATTCGTTTACGCATTGGTAACATGCATAACTTCCTCTATCCTAGCGACGGCCCATTCCAACATCCCGTTCATCTCACAATACGCCAGCACACTTAGCGTTCCGACGCAGCACTACTACTTACAGCTATGCGTGGGGGCGCATGGGCGACGTCCTCGCGTTCTTCGACTGGGAGCACAGCGCGAACGGGCCCACCGAGGCCATCAACGGAAGGCTCGAGACCCTCAGGGGCATAGCCCTGGGATTCCGCAAACCTCGACAACTACATCACCAGAAGCCTGCTGCACGCCGGCGGCTTCAGACACGCCATCCAAACCCACCTCTGACACATGCCCCTACACGCCAAAATCGGAAGAGCCCGATAACCTGCTATACGACGAGGATGCCACCTATTCCGCATTCAGGCCGTATCAGCAGAATTGATGTATCGACCGGTTTTATGGTCGTCACCGCTTCTTCACCAACGAGCGGATGACGGCCATAAAACCGAGGCTCATGGCACCGGACAGCACTGCGAATACCTGCGGGCGGCGCAATTCGTTACGCATGCTGATGGCACCGGTCACGCAGTGGTCCTCGAACCAGACGCGCACCTCGTTGCTGGAGTATCGGCCCACCAGATCACCCCAGGTGAGCATGCGGGTCACGTAGCCGGCCGGGTTGCTTTCATGGAATTCGAACAGGCGGATGCCGCGATAGCGCGACTTGGGACCATAGCATTCGAATCCGCAGGTAGGCGCGTAGCCCAAATCAATGCCATGCGCGTGGCCCACGAAGGCGTTCTTGTGATCGTGACCGCAGAACAGCGCGAAGTAGCCGCCTGCCTCACGCAAGGCGTCCACTTCACCGACGTTCTCGTCCGCACAGCCAATCGCCTCACCCAGCCGCGATCCCGGCCGGCAAATCTCATGGTTGAGCACGTAGCAATGGCCGGCGTGGGTACGCGCGCCTTCCACCGCGTTCGGCGTCCATGCGGGAACCTCTTTGAGGCAATCGTAGAATTCCTGCGGCGGAATGTGCTGGAAGGCGATGGCAGGCACCGGCTTACCGTCGCCGTTGCGTTCGCCAAGTTCGGACTGTACGGCTCCCAGCCAATCGATCGCCTCGGGGCTTGGCGCGCCATACCCATCGGAATCAGCCAAATCAAGACCGCGCGGATTGACCACATAGGCCGGGTATTGGGCGTCGTTCTCTTCAGGCTTGCCGGCGTAATCGCCGGAATTCACCATCATGACGGACATAGCTACGCGCCCGGATCCGTCGGAAGCCTCAATGGGCAGGGCAAAAGTGCCTGGCTCGAGGCTGTCGACCGGGTTCAGGCAGCCGGGGAATTCGCGGTAGATGCCGTCCTGCTCGTCGGCCAGGATGCCGCACTGGAAATCGTGATTGCCGTAGGTGGCGGCGAACGGCACTTCCGCTTCGATGACCGGGCCAAGGAAGCCGGCAAACGTGCGGCGGACTTTGTCACGGGTCTCGTCCATGAGCTCGTCCAAAGTCGTCGGCACATCCTGTGGATCGGATGTTGTGGAGTAGACCAGCGTGGACGTGGTGGACGCGGTGGACGCGGTTTGTTGGACGTCGGGATTGCTGCCGTCAGACTTCATGGCCAGCAGACGATTGTTCACGCGGTTTCTGGCCCGCCGCTTGATTCCGCGCAGCTTGGCCTCGACTTCGGTGACCGCACGCACGCGAGCGCCCGGTTCCTCGCCACGGCGGCGCAGGAAAGTGTCGATGTAGGCAGGATCGTAACCGCGAATCTGGTCGCCGGTGAACACCACCAGATCCGGGTCGGCTTTGCGAATGGCCTCATGGATAAGGCGGATGGTATCGGGGAGTACGTTGGGGCCGTCTTGGATGTCGGCCATCTGCAGCACGCGGAAGCTGCCGTCTTCGCGGAATCGCAGGTTCGTCATGCCTCACCAGTCTAGGGACGTAATGCTGTTTCGCACAGCATACGCGCCGGTCCTTCACGTTCCCCGCCGCTCCGCACGGCAGCTGAATCACTACGAGAAATCGTAGAACGTGTATCCCTTATCCGCTCCGCTCGTCACGTTGAGCAATGCTTTGCCGTTCAGCGTATCGACGTCGTTTCCTATGAGATAGCCGTCTCCCGTGGCTCCCATATCCGAGTCGTGGTAGGAGCCGGAGAAGGTGCCATCCTTATTGACTTTCATTACGGTTCCCCATGCGCCGACAACGGGCGGTCGCCATCCACCTTGCCGACCTTGTCTTTTGAGGAGAATCGCTTTAACGGAACAGACTCACCCCGCGACGGGCCGTGCAATACGCGTTGCCCAGCCAAGTATGGCGGGAATTGGGCCAGACGGCTCCCAGTCGCGGTGCGTTCTGGCTCATCCAGATGCTCGGCACGCGTCCGTCTGCGGAGCGTGAGCCGAGCAGATTGAAGCCGTTCTTTTCCAGCAGCCACTCCGGGTGCTGGGTGGCGATGGCCAAGCCTTCCTCGAGGGTGAGCGGCAGGCGCTCATCGGAGTCAATAAGTTTGCGGGCCACATCCGGCTCGCGATTGACATAGCACGTGCCGGTGTGCGGATTGACGACCAGATAGAACGGGCCTTCCGGCGGCATGAAGCCGTCTTGAGGCAGGAAGCTGGCGATGTCACGCGGCGGCATGGTGGTGAAGCCTGCCATGCGATTGATGGAGGTTCGTGCAATCAGCGACTCAGGCGAAACCAGTTCACGCGTGGGCACCAGCAGGATGTTCGATCCCAAATCGGAATGCTCGAGCGCCCCGATCAGAGGTCGGGCCAGCGAGCGGAATGCGGCGGCGGAAATATCCGCCACATCCGGGTAGCCGAGAGCCACGATACGGTCGAGCTGTTTTTGGGCCTCTACTGATGCGATAGACATGGCTACCAGTGTAGAACATCGCCTTCGCTTCATTGGGCAGCCACCATCTGGGAAGACCACTGCCGTTGTTCCGCGTGTTTCGTACAATTGCATTGTTTTACGGCCACCCGCATGACGGCCGTCCGACGTAAGTAATCCATCGAAACCCAGAGGTCATAGAGGTCATCATGTCCGAAAAATTGAAGGTCGGCATCCTTGGTGCCACCGGTATGGTCGGTCAGCGTTTTATCACGCTGCTTGAGAATCACCCGTGGTTCGAGGTGGTCACGCTTGCCGCTTCCGCGCACAGCGCCGGCAAGACGTATGCCGAGGCTGTCGGCGACCGTTGGAAGATGGAAACCCCGATGCCCGAATATGTCAAGAACATGGTGGTCGTCGATGGCGACGATGCCGAGTCCGTGGCCTCTGGCGTTGATTTCATGTTCTCTGCGGTAAACATGCCGAAGGACCAGATTCGCGCCATTGAAGAGCGTTATGCCAAGACCGAGACCCCGGTGGTCTCCAACAACAGCGCCCACCGCTGGACCCCGGACGTGCCGATGGTGGTGCCGGAGATCAACCCGGAGCACTTCGAGGTGATCGAGCACCAGCGCAAGCGCCTGGGCACCACTCGTGGTTTTATCGCCGTCAAGCCGAACTGCTCGATTCAGGCCTACACGCCGGCGCTGGCCGCGTGGAAGGAATTCGAGCCGCGCGAGGTGGTTGTGAGCACCTACCAGGCGATTTCCGGCGCGGGCAAGACCTTCAAGGACTGGCCCGAGATGGTGGGCAACATCATCCCGTTCATCTCCGGTGAGGAAGCAAAGTCTGAGAAGGAACCGCTCAAGGTGTTCGGCCATGTGGACGCCGCCAAGGGCGAGATCGTGCCGTTCGACGGCGACCTCAAGATCACTTCCCAGTGCATCCGCGTGCCCGTGCTCAACGGCCACACCGCCACCGTGTTCCTGAACTTCGGCAAGAAGGCCACCAAGGAAGAGCTCATCGACCGTCTGGTGAACTACACGTCCAAGGCTTCCGAGCTGGAGCTGCCGCACGCACCGAAGCACTTCATCCAGTACCTCACCGAGGATGACCGCCCGCAGGTCAAGCTCGACGTGGACTACGAGGGTGGCATGGGCGTTTCCATCGGCCGTCTGCGTGAGGATTCCATCTTCGATTGGAAGTTCGTGGGTCTGGCCCACAACACCCTGCGTGGTGCAGCCGGCGGTGCCCTTGAATGCGCCGAAATGCTCAAGGCTCTCGGCTACATCACCAAGAAGTAGTTGAAACTGAGTCCGAAACTGAGAAAGCCCTCCGCAAGGAGGGCTTTCGTCGTATATACCGCAAAAACGCGGCTCAGTGGCTCAGCGGCCAGTACCGCCGTACACCACGGCTTCGATTTGATCGGCATCGAGACCGTATGCGGTGTGCAGCGCCTTGACGGCGTCGTTGAGCTGATCGAGCGGCACGAGCGCGGCGATACGAATCTCGGAGGTAGAAATCATCAGCACGTTGATGCCCTCATCGCTCAGGGCCTGGAAGAACTTGGCGGCCAGACCGGCATGGGTCTTCATGCCAACGCCCACCACGGCCACCTTGCCTACGGTGGTGTCCACATCGAAGGAGTGGTAGCCCAGCACTTCCTGCTTGTCGAGCAGTGTGTTCTGAATCTGCTTGACGGCCGATTCGGGCACGGTGAAGGAGATGTCCGCAGTGCCGACGGATGCGCCGGCCTGCACGATCATGTCCACGTTCACGCCGGCGGTGGCCAGCTCGGTGAACACCTTGGCGGCCATACCCGGCTCGTTCGGCACGCCACGCACGGTGGCCAGCGCCTCGGAACGATCGTGGGCAATGCCGGAAATCACCGGTGCCTCGGGGCCCAGGTCAGGGAACAGGTCGCCCATGGATTTCGCTTCTTCTTCAGTCATGTCTTGCCTTGTCTTGCTTGAAATTACTTACGATTATCGTTCGCTGTAGCCGCGCTCAGTCGAGGTTCGGCAGCGTACGCGGGTCAATGCCGTCGGGCACCACCAATGTGCCGGGGCGACGGGAGAACGAGGAACGCACGTGCAGCGGCATGTTGAAACGCTGAGCGTATTCCACACAGCGCAGTGCCAGCACCTTGGAGCCGCAGGACGCCATCTCCAGAATGGACTCGTAATCGATGGACGGAATGCGGCGGGCGGAAGGCACGATACGCGGGTCGGCGGTGAAGATGCCGTCCACGTCAGTGTAGATCTCGCAGATATCGGCACCGAGCGCCACGGCAAGCGCCACTGCGGAGGTATCCGAACCACCGCGGCCGAGCGTGGTGGCGTCACCCTTGGCGTTGATGCCCTGGAAGCCGGCAACGATGGCGATGTCTCCCAATGAGAGCGCGTTCTTCACGCGGTCCGGTCTCACGGCCTTGATGTGGGCCGCGCCGTAACGGGCGTCGGTGAAGAAGCCGGCCTGCTGACCGGTGAAGGAGTGGGCACGGCTGCCTTCGGCGTGAATGGCCATGGCCAGCAGGCTCATGGAAATTCGCTCGCCTGCGGTCATCAGCATGTCCATCTCGCGCTCGGGCGGGTTGGAGTCGATGCTCAGCGCCTGATCGATAAGGTCATCGGTGGTGTCGCCCATGGCGGAGACCACCACGGCCACCTTGTTGCCCTTCTTTTCCGTCTCAACAACGCGCTTGGCCACACGTTTGATCGATTCGGTATCGGCGACCGACGAACCGCCGTACTTCTGCACGATGAGAGCCACTGCTGTCCTTTGTTCTTCTCTTAGGGGGAGTTTGCTCAATATTCTACGCAAACGCAACGATTATAAAGGTTGCCGCGTTCACCCCGCGACCCCGCGCCGACATGTGGACACGGGCATGGCCTACGTTGTTCAGCAAATATTCAAGTTTTCACCGGTGGTTCTTTGAGGCAGCCGCATCCATCCTTTGAGATTCGAGCGGTTAACTATCAATTACCGGCAAACGAAAGCAAACCGGCGAGGTTTCCGCAGACCCCATAACTGAATACCTTCTTCTTCCTCTCTCCTTTTCAAGGCCCGGTCCCGCAGCCCGGGCCTTTTCCTTTTGTGTTGGGAACGATGGGTCAAACGCACGATACGAGCTCACGGAGCAAGCGTGGCCAACGGCACTACCAATACCCCATCATCCCGGCGATAAGCGGCAGCCGTAGCGGTCAGCACCATCAAGAATGACGGACGGCCTTCGTGATCTTGATCAATTCTGTCAGCCAACTTTTTCAAATGGGCCGCCGCAATATCAACCTGCTTTTCTCCGAGCTTGACCTCAATGAGAGCCCATCGTCCATCATGCAGGCCAATGACCGCATCAGATTCCAATCCCGTCTTATCCCGATAATGGAACACATCTCCGCCAAGCGCATCAGCATACACACGCAGATCGCGAATACACATGGACTCAAACAGCAAGCCAAAGGTCTCGAAATCATTAAGGAGTTTCTCCGGGGTCGCGTGCAGTACCGCACAAGCTATCGACGGGTCGCTGAAGTGTCTGGTTGGGCTCGTTCTCACTGCAGTCTTAGAACGTAAACGAGGGTTCCAAGCTGGAAGATCTTCAGTTACGCAAGCTCGCGACAATGCATCTAAATAATCGGAGAGTGTACCTTCCGAAGGCGGTTCACCCTGCATATCCGCCGCGATAGTGGATTGCGACGCCTGAGAAGAAATATTGCGCGCATACGAGCGCATAATCAGACGCATCCAAGTTTTATTGCGCTTTATACCATCCATACGATTGATGTCAGAATCAAGTAGTTCTTCGACATAATCCGCGGCCATGCGCAAGGCAACATTTACTCGAGATTCGACTACTGCTTCAGGCCAGCCACCGCGGCATAGCGCAAACGCGGTGTTTTCAATATCGAAATCGGAGAAACCCGAAACATCATGGTTGCCATCGAACAACTCTCCCAACGAAACAACGCCCGTCGATTCCTGCGATTCAAATAAGGACATGGTACGCATGGTTAATCGGGCAATTCTTCCCACTCCGGAATGAGCTGGTTCCTGTTGAGGAGTCGCCGATCCAGTTAGGATGAATCGGCCACGACCGCGCCCTCGATCGATGGCGAAACGCACCGCGTCCCACAATTGCGGGGCCATCTGCCATTCATCAATGAGTCTCGGCTCCTCACCTCGCAGGATGAGAGAAGGCTTTGTATCAGCCAAGGCCAACAGCGTAGCACTGCGATCCGGGTCCTGCATGAAGACCTGACTCGCCGACTGCCTTTCTGCCGTTGCAGTCTTGCCACACCATTTTGGACCTTTAATCTGAACGGCACCAGAAGACTGCAATGCCTGAGTCAGCAACCCATCAGCCACTCGAGGAAGGTACTCGCCACGTTGAATCTCCGAGCTCTCCACTGCCATATGTGCCCTCCCGCAAACCGTCGAAACATCAACCTATAAATCACTCTATTGCGGAAGTTGGACCATTCTAATTGTGGAAGTTGGACTATTTTCGTTGTGGAAGTTGGACCATTCCTATTAGGGAAGTTGGACACTAGATTACGAACTAGACTTTTCCTTTTTGCAGCAACAGTGCCACCAACACGATGGGCGTCATCACCGCCTATCGCCAGACCCTTTTCCTTGACCTAAAAAGAGAGATGCCCAGACAGTGCCATCTTTTCTCTGATCACACTAGCCAATTCGGAACGCAGCGGCGAATCCGTGATCCGCGCATCCTCTGCAACCGCGCCTTTGACGTTCGGCAATCCGGCGAATGAGCTTTTGCTCAGGCGTTCTTCGTGATTCATTTCTTTGGTCGGAAAACAGAATACGCGGGAACGCCCCTCACGCTTACGAAACCAACGGCTCGACGACGAACCGACATCCACGAAAACAGCAATAGCGCCTCTTTTTATCGGGGTAACATATTCCCTCTTTATGCATTCATACCCCCCCTATTTGAAAGCTCTGCCAAATATTGCCGACGCCGCGACTTATCATGTTGCCATACTTTGCAATCCTTTGCAGCCCCTTGCATCTCAACGGCTTGTCCGAAGTAAGCCGCATCACTGACAGCCGTAGCAACGTTGTTCGTATCGCATTTTTCAGACTTCTTATGCCCCCTACATTGCTCCCCATATGGCCCCGTCGGCATGTTGCATGAAAGGCTTGGTGCGGAGTAACGTTTCGCAGTGTGGCGCGTGCGGTGTTGCCATTTGCGACAGCACCTATGCCATGCACGACTAAGACGGACCCGGCCGTCTTGTATAAGCAAATCATGAGCAGATCAAGCGAAGGAACAGGCGACTATGGCATTGCTGCATCGACGTTCGACGAGTAAGCGTGCCTCACAGAAAATGTGGGAAAACAACGCGGCCATGCCGGATGACGCATCTGCAAATGACAACGTTTCCTCAGCGCGGCCCGAGCCCGCAGCATTCGTTCCAACACCATTTGACGAAGTCATCGATATCAGCGATCTCGTGGCCGAGCGCCGACGCCTGCAACGCAACCTGTGGGCGATGCGCATCATCACCATTGTGCTGCTGATCGCCGCAATCGCCGTGGCCTGCTTCCCGCTAGCGTTGCAATTCGAGTCCGACCGCAACTTGGCCGCCACCACAGCCACCACGGCCAAAGAAGTAGCTGGCTGGCCTTACCCGCAGGCGGAAGACAAGCTCACGGCGGCCCGCGCATACAACAAGAAGCTCGCTGAATCCGGCCAGCCTATCTTGGGTGAAGCCGTCGATCCGTTCGCCGCCGCTCAAGGAGGATCCCAAGCCAGCGGCGAGGATTCCGCCTCAAAGAAAGACAAGGAATACCAGTCACTGCTTAATACCGGCAACGGCGTGATGGGCACAATCAAGGTGCCCAAGCAGTCCATCAATCTGCCGTTTTATCACGGCACTTCCGAGGAAGCACTGGCTTCTGGTGCCGGCCACTTGTACGGCACGTCGCTGCCGGTGGGAGGTAAATCCACCCATTCGGTTATTACCGGGCACCGCGGGTTGGTTGAAGCGCTGATGTTCACCCGTTTGGACGAGGTGAAAGAGGGCGACTTCTTCTACATCGAAGTCATGGGCGAAACTTTGGGCTACAAAGTGGACCGCATTTCGGTGATTTTGCCGGATGACACGTCGAAGCTCAAGATTGTGCCGGGTGAGGACCGTGCCACCTTGATGACCTGTACGCCATACGGCGTGAACACGCACCGACTGCTTATCTCCGGGCACCGCGTGGCGATTCCGATGCCGGCTCCCGAGCCGAATGACGTGCTTGACGCGCGCAATATCGCCCTTGGTGTTGGCCTAGGCATACTGGCGGCAGGACTGTTCATCATCTGGTTGGCACGACGGCACAAGGCCGCACGCATCATCCGCCACGGCGCATTCTGGCCGTGGATGCGCCGCAAGGGCGAGAGCGCCAATGATACGCTGGCTTAGGCCTCGCGCCGACCGGCCAGTGCCCTGCCCAGCGTGATTTCGTCGGCATACTCCAAGTCGGAGCCCACCGGCAGGCCACTGGCAAGTCGGGTGACCTTGACACCTACGGGTCGCAATAGCTGGGTCAAGTAGCTGGTGGTGGCCTCGCCTTCAATATTCGGGTCGAGCGCCATAATCACTTCCTTGACCTCATCGCCTTCTAAGCGTTTGAGCAGACCGGGAATACGCAGGTCGGCAGGGCCAACGTTGGCCATTGGGTTGATTGCGCCGCCGAGCACATGGTATAGGCCGTGGTATTCGCGCGTGCGCTCGATGCTCATCACATCCTTGGGCTCTTCGACCACGCAGATCACCGAACGGTCGCGTCTCGGGTCGGCGCATACCGGGCAGGGGCTGGATTCGCACACGTTGCCGCAAATATCACAGAAGCGGATCTTGGCCTTGACCTCTTCGATGGCCTCGGCCAAATCGCGCGCTTCATCTTCGGGCGCGGACAGCATGTAGAAGGCGATACGCTGCGCGCCCTTCGGCCCGATGCCGGGCAGCCGCCCGAAAGCGTCGATCAGTCGTTGTATTGCGCCGTCATAAGCAAGTGCCATGGGTATTCCTCGTTATTCGTCCTCATTATTCATCCGAGTGCTTCTTGGCAGGCTGGATGTTCTTGGGGTTCTTCGGATCATCTGCCGCGAATTGCTCGACTTTTTTGACCTCGAATAGCTTTTTCAGATCGTCGAGATTCATGGCCGTCGCCTCGCCGAGCGACTGGTCGCTCATCGAGTATTCGTCATCCTCGGCCGCGACTTGCGGTTGTGGTTTCGGCTGGGGCTGGGGCTGGCTATTCCACGGGTCGGCATTCGGGGTCGGCTGTGCGGGTTGCGGTTGATTCCACGGGTCACCGTGCGGGGTGGCCTGCGGAGCCGATTGTGGAACTGCCTGCGGTTGATTCCACGGGTCATCGCCGGCAGCCGGCTGCGGAACCGATTGGGGCTGGTTCCACGGGTCATCGCCCGACATATTGCCCGACACTGTCTGAGGAACCGAAGAAGCCGGAGTCTGGGACTGAGGCTGATTCCACGGGTCGTCTCCTGGCTGCGGAGCCGCCTGAGCATGGTTCCCCTGCGGTTGATTCCACGGATCATCGTGAGGAGACTGCTGATATGGCTGGTTCCACGGGTCGGCTTCGGCCGGTTGCGACGCCGGTGAGACCGCGGCCTGAGACTGCGTCTGATTCCATGGATCGTCGCTCGCGCCGGCAACTGCCGTAACGGAAGATGCGGTGGCTGGCTGCCCAGTGGACTGTCCAGTGGGTCCAGCGGACGCAACGGACGCAGTGGGTGCAACAGGAGCAGCCGGAGCGGCCCACGGATCAACACCGTCACTGATGTCCGGAACCGCAACATGCTTCTTGTGATGCTCTTCGGGCGCAGGCGTAGCAGCGGGCTCGTTAGGCGCGAACCCGTCTGCAGATTGCGGCGAAGCGTTGCTTACGGCCGGCTTGGCCCAAGGGTCATCGTCACTCCAGTTCTTCGCTGCCGTGGATGCACTGGATTGTCCGGCTCGATGGCTGTCGTCTGCGTCCTCGGCTTGGCCTGTTGCAGTCGGCTTCGGAGCTTTCGTCTCGCTCCCCATATGAATGCCCAGGCTCGCGCCCAAACTCGACGCGGCCAATCCAGCCTTGGCCATGGCAATCTGCTGCTTGACCTTGGCCAATTGCTCCGGGCTCATACGTTTGACGGATTCGACTCGCTCGCCATTCGCCGCGACCGCAGAAGGTGCAATAACCGCATTGGCGCCGAACTCGTTGCGCACGGCATCCATCACCACGGCCGCCGCCTTCTTACCGCTGTTATCCACGGCCAAGGCGAAAGCGTGCTGGCTCAGCGACTTGTCGAACGTCATCGACAAGCAAGGCAGACCCTTACGGTTGGGGCCGAATTTTACGGTCGGCACCTTGTCTCGTGACACATATTCACGAATGGTTTCCGGCAAAGCGGCGACGGCTGCATCCCACTTCTCGTCGATGGACCGATTATCCGATGCCGCAGGCGAGGTCACCGGTTGAGCCGGGACGGCCGGCGACGCGGCGGGCGCGCCCCACCCGGCATTGGCGGCAGGAGCGGCACCGGCAGCAGCAGTTGCTACAGCAGGTTGCACAGACAGAGAGCCCGCGGGTCGGTCGCTGACCGGGCCGTTGACAGGGCCATTGCCTCCAACAGATTCATGGGAAGCGGTGCTCTGAGGCGCGGCTGCTTGCTGGTTGCGTGCAGCACCGGAGAATCCGCCATGTGAGGCTCCGGCAAACCCGCCTCGCGATGCGCCGGCAAAACCACTGGCACCCATACCGGAAGCGGCTGGCGTAGTCGAAGTCGAAGAAGCAGCCGCAGGCGGCATACCAGAAGAAGCTGGCGCGGGAGCGGCTGTTGCAAAGCCTGATTCGCTGCCGGCCAACAATCGCGCGGCCAGCAGTTCCAAGCGCATACGCGGAGAAATGGCTCCGGTCATGGCACCCAACGTAGTGTTGATGATGTCTGCCATTGCGGTCAGTGCGCCCAGTCCCAGCGCCTTGGCTTGGCGGTGCAGATCGTCCATATCCTCGGCCTCAGCCGTGTCGGACAGCACGGATTCCGCACGGTCCCCGGCCAACGTAAGCACCAGCAGATCACGCACACGAGCCAGTAGGTCTTCGACGAATCGTCTCGGATCGAATCCGCCGACCACGACTTTCTGGATAACGCCGTACAGGGCTTCGCCGTTGTGATCGATTACCGCATCCACGGCCTCACCGATCAGTGCCTCCGGCGTGAAGCCGAGCAGGGCTACAGCGGCATCATGGGTGATAACGCCTTCGACCGAACCAACCATCAGCTGGTCAAGCACGGACAGGGTATCTCGCATGGAGCCGCCACCGGCGCGCATCGCCAGTTTCAGCACACCGGGCTCGGGCTTGATGCCTTCCTTGTCGCAGATCGTCTCCAGGTAGGGACCCATGACTTCCTGCGGCACCAGACGGAACGGATAGTGGTGGGTGCGCGAACGGATGGTGCCGATCACCTTGTCTGGTTCGGTGGTGGCGAAGATGAACATCACATGTTCAGGCGGCTCTTCAACGATTTTAAGCAGCGCATTGAAGCCCTGCTGCGTGACCATGTGGGCCTCATCGAGAATGAAAATCTTATAGCGGTCGCGCGCAGGGGCGAAACCAGCGCGTTCTCGCAATTCTCGAGCATCATCCACACCGTTGTGCGAGGCCGCATCGATTTCGACCACGTCGATGGAACCCGGACCGCCGGTGGCCAGGTCCTTGCAGCTTTCGCATTCGCCGCAGGGGTGGGAAGTCGGCCCTTTGGCACAGTTGACGCAACGGGCCAGGATACGCGCGGAGCTGGTTTTGCCGCAGCCTCGCGGCCCTGAGAACAGATAGGCATGTGTGAGCTTGCCCTCGTCCAAGGCGCGCATCAGCGGGACCGTGACTTGGTCCTGGCCGATGACCCCTTCGAAGGTGTCCGGACGATAGCGACGATACAGTGCAAGTGCCATAGCTACTAACCTACCTTTGCCCTCAGAATTAACCGATAAAAAGTCAAGATAAACCGGGCTCATAGTTGCCGAATCGGAAAACTCTTTATATTCCAACGACATTCACCTGACAACGGTTACCGCATTTTTATTGTTATTAACCGCTTTCTTTGTATTAACATAGTGTCAATAACGGTTGTGGTCAGGAGGCACCCATGAGCGATACCCTCGACGAGAAACGCCCCACCCGCGGCGATGCCCGGCGCGACGCCATCGTGCAAGCCGCGCGCAAGGTGTGTCTGGAAAAAGGCTTCTCCAAAATCACCGTTTCCGACATCGCAAGCGAAGTCGGTATGACGCGTTCGCTGTTCTACCACTACTTCGAAGACAAGGAAGCCGTAGCTGACGCAGTACTCGATAACGTCATCGACGAAATCCTCACCACGTTGAAGCAGTGGAACCAAGCGCGCGAAACAGGCAACGTGAACAAGGCATTAGACGACATCGTGCATGTGCTCCGCTCCCTGATCGCCGACGAGAGCCCCTTCTCAAACCGTATGATCCAAGACGGCAACGCCGAACTGTATATCAAGTTCATTGACCGCGCGGCGGACCGTATTGCCGACTACATTGCCCAGACCACCGTACGTGATTTCGAGCAGATGCATGGCCTGCCAATCACCAACGTCCATGAGACGTTCTTCACACTGATTGTGGGGCTTATCTCGCTGATTCGCTCGCATCCGAACATCAGCGACCGAACCATCAAAGAGGTCATGGCGCAGACGCTGCATATCGAAAGCTATGTCGTCTGAGGTCTGACGGCCATTGGCTCTGGTACCGCTCTCCCGCACTCCCCTCAGTCCGCTTCGCGGCCAGCTCGTCCGCAATTGCGGACAGCCTACGGCTGACTTTCTTCTGGTTCGACTATCGTCGAACCCTCGCCTACAAACAGCCCACTGGGCTGTTTGCTTTACGGCTCAGCCTAATGAGGGGAGCCAATATAATCGGGTCACGCGAACTGGCCGGTCACGGGATCGCGACCATCTCGGGCAATGGCGTTGAGCACTTCCTGTCGGGAATCCACCTCACGGGCGGCTACGGCCGGCGGCACTAGCACGCGCAACGCGCAGTCCTCGGCCACTACCCTAAATGGCAAATGCCCGATATATTCGCCGTCCGCCATCAGCACCGGCGGCTCGTCTCCTTCCGTTGCCCGCGTGACTTCGATTTCACGGATACGTTTCCAGCCGAACACCTTTGAAGCAAGTAGCTTGCCGTTATAGGCATTCGAAATGGCCACCGCGCATTCGCCGAAGTTCGGCACGTGGTCCATCCACACCAGGTCCAACAATCCATCGGAGAAGCAGGAGTACGGCGAGACCTCAATGCCGCCACCGATATGCCTCGAATTCGCAATCGTCAGCAATGGTGTGATGATGTCTCGTTCATCCGTGGTCCCGTCCGCCAATGTGGCTTTGATGTGGTAACCATAACGCTTCATATGCGTCAGCTCCACCAGCACCGCCGCAAAGTAGCGCATGGTGCCGGTCGGCAGATGCGAATGATTCGCACGGTCGTTGATGCTCGCGTCAAGACCACAGGACAGCATGCCCGCATAGTACCGGTCAATCGGATGCTCGGCGGACTTGCTCTCCTGGTACTCGTACTCCTCGCCAGTGGAGGGATCCACGGCATAGCCGCCGTCCAAAGAGGTCACGCGTCCCATGTCCACATCGATGTGTGATCCACGCACGATAGCACCGACGATACCTTCCACTGCGGTTTCGATACGGTTGACCGGCAGCTTCAGTCCTCGTGCGAAATCGTTGCCCGACCCCGTGGCCACGATGCCCAACGGCTTGCCACTGCAGCCCACGGCGTTCGCTCCAAGTGCGATCATGCCGTCGCCACCGACCACTACGAGATAGTCGTACTCGTGCGCGCGTTCACGCGCCTGATTCAGGGAATCGTCGAAACTCGTGCCGGTGATGTCGATGACATCAAAGTTATGGGCACGGCCGGCTTCCTCCAGCAGACCCAATACCTGCGCGTCCACCTTAGCGCCACGGCCTTTATCGGAAGTGGGGTTGCCCACCATGGCCACCACGCGACGGCGCTCGTTGCGTTCACTCTCGCTCATGCTCTCACCTTAGCCAAAGGCCCAGAAGCCCGCCAGAGTATCGGTGCTTTACGGTCCATTATTGTGATAATTGTCTCCTTCCGTACAACTCACCGGTCCGGCCCGAGCCATCCGCTCCACGGATGATGCCACCAGGACCATGGTTTCCACCTTGATGGTTACCAACACGTCTTCATCCCGCACGGAGCAGGAGCCCAAAACTACACCATTCGCTTCAGCCATGTTGGCGGCGAGCGCACATGGATCACCGATATCCGCATGCCACAGCGCATACGCGGCGTCAAAGGCGATAAGGTCGGCGAGGGAACGCGCTCGGTTCTGGCAGATCATGAGGTTGCCCACACTTGCCGCCACCGCGAGCGCAATGCCCACCACCATAACCAGCATGGCTCCGGCCATCGTGCCCGATCCCTCCTCATAACGCATTCCCTGCACCGCAGTTCCTTTCTGTTGCGGCCGCCCAGCCAGCCGACCGTTATTGGCTTATCGCCGTAGCGTTGCCGGTAACCCGCGTTGGAGTTACATCCAGCGGACCGGGCAATACCGAACATTCGACCGTCACACTCGTCGATTGGCCGTCGTGGGCAATGCTGACGTGGGGCTTTCCCCCGGCAACGTCCGCAGCTATGCTGCGCGCGGATGATTCGTCACCGGTAACCACAAACTCGCGTGCAGCCGCTGCCGCGGCACTTTGACAGTCCATGGAAACGATGACCACACGTCCTATTGCCAATATCAGCCCGGCGATGGCGATAATGCTGGGCAATACGATTGCGAATTCGGCGGTGGCCGATCCCGTGCATAGGTCTGGCGGCAGTCTGGCGAGCCGCCACCGGCATGTCATGGTCTTCATGGCTGTCACCCGACTTTCAGAGCCTGTTTGATGATGTTGGTCAGCAACGTCTTGATGGCATCCGACTTCAGGATGGCGACCAGCACCGCCGCAAAGCCTGTAGCCGCAACGAGTACGACTGCGTATTCCGCAGTGGCCGCGCCTTCTTCGGGCTCAGCCATGAGGGTGCGGATGCGTGCGTCCATGAGGCATAGCCGTTCTTTCGCCTTGGCGTTCAGCGTGGCCACACGAGCCTTGCTGTGCGCAAAGATGCCGGCCTGCCCGTCGACGATGACGGGGATAGGGGTATTCATTGGCGTTCCTTTCGGTAAGGAGGGGAAGCTGCGCAGTGGCTTCGCACCTTCCCCATGCGTGTGTGAGTGGTTGGCCCCCGCGCCGGGTTGACGCGGGGTGCATACCACTGTGGACTATCAACGCTTCATGCACCAGGGAAAACGGGGTATGTGGTTCTAGCTTGCCGAGTTATCCACACCCCGACGTGTCGTCCACCACCAATGTGGATAACCAAACGCAGCCAAGTGCAATACCGAGCAATACAACAAGATTCACCCTAAGCGCACTCAGTTCACGCCTATATTCACATCATGAAGGACGCAATCGCCGGAATGACTCCTACCAGCACGAATGCCGGCAGAAAACATAGCCCTGTAGGCATCAGTAGCTTTACCGACAGCTTCGCGGCATTCCGTTCGATGGCGGCACGCTCGTCACGGTCCAGCTGTTCAATGGCGGATTCGAGGCGCACGCCAGGCATATCGCCATGCGTCCATGACGATTCCAAAGCCGATTGCAGCAGGCCAAGATCTCGTTGCGTTCTGCTGGTACGTTTTCCGGATGAACTATCAGCTGGCGCACCCTCATGCTGAACAGCCATAGCGGCATGCCACGCATCAGCCCAGGGAACCCCTCTGGCCAGGGAGCTCCCGACCTCGCTCATGCGAGCGCCGCAGTCGCCGCCGACGGCTTTGCCCACCATGTCAAGCGCCCGGGGAATCGAGGAGCCCTGACGCAAGGACACCTGCGACATACGCAATATGAGTATGGTCCATGACGACCCGCAATCATGCGCTACGGCCGGTTCCTCGCCCGGCAAGCGGCTGTCATGACAAGACGGAGCCTTATACAGCCAACTAGCGATCGCCGCACAGCCTGCCGCGGCGTGTACCCACACCGTACTCATAATCCGCTGCCTTTCAACAATGCCCGCATCCATGCCAAGCCGGCAGCATAACAACATCCCCCTAATACCAAGCAGACCACACCGCGTGGCGATCCAAGCAAGAACGCCAATGGTCTAGCTCCCAGAAGCTCGCCCAATGCCACAGTGACGGCCGGAAGCGCGCTCAGCAGCCCCACAGTGGCTTTAGGAACGGCACATGCTTGCGATCGCAGGTTCTGCATCAGCCTCATCTGCCGGTAAGCAGTCAATACCGCTTCCAGACATGGCACTGCTTGGCAACCGAGCTCATCGCTCAAAACCGCTGCGGCGGTGACCCCGCGTGCAGCTTCAAGTACCTGCGCTGGTGATTCGTCGGGCAGACGCCGCTGTTCGAACACCGTTATGAGCCGTTCCACAGTAATGCGCTGAGTGGCGAAGCGTCTGCTGGATTGTTCCTCGAATGCTTCAACCAATGTGCCGCCACCTCGCAATCGCGCGATGGCGGACGTAATCACCTGCGCAACGCCCACGCGAGGTGAGCCGGCATATCGAGGTTCGTTTATGGCTGCGGAATCGACCGCACGCCCGCGGTAAGCCAGCCGATACAGCCTCCCGGACTTGTTCCCCGGCCATATCAGCACGGCGAGCGCCACCAGAACAGCACACCACATCATCACCCACCACCACTCGGCCCGGGAACGATGCCCCATCGTTCAATGAAGTGCCCCCATTCGGCGGCATACCGAGGAGGATGGCAGCCATTCCATACCGCCAGCGGTGTTCCTGCCAGTTCACCATGTGCTACACGCAGTTCGCCGATCTGCGTGATACGCCGCTGTCCGTTCACTCGCTCCAAATGCACCACCGCGTCGAAAGCGCCTGCCGCCAGCATGGCCAACGCCTGTGGACTGACTCCGGCGAGTAATCCAAGCGAAATCAGCCTGGACGGTACTCGGTTCACGCCGTCCGCATGCACAGTGGTCATGCCACCGTGATGACCAGAATTGAACGCGCGCAATAGGTCGACGATTTCCGCGCCACGGCATTCGCCCAGCACCACGCGGTCGGGGCGCATTCGCAACGTCGCTTTGACCAAGTCCGTCAGACTTATGGCTCCGACGCCCTCCACATTCGCCTCGCGCGTTACCAACGACACATGATCGCCACGCCCCAGTTCTCCCAGTTCACGAACTTCCTCTACGGTGACGATGCGCTCGTTCACATCGCATTGCGCCAGCAGCGCCTTGAGCAAGGTGGTCTTGCCCACGCCTGTTCCGCCGGTAATCAGCACTGTGGCATGTCTGCGCACCAGTCCCACGAACATCGGCAGCCAAGCAGCCGGGAATACACCTAATTGGCTCAGATGTCGCAACGATGCCATGGTCCTGTCAGGGAACCGTATGGAGATTGCGGCACCTTGTGGCACCAATGGGGCAATCACCGCATGCACGCGGATGCCGTCTGGACTGGCGGCGTCCGCTATCGGGCAGGCATCATCCAGTCTGCGCCCAAGCTGCGCGCACAGTTGGACGGCGTATTCTCGAACTACTTGCGGCGAGCGAAACGGCACACGCAATACTGTTTCTCGCATGCCGTTGCCGCGGTCCGCCCAAACGCGGCCATCACAGGTCACCGCCAGATCGGTAACCTGCGGGTCGGATGCCACATCATTCAATAGACCGAAGAACACAGTTCTGGGCACTGCGCCGGGCTCATCAGCCCGAGTGATTACGGCAGCCATACCGCATCACCGGTCCTTGCAAGAAGCTCCCGAAACCGGGCGAATGGCCTGCTCGACAAGATCGGCAAGCAAGCTCACGGCTTTGCGGCTGCCTTTGGTCACCGATCTGATGCCGAGGCCTTCCAGTACGTCTCCACACAGATTGACACTTGGTTTGACAGGCCCCAATACCGTGGCAGTCAAATAGTCCTGCGCCTCACCAATACCCACGTGGCCTCTCCCACGTGGAGCGCCACGTGGTTCCACGCCGACGATATGTGGCGCTTCACAGCCCCATGAATCCAGTCTGGACCGGTGCGACTTGGCTCTGGCCAGCCCCATCACCGACAATTCCGCGGCAATCACCTGCATGCCACTGCGCAGATCGGGTACGGTCTCAATGAGTCCACCCTGACCGGCATCTACGATGACAACGTCGTTCGTTTCCGCCAAGGCTCGAATGGCCGCTTGAACTTCCCACCAGTCAGGCTGGCGCGCGCTCCAAGGGTCATAGGGAAGTACTCGCACACCCTCCCACATCATCAGCTCATGGTTCATCGCATCGCCCTCGATGCGGCCGAGGGGTGCGTCGACTTGGCTGAATCGTAAACCCGGCTCTCGTTCTACACCCAGCAGCAGGTCAAGGCATCCGGCCACGAAATCAGCGTCTATGAGAGCGCAGCTGTGTTCACGTCTCGCCAATGTCCATGCAAGCATGGAAGCCATGACACTCAACCCCACGCCTCCATGACCTGACGTCATCGTCACAATGTTATGGAAGCTGGTGTCTGTAGTTAAGGCGAGTGCCGGAGCCTCGCCCGATCTCTGCCGTTCGCATGAGGCCAACGGCCTGGGCGGCGGAGTGTAGTAGCGATGCGCTGGAATCGGCGCATCGTCCGTGGGCAGCGGAATGCCCGGAGGTGCTACCGCTGGCGAGGTGATCCTACGCGCCACGCGGGGTGTGGTGTTGCTATTCATAAGCCGATTGAAACGTGTCCGAGTTCAATGCTCAACACGAATCGACCATTGTGGTTCTAGCTTGCTGAGTTATCCACACCCCGGCATGTCGTCCACGACAAATGTGGATAACCACGCTGTTGTTTCACGCCCATCTCATGCAGAAAAGGCCCTGACCTCATATGCACAGTCAGGGCCTTCATTTTCACGACGATTCCTTATGCGGTAATCTACATTCCTTGCTTACTTATCGAGGTTCTTGATGCCGTCTTCCATGACGTCCAACTGAGCATCGGTCACCTTGGCCGGCTTCTTCTTGCCGAACTTGGCCTTGAGCAGACCGATGATGGTCGGGGCGAGCGAAACCAGCAGAATCAGCACGATCACCAGTTCGAAGTGATCCTGCACGGCCGGAATGTTGCCGAAGAAGTAGCCCAGCAGCGTGAACAACGTGGACCAGCACAGGCCGCCGAGCACTGAGAACGGCGTGAAACGGCTCCAACGCATACCGGAAATACCGGAAATGAACGGCATGAACGTACGAATGAACGGGAAGAAGCGGCCCAGGAACACAGCCAGCGGGCCCCACTTTTCAATCATGCCCTCGGTTTTGGCCAGTCGCTCAGGAGTCAGCGCCTTCACCTTGCCGGATTGGATAATACGGCGGCCAAAGAAATGACCGATGAAGTAGTTGCACTGGTCGCCGATAATCGGCGCGCACCAAACCACCGGCAGCAACCAGAACAGCGGCAGCGCGGCCTTGCCGGTCGCAGCATCCGGGGCTGCGAACACGCCGGCCGCGAACAACAGCGAATCACCGGGCAGGAACGGGAAGAACACCACGCCCGTTTCGATGAATACGATGAGGAAGATGAATCCGAGGGTCGGCGCCACGCCCATGGCAATCCAACCGGCAATCGCGGCACGCGGATCCTTCAGCAGTTCGATGATGAAATTAACGAAGCCCATGTGTTTCCTATGAGTCCTAAATCTTGTATTGAGCTGCCAGCCCAATGAACCAGACAGTTATATGCAAACCGTCAAATACCCTACCAGCCGGCCTATAACATCAGGTCGACTGGGGTTTCCCACACAAACTCCGCAATACAAACGAAATTTCTACTCCCCCAAACGCTGCCGCACAAAGGCGTCCAGCGCGGCCGCATCGATGCCCTCATACGAGTCGATGGAGGCAAACTGGCCAAGGCCGGAAGTGTCGGTGCGAATCCAGCCAGTCTGCGCAATCAGTGTGGCCCCCGAGGCGGCGCCGGAGCGCAGACCGGATGAGGAATCTTCCATTACCACGCACTTGACCATGTCTTCAGGCGCGATGCCGAGTCTCTCAGCCGCGGCCAGATATGGGGCAGGGCTCGGCTTGTGCTCGTACGGATCATCGCCGCAGACGTAGCCGGCAAGCAATCCATCAGCCTGCTTCATGATGTTCTCGGCCATGCGGCGAGGCGAAGTAGTGACCAGCATGGATGGGATGTCGGCTTCCTTGAGCGAATGCAGCACGTCTTGCACACCAGGAATCCACGGCAGACGTTCGACCTCCGCCTTGAACACATAATCCTTGAGCTGCTTGTCGATTTCGGGAACGCTCAATGTGCAGCCATGCGCAATCATGACCTCTGCCACGTGTGGTACCGGAGTGCCGGAGCACTCCCAACCGAGGTCCTCGTTCCACTCGCCGCCATTGTTGTGCGCGATCTCAATCTCACCGTCATGCCAGAGCGGCTCAGAATCGATGAGAGTACCGTCCAAATCCCAGAACACGGCTTTGAGCAGCATAGTTACCTCCGTCCACATGCCCGCACGCCAATTGGCGCCTTTACTCTTGCTGCACTCCATTGCACCAATCGGATGCGACAACCATAGCGCGTCAGCACACCGCCCCTGCGCCTCAGCGCATGGTCAGCCCACCATCGACGTGCAGACATTGTCCGGTAATGAAGCCGGCCATGTCGGACGCCAACAACGCGACCCCTCCGGCGATGTCATCGGGACGGGCAAGGCGGCCAAGAGGCGTCATGGCAATGATTCGTTCACGAACATCCTCGGTGGTGGCTGCGCTGGATGCGGTTCCGGCCGTCAAACCTGCGGCAATGGCATTAACGGTAATGCCGAAACCGCCCAGCTCCTGGGCCAGAGAGCGGGTCATGCCGACCAAGCCGCCTTTGGCAGTGATATACGAATGGTAGGGCACGATGGGCGAATCGACCAGATTGCTGGAGATGTTGATGATACGCCCGGAGGTCTGGGCTCGCATCAGCGGCACCACATGTGAGCACATCAGATATGCACCATGCAGGCATCCCTCGATCTGTGCGCTAAACTCATCCCAATCGCCTCCAGCAAAAGTGGAACGGCGACGCGGGTCAAAGGAGAAGCGTCCGAAAGCATTATTCACTAAGATGTCCACGCCGCCGAATGAGTCGACAGCGGTACCCACTAGCTTGGAAGATTGCGATTCATCGCAAACATCCGCCTGTACAGCTATAGCCAAGCCTCCCAGCGAGTGGATGTCTTCAACGGTGCGCTGCGCGCTGGCGGCGTCATGTACGTAATTGATGACGACAGCGGCTCCGTGCGATGCCAGGCATTTCGCCACAGCCGCTCCTATGCCCTTGCCGGAACCGGTGATGATCGCTGTTCTGCCATCCAGATTCACCATTGGACGCCGTGCCATATCGCTTTGCTCTGTCATTACCCTTGCCTTTCGCCCTGCTACCAGCCTCTGCTGCCCGCAACAGCACAGGCCTATTCCATATCCATATCGAACGAATCGCTGTACGCGTCGCTGCCGCGTTCGACATCCACCACGCGCAACAGATCGATGAGGTTGAAGCCCCCATCATGATGCCAGCCGGATTTCGCCCGATCCATCTCACCGAGCGGACAGATGCGATTCACACCGACCTCGGCCAATGTATCTGCAAGACCAAACAGTCTGGTTGAATCCACAGCGACACCGCAGCTCTGCAGCCAGCCACGGCAGGAAGTCAGTCTTCTGGCAGCGTCCAACAAATCTGGCACCGCCACCACGTTGACGGTGCGGTTCAACGGCGACATCAGCGAAGCAACATCCTCGTCGGCACCGCTACCGTCAAGTTCTCGATACAGCACCGACCATGCCGTGCTATGGCCACTGGCGAACACCGCGGCCTTCCCGCCCATCAAGGCTCTCATCTCAGCGTCGGTGCGCGCCCGCTGAATGGCCACGTTCTCGGCGTCACTCAATACGGAGCGCGGATATTTGCGCTGCTGATTCTCAAGCTCGCCACCGAGCAGCTGAGCCACTTCACGAGGGGTGAGGGCTCCATCAGTCTCCACGAACACGGTCTGCGGAGCCAGGCAGCTTTGCTGGTCATATGTGGCGATGTCAACAGCCACACGATGCACGGTATCGGCATAGGTATCAGGACGCAAAGCCTCTCGGCCAATGAACGCCAACCCGACTTTTGCTCCGTAACCTAGACAGGGCTTGGACCCGGCGACTTTGCCCGCAATCAATTTGGTAGTCTGCGAAGAACCGTAAACAATCACGGCATCGGCCGCATCGATGGCTGAATCCTCGAGCTGCTGCGAGCCGCCCTTCCATGGAACCACCGCAATGGCATCAGCGAGGTCGGAATTGACCATCGCAATGCTGCGAGCAAAGAACGCAGGCATCACCGGCTCGGAAAATGAAGATTTGCCAAGAATCGCGCCTTTGACCAGCAGGGTCATCGCCATGCTCCACACGGGAATCCCCGGCACATTGCTGGAGAACACCTGATAGGTGAGCGCTGGGCCCACATATTTAGAGTATCCCCCCGCCTTGTTCGGCCGGAATTCGTCGAGCATAGACGGCTGACCGATTTCGGAGTCAAGGAACCGGAGCAGTTCACGACGCCTGAACTGGCGCATATACCGTTTGAGCTCAATCCGCACCATGTCAGGCTCATATCCGGTGATTGCGGGAATCAGCAGTTCAGCCTGACGCCGCAGCTCAAAATCCGGATCGGCCCATAGTTGGGCCGCGTCGGCCACGATGTCGAGAATATCGTTGACACTCATCGCGGCAAGCGTGCGGTTGCGAACATCGACAAGCTGCTTGGCAAGGGAAGTCACCTTTGAGCCATCCAGTCGCGGATAGCGCAAACGCTTCACCCCATCCGATGTGGCGACCTCATAGATTTCGTAATCCGAAACATCCACTCCCGAGGGCAGGTGGAAGACATCAATGGCCTGACTCACGGATTCATCAACGGTTGGCACTGATGACCTCGTCTACCGCGATTGAGCACCCACGAGCCTCGGCTCCCTTCGCCCTGCCCTGCAGCAGGAATCCGTCCGGGGTCCGATGGCCGAGGTCCTCGGTCAGAATACCGATGCATGAATTCCAATTGGCAAGGTCGTAATGGGCTATCACACCGGTCTCACCATCCTTGACGGGAGTCAGCGTTTCCGGATCGAGGAAGACCGTGCGCACCCAGGCGGGGTTCGCCTTGAGATAGTTGCTGGTGCCATCCGTATACCACGACAGAATATTTTGGTCATAGATCTGCGAGCTCAACTCGGTCATGCCATACATGTTGACGCAGTGGTGGCGCGGCACCCCCAGTGTCTGTTCCAGCTCATCAAGCATCTGGTCTTCGGTGATGTCGCGCTTAGTGCTCTTGAAGCCGCCAGTGTCGAACAACCGGCTATCGGGGGCCAGCGCGAACGTCAGATCATGCTCATGCAGGTAATCGAACAGATACAGATAGGACGACGAGACACCCATCAGCATCACCGGTTCACCGTCAGACACCGCACGGTTAAGGAAGGCGATGATTTCATCGAACTTGAGTCCATGCTCGTCGAAGAACACACCGCTGCCTTCGCTGCCGCAGCACTCCACGGCCTTGGTAAGGTAGCGCGACAGGGAGGAGTTCTGGTTCATGTCCCATGCCGGCGAAATCACGGCGATGCGGATACGCTCTCGATCCGGCATGATGAAATGACGGAACGGCACAATCATTGATTCATCCCACACCTCAAGATCGGGATGGAAGTTGCGCCCACGCATCTTGCCGCCATGCGTGGTTCCGCTCGTCATGAATACGGCTTCGCACTGCTCGGTCGGTATGGTCGAAAGGTCAAGGTGCTTGAACCCGTCCACCGGCATCGGCGGAATCTCCCGCCAATCCTTGAGCGTTGCGGGGGTGACGCGTTTAGCCGCGCAGTAACGACGGTACGGCAGATCATACGTGTACTGATAGATGAACACGTCGCGCGCCAACGCACCAAACGCCTCTTCCGGGGCCTGCTCACAGCCATAGGTATGGATAAAATCCAGAATCCCGCGCTTGATACGACGCGCGTCATCCATCACATCAGTCATTGCATCGCTCCTGTCAATATCCAATATCAACCAGCATTATCGTTCATCGTACGCCGCAGCGCCAGTCCCATCCGCCGGATCGGCTGCTGGAACATCCACGGACGCCGGCGCACGATGCTTCGCCACCAAATCCGGAAGAGCGACGAAAAGCGCATTGAGAATGATGGCGCTGAATACACCGACCATGATGTTGTTGCCAAAGAACACGCTTGCGCCGCCGGTCAGGCCGGAGAGCGCCTTGGGCAGGGCGATGCCGAGCAACAGAGACATGCCGATGACCGTTTGACGGCGCTCGTCATCAGCGACCTTGCGCAGGGCGCGCAGGCCGGTCACGATTAGGCTGGCCGCAGCCGGCAGGAAAATGCCTCCGACGACTGCCGAGGGAATGACGGACAGCAACGCGCCCGCCTTTGGCACGAAGCCCAGAATCAGCAACAGCACAGCGGCGATGATCACAGGCGTGCGCGTGCGCAACTTGCCTTCGCCGGTCAGGTTGAGCAGGCCGACATTTTGCGGGTAGGCGGTGGTGGTGAATCCACCAATCAGCGAGGAAATGGCTGAACCGGCCGCCTCGCCGGCAAGACCGTAGCGCACCTGCTTGCGTTCGAGGGACGTGCCCTGAATCTCAGAAGCCGCCTGATAGACGCCGAGAGCTTCCATGACGGCAACCATGTAGGCAATGAAGAACGGGATGAAGATCTTCCAGTCAAATGTGAACGGACCGTAGGGCAGGAAGGTCGGCAGGCCCAACCATCCCTTGGATGCCACAGGAGAGAAGTCCACCATGCCAAACGCTGCGGCGACCACGGTGCCGACGACGAGCGCGATGAGGAATGAGAACGACTTGAGCAGGCCCTTGCCGAGCAACGACAGGACAAGCACAATCGCCGTGGTCAGAATCGACACGGTCAGGATGTGCGGATCGGCGAACGTCTTGTCGCCGGGAGCCCCGCCTAGAAACTCGCTCAGCGTGAATCCAGACAGCGAGACACCGACCATAAAGATGACCACGCCCGAAATCATCGGAGAGAACAGGAACCGCATCCGCTCTATCACACCGGTCAGGCACAGCAACAGGAACACAAGCGAAGCGATGAGAATGGACGAACTCGCCGCACCCAGCATGCCGGCCGTACCTGCCGCGATCATCAACGCGTCAAACGCGGCTGACGGCCCCTGCACCACCGGCAGGCGAACCAGCCGAGTGGCCTGAACCAAAGTAACCAGACCAGAGACGATGAAGATGGCGTTAATCATGTTCGACGACAGGGCAATAGGTAAGCCGATTGCTCCGGCCACAAACACCGGATCAAGCCAGACGTTGGAAACAAGCACATGCTGGAAACCCAGCAGTACGTTCTGGGCGGTCAGCTCCTTGCGTATTGACATACGCTTCCTCTCTCTCAACGCGCATATGGGATGCCGAGCCGAACAGAGGAGTTCAACCGTCGCATTCCCTACGCGAGTGTTAGCTCACAGGTTCGAAGGGTTCGGCACATACCGTCTCAGCCTAAAGCACCCCTTACGAATCGGTTTTCGCACGTCACCGTAACAAACCTTGACATCTCCGTCAAGAAGATTCGTGCTTTTCGGCAGCTGCCCGATGTGAGATAACAAACAGTTTTACGAATGGAGAAGGAATCGAAGCAATGCGGCCAGACTCACCAACCCCACAGGACCATGGACTTGGAGTCGGCGGGAGTGTAGTTGGAGTCGCCGGTGGCGCCGGCAGCGATATCGGCGGCAGTATCGCGGCCGGGCAGTTCGCGGGTTTCGCGGCGGATGGCGTTGCGCCAGAGGCGGGCGCGGTTGGAGCGTTGTATCTCCACGATATTGCCGTCACGGCCTGCGGCGAAAACGCTCTCCTGGTCGCCGGTTTGCATGCGTTTGACTTCGCGGCGCAGTTGGCGATTCTCTTCTTCGAGGACCAAAATGCGCGCGATACCGGAAAGGTTGATGCCCTCATCCTGGCTCAGGCGCTGAGCTCGGGTCAGGCGGGCAATGTCGCGCAGGCAGTAGCGGCGTGCGCCGCCATCGGTGCGCTGCGGACGAACCAAACCGAGGCGGTCGTACTGACGGAGAGTCTGGGGGTGAATGTTGGCCAACTCGGCGGTCTGGCCGACGGTGAAGATGGGCAGTTCGATGTCGAAGCCGACGTCATCGGCTCCGTCGAGATCGGCCCTGCCCATCACGAGCGCGGTTGCGCACATCGCGTATAACTGCTTCATCTGGTTGGCTAACCGCGCCATTGTTCACCTCCTGATTACAGGCTGAGATAGTCGCCGGCTTTTTCGTCGAATTCTTTGGCGGCGTGCTTGACGGCCAGACCCGGCTTGGCGGGGACCATGATCTGCACACGGCCAATCAGATCGCCCGGCTGGTTGCTGCGCTGGACGCCAAGTCCCGTGAGCTTGACTTCCGCGCCGGAGCTGGAGCCTGCCGGCACCTTGAAGGTAACGGGATTGCCGTCGATATCCTTGGCCTCGACCTTGCCACCGGCCACGGCCTGGCCCACGGTGACGGGCAGGTCCATGACGATATCATGGCCGCGCATCGAGAATGTGGCATCGGGCTTGACGGTGACGTGCAGGTACAGGTCACCGGCCTTGCCGCCGTTGATGCCTAGCTTGCCCTTGCCGGCCAGCTTGATTTTCTGTCCGTCCTTGACGCCCGCAGGCACGTGGGCCTTGAACTTCTTGCCGTCCACGGACAGGGACACGGTAGCGCCCTTGACCGCCTGACGCAGGGTCAGGCTGATCTTGGAGTTGCGGTCCTCGCCGTTTTCGGGGCGCGGGGCCTCCTCATAGCCATAGCCGCCGGCATTGCCGTACGGCGATTGGCCGTAGCCGCCATACGGCTGGCCGCCCTGACCTGCAGCACCGCCGAACATCGAGAAGATGTCGTTGATGTTGTTGGGGCCGCCGCCCGAAGTGGAGAAGCGGATGCGCGAGCCATTGCCGCCGGCACCCTGGCCGAACATGGAACCAAAGATGTCGGAGAAACCGGAAGCATCGAAGCCGCCGGAACCGCCGGCGAAGCGGGCACCGCCCATGCCGAACTGACGAATCGCGTCGTACTTCTGGCGATCTTCCTTCTTGCTCAGCACGTCATAGGCTTCGGAGATGTCCTTGAACTTCTCCTCGGCTTCCTTGGTCTTGTTGACGTCAGGATGGTATTTGCGGGCGAGCTTGCGGTACGCCTTCTTGATGTCGTCGTCCGAAGCGTCCTTGGAGACACCAAGGACTTTGTAGAAGTCTTTGCTGAGCCATTCGTTTTCAGCCATTCATGTCTCCTTTCTAGAAAAGTCTTTATGTAATTGCACCTCCCTCTGATGAGGGAGGTGGCATCGCGCAGCGATGACGGAGGGAAAGATAGCGGGGACTATGGGCATCAAGAATGTGGCCCTCTGTCTTCCGCGGCCTGCGGCCGGCTTCTCTCCCTCAGTCAGCTTCGCTGACAGCTCCCTCATCAGAGGGAGCTAAGGCACTGTCAACTCATTGCAGCGAGCTGGATGTCAGTTTTGCGGGGAGGCTACTACTACTCGGGCGGCGCGGATTACGCGATCGCCGATGCGGTAGCCGGCCTCGACCACGGTGTCAACCGTTTCCTTTTCGGCATCCGCGTCCGGCTTGTGCAGGATCGCGTCATGCTTGGTGGGGTCGAAGTCCTCGCCCTTTTCGCCGAACTTCTCGACACCGAACTTCTCGAAGGCCTTGTCAATCTTGGTGGCGACGGCCTTGAACGAGTCGTCCATCTCGCTGTGTTCGCGAATGCGGTCGATATCGTCGAGGGCGGGCAGCAGCGCGGTCAGCACGTCGATGATGCCGTGCTGGCGGAAGCGCTCCTGCTCCTTCTGCGTGCGATTGCGGTAGTTGATGAACTCCGCACGTTCGCGTTGCAGGGCTTCGAGGTAGTCTGCGGCTTCCTTCTTGGCCTTGCCGAGCGGGGTGAGGGTGTCTGCGGAATCGGACTGGCCTTCGCCAGTCTTCTCTCCCTCAGCTGCGGCAGGAGCCGCGTCGGCTCCTTCATTGGAAGGAGCCTGGGCAGCCGAATCCTGCGCAGAGCCGGACTCGGCGGAGGCGTCAGCCCCTGAAGAGGCCTGAGCGGCAGCCTCAGCATCTGAGGGATCCGGCAGGTCGTTCAGGTAGTCGTCCTTGTTGAACTCGGACATCACTTGTTGTCCTTGTCGTCATCGTCGTCCACGACCTCGGCCTCGACGGTGTCGTCGTCGGAACCGGAGGCGGAGCCAGCGGAAGCGCCGGCACCGTCAGCACCAGCGGCAGCACCCTCGGCACCCTGCTGGGCGTAGAGGACCTGGCCGATCTTCTGGGCGGCGGTCATCAGCTCGGTCTGAGCGGTCTTGACCTTCTCGGTGTCGTCACCCTTCAGGGCTTCCTTCAGAGCGTTGACCTTGTCGGTGACTTCCTTGACGATGTCGTCGGAGAGCTTGTCCTTGTTGTCGTTGACGAGCTTCTCGGTGGAGTAGGCGAAGGCCTCGGCCTGGTTGCGGGTCTCGGCGTCTTCCTTGCGCTTCTTGTCCTCAGCCTCATGAGCTTCGGCTTCCTTGACCATGCGGTCGATCTCGTCCTTCGGCAGGCCGGAACCACCGGTGATGGTCATGGACTGCTCCTTGCCGGTGCCCTTGTCCTTAGCGGACACGTGCACGATGCCGTTGGCGTCGATGTCGAAGGTGACCTCGATCTGCGGGACGCCACGCGGAGCCGGAGCGATGCCGGTCAGCTCGAAGGTGCCCAGCGGCTTGTTGTCGCGAGCGAACTCACGCTCACCCTGGTAGACCTGAATCAGCACGGACGGCTGGTTGTCTTCAGCGGTGGAGAAGACCTCGGAGCGCTTGGTCGGGATGGCGGTGTTGCGATCGATGAGCTTGGTCATGATGCCACCCTTGGTCTCGATACCGAGGGACAGCGGGGTCACGTCGATAAGCAGGACGTCCTTACGGTCGCCCTTGATGACGCCGGACTGCACGGCGGCACCGACAGCCACAACCTCATCCGGGTTCACGGACTGGTTCGCTTCCTTACCACCGGTGAGCTCCTTGACGAGTTCCTTGACGGCGGGCATACGAGTGGAACCACCGACGAGCACCACGTGGTCGATGTCGCTCACGGAGATGCCGGCGTCGTGCAGCACGTTGTTGAACGGCGTGCGGCAGCGACCCAGCAGGTCGGAGGTCATTTCCTCGAAGTGCGCACGGGTCAGAGTCTCATCCAGGTGCACCGGGGTGCCGTCAGGGGTCATGGCCAGGTACTGCATGGAGATGCTGGTGGAGGTGGAGGAGGAGAGCTCCTTCTTCGCCTGCTCAGCGGCTTCCTTCAGACGCTGCAGCGCGATCTTGTCCTTGGACAGGTCGACGCCGTACTTGTTCTTGACTTCGGAAACCAGCCAATCGATGATCTTCTGATCCCAGTCGTCACCACCGAGGTGGTTGTCGCCGTTGGTGGCCTGAACCTGAATGGTGGAGAAGCCGTCGTCATCCTTGCCAATCTCCAGCAGGGAGACATCGAAGGTGCCGCCGCCGAGGTCGAAGACCAGGATGCGCTCGTCTTCCTTGCCCTTCTCAAGGCCGTAGGCCAGAGCGGCTGCGGTCGGCTCGTTGATGATACGCAGGACGTTCAGGCCGGCGATCTTGCCGGCGTCCTTGGTGGCCTGACGCTGGGCATCGTTGAAGTATGCCGGGCAGGTGATGACGGCGTCGGTGACGGGCTCGCCGAGGTAGGCCTCAGCATCCCTCTTCAGCTTCATCAGGATCTGCGCGGAAATCTCCTGCGGGGTCCACTTCTTGCCGTCGATGTCGACGGTCCAGTCGGAGCCCATGTGGCGCTTGACGGAAGAAATAGTGCGGTCAACGTTGGTCACGGCCTGACGCTTGGCCACTTCGCCGACGAGGATCTCGCCGGACTTGGAGAAGGCCACCACAGACGGCGTGGTGCGCGCGCCTTCAGCGTTGACGATAACGGTGGGCTCGCCACCTTCAAGAGTTGCGATGCAGGAATTCGTGGTTCCCAGATCGATACCAACTGCACGTGCCATAATGTGTGCTCCTTAATTACTCGTTTGTTCTTACGTTCTTTGCCCAAGTTCCGATTGGTCGTCTCTTGGACCTTCCAAACTTGAGCCTACATCACTCAACTTCCATTTGGCAAGTTCTATTCCCAATTTCAACACAAAAAGTTGAGTATGTTTGGCTCAAGTTTTTTGTGGGAGTGACTGACGGCGATGACGGAGTGGTGCGTTTGGAGCCAAAATCCACTTATACAGAAAACTGCAAGGGGTGACTGGGGCGCGCCATCAGCCTTGCCATCAGACTTGCCAGCGGCGGCGCGCGATTGCGGCGCATGGGGTGTGTCGGCGACGTTATTGTCGCTGGGGGCATCGATGCACTGAATAACTCAGACACAGTGTTTGTCGCCGATTTTCTGCGGGAATTGTTTGGCAATATCGCCAGGTATGCCGATTCGACGCAGCGTTACGTGGTGCTGGTTTCCGCCGCTCAGGACCGCGTCACCATTGATGTGACGGACCGTCCGCGTCAAGGTGACGCGACGTTTGAGGGGGCGGCATTCCGGGCTTGCGTACTATCGGGAGCGTGTGCTGCATGCGCACGGGGATTGGGATGGGCGGGAGAAACGCGGGCAGTGGGTACTGCATGCTTCAGTGCCGGTCGATAACGCTGGCTAATCGACAACACCGGCTCATCAATAACGCCGGCTAATTGATACCGCCAATCACTCGATAACGCCAGCCAGTCAATAACGCCGGTCCCCGGCCGCGCCGGCGTGGGTCGCGAGCGAGGCCGCCATCGCGACCGCGCAGACCGCGGCGGCCACCGCGACGCCCTTGTGCTGTTTCACCTTGTGCATGAAAAGTTCCTTTCCACTGACCGCACGATGAGTGCAATCGCGAAGGCCATCCCACGCACTGCACCCGGTATGCCACGCTCTTCGGCAACCATGCCGAACTTATCGCCGCATACCGGGGCGCACCCGGATGTTGCAGAAAACTGCAACCGGGCTCAGCTGCGCAGCAAAATTTCTTCGAGCGCGCCGGCCACCGCATCGGGCATGTCGGTGATCCAGAAATCGTTGGCGTAGCGCGGACCACGGTTCATGGTGCGCAGGGCGCCGATCGCGCCGATGCCGAGCTTGTGGACCGCCTGCAGCGCGAGCTCCTTGGTGCGGTAGAGCATCTGGGCGTGCAGCAGTAGGTCCATCGCGTCCGATTCGACCGGATTGTCGGCGATGCGCAGACCGCCGGGAATCTCGATGCGCAGACTGGCAGCCGAGCTGATGCCGGTGACGGACACGGTCAGGCTCATGGTCGCCTCGTCGTACGCCACCGTCGCCTCGACCGGAGCCTCGCCGGACCATGCACGCACGCCGCTGGCCGCGTCAACCGGCGCGACGCCGCGGAACACGACCGTCCAGTCGCGCAACTCGGGTACGGCGGACGTATCGCCGGTAACCGGCGCGACGGTGAAGGCGCTGGGCGACGCATCGGCCCCGCCCCACGTGAACGCTATCGCGGTGTCGGCGCTGGGGGCGCCCCACGTGCCGCGATCCTCGCGCATGACGAACGAGCCGTCGGCACCAGGGAACACCAGCACGCGCAGGGCCTGCGGGTTGGCGATAGAGTTGATCGCTTCGCCGGATTCCGCGACGTCCTGCAACGGCACGATCGCGCCGGCCTTGGCGAACACCGGCGTGCGGTCGAGCGAGCGCCAGACCTCCAGTCGGCGGCCAGCGGCGTCGGATGAGACGTATCGGCGGCCGTCGAAGAAGTCGAACCACTCCCCCTGCGGCAGCCAGGCGTCGGCGCGGCCGCGGCAGGCGGCGGCATCGTCCGGGGAGACGATCGGCGCGACCACGAGCTCGGTGCCGAAGCGGAACTCATCCGGCACCTCGTAGGCGTCCGGCGTATCCGGGTTCTGCCAGTACATCGGCTCGACCAGCGGACGGCCGGCTTCGGCGGCACGGTAGTTCATGGTGTACAAGTACGGCATCATCGCGTGGCGCAGACGCAGCGCGTCCACCATCGCGGCGCTCACGTCACGGTTGAAGTTCCACGGCTCCTTGCCGGAGAACGGCGAGTTGGACGAATGCAGTCGGTTGATCGGGCTGAACGCGCCGAGCTGGTACCAGCGGGCCTCCAGCTCTTCGTTGCGGTAGCCGAACATGTGGCCGCCGATGTCGTGGCTCCACCAGCCATACCCGATGTTGGAAGCGGTGGCGGTGAACTGCGGCTGGAAGGCGAGCGATTCCCAGGTCACGATCGTGTCTCCGGAGAAGCCGACCGGGTAGCGGTGGGAGCCGGGGCCGGCGTACCGGGAGAAGGTGAGCGGCCAGTTGCCACCGCGCCCTGAGTCGAGGTAGTGCATGTGGTTGAGCATCCACAGCGGGTCGAGACCCTTCTGGCGGGTCACGCCGCCCTGCTGCCAGTCCAGCCACCAGAAGTCGACACCTTCGGCCTCCATGCGGTGGTGCATGTCGAAATAGGCGTCCACGAAGTCCGGGTTGGTGAGGTCGAATTCCACGTTCTCCTCGGTGGCCGGGTCGATGCCGACGCGCTTGGCGACTTCGGGGTAGGCGTCCTCGAACGCGCGCACGCCGTCGCGCGGGTGGACGTTCAGTGTGGTGCGCAGGCCGCGCCGGTGCAGGTCGGCGAGGAAGGCCGGCGGGTCGGGGAACAGTTCGCGATTCCACGAGTAGCCGGTCCAGCCGGAACCGTACTTCGGGTCCACGTCGTCCACGCGATGCCAGTCCATGTCGATCACGGAGGTGGTGAACGGGATGCCCTCGCGCTTGAAGCGGTCCATCAGGGCCAGATAGCCGTCCTGCGTGTACCGGTAGTAGCGGCTCCACCAGTTGCCCATGGCGAAGCGCGGCAGGAGCGGCGTGGGGCCGGTCAGGCGATAGAAGTCGCGTACGGCCTCGATGTAGCGGTGGCCATAGCCGAAGAAGTACAAGTCCGTTTCGGCGGTGGCGCGCGGGGATACCCAGGTGCCGAACGGGTTCGCCTTGCCGTTCACCGTGTCGGTTTCGATGATGATGTTGGCGGCGGAATCGTCGATGACGGCCCAGCCGTCGCGCGAGATCACGCCGTTGTCAAGCTCGATGGCGCCGTCCGCCTCGTCCAGCGTGCGGGCGGTGCCTTTGAGGTTGCCGCGCTGGGCGTCGCCGTAATGCCAGGTGTTGAACTGGGTGTCGGCCACGCCTTTGACGACCACGCTCAGGCCTTCCTTGCTGAACGGCTGCTGGTCGTAGACGATGGTCAGGGCCGCGGTGTCGATGATGACGCGGCCGTCACGCTCGGTGACGCGGCGTTCGACTGGGCTACCGAAATCGCGGTTCAGGACGGTCTGGGTCGGGCGGTTCTCGAATACGCCGGAATCGGACCATTCGAATCGCACGAGCGAATCGGTGATGAGTCCGATGCGCCAGTGCTCGCCGGACACCACATTGTCGGCGCGCATGGCCGGCGTGGCGTCGAGGCGGAAGTCCTGCGGATCGGGCGAGGTCGGAGACGACTGCTTGAGTTGTGGTGACTGTGCCATGGTTACCCCTTCTGTACGGTTATTCACGATGATACGAGTGATGCGGCCGCGGCTCCCCGGGACTGGTGGGAGACTGCGGCGCGGTTCGGATTCGGCCGAAACCGGCCGGGTTTACTTGCCAGAGCCGGTGGCGATGCCGGCGATGAACTGCTTCTGGAACACCAGGTAGACGATGACCACCGGGATGATGGTCACGGAGGTGGCGGCGAACAGTCCGCCGTAATCGGTGCCGTACTGGCCGGAGAACATCTTGAGGCCCACCGACAACAGCTGCTTGTCGTCATCGGTGATCATGAGGAACGGCCAGAGGTAGTCCTCCCAGTTCCACAGGAAGGTGAAGATGGCGAGCGCGGCGATGGAATTGCGGCTCATCGGCAGCACCACCTGGTGGAAGATGCGCCAGTCGCTGGCGCCGTCGAGGCGGACGGCGTGCGGGCGGAGCAGGGCATCCTCGGAGTTGTGGACGTTGAACAGCACGGGGGCGTTCTTGTTGCCCTTGAGCGAGAGCGGGGTCTTGACCCAGTAGTCGCTCCAAGCCACCTGCGAGATCTTGAAGGTGACGTTCGGGTGGATCTTCTCGTACTCGTGGAGCATGGAGATCACCGGGTCAGTGCTTTCGTCGCCCCAGGACCAGTAGCCCAGTTCGATGGGCTGGCCGTCGTTGACCAAGTGGTTGGGGTCGTAGGTGATGGTGTCGCCCATGACGGCCAGGCCCTTGTCGGCCTGGGTGTCGACGACGCCTGACGAACCGCTCGAACTGCAACCGGTTGCAAGTGCCATAATGCTCACGGTTGCAGTCAGCGCGGCGAGAGATTTCTTGATCTTCATTATCTCCCTTACTTCCTCGCAAGCTCTAAGTGAACACGGTTCAGTATACGGGTGTCGAACTAGTTCGGCAACCCGGCTTTCTCAGCCATGCAAACCGTTACATTTGCAACCTGTTACATTCCAAAGCTATTGAGACCATATTGGTCTATATTTTCGGCGTGTCGCAATATCGCAACCCATTGCACTATGACTGTCGTAAAACGTACTGCAATGATTTACAATGAAGAGAAGTTTGTCACACCGTCAACTTTGAAAAACCGGGAGGGGCCATGAAAGCCAGCATCGAGGACGTCGCCAGGCAAGCAGGCGTCTCCACCGCCACGGTCTCCCGCGCGTTCTCCCGCCCTGACATGGTCTCCGCCAAAACGCGCGCCAAGGTGATGGAGGCCGCCCAACAACTCGACTTCTCGGTATCCCGCATGGCCGGCATCCTCAAATCGGGCCGCTCCCACCGCGTGGCGCTGCTGGTGGGCAGCAGCAAGCTCGACTGGTTCACCTCGCGCATCATCGAAGGCCTCAACGAAGTGCTGCGATCGGCCGGCTACGATCTGGTCATCCAACCGATCGGCGACGCGGGCGCGCGCGAGGAGTTCTTCGACGAACTGCCGGTGCGCGGCAACGCGGACGCGGTCATCGTCTCGTCGTTCGCCATCACCCCGGCCGAAATCAGGCGACTCAACACCACGCGGATCCCGCTCATCGGCATCAACACGGCCTCGCAGGGGTTCACCGCCTCCGTGGGCATCGACGACAAGGCCGGCATCCGGCTGATCGTGCGCCATCTGACCACGCTCGGCCACCGCAACCTGTTGTATTTGTACGAGACGTTCGATGCCACGATGGGCTTCAGCTCGCACAACCGCGTCACCGGATTCCTGGAGGCGTGCAGCGAACTGGACGGCGTGACCGGCCAGACGATGGACATGCAGGCCGGCGACGATCCGGTCGACGCCGCCCTCACCGCGCTGCTCGCGCGCGACGACGCCCCGACTGCCCTGTGCTTCCATCAGGATTCGCTGGCGATTCCGCTGTTCTTCCGCCTGCGCCAATGCGGCATGGCGATTCCGACCGACCTGTCCGTCACCGGATTCGACAACAGCACGTTCTCGGGCGAGGTGGGGCTGACCACCGTGCGCCAGAAGCCGTACGACATGGCCGTCGCCGCCGCGCGCAAGGCCCTGGACCTTATCGAGGGGCGCACCCTGGACCAGCCGCACGAGATCTTCCCCGTGCAACTGCTGGTACGCGACTCCACCGCCGCGCCGCGGGTGCGCGGCTGAGCGGGGCCGAATCAGTCGTTATTCGGGCCGCTGTTGTCGGACTGGGCTTTGCCGTTCCTGCGAGCTATCGCCATGAACGTGACGCCGACGATGACGGGCAGGAGGATGGCGGCGAGCGTTGCGGCGCGGCGGATGGCATCGGACGTTGCCTTTCCGGACTTGGCGTCGCCTGACTTGGCGGACGCTGCGGAATCGGCGGACTTGGCGGCGGTGTCATCGCCCTTATGCGGTGTTTCGCCGGTGAACCAGGCGGGATCGGACGGATCGTATTTCCGGGTGCCGGCCCAGTTTGCGGGCGTCGCGCCGGCGTATAGGGCGACGGCCGAGCCCTTGGCCACGGTGGCGGTGAAGGTGCCGGCCACGGCGTTGCGGCAGCCGATCATGCCGCGGATGGCGGTCCAGCGTTGCGCGCAGTGCCAGGTGCCGGCGGTTTCGATGCCGTCGGTCGGACAGGTCATGTCCGGCACGGAGGTGCGGGTGGCGCCGGGAGCGCCGTCGTCGACGCCGGCGTAGTAGTAGCCGGAGAAGATGTGCGGCTGGCCGTAATCGTAGGCGAGCATGAAGGCGTTGGCGAGCAGGTAGCTGGTGCCGTCACGGGTGGTGAGCGAGGAGCCGTTGCGCTCGGTGTCCCAGTTGGTCACCCATACGGCCGCCTTATCGGAATCCACCCAGGTCGGTCCGCCGATGGCGTCCAGGCCATCCGAACGAATCGATGCAGGCCGGCTTCGACATGGACCTCTACCTCGACTGGCGCCGGGACGGCCACCCGAACGGCTACAACCTGTTGCTGCGCAATACCGACACGCCTATGGAGCACGAAGGCGATTCCAGTTATTTCAACGCCGATTCAGGTGCCTCAATCGCCTCATTCCTCACGGAATACCTGCCGGACGAGCTCTCTTCCGACGCCGACGTGCTGCTCAGTCTTGGTGAACCGGCCGTGAGCGGCGGGCAGCTGACGCTCTCCCCGCAATCGTTCGTCGTGTTTGGTTAAACCCGTTCGACCTCACCTCCGCCGGCGAGGCTGTCGGCAAAGTCGACTGGGGATAGTCAACGGGCCATCACGACAAACACCAACACCTCTAGCCTCGTCCAACTCACCGAATGTATTGCAATCGTTGTCAATATGAGTTACGGTAGAGGCAGAACAGCTCGAACATTGGTCTGTCAGGTTGCCGGAACCTCAACGCAGAGCGGCCCTCGAACAGCAATGCAAACGACTAGCAGTACCCAATTTGCAAGCAAGGAGTCATCATGACCGACGCGTACAGCAACGACGCAGCGACCAGCACCGGCACCATCGCAGACACCACCAACGACGCCGCTTCCGGTGCCCCGCAGCGCGCGGAAAGCACGGAACGACTCGCCCGCCCGCTCATCAAGCTCGCCAAAGCCTGCGGACTTGCCACCTCATTCATCAACCAGCTCGGCACCTACACCGAAATCAGCGACGCGGCCTTGGTCGCCGTGCTCAAGGCCCTCGACGTGGACGCATCCAGCGGCGAGGCCATCGTACGCTCCATGACCCAACTTGAGGTGGAAAACAGCAAACGTTTGCTCCCCTCCACCATCGTCGCCACCACCGGCAAACCGACCGGCATCACCCTGAACTGCTCGTCGGACGCGGACATCACCGCCTCCATCGAGCTGGAGGACGGCACCGCGTTTGGCCACTTTGCCCTGCTTCCGAACCTCAATTCCGGCAAGCCGGACTTGACCATCGCCCCCGATTTGCCGATGGGCTACCACACACTGACCGTCACGGTGAACGGGCGCGAGGGCAAGGCGGCCATCATCGCCGCCCCCGCGCGCATTCCCGTGCCGGAGGCGGTCGCCGAGCACCAGCGGTGGGGCTGGATGACGCAGATGTATTCCGTGCGGTCCCGCGAATCGTGGGGTATCGGCGATTACGGCGACCTGAAGCTGCTGCTGGCGGACGCGGCCGACAAGTCCAAGGCCGACTTCATGCTCATCAACCCGATTCACGCCGGCGCGCCGATTCCGCCGCTTGAGCCATCGCCGTATCTACCGGAATCGCGCCGATTCCTCAACGTGACGTACATCCGACCGCAGGATATCCCCGAATATGCCACACTGCCGGCCGACGTGCGCGCGCAGGTGGATGCGCTGCATGATTCGGTGGCCGCGCGCAACGACGAATCGACCCCGATGGACATCAACGCGGCGTGGGAGGCCAAGCGCCCGGCGCTGCGCCTGATCTTCGAAGCGGGCCGCAACAACAAGCGCGAGCTCGAATTCGAGCATTTCAAGACCACCGCCGGCCCGGACCTCGATTCCTTCGCCACATGGTGCCTGTGCTTCGAGGTATGGGGCGCGCCGTGGGGCGAGAACCGTTGGTTCTTCGAGAAGACCATCGACGACCCGGCCGTGCGCCAGCTCGTCGAGGAGCACCACGACCTGTTCGAGTTCAACCGCTGGCTGCAGTGGATCGCTGCCGAGCAGGTGAACGCCGCGCAGCAGGAGGCGCTGGACCACGGCATGACGCTGGGGCTGATGCAGGACATGGCCGTGGGCGTGCACGGGCTCGGCGCGGATGCCTGGGCCAATCCGGAACGCTTCGCCTCAGGTGGCGTCACGGTCGGCTGCCCGCCGGACTTCTATAACCAGCAGGGCCAGGATTGGGGCCAGCCACCGTTCAACCCGCGCTACCTGGAGGCCACCGGCTACCAGGTGTACCGCGAGATGGTGCATTCGATGTACGAGCACGCGGGCGCGGTGCGCATCGACCATGTGCTGGGCTTGTTCCGCCTGTGGTGGATTCCGCAGGGGCTCGGTGCCCGCAACGGCGCATACGTGACGTACAACCACGAGGCGATGTTGGGAGTACTGGCCATCGAGGCCACGCGCGCCGGAGGCATGGTGGTTGGCGAGGATCTGGGCACCGTACCGGATTACGTGCGCCGCATTCTGGCCGATCACGGCGTGCTCGGCACTGACGTGGAATGGTTCAACCGCGTGGACGATTCGCCGAACGCCGGCGACCCGTACCGCGCACCCAAGGACTATCGCAAACAGGCATTGGCCTCGGTGACCACGCACGATCTGCCACCCACCGCCGGCTACCTGAACTTCGCACACGTCAAGCTGCGCGAGGAGCTGCATCTCCTGAGCGAGCCGGTGGAGGCATTCGCCGCCTCGGCGATGGCCGAGCGCACGGCCATGATGAACCGTCTGGTGGAGAACGGCTATATCTCGCAGACCGTGGCGGATGATGTGGAAGGCCATGTGCAGGAAATCGTGGAAGCGATGCACGCCATGCTCACCGATACGCCGTCGCTGCTGCTGCAGGCAGCGCTGGTGGACGGCGTGGGCGAATGCCGCTCCCAGAATCAGCCGGGCACTTCCAGAGAGTATTCGAACTGGCGCGTGCCGCTGGCGGACAGCTCAGGCCACGTGGTACATACCGACGAGGTCTTCGACCTGCCACGCGTGCAGTCCCTAGCCGCCGTGATGCGCCGAGAGAAGCGGTGATCGATTCCGCAATGGGAAATTGGTCTAAATCGGCTTCGAGGGGCTGATTTGGCCTTTCCCGGACATCCACTTCCGCTTCAAGGGGCTGGTGCCCAAGTAGACCCAGCGCGAGAACGGCGGAATGACGTTGGCACAAAGTCGTTTGCACTTGTGGTTTCACCGGCAAGGAGCCCCTTGAAACGGAAGTAGATGTCCGGGACACCCTAAATCAGCCCCTCGTAATCGAGATAGCCGAAGACGGCGACTTGTTATGGGCATGTTATCGTTGTCATGACAATGATTGTTCGCGACGGTAAAGGAGCGACGGCATATGACCAAGGCAAGCATTCAGGCAGTGGCCCGCGAGGCCGGCGTTTCCGTATCCACGGTGTCCCGAACCTTCGCCAAGCCGGATCTAGTGCTTCCAGAGACTCGAGACCGAGTGATGACCGCGGCCGAAAAGCTCGACTACTCCGTCTCTCGCTCGGCCGCCGCACTGAAGTCCGGCCAGTCGTTCCGCATTGCGCTGCTGGCCAGCGAGACCATCACCACCTGGTTCAATGCAAACATCTTCGCCGGCCTTGACTCGGCGCTGCGCCCCTCCGGCTACGACACTGTGCCCTACCCCATGCGCAACGCCGCCGAGCGCCATGACTTCTTTGCGGATTTGCCCGTGCGACGCAATGCGGATGCGGTGATTGTCAGCTCCTTCGACATTGAGCCGGCTGAAGTGGAGCGACTGAAGCATATGCACGTGCCGATTGTCGGCATCAACATTCCCTCCACCGATGGGTTCGACGCAGGCGTGAGCATTGACGATTACGCCGCCACACGTTCGGCCATCGAGCACCTGATTGCACTCGGCCACCGGCATATCGCGTTCGTCGGCAGCGCCCCGACCGAAACCAACATGCGCTACAGTGCCGAGGCTCGTTTGCAGGGCGTCATTGATGCCGCTGCCGCCCATCCGGGGATCGAGCTAACGCCCCTGAGCATTCAACGCGGTCTTGGCGAAAGCAACGCGGCATTGAACGCCGTACTGAACGCCTCCCCCAGCATCACCGCCTTCTGTTTTGAGGATGATGAAATGGCCGCACCCGTGCTGTATCGCCTGCGTCAATACGGGCGGCGGGTACCTCAGGACATCTCCATCATCGGCTTCGACGATTCCACCCTGTCCGCCGCCGTGGGACTGACCACACTGCATCAGGACCCGTTCGCAATGGGCGTGGCCGCCGGGCACATGGTATTGGATGCCATTGCGGGCAAGTCAATCGAACCGGCATTCGTACGGCCGGACACTCCGCTAATACTGCGCGAAACCACCGCGCCGCCTGCCGCAACAGCAGCGTCCGCGCAGGCGTGACTACGTTACCACCGCAAAACGCCGATAAATCGACTTTTGCATGCGTAATTCACATGATATCGTTGTCATCATCAATACAACGGTTGGGCCTTCACACAGCAGTTCGAGCACAACCGGAACAACCCAACCACAACGCACCCGGAACAGGAAGGAATCGGCATGACCGCCAACAACCTCAATGACGACTGGTGGAAGCAGGCCGTCGTCTACCAGATCTACCCGCGCAGCTTCAAGGACGTCAACGGCGACGGACTCGGCGACATCGCCGGCGTCACCGAGAAGATGGATTACCTGAAGAACCTCGGCGTCGACGCGATCTGGCTCTCCCCGTTCTACCCCTCGGATCTGGCGGACGGCGGCTACGACGTGATCGACTACCGCAACGTCGACCCGCGCCTAGGCACCATGGACGACTTCGACGCGATGGCCGAGGCCGCGCACGAGGCCGGCATCAAAGTGATCGTGGACATCGTGCCCAACCACACCGCCGACAAGCACGTGTTCTTCAAGGAAGCCCTCGCCTCCGAACCTGGCTCCCCCGCACGCGATCGCTATATCTTCCGTGACGGCCGCGGCGAGCACGGCGAACTGCCGCCGAACGACTGGCAGTCCTTCTTCGGCGGCCCGGCCTGGGCGCGCGTGCCCGACGGCCAGTGGTACCTGCATCTGTTCGACAAGGCGCAGCCGGACGTCAACTGGAAGAATCCGGACATCCACGAGGAGTTCAAAAAGACCCTGCGCTTCTGGTCCGACCACGGCACCGACGGCTTCCGCATCGACGTAGCGCACGGCCTGGCCAAAGACCTTGAATCCAAGCCGCTGGAGGAGCTCGGCCGCGAATACAGCGTGGTCGGCGTGCTGAACCACGACTTCAGCCACCCGCTGTTCGACCGCCGCGAGGTGCACGACATCTACCGCGAATGGCGCAAGGTGTTCAACGAATACACTCCGCCGCGCTTCGCCGTGGCCGAGGCGTGGGTGGTGCCCGAGCACCAGCACCTGTACGCTTCGATGGACGAGCTGGGCCAGTCCTTCAACTTCGACTTCGCGCAGGCCAACTGGTATGCCGACGAGTTCCGCAAGGCCATCGCCGCGGGTCTTAAGGCGGCGGCCGAAACCGGCGGCTCCACCACCACGTGGGTCATGAACAATCACGACGTGCCGCGCAGCCCCTCCCGCTACGGTCTGCCGCAGGTCAAGGGCGCGCCCTACCACCAGCTGCCGCACGACTGGCTGCTGCGCAACGGCACCACATATCCCGAAGACCGCGAGCTCGGCACCCGCCGTGCCCGTGCCGCCGCGCTGATGGAGCTCGGCCTGCCCGGTGCCGCATACATCTATCAGGGCGAGGAACTGGGCCTGTTTGAGGTGGCCGATATTCCGTGGGATCGACTGGAGGATCCGACCGCTTTCCACACCGCTCAGGCCACGATGGATAAGGGCCGTGACGGTTGCCGCGTGCCTCTGCCTTGGACCGCTTCCGACGAGCCCGCTCTGGCCGATTTCAGCCGTCCGGCTCCGGCCGACGATGGCACCGGCGAGAACCATGTGCCGCTGTGCGCCGCCGGCCAGTTCGGCACGGGCGCTTCCTTCGGCTTCTCCCCTGCGGTTCGCGCCGATGGCGTGACGCCGGCCGCCGACCCGCACCTGCCGCAGCCGCTGTGGTTCAAGGATTACGCGGTGGACGTGGAGCAGGCCGACCCGGATTCGATGTACACGTTGTATCATGCGGCGTTGGCGATTCGTCAGGAGTCGCTGACCGCCACGCGCGACACCACGGCCGAGCAGGTGGGCATGGGCGACGATGTGGTGGCGTACACCCGCGCGGCGGTTGGCGGGCGGGTGTTCACCTCAATCACCAACTTCGGCAATGCTCCGATCGCGCTGCCCGATGGCTCCGTGGTGCTGGCGTCCGGCCCGCTGACCCCCGAAGGCCAGCTCCCCACCGACACTTCTGCGTGGGTTGTTCAGTAGAGCTTTTGCGAGCTTACCCGACGCCAGTCATCCATCTTCTCCGGATGCTGGCGTCGTCCTTTTTCCCGGCTAAGCTGTCTCCATTTCGGGGATGACTGCCCTTTCTTTCCATTCGCGACATGCCAACCCCGAAATACTTAATAATATTCTATATACTTAACAAGAGATGTGAATCTTACAGATTTTCGTTAAGGATTGAGGTCGACATGGATGCCGAGCATTACATTCGCGAGACACTTGGTCTGCCCTGCCAAATCACTTCTTGGAATGGCACTGCCTCACTGCCGCTATTTCTGACCAACGGACGGACATTCAGCAAACTCACCATCGACAACACGAGCATGCTAATCGCGAGCGGAGAGGCTCACCCATTCAGCATCACACGCGTCACCGCCGACGCCAGCAGGCTTGAGCAGCGGACGGATCTGCCCATTGTCTTTCAGTTTCCCCGGCTTTCTGCATACCAGCGAAAAGCCCTGATTCAGAATCACGTTCCTTTCATCGTGCCCGGTACCCAACTGTATATCCCTTCACTGGGCATGGTGTTCACCCAGCGCATCTCCTCACGGCCGCTGGAGAACGCACAGGATATCGAGGTGCGACCCTTCTCCCCCGCAACACAGCTGGTCTGGCTGTATTTGCTCTACTCCAACGAGAGCAAAGTCCAATCAGATATTGCCCGAGCGCTTCAGTTTACCGAAGCTCAGGTCAGCGTTGCCGTGACGCTGTTAGAACAGCTGGCATTCGTGCACCGCACCAAGCAAGGCCGCAGCAATAGCGTCGAACTACTGACTTCAAGGCAGACCAGCCGACTTGATTTACTGAAATCATCTTGGCATCTCCTGAAGTCACCAATATTCAGCAAATATACCGTCACGAATCGCAATCGCCAGATGATTGCCGACGAGCTGATTCCGGCCGGCGAATTTGCTCTTTCGCACAGGACGCAACTGGCCACCCCAAAACTGCGAATCTATGCCGTTGAACGTCATTGGCTCAAGCAGCACAACAAGGAACTATGCATTATCGACCCCGCTTTGGAAAAGGTGCCAGATAATGCATATATTCTGGAGCTGTGGAGGTACGATCCCCGCCTACTTGCTCAATATACGCAGGAAGACTACCTTGCCGACCCCATTTCCACGGCCCTGACTCTTGGCGAGATTGCCGACGAACGTTTGGAAGACGCCATACAAGAATCCATCCGCAATACTTTCTCAGGAGCGACAATATGACACAAGGCCTGCAGCTCATCAGAACGGCCTTTGCCGGCTACGAAGATTCTTACGTAATCATCGGCGGCACCGCTTGTGACATCATCATGACCGACAACGAACTGGACTTCCGAGCCACCAAAGATATTGACATGGTGCTGATTGCCGAGGGACATCTTCGCGAGTTTGCACAACGATTGTGGTCTTTCATTCGCGATGGCGGATACACCTCTATCACGAAGAACTCCGCACAGCCTCACCTGTACCGTTTCATGCACCCCAGTACGTACGGGTATCCCACTATGATCGAGCTATTTTCACGTCACCCTGACTTCCCTATTGTGCCGAACTCGTTCCTGACGCCATTGCATATTGCAAACGACGTTTCCAGCCTGTCAGCCATCATGCTGAACGACAGCTACTATCGGCTACTGCAGCAAGGCCGCGAATCAATACAAGGCATCAGCGTGCTTAACGAGAAATATCTCATTCCTTCAAGGCGAAAGCATGGTTGGATCTCAACGCCCGAGAACAACATGGCGAGCACGTAGACGGAAAAGATCTCAAGAAGCATAAATATGATGTATTCCGTTTGGCTCAACTACTTGCTCCAGAGGATCGCGTGTCTCTCAACGACGAGGCCTACCATGATCTCGCTGATTTTCTTGGGAAAATATCCCATGAAACGCTTCCGATAAAGCAGCTCGGCATACGGGGAACACAGCAAGACATCATTGATTTGATAGCCGGCGTATATCAACTGTCTATCCCACCACGCGATGAACTGCCCACCACGCGATGAATCTTCTACCACGATGTCAGCGTAATTTTGTATTCCGCGGAATAAAGCCGTTTTGCGTCACCACGTGGTGGGTAGTTTGCTACGTCGTGGGGATTTTACTACGTGGTGGAGGTTTGACTATATGGTGGGACCATACTAGAAGGCCGCCGTTCCGAATGAATCGGAGCGGCGGCCTTTTGGTACGTGCTGGGTACTCCCCTCAGGCGCTTATGCGCCAGCGGGAGCTACAGGGGCTCACTGAACCTGGGCGCGGGCGATCTTGCCGGTGAAGGAGTTGGCCTCGTCGGCATCCTTGACGCCATCCTTGTTCCAGGAGAACATGGCGCGCAGCTTCGGGCCGACGGTCTCGATGCGCTCGTTGGAGTACTTCTCCTGCAGCTCCTTGAAGTGCGGGGCGCCGGCATCCTGATCGTCGATGAACTCCTTGGCGAAGGAGCCGTCCTGGATGCGCTGCAGGTGGTATTCCATGCGCTTGCGGCAGTCCTCGTTGATGACGGTGTTGACGTAGTCGCCGTACTGAGCGGTGTCAGAGCAGGACCAACGAGCCTTGTTCAGACCGCCCTCGTTCATCAGGTCGACGAGCATCTTGAGCTCGTGGCAGACCTCGAAGTAGGCGATTTCCGGCTGGTAGCCGGCGTCGGTCAGGACTTCGAAGCCCATCTCGACGAGCTTGTTCACGCCACCCATGAGCACGTTCTGCTCGCCGAAGAGATCGGTCTCGGTCTCTTCCTTGAAGGTGGTCTTGATGGCACCGGCGCGCAGGGCACCGAGGGCCTTGGCGTAGGCCAGGGTCAGAGCCCAGCCGTCGCCACGCGGATCCTGCTCGACGGCCACGACGACCGGCACGCCACGGCCAGCGGCGTACTCACGACGAACGATGTGGCCCGGGCCCTTCGGGGCAACCATGAACACCGGGTGATCCTCAGACGGCTTGATGTAGCCGTAGTGAATGTTGAAGCCATGAGCGAACGCAACAGCGGCACCCGGCTTGATGTTGGGCTCGATGTCGTTGGCCCAGATGGTGCGCTGGTACTGGTCGGGGGCCAGAATCATGATCACGTCGGCCTCGGCGGAAGCCTCGGCCACGGACTTGACCTCGAGGCCCTGCTCCTTGGCGAAGTCGACCGACTTGGAGGTCGGACGCAGGCCGACGACCACGTCGACACCGGAATCGCGAAGGTTCAGCGCGTGGGCGTGGCCCTGGGAGCCGTAGCCGATGATTGCGACCTTCTTGCCTTCGAGAACAGAGAGATCACCGTCGTTCTCATACCAGATCTGTGCTGCCATTATTGGCACTCCTTTTCAGTAGTGGGTTGTGGCGCCGCTGGGCGCCGGGGGGGTATCTACGGTGTGCAGATAAGTCCTGTTTTGCGAGGATTGTGTCCTTCAAACCGAGTTCAATCCTACCGAGAACGCCGTCGCAGCCCCGCTGGAGTCCACAACGTGAGCTAGGTCACTATTGGAGTATGGACAGCCGTGTGCAGAGAACGATTCTCGATAACAACTCTGCACCCTTTTGAACAGAATCGCACAATCCCACATATGGGGAAAGGCTGAGATATCAACGATCTTGCATATTCGGTGTTCGTTTGCCTGCAAGAAATCAGCGCATAGTTGTTATTGAGAATGATTCGCTGCGCGCAACAACACAAAACCGCCGCTCCCGTATGGGCGGGAACGGCGGTTTGCTAGCTTAAATCCCCTTCAGGGGCGACAATCACTGAACCTGGGTACGAGCAATCTTGCCGTTGAAGGACTCGGCCTCATCCTTGTCCTTGGCCTCGGCGTTATTCCAGGAGAACATGGCGCGCAGCTTCGGGCCAACGGTCTCGAGGTGCGGGTGAGAGTACTCTTCCTGCAGCTTCTTGAACTTCGGAGCGCCGGCAGCCTGGTCATCCATGAACTCCTTGGCAAAGGAGCCATCCTGAATGCGCTTGAGCTGGTACTGCATGCGCTTCTTGGTCTCCTCGGTGATGACGGTGGAGGTGTAGTCGCCGTACTGAGCGGTGTCGGAGCAGGACCAACGAGCCTTGTTCAGACCACCCTCGTTAGCGAGGTCGACGAGCATCTTCAGCTCGTGGAACACCTCGAAGTAGGCGATTTCCGGCTGGTAGCCAGCCTCGGTCAGCACGTCGAAGCCGAGGTCGCACAGGTGGTTGATGCCGCCCATGAGGACGTCCTGCTCACCGAACAGATCGGTCTCGGTCTCCTCGGTGAAGGTGGTCTTGATGGCGCCTGCACGCAGAGCGCCCAGAGCCTTGGCGTAAGCCAGGCACAGCGGCCAAGTCTTGCCGTCCGGGTCCTGCTCAACAGCAACGACGACCGGGACACCACGGCCAGCGGCGTACTCACGACGAACGATGTGGCCCGGGCCCTTCGGGGCAACCATGAACACCGGGTGATCCTCAGACGGCTTGATGTAGCCGTAGTGGATGTTGAAACCGTGGGCGAAGGCCAAGGCAGCGCCCGGCTTCAGATTCGGCTCAATGTCCTTCTTGTAGACGGCTGCCTGGTACTGGTCAGGCAGAAGAATCATCACAACGTCAGCCTCGGCAACGGCCTCGCCAACCGGCTTGACCTCAAGGCCCTGCTCCTTGGCGAACTCCACGGACTTGGAGGTAGGACGCAGGCCGACGACCACGTCGACACCGGAGTCACGCAGGTTCAGCGCGTGGGCGTGACCCTGAGAACCGTAGCCCAGGATAGCCACCTTCTTGCCATCGAACACGGACAGATCGGCGTCCTTCTCGTACCAGATAGTTGCTGCCATTTTTGGCGCTCCTTTTATTTATTTGTTTATTTATGGGGTTGAATTTTTCTTGCGTTCTGCGGGGTTTCGCTGAGCGATATTCTGTTGTGGCTTTCCTTGTGGGCTTTTCCGATATGCAGGTTTAGTCCCGTCGCATCGGAAAAGCCCTGTAGGGGTTCACTTAGTGGAATTAGGGGTTTTCACGTTGTGAACATCGTCACTTGGTAAAGTCAACGTCCTTAGTCTCCTTGCAGGTGAGCACGGAGACGAGGCAGCACACGGCCATCACGGCAAGGTAGAGGCCCACGGAGTGGACGCCCCAGTGGGAGCTCAGCCAAGTGGCGATGGTCGGCACGAAAGCCGCGCCGACGATGGCGGCCAGGTTGTAGCCGATGCCGGAGCCGGAGTAACGCACGTTGGCGTCGAACAGCTCAGGCAGGAAGGCGCCGATCGGGCCGAAGGCGATGCCCATCAGGGCAAAGCCGACGCACAGGAACACCATGTTGGCGAAGAAGTTCTTCTGGCCGACCAGACCACCGTCCAGCAGGAACGGGAAGAGTACGGCGAACACCACAAGTGCGCAGGAGGAGAAGGTCAGCACGCGACGGCGGCCGATCTTGTCCGCGTACAGGCAGGACAGCACGATGAACAGGGCGAACACGCAGATGGAGATCATGAGCATGAGCAGGTATTCCTGGTTGGTGAAGCCAAGGTTGCCGCCGCCTTCGCCCTGCTCCTTGGTGCCCCAAGCGAGGGACCAGGTGGCGAGCGTGTAGAACAGCGTGTAGGTCACAGCCACAAGGAAGGTGGCCTGCAGCACCTGACGCCAAGACTTGCGGAAGACCTCGGTCAGCGGGGACTTGACAACCTTCTTCTGCTCCTGAGCCATACGGAAGATCGGGGTCTCCTCCATGTGAACGCGGACCACGAGACCGACGATCACCAGGATGGCGGACAGCAGGAACGGCACACGCCAGCCCCAAGCCAGCATCGCGTCCTGATTGTTGAAGGATTCGAGCACGAAGTAGGTGCCGTTGGACAGGAAGAAGCCGATCGGGGCGCCGAGCTCCGGGAAGGAGCCGTACAGTGCGCGCTTGTCTTCAGGCGCGTTCTCGGTGGCGACCAGTGCCGCGCCGGACCATTCGCCGCCCAGGCCGATGCCCTGGATGAAACGCAGCAGGCAGAGGATGGCGACTGCACCAACGCCGACCTGATCGTAGGTGGGCAGGCAGCCAATCAGGAAGGTGCCGACACCCATGGTCATCAGGCTGACGACCAGCGTGGTCTTGCGGCCCATGCGATCGCCGAAGTGGCCGAAGATCAGCGAGCCCAGCGGGCGGGCGATGAAGGCGACGGCGAAGGTCAGCAAGCTCATCAGCAGTGCGACGGTGGGGTTGTCCTTCGCGGAGAAGAAGATGTGCGGGAAGTAGTTTGCCGCGGCGGTGCCGTAGGCGTAGAAGTCATAGAATTCGATGGCGGTACCGACCATCGACGCGGCGATCACGGTCTTGACCGAATCGCGTACCAAGGTAGCGGCTTTACCTGCCGCCTGCCCTAAGCCAGTCTCTTCGACTGCTGCAGTCATTGTTACTCCTGTTTTGCTCTCGTTCACTCTCATCGGCGGGCGATTATTTCGCCCCACAGGGAGGTTGTTGTTCTGTCGCTGTGTTGTTGCCGTGTACTGTCCGCTACCGTTTCCGTCTGCGGGATTCTGCCGTAAGCCTTGTGAGCGCAACAAAAAAAGCCCCGCATCATGCAGGGCCGTGCCGATTGTGTCAGCTTGATTGGCCCTGCCTTCGTTGACGGGGCTTCAAGCATCAGTGCCGAATTAGTCCGCCAGCGAAGACGGGCTAATAATTCGTGCGGATACAAACGCAGAAGCATTGAATCCAGTCATCGCGTGGCCTCCTTTCGGTATTTCCTCAGGCCGTTCGACCTGAACTGGAATGTAAACATAGGTTTGTATGTCTTGCCAATCCAGCAAGGGTTCACATTGTGGACATTGTGACGTAGGAGTCATGTGAGATGGGTGACTGTGGGCGGCCGTGACTCGGCTCCCCTCAGTCGCCTACGCCGCCAGCTCGGCCGCAATTACAGACGGGCTACCGCCCGCAGTCTGCCTGCTCGCCTCCCGGCTCGCCTTCGCCTACAAACAGTCCACCGGACTGTTTGCTTCACAGCTCAGCCTCAGAGAGGGGAGCCAAGATAGGAGTCACCGGGTGGTTTCGCCGGGGATGAGGGCTACGGGGATGACTTCTTCGGGAGTGGGTTGGGTGTCAACGTCCGAAGCGCTATCGTTCTTGGACGGAGAGGCGGGGCCACCGTCGGCGGCGATCTGTGAGTCCATGCGGACGGCGAGCGCGGCGGCGATGGCCGGGAAGTCCTGTCGAATCGCGGTCAGGCGTTTGCCGGCGGTTTCGGCCATGAGAGTGCCGTCATAGGCGATGACTTGCAGATCAGCAGGCACCTCGATACCCCGTCGTGAGGCTTCCTGCAATGCCACGGATACCACCACATCGGAGCCGACGATGGCGTCGACATCAGGATACTGTTCGAAAATGGCGCATGCGGTGGCTTCGTGGGCGGCGATGTCGGCCACGGCGCCGGCTTCCACGTAATCGCAGGCAATGCCGGCCTCAGCCAGCAGACGCTCGACGGTGAGATGGTAGCGAATCGTGGGGAAAGTGGTGCCTTCCGCGAACTGGGAACGCGGGCCACCAACGAGCACCACGTGGCGCGCGCCGGAATCGATGAGCTGGCGCGCAATCAGACGGCCTCCCTGTTCATGATCAGACCGGACGACCGGCACACCCTCACCGAGCGTGCGGTCGAAAGCGACAATTGGCCGATGGATGGAGGTCCAGTAGTCGGCCGGATGCTCGGTGTGGGCCGCCATGATGATGCCGTCCATCATGTGCCGCTGGAGCATGTCGATGTACTCGCTCTCGCCCTTGTCTGTATCGGCGGTGGAGCAGAGCAGGGTTTTGAGGTCGCGCGCGGCGAACTCGCGCTGCAGATGCGCGGTGAGTGTGGAGAAGAACGGGTGGGCGATGGTCGGCATGATCACGCCGATGGTGTTGGTGCGGTTTCGGTAGAGGTTGCGGGCCAGCTCGTTGGGAATGTAGTTGAGCTGGCGCATCGCGGACTCGACTTTGGCACGCATATCGGCCGAGACGTAGCCGGTGTTGTTGACCACCAACGAAACGGTGCTTAAGGACACCCCTGCCGCTTTGGCTACGTCGCGCATGCCGACCATGGTTTTGCTCCCCTGCGAGTACTGGACTGGATCACTGCTGACCAGTGTACTCGAACCGGTTTATTATTCGGCAGATTTGGTGGTGAGGGTGACGATTCCGGCCAGCAGCACCATGACGATGGCGGACGGGAAGAGCAGGTAATAGCCGAAGCTATGCTCGAAGGCGTTCACCAGTAGCGCGCCGATGATGGCGGCGAGCGCCAGACCGGCCGAGTTGGCGAGCGCATAAATGCCGAGGTCGTGGCCGGCTCGGCGCGGGTCGGGCAAAGAGTCCATCACCAGTTCAAGTCCGAGCGAATCATAGACGCCAAAGGCGAATCCGGAAATCAACGCAAACAGCAGCATGCCGTTTTCACGGGCAGTGCCGGTGGACCAGACGCCAAGGCCCCATGCGAGCGCCAAACCAGCGGCATACAGCAGGCAGGCACCGGCCACCACACGGGCCACGGGAATGTTCTTTTCCTCGATTCGCTCGGAAATCGGCCCGGCGGCCCAGGAGGCGAGCGCGGCACCGATCAATGTGGCCACAGCCATACCGGCAATGAGGAATCCGGCCGGAATGGTCAGCGGCGCGGACGTAAGTACCACGGCCTTGCCATAAACCCAGAAACGTACGAGATACCACAGAAACACACCGGTCAGCCCAACACCGGCCATCATGCACGTACGGGCGGCGAACACCCGGGAGAACTCGGGAGCGTGGGCCGGCGGGCGCAATTGGTCAAGTACCTGACTGCGGTCAAAAAGCTGGTTCGGCTGCTCAGCGCTAGAAGGCTCCTTGGGCAGAATCAATACGGTGGCAATACCGGACACTGCAAATAGCACGGCGGTGTAACTAAACGGCGCAAACGAATTGAACATCACACCAAGCGCACCCATGCACACGCCAAGCGCTTGGCCGAGCATCACACCGATGCCATGCCAGCGTTCGATGCGAGGGCGGAACTTGTCGGGCACCCGTTCGCTGATGGCGCTGGTCAACGGCACGGAAAGCATCGCATAGGCGAACTGTAGGAACACCCAGAAAATACAAAGCACAATGATGCCGATATTCTGCCCCAGAATCAGCGTGATCAGCGCGCACAGCAGGCCTCCGCCAACCATCCACGGGGTACGACGGCCCAATGGCGTGCGTGTGTGGTCGGACAACACTGAAATCAGCGGCATCGCAAACATGGAGGCCACTACGCCGACAATCACCAACACGGCCAGGGGCATCGCCAATTCGGTGGCGACGGGCAACGGGCGGCCAGTGGCCGGATTGATGGCGATATGACCGGCAACAGCAGTGTCATAGCCGAATGTACGCGCAATCGCGTTGGGCATGGCAATGGTGTTCAACGCCACCCAAGGTGCGCCGACCAGAATTGAAGCAGCGAAGAAACCCCAGTTGAGTCGGGAGACCTGACCTGCGGTAGGGCGTTGGCCATTGACGGCGACCATGGGATCGCGCATGTCGAGGTAGGCGGACGACATATCCGGCGCGGGAGTGTCCACACTGGCGGCTGCAGCAGCGGCTGCCGAAGAACCGGCGGAAGCCAATCGCACAGCCTGGGCCTCAGGCTGGTCCGCAGAGGCTTCGGGCGGGCGGCGGCGATTCTTGATGGCCAGTCTGGCCACGGCGGCTTTGTCTTCGGGACTTAGGACCTTGTCCAAATCCGGGCGATCATCAATACCCGGACGCACATACGGTTCCAACATGATGCTGCTCTTTCTCTGTTCTGCTGCTCGTCTCGTCGATTCCGGCGGGATGCTTGGGCCGCGCCCGCAGGAGCATGACCTTCAACCCCGCATACGCAAAACCGCCCGGGCGCACTGGCTTCAGTGCACTGCGGGCGGTTTGCTTTCCATGAACCCAGCTTACGCCGGGCGCACTACTTGGAGCGCGCACAGCGGAGTGGCGTTTATGGGCCAACGGTTAGTCGATATCGGCAATCGGCGGGTTGGCGAGCAGATCGTGGGTTTCGTGGTCGCCGGCGGCATCGCTCCAGGCAAGGCTGGCGACCGGGGTGGCGTTGTCTGTGCCGAGGCCGCGTCCGGGCTCGAAGGTGAGGGCGGCCGTGGACGCGCCGTCGGCGGCGGTCCAGCGGAAGGTGATGGACGTGTCGCCATCGACCTCGTAGCTGAACTCGCCATCGAATGCAGGCAGCTCGTTGCGGAACTTGGCCAGGGCGTTCAGGGCCTTGACCACCGGGCGTTCGAGGTTTTCATCGATTTCGGCGGTGGAGTAGTAGTGGCGGTTGATGTCGCGGCCGTTGTTGGTGCGGCGCAGCAGTTCCATGTCGTTGCGGCCGGCGAGCGCGCCCACGTAGTAGACCTGCGGCACGCCCGGCAGGAAGAACTGCACGGCGCGGGCGGCCAAGTAGTGCTGGTCGTTGCAGCCGAGGGCCGAGTAGTACGTGGAGTTGACCTGGTAGAGGTCGAGGTTGGACGCGGCGGCACCGGTGGCGGCCTGGGATTCGCCGTGGGTGTTGGCATGGATGGTGTTGACCAGGTTGTCGACGTCCTCGTCGGGCACGAGGCCCTTGAGGCTGCGGTCGAGCTGATCGGAGCCGATGTCGATCACGCCGATGCCGTCGTGCGTATCGAGTACGGTGACGGCGTTGTTCGGGCGGATTTCGGTCCAGTGGGCCACGGGTTCGACGTGACCGGTGAACAGCGAGTGCAGAAGCAGCGGCGGCAGGGCGAAATCGTAGACGCGGTCCACCTTGGAGGCGATTTCCACCTGCTTCTTGTAGTAGCTGTGAACCTCGATGAGGATTTCAAGGCCGCGCTTGACGCCCTCCTCGCGCAGACGGGAGATGAGCTTAAAGGTCTTGGGGGTCATGAAGCAGCTGGTGCCGGCTTCCTTGGCGCCGTAGCCCACGGCGTCGAGACGGATGTAGCGCACGTGGCTGGCGGCCATCTGATCGAAGATCGACATCAGGTATTCCCAACCCTTGGCGGAATCAGTGTCGATGTCCACCTGCTGCGGGGTGAAGCTCACCCAGACCAAGCGCGTCTTGCCGGCGAACTTGTAGTGGGTGAACGGCAGGCCCGGGCGCGGGCGGTAGATGCCGGCCAGGTCTTCTTCGGTGGCGCCGTTCGGGAAGACGGAGCTCATGGTCAGGAACATCGGGTAATACTCGGATTCCTCACCTTTTTCAAGCACGTCTTGGAACTGCTTGGATTCCCAACTCATGTGGTTGACGATGGCGTCGACCATGATGTTGTGGGTCTTGGAGAGTTCGGCGACGTCGTCCCAGCTGCCGAGACGTTCGTCGACTTTGGTATGGTCGATCGGGTCGAAGCCTGCATCCGCACCATCGAACGGAGTGAAGAACGGCAGGATATGCACGCCGTCATACACGCCGTCGAAGCGGGTGCGCAGGATGTCGGTCATCGAGCTAAGAGTGCCATCGCCGAGACGATCGGCGTATGTGATGAGTTGCACTTTGTTTTTCATGGGACCTCCCTTGGCTCATGGGCGCGGGTGCAATTTGCGTGCGCATCTGCCTGTTTGTTGTTTACGTATTTGCATACTCACGTATGTATCGAACCGGTTCGATATTACCTCGAAAGGGACGTCAATGTCCAGTCGCGCAGTGAAATGCGCGTGTCGAACCGATTAGATGCGGTGTTCTATGCAGCTTAGCCTGTCCGACTCCAATGTGTCCGATTGATAACGCCCGGTTTGTTGCGCATTTTGGTTGAGGCTTGAGTTGAGAGACATGGTCCGTCGTCCGGGTACGATTTCAGTCGCCAAACCAAATCAACCTATTTAGGAAGGCGACGGAACCATGCCGAATCAGATTCTACAGGTCGACGAGAACATGCTCGAGACGAAGCTGGACCGGTTGGTGTCGGAGAAGGTCGAACAGCTGTTGAACGCGATGCTGGACGCGGAGGCCGACGAGATCACGGGCGCGTGCAGGCGTTCGTATACGCTGGAATGCAAGACGAATGCGGCCAGACGCGCGCTCGAGGGCGAGCCCCTCGCCCGCGTGGCGCGCGACGCGGGTTGCACGCCGACGAGCGTGTACCAGTGGATGCGCCGCTACCGGAGCGAGGGGATACTGGGACTGATGGACAGGAGAAACGCGCCGATGCCGGCCGAACCGATGCCCGCGGCCGGCGATGACGTGGAGGAGCTGCGCCGGCAGGTGGAGGTCCTGCGGCTGGAGAACGCGGTGATGCGGGAGACGATCGATGTTTTAAAAGCCGACGACCCGCGCCTCGACCCGTCCATGCTGACGAACAGGGAGAGGACGCGGGTCGTCGACGCGATCAGGGGTGAATTCGGCCTGGCGGCCTGTCTGAAGGCCGTGGGGCTGAAACGCAGCACCTACTATTACGAGCGCGGCGCGATCGCCGCGGGCGACAGGTACGCCGTGCTGCGGGCCCGCGTCGCCGGCCTGTTCGAGCAGGGTGGGCGCGCATGGGGATACCGGACCATCCACCGCATGCTGCGCCTTGACGAGTCCGACCCGATCGTCGTCTCGGAGAAGGTCGTCAGGCGGATCATGCGCGAGGGGGCCATGCGGCCCGTGTACCTGAAGCGGCCGAAGCGGTGGAGCTCCTACGCCGGCGAGATCGGCGAGGCCCCGGCGAACCTCGTGGAGCGGGACTTCCACGCCGACGCGCCGAACATGCTGTGGGTCACGGACGTCACCCAGTTCACCATGGACGGGTACAAGTGCTGGCTTTCCCCGGTGGTCGACTGCTTCGACGGGATGGTGGTCTCCTGGACCTTGTCGCGCTCCCCGAACGCCGACATGGCGAACCGGATGCTCCTTGACGCGGTCGCCACGCTCAGGGACGGGGAACATCCAATCATCCATTCCGATTAAGCCGGGTTTGTTGTTAAGCCGGGGAACGGTTCGGGGTCTTGGTG